>Ga0310697_10000124_pt1 | contig 105390 bp, 93 predicted proteins | sample 172DNAGHGlowgp2_FD_203883 | JGI IMG/M metagenome (GOLD analysis project Ga0310697, IMG submission 203883) | Sheep rumen microbial communities from Palmerston North, Manawatu-Wanganui, New Zealand - 1728 DNA GHGlow gp2 (v2) (version 2) | ecosystem: Host-associated > Mammals > Digestive system >...
AGGTAAAGACCATTTGACTGCCATTGGGCATGTTTGTCACAAAATCCTTGCCATTATTTTCGCCGTCCTTAGGGATAATAAATCTTATGTTCCGGCTTCAACCTCTTGACTTTTCATAGCCGGTCTCTCTTTAGGGGTTCTGCTTAGGTGTTCGAGGAGTTGTAGCATCGGCGCGATTATATCAAAAACGATTCAGCCGTTCAATCGGAGCGTTGCGCGTCGAAGAATTCTTTAAGTGCTTGAGCGGCGGCGCGAGTCATGGCGTTCACGGCAGCGAGTTCGTCGACGGAGGCGGCTTTAATCTTGGCGAGCGAGCCGAAATATTTAAGCAATTCCGTCCGCCGCTTGACGCCGATACCCGCCACGTTATCGAGTTCGGATTTCAAGTTGCGCTTGCGTCTCAACGACCTGTGATAAGTGATTGCGAAACGGTGCGCCTCGTCGCGAATGCGTTGCATGAGCTTAAGGGCTTGGCTGTCGCGCGGCAATTCGACGGGCACGGCGGAGCCTTCGACGAAAATCAATTCAAACTGCTTGGCGAGCCCCACGACGGGTACGCTGTGACCTGCGCGGCGAATGATTTCAAGCGCGGAATTCAGTTGCCCCAAACCGCCGTCGATAACGACAAGGTCGGGTAAGTCGTCGGTCTTTTCGTAGCGGCGTGCAGTGACTTCGCGCATGGAAAGGAAGTCGTCCGGCTTGCCCTCGGCGGAACGGATTTTGTAGCGGCGATAGCGTTTCTTGTCGGGCGCGCCGTCGGTGAAGACAACCATCGACGCCACGGTTTCCGCACCCTGTATGTGCGAAATGTCAAAGCACTCCATACGGCGGGGCAGTCGCGGCAAGTTTAAAAAAGTTTTCAGCTCTTCGACCGCGCCGAGCGTTTGAGCGTCTTTAAGTTGACGCCGCGCAGATTCTTCCGTCAAAAACTTAGCCGCGTTTTGAATCGCCATGTCGACCAGCGAACGCTTGACGCCGCGTTGGGGAGTGACGAGCTTGACGCCGAGCCATTCGCTTAAAAGTTTCGCGTCGTCGTCGGGCAGCGCAGTCGGCAACAAGATTTCGGCGGCGGAGATTTGCGCGCGGCTGTAGTATTGCTTGATAAATTCGGTGACGGCTTGAGCGTCGGTCTCGTCGTTCGCGCCGCTGAGCAAAAAACTTTCACGCCCCGTAACTTTGCCTTCGCGGACGAAAAAAATCTGCGCGCAAGTTTCGCCGTCAAGTCGCGCCAAACCGATTGCGTCCGCGTCGCCCGCGTCGGTGGCGATTTTTTGTTTCTCGGTGACTTTGCGCACTGCCGCCAATATGTCGCGAAGTCGCGCCGCCCGTTCAAAGTTCAGAGCTTCGGCGGCGGCATTCATCTGCACGGCAAGATCGCGTTCGACCTGCGCGGTGCGTCCCGACAAAAATTTTTCTGCGGCGTTGACAAGACGCATGTAATCTTCGCGAGAAACTTTGCCGGCACAGGGCGCAAGGCAACGCTTGATGTGAAATTCAAGGCACGGACGCTTGGCGAAGGTCTTGCACGTCCTAAGCGGGAAAATCTTCCGCAAAAGCTGCAAAGTCTCCTTGACGGCGAGCCCGCTTGTGTAAGGACCGAAGTATTTTGAACCGTCGTGAATCACGCGGCGCGTCAGGACGATTCGCGGAAAATCTTCGGCAAGCGTCAGTTTCAAGTACGGATAGCTTTTGTCGTCCTTAAGGCTGATGTTGTAGCGCGGACGGTGTTTCTTGATAAGGTTGCATTCCAAAATCAACGCTTCGACTTCGGTTGACGTTACGATTGTTTCAAAGTCGGCGATCTTGGCGACCATTGCCTTGACCTTCGCGCCGTGATTCTTGCCGCCTTGGAAGTATTGGCGGACGCGATTTTTGAGCACGCGCGCCTTGCCGACGTAAATGATTTTGCCGCACGCGTCGCGCATGAGGTAGACGCCGGGCGCGTCGGGCAACGTCTTGAGTTTCTCTTGGATGGTGTCCATTGCAAATCCTTTCGGCTTGAAAAATCTATGAACGCATGATATATTAATCAAACGGCAGGTAGTCCGATGTGTCGGCTTTCTTCCTCGGAAGAAGGGAGGTGACGCGTATGAATTTCTTCGACTGGACGATGATCGATCATGTCGCCAACGTCGGGACGTTCATCATAGCGTTGCTGACTTACTTCAAAGGAAAAAAAATAAAGCCGTCCCCACGGCTCAAGAATCGTTTAATCTGAATCGCACTTAACTAACGAGGAAGGAGTCGACTTGGTGTAATCGACTGCCTGCCATTAAAATTGTCTTTTTGGCTCTGCAATCATAGCATACGCCAAAAAAATTTTCAAGCGTGGCTGGAGGTTATCAGATGATTCAAATTCATACGGACGGCTCGTGCTTGGGCAACCCCGGCGCGGGCGGCTGGGCGGCGATTATCGTCGACGAACACGGCAAACGCGAAGAACTTTTCGGCGGCGAAGTGCAAACAACCAATAACCGCATGGAGCTGACGGCGGCGATTCGTGCTCTGGAGAAAATCCCTGCGGGCACGAGCGTCGAGCTCTTCACCGACAGCAGCTACCTTAAGAACGCCTTCACGCAGGGTTGGCTTGCCAAGTGGAAGCGCAACGGCTGGAAGACTTCATCGGGCGGCAACGTCCTTAATCAAGACTTGTGGCTTGCGCTTGACGAGCTGATTTCGACGCGCGCCGTCAACTTCCATTGGGTCAAAGGGCACGCGGGCGATTTCTTCAACGAACGCTGCGACACGCTTGCCCGCACGACCGCCGCCAAGTTTCAGCGCGGTGACTTTAAACCGCCGACACCGACGCGCAAGGTTAAGCTGCCCGAAGTATCGTCGACGCCGCGCAGGGTTAAACCCGTTCAGTTGTCGCTGTTCGACTTTTGAGCCAGTATATTCGCCGCAATCGAGCCGGAGATATTGTGCCACATGCTGAACAGCGCGCCCGGTATTGCCGCCGCCGCGCCGAAATGCGTCATCGCCAACGAGACCGCCAGCCCCGAATTTTGCATGCCGACTTCAATGGTAACCGCCTTTGTTTTTGCGACGTTCATGCCGAAAGCCTTCGCCGCGCAGAAGCCCAACGCGTAACCCAAAAGATTGTGCAGAACGACGACCAAAATTATCAGCAAGCCCGTTTCCAAAATGCGCGAGGCATTTACGCTGACGACCCCGCCGAGTATCAGCAATATCGCGACAATCGACACGAGCGGCAACGGCTTGACGACGCGCCGCACGAAAGCCCCGAACAGACTGTTAACCGCTATGCCCAAAAGAATCGGCGCGATGACCACTTGAAAAATCGAAATCATCATGTTGACAAACGAAACGTCAATCCACGCGCCCGCCAATGCCAACGTCAACAGCGGCGTGACTATCGGAGCCAAAAGCGTTGACGCCATGCTCATCGATACGCTCAACGCCAAGTCGCCCTTCGCCAAGAACGTCATTACGTTGGACGCCGTGCCGCCCGGACACGTCCCGACGAGTATGACGCCCGCCGCCAATTCGGCAGGCAAGTCGAACGCCGTCGCCAACGCGAACGCCAACAGCGGCATGATTGTAAATTGTGCCGCCAAACCGATAAGCACGTCGCGCGGTCGCTTGAATATCTCTTTGAAGTCTTCAACGCGCAACGTCATGCCCATGCCGAACATCACCACGCCCAAAAGCATAGTGATTTGCGGCACAGCCCACTTGAACGCGCCGGGCACAATCAGCGCGACAATCGCGACCGCCAAGGCGAGCAACGCCATATTCCGCGACACGAAATCAGATATTTTTTCAAGTGTCTTCATGATAACAATCCTTCAAATCTTGAGGCGCGCATGGACGCGCGGCAACGTGACGTTGCATCCTGCAGTCGCGCCGCGACGTTTTGACGGCTTAAGGGTGTTCGCCGCGCCCTTGCTGTTCCCCCGCTTTCAAAGCGGGTCTTTGGCCGCACAAAGAAAAAGTAGTTAAACAATAATTCTTGAAAGGTTTTCTTGCGACGTAAGAAAGCTCAGAACACGCCCAACGTCTTGAACAGCAATATCCAACAAAACATCGTCACGCACGACAGTGCCGACGTGAACACCACGCAGTTGCCCGCAAGGTTTGCGTCGCCGCCCATCTGTTGCGCCATTGCGAAACTCACCACCGCGCACGGCGAAGCAAATATCGCTACCAACGTCACGAACTCCACGCCGCGAAAACCGAACACGTAAGCCGCAATCGTCAACATCACTGCCGGCACCAATATCAGCCGACCGAATATCGCGCCCGCCAGCTGCTTGCGGTGTTCATGCGTCGAGCCCAACTTGAACGATGCGCCCAAGATTATCAGCGCAACGGGTGTCGTCGCCGCCGAGATTTGTCCTATCGGCTTAAGCACGGGCGCGGGCACCTCCACGCCCAAAAGCAACAGCGTCGCGCCCGCCAGCCCGCCCAATATCATCGGGTTCTTGAATATGTCGCGCACTATCGGCACGAGTTCAAAGCGTCCGTTTCTAAACGTCTCAAGCGCGAACACCGCAAGGATATTGTACATCGGCACGATTACCGCGATCATCATCGTCGACACCGCGATATTGCCGTCGCCGAATATATTCGCCACTATCGGCACGCCCATTATTACGAAATTGCTCCGGAACACCGCCTGCACCAATACGCCCCGTCGTCGGTTGTCCGGCTCGATTCGCGGCACCAATATCATCAGCAACGCGAAAACCGCCAACACCCCGCACGCCCCAAAAATCATCAACTTGGGTCTAAAGCTTGTCGCCAATTCTGTCGAATATATAGAGTGAAACATCATCGCGCAGAAAAAAACGCGGAACACCATACGGTTAAGGTGATTTAATTCCTCGTCGGTCAGCCAACGCCGATACTTTACGAACGCGCCGACCGCCATAAGGCAGAACATCGGCACCACTGCACCCAACGCTACTACAAAGTTGTCGAACATCTTTTTCAGCTCCTCGCCGACAATTTTATCACGCCGCGCCGTAATTTTTAATTGAATTCTTAAAATTTTTTTCGTTGCGGGTCTTGCGCCATCGATTTTAGAATTGTATACTTGATTCAGTAACAGGGAAGTTTTTTTCGGTTTTTTTATGGAAAGGAGAGGATAACCCATGGCACTAAAATGGGAGGTTGATGAATCATCATCAACTTACATCGCAAAAGAAAACGGTACAGGTAACGCTGTAGTAACCATCAAAGGGCTCGCGTCCGGTCTCTTGAAGGGTGAAACGCCGTCCACGAACGCCCCTGACGGCGTTTCGGTCAATGAAAAGGTCGTTACCATAGACGACGACGCACTGCCCACCGGAAGTGCGGGAGCGGTGATCATGCTCGAAGGCAATGACTACAGCATCAAACTTGCCGACGACTCCAACAACAAGAGCGTATTCAGTCAGTATACGGCAGCAAAAAGTAATAAATCGAGCGAAATTTTACTCAAAGCAGCTTATACGGCGGGCTGGTATAACGAAGATGAAACCGACACAAATAAAAGAATCGGTTACTCTACTGCAGGTTCAGTAAGAGGCGCCAATATGACGATTACAGGTAACGGCTTGAGGTCGGATATCGCTGTGTCTGACATCTCGTTCACGGCAACAGATAAAGACACGCCTGTCACGCTGAAATCGTCCGCTTTTGCCGATGCTTCAACATTGAACGACAGCTCGACCGTAACAATCTCAGGCAACGTCGGAAACTGCACGCTCGTGCTCGGTGAAGGCGTCAGCGAAGTCGGCACCGCAGACAACACAGACTTAACGTGGAAAGTAGAAACGGTAGATTCTAACAACGACGGGACGCCCGAATCCGCGACCGCGACGCTCCAAAAGGTTTTGACGGCAGGTTGGAAATTTACACCACATCAGAATAATAAAATCATCACCTTCACGCGGGAGCAAACACTGAATTACGCGAATATCACGGGTCTGGCTGCTACCGCCACCAAAGAGGATCTCAAAGCTCCCGAAAAAAGTGCTAACGGCGGTGAAATCGCGCTGAAGGCGTCAATCCTTCCGACGACCGAAGGAAAGCCGGCAGTGCTCAATAACACTCCCTACACGCCTCCGGGTGATACAAATTCCATTACTCCTAACTTCACGCTTAAGCTCGGCGAGGGTGCCACCGCCCCCGGTAATCACACCGACCAAAACAGTACCATTTCGCTGAAACTCGACGACGTGACGGAAGGCGCAACCACGCGAGGCGCTAAAGTCATGCAACACTTGGCGGCAGGCTGGACAATCAACACCGACCAAAATAAAATCACCTACAAAAAGGAGCAGGACGTCACCTTGGCGTCAATCAGTGGTCTCAGCAAGGACGCATCTGCCACCACCGCCACGCTCGGCAACGAAAAAATAATCACGCTGAATGCGGGCGCGCTCACGAAAACCGACACGAGCGTAGTCCTTACTCCAACACCACTCAATACTTTGCAAGAAAAAGACTCCACCTACGAGGACGGCGACAATGCTTACAAGCTCACGCTTGGCGACGACGTCGACAAAACTGCAAATCAGGTTGTTAATGGTAAATACGATTTGTCAGTCAGTTCAAACAAGGCGACCGTCAAACAAATGAATGCGCAGTATTGGGAAGTCGGCGACAGTGACAAGAAGGTCACTTACCATGCGGAGGCTGCGGGCAAGATTGTGGCGGAACTCAGAGGACTCGGAGACGGTGCCAAGTACTCGGCAAACGGAAATGATAACACCGTCGCTTTCGACACAGGTCTTAAAACCATCACGCTGAAAAAGGCCGCCCTCAAGACAGGTGCAACAGTCGACACAGACAAGGTTGAATTCAATACGACTGACAGCGATGCCTACGCTCTCGACAGCGAATACACAATCGTCCTCGACAGCGATGCCGACGACGTATTGGCAGGCGCGAGGCATAGCGCCCCCGCCATTGACGCAACCGTCGGCTCAAATGGTACGGCAGAAATCAAGACCACGCCTGAGAAAGGTTGGCAAATGGACTCCGACAGTAAAATTTTGTCCTACGTTCAGCCTGCAGACGTGGTTTTGGCAACGATCACCAACCTTAGAGCAAATGTCCCCACAAGCGGTAATGTCACTGTCGACAATGAGAACAAAACCATCAAGCTTCTGAAGGCGGACATTCTCCAAGACGTATCTGATGAAACCTCCGCCGAATCTGCTCATATCGTGCTCTCCAACCAAAAAGTGACGGGTTACACGCAGTACACCTACAAGCTCGCCCTCGACGATTCCGTCGCCAAATACGGTGCGGGTGACAAAACGCCCAAACTGACCGTCACGGCAGATACAGGAGCTTCTCCCGCCACGGCAACTGCGAAAATCACGGTTACCGAGAGCGCAGGCTGGGTTATCGACGATGCCGCACAGCAAGTATCCTACAAGAAAGCTAAGAACTTTGACGTGGCGACGCTCGCAGGTCTGGGAACGAATGCCACTGTCAACTCAAGCGGAGTGTATTCAAACGTCATTTTCAACGCCAAAGCTGCAAACGACGCCGACAAGAAGATCATCACGCTGAAGAAGAACGCGCTCCGCCAAGGCGAGGATGCCACGGATTACGCGATTACACTCACGCCGGCGGCAACTGAAGAGGCTTCGGGCGGCTACGATACCGACTACACGCTTGCTATCGCCGAGGATGTAACACTGCCCGGCGGTACATACACTAATCCCGGAATTAGCATCGATTACGCAAGCACGACGGCAGCGGATAACGAACCTGCGAACACGAAGACTGCGAAAATCACGGGCACGCTGAGCGAAGGTTGGGAACTCGACACCGCCGAGAACAGCCAAACCAAGAATCGCAAGCTCACCTACACGGCGGCAAAATCAGATACGCTGGCGAAAATCACGGGCTTGGCTTTGAACGCCACTGCGGGTACGGAAAACGATAAAAACGTCATTCTCAACGCAACGGACAAAACTGTCACGCTGACCGAAGGCGCGTTCAGGTTTGCCGACGACAATAAAACGGCAGACGGCACGGCAGCCGCCAATGACACGGTGGTACTGACCAACGCAAAAGGTGGCGCTTCGTTCAAGCTCGCGCTGAAGAAAGCCGCCGCCGACCCCGCAACCGTCAACGAGATCGGTTGCGATGCTACCAAAGGCTGGGTTATCGTCGGCACCACCGCCAAATACCAACAGGGCAAGAAGGAAGGTTGGAGGCTCGACACCACCACAGACAGCCCAACCAAGGATCTTAAAGTCACCTACGAGGCGACAGTCTCCAAAGCTGACGGCAATAACCTCATTACGGTCGAAAACCTCTCAAGCAATATCACGCTCGGCGCAAAAGAAGGCGACACCGAAAATACAGATTCTGCGGTCGGCACAGTCTCGGGGCAAGACTTCACGCCCGGTCTCTGGATCAGCACACCTTATGTCGCTCCCGTCGCAGCCGACGCACAGAATAATACACCAGCTGTAACCGAAGTCAAAGGCAAACTCACGCTGAACAGGAATGTCCTCGATCAAGGCACAGCAGCGAAAACCATCACGCTCAAGAGCGACGATTCCCTCAAATACGAGTTCAGTCTCGCCAATACTCCTTCCGACCTTACCACTTACATCCCGACGACGGGAAGAACGAAATACCTCTGGACTTACAACAGCTCGCAGGGGACGGCTACCTACAAGGAAGCGACGGCGAAGTATTGGACGCTCGACGACGCGAAAACAACTCTCACCTACAAGCCGCAGACGGACAAAGCCACCCTCGCGAAAGTTTCCGGCTTGTCAGCAAACCTCGCAGCTGTAGTGGGCGACGAGTTTGGTGATGCTGCTCCCGGCGCAGACGGCGTAATCAAAGGCAGCTATCTCAAAAAGTCTGACGGAAGCGACGCAGTTGTCTCCGTAACAGAGGATTATCGAGCAGCTGTCGCGGCTGTCGAAGACGACCCCAGCACCGCCGATAAAGACGAAACGGTAGTGGCTCAAGACGAGGCTATCGGCGTCATCACGTTGAAAGCAGACGCGCTCAACAAAAAGAAAGTCGCTTTCGATAGCGGCAGTGATAAATACGGCTTTGCGCTGGATGGAGGCGTTGGCAAATCCGAGATTGAAGGTGAGGCCTCTTGGACTACAACCGCAACGACTGCAACCTACAAAGCCAAAATCAAAGAAGGCTACTCGCTTGCCGGCGTAGACAGCAAGGGCTCTGCCAAGAGCATAAACTACACTGCGGCAAGCGAAAGTGCTGAACTCGCGAAGATTGAAGGTCTCAGCGGTCTCACGGCGGGCTCGGGCAAACCTGAAGGCATTGATGTCACCGACAACAAAATAACATTGAAGGACAGCGTCCTCGGCACCTCGAAAGTCACGCTCAAGAACGGCACTAACATCGAATACAAGCTTAAACTTGACGACGGCGTTTTGGACGGTTCGACCGACGCGGAAAAGGAAAAGATTAAAGACGGCATCGACGTCTGGCGTATCAACAAAACCACCGCCACCTACCAGCACGTCATTCCCAAATACTACACGCTCGCCGAAGACGGCTCGAATGTCACCTGCACGCCTGAAAATTCTAAGGCAACTTACGCGACGCTCAACGGTATCAAGTCAGGGCTCAAGGTAAATGCTAACGGCAAAATCGTTACAAATGAAGGCGACGCTGATACGGCTGCGCTTGTAACAATCAAGGCGGGAGCGACTGCCGACAAACCCTCCACCATCAAGTTAAAAGCGGGAGCGCTCGCTGAAAATGCACTTTCGCTCACGAACGGCTCTGGACAAAACTACATCCTTGGTCTCGACGAAGGCGTTACTAAAGTTGCGATAACAGGCACCACTTCTTGGAAGGTCGCTAACGGCACCGCCACCCTCACGGGTAACACGAGGGCAGGCTGGAACGTCGAAACCGGCGACACGCCCAAAGCCATTAACTACTACCCTGAGTTAACCGGCAAGACACTCGCGACGATTACGGGTCTGAAAACCACTATCACCTCGTTGAACAATGTTCAAGCTCCTGCGGCCGACGCTACGGATGCCGAATTCGCTTTACAGGCAACTGATCTTAACGGCACGGACGTCACGCTCACCAACGATGCTTTCACGGACGGCACGCCACTCGAATACACCATTGAACTCGCCGAACAACCCACCGCCGCCATTGACGGCGACAGTCGTTGGTATTTCGACGGTACGACGAAGACGACGCTCCATTACGGCAAGGTTCACGACGCGCACTATGAAGACAGCACGACGACGAACGGCGTCTATGACGGCGAGACCGCAATCGACAAACAAACGATTAAGTACATCCCGGAAAAGAAAGACACGCCCGACTTCTCCATCAAGAATTTGGCGAGCGACCTCACGCTCAACAACGCAACCAACGGCTATGTTACCGGCAATAACCCTGTTGTCTACAAAGACACAACTAATGTCGACAATGCCAACGGCATCACGCTCGATATCTCCGGCAAGACAGTCACTATGTCTAAGGCTGTCCTCAGCCAAGGTACTGACGCTCCGACCGAAATCGTCAACAAAGACGGCGTGACGGCCGCCAACCAGTATAAGTTGGTAAGCGGAAATGACGTCAAGTTGCCTCAGTCCAACAAAGAAATGCTCAAGCTTGACGGCACAAAGTTGACGTATTACAAGGGCAAATCTGACGGCTTCACAAATGACGGCAACAAAATCACCTACGTGGCGGCAGAAACTGCGACCGACAAGAACACCATCGCGACGATCAATGGTCTTTCAAGCAATCTCGTGCAAAAGGATGGCAAAATCGGCACCGTCGACACCACTACCAAAAAATTCACGGAGCAAGTCACCCGCGAAGAAGGCACGACGACATTCACGATTAAGAAAGGCGCGCTCGACGAGACGAACCATACGACAATAAAAATCGACGGCGGCACGCTTGTGTTTGGCACCGACATAACCGATGCTGATAAGCCGCAAGCCGCCAAGAACTGGGTAGTCGGCAAAACCTCCGGCTCCTACACCTACAACAGCGGCACGACGGCAGGTTGGACGGCTCCGAACGAAGGCGAACACGCGGGCGAAATCTACTATCAGCCGGCGGCTTATGACACGGTTCTCGTCACGCTCAGCGACCTCAAGAGCGGTCTGAAAGTCGGCACCGTCGATGTCACAAACGGCGGCGATACAACAAAAATTCCCGCGCTCCTCGACACCAAAGGCAAAGCCGTCACTGTAAACGATTCCAGCGGCTTAATCACGCTTACCAGCTTCGCGCTCGCCAAGAAGGACGCCAAACTCCTGAACGCCAAGAAAGACGACGGCACCCTTGTTGGAACAACCGGATACAAGTTCGCCACTGATCAATCCAAGAAAGCGGACAAGCCGACCGAAAATGCCGATACTTTTGTTGCAGAATCGACTGCAAAGGGCGTGTGGGAGAAGGACAAGAGCAAGGCTGACAAGGCGACCTACACCGTGACGATAACGGAAGGCTACAAAGCTGACAATACTGCCGAAAAAGTTGAAGCCGGCAAAACTGCCACTTACGACGCGCGTGTCGTCTACACGAAGGCGGACAAGGCTGTTGCGACGATTACCGGTCTCAGTGAATCGACGACAGTCTCCAACGATACAATTTCGGGCATTACGGTCGTAAACGACCAATATAAAGTCCAAACCGGCACCATCAAGGTGACACCGTCTGCCCTCGGCAAAACCGACAAAGCCACGTTGAGCATCAAGCTTTCCAACAGCAAGAGCGATTACAAACTCCAATTCGACGGTGACCTCACTACTTACGAAGACGGTAAGGCTTGGAACGTCGCAAAGAACGGCACCGCCACCTACGTGCAGAAGTACAAGGCGAACAGCTACGCGCAGAAGAGCGACACCGAAATCACCTACACGAAGGACGCCAGCGAAGTCACCCTCGCCACCGTCACAGGTCTTGACAAGCTTACGGCTGACGATAAGGGTGTCACGGAAGCCGACGCCAAAACCAAGTACGGTCTTGAAGTCGTCGCAAATCAGTTAAGAAGCGTGCCGACAGGCAAAAAAGACAACAGCGGAGATGTTATTAACGAGGAAAAGACCTTCAACCAAATTAATCTGACCAAGAAGGACGCGCTCGGCACCGCCAACGTCGTGGTTAAAGACGGCACCACAACTGTACCCTACGAGTTCAACTTGGGCGACAGTTCGAGTATTGCAGCGTTCGGCGTCATCGATTATAAAGACAATCCGCAATGGAGCCACGACGGCAAAGGCACGGTCACGCTCGACGCCGGCAAGAGTAAAGGTTGGGCATACAAAGACGACGCCGACCACAAAACTCTTACCTACACGAAGGCCGCTCCCAAGATCGTCGCGACTATCAAAGGTCTCAGCTCGGATATCATTGTTGACAACAACATTGTTTACGCCACCAAGACGGACGGGCAAGGCGATAACGCAAAACTCGTTGCCGACCACGAAAAGCAAGCCATTGATCTCGGCACCGCAGTCGACAGCGTAACCCCGATTCAACTTAATGAGTACGCGTTCCTCAGAGGCGATAATCTCAAGAAAAACGCCAAAGTCACGCTCGCGCTTACCAACGACGGCAAATACAAGCTGGTAGCGGGCACCGGTGTCAACACTCCTATCCCCGCGGGTAAAGTATGGTCTATCAACAACGGCACCGCGTCTTACCAATACGACACGGATGACGGCTGGACGTTCGACGAAGCCGGCAAGAATGTCACCTACTCGGAGAAAGAGACTACGGTTCTCGCGAAGATCACCGGCCTCAAAAAAGATTTGACGACGGTAGTCAAAGACAAAGACGGCAAGGTAACATCCAATACCGCCGCGCTGAATAGCACAGTCGACAACACCACTTTGGACAAAATCATTGAAGTCAACGACCAACTGGAGACGGACGCCGGCGGCAAGCTCGTCACGTTCACGCTGAAGAATGCCGACTACCTCGCGGGTGCCAAGGTCACGCTCACTCCGGTAGACAAGAAGAACGCGACGTATCAACTCTTCGCAGACGAAAGCATCAACTCCAAAACCTACGACGCGAAATGGGATATCGACGGCAAGAAAGGCTCGGCAACGCTCGGAGCAGGCACTGAAGAAGGCTACGATAATCCGAAGACCACCGACAAGGCTTACGGCACGACCGTAAACTACGTAAAGGCGAAAGTCAACACCGCCATCGCAACCATCACCGGTCTCAAGCAGAACAAGGACGCCGACACCACTGCCAATACCAGGCTTGAAGATTTGATTAGTGAAGATAACAGCAAAGGCTTGGTCGCCGATACGAACGCAGGGACGATCGCGCTGAAAGACGGCAGAATCCTCGGCACAAAGACAGTCACTCTCGGCGGCAAGGGCGGCTACACCTTCGACGCAGCCAGCCTTGGCACCGCCCAAAACAACAGCAATATAGACACAAATACTACGCCCAAATTGACTGCAAATAACGGCACTGTCACTCTCGTTGATGTAACGGAAGCAGGCAAGTTCGCGCTCTCGTCGGACAGCAAGAAACTCGTCATTAACACGAAGAAAGACACGGAAACCGTCCTCGCCACCGTCAAAGGTCTCAACAAAACACTCAAGGTTCACGACGGCACCGGCACAAGCGATTCCACCCTCAAGGGTAAAATCGTCACGACGACGACGGAAGGCAAGGGCAAAGACGCCAAGGTAAATTACAACGGGACGGAAGTTGTCTCCTACGACAATGCATCCGGCGTTATCACGTTGAACAAAGACGCGCTCGCGAACAGCAATATCACGTTCACCTTGGGCAAGGGTGTCAGCAAAGGCGATTACACGCTTCAACTCGCCTCGACCGTCAATACGAACACCAGCGACTATAAAAACAAAAGTGCTTGGACGATCAAAAACGGCACCGCCTCTTACAAAGTGAAGTACAACGAGGGCTTCTATACAAAGACCGACAAGGGTTACACCTACACCAAGGAGACCAACGGCACTGTCTACGCGACAATCAGCGGCCTCAAAAAGACCCTCACCGACACCGACATTGCGGCTTTCAACAATGCGACAACCACTAACGGCACGTCCGCCGCGATTACGTTGAACAAAGACCTGCTCGACGAAAAGAACGTCACGCTCAGCAACAAGAAGTTCAGCGGCAGCACCGTCACCAACTTCACGCTTGCGCTCGACACGACCAGCGATAAGAAGGTTACCGAACTTTCCACGCTGGGCAACTTCGAGTGGAAAGGCGGCAAGCTGACGGCAACGCAGTCGGAGGGCTACCTGAAGGCAAGCGACACGCAAATCACCTTCCTGAAGAAAGACAAGGAAAACCAGGCTGTCGCGACGATTACCGGTCTCAGCAAAGACGCCACGATTGCGAAAAAGCCCACAAAAGCGGACGACAATCTTGAAATCGTTTTGAACAAAGCGGATCTTTCGGGCAAGAACGTCACGATCACCACCACGAACCTTACCACGGGCAACTACACGCTCAAACTCGGCAACGATGCTCCGAAAACTACAATTACTGCGATTCCGTTGGATAAGGCTGACGATCCTTGGAGCGTTAAAAGCGGTACAGCAACGTACTCGGGCTACATGACGGAAGGCTACAGAGAAACGGCAGGCGGCAAGACCATCGTCTACACGAAGGCAGCCGGCTCGGCCTTAGTTCCTGCAACCGACACTAAGAAAGAAAAACCTGCTGTCTACAAAGCTCTTACGACAATCAAGGGCGTCACGGAATCAACGGCTCCCACGAGTTCCAACACTAATCTGACTAACGGCACTGTTACGCTCAGCAGCGGCACCGTTACGCTCGGCAGCGGTCTCTTCGGTGTCGACTACAGCGGCACCAACATCACCGGCTCCAAAGATGCCGACACGATTAAGCTCACGAACAGCGGCTCGGTAACCGTCAACGGCGGCAAGGGCGACGATTCTATCGACCTCGGCTCGGCAACGGCAACCATTGTCTACGCCAACGGCGACGGCTACGACGTTATCACGGGCTTCAGTAGCGATGATACCATCAGCATTCCGAAATCGGTTGTCTCGGCGTCTGACGTTAAGGTTAAAAAAGTAAAAGAAAACGACAGTAAATCTAGTACCATTATCACGGTCGGCAAAGGCGCGATTCAGTTGACCGACTACACCGGCGCAGTGACTCTCATCGACAAGAACGGCGAACACTCTTACGGTAGCAGTGCGTCCGACTTGTTGGCAGACGACAACTACAGCATGGACGCGGCAAGCCTCAGCGACATCGTCGAGCCCTTCAAGGCGAGCTACACGCCCTACGACTTCGAGACGGGCTTGGATCTCGTCAAGAAGGACAGCTTTGCCCCCGCCCTCACCTTCACGGGCACCAGCGACAAGAAATAACAGCGACACAAAAATAGGGACGGTGACGCGGGCTTAAGTCCGAATCCCAATCCCAAAGTTTTCAGGCAGTCGGGAAGAAATTCCCGGCTGTTTTTTTTATGCGCGGCGGAACAGTTCAGCGACGGTCATTGCCACGCCGAGAAAGTCTCTGATTGCCGTCATCTGCGCGGGCGTGAAATCGTAAATGCCTTTCATGCGCCTGGAGACCGAATTAAACGATATGCCCAGCAGTTCGGCGAGTTGCACGCATTTGATGCCTTGACGTTTCAGTTCGGTTAGCACAGCCGGAGCTTTTCTGCAAGCAAAACTTTCGCAGGAAGCATTGACAAAAAAAAATCTTCGCGTTAAACTTAGCCAAAACTTTTTGGGGGCGAATTTGCGTATCGATTGTGATGTATGGGGTAGAATAAGCAGGCACCGGGCTCCTCGAACCGGTTCAGTAAGGGGAAAACTTTAATAACAACTGCGAACGAAGAGTACGCAATCGCGGCTTGACGCTGCGCTCTTGCTTGACTGATTCCGCCCGTCAGGTCGAGGTCAAGGGTCAATAACGGGATACCGCACTTGAGCGTGCTGTAGAGCGCGGGAAATTCTAAAGCACTGGGCTTTCTCAAAGGTTGTTGCTGAACTTTGAAAAGTCGAGATTCAATCAGTAACTGAGCTTGGAGAAATTTCTGTGTCATCATTGCAAGACGGGGGCTCGCCGCTCCCCGCCTCCACCAAATGCATGTAATTTCAAAAAATAAATCAAAAGCCCGAAGGCATGAAACCATCGGGCTTTTTGCTTGCGTATGTAAAGGCGTGTTATCTGCTGTCGAGCGGCCGCTGATAGAAGAACGGCTTGTAGGTCGTGTAGCCGATTTGTCGCGCGTTGAGGATTGACTCGGTGCCGCCGACGAAGAGAATGCCGCCGGGCTTGAGTGCCTTGAAGAAATTGGCGTAGAGTTGCGCTTTTGCCTCCTCGGTGAAGTAGATGACGACGTTGCGGCAAAGAATCAAGTCGAAGTTTGTTTCAAAGCGGTCTTTCAGGAGGTTGTGGCGTTTGAAGTCGACGGGCGTCTTGATGTCGGGCTTGATAGCGAATTTGCCGTCGGGCGTCTTGGTGAAGTATTTGACTTTGCGGTCGGGACGCATTGCCTTGATTTCGTCGGCAGTGTAGATGCCCTTCTTCGCCTTGCCGATGATTTCGATGTCGAGGTCGGTGGCAAGTATGCGGTGGCGTTTTGTGGGCGTGAGTTCCTTCATGATAATCGACAGAGTGTAGGGCTCCGCGCCGATTGAACAGCCCGCGCTCCAGATGTTGAGCGAATCGCTGCGCTTGAGCAGGTAGGGGATAACGTCATTTTCAACCACGTCGAACTTGTCGGGGTTGCGGAAGAATTCCGAGACGTTGATAGTCAGGTATTCGATGAAGTCGGCGAATTTCTGTTTGTCCTTTACCGCGTCGGCGAAAAAGGTCGTGTAGGATTTGAACTCCGTCTTTTGGATGAGGTTGTTGATACGGCGGCGCATTTGCTGTTCCTTGTAAAGTTGCAGGTCGATGCCGGTCTTGCGATTCAGTTGTTGCTTAAAAATTTCCCAATCCTTGTCGTCCATATTGTTTCCTCCTTAGTGGCAGTTTTATCGGCATTGTAGCAAAGAGTACGGATAATTGCAACGGAAAAAGCCCCCGCGCTTCGACGGAGGCTTTGAATGTTCGTTGTTGGTCGGGGCAACAGGATTTGAACCTGCGACCGCCTGCTCCCAAAGCAGGAGTCCTACCAAGCTGGACGATACCCCGATGTTGTAATTTTAATAAATCGCCGCCGCGCTGTCAATAAGCGGGTTTTTCATACTTTCTTTTGCTGCGCCCAAAAGAAAGTATGCAAAGAAAAGGGCGTTTGCCCGGCTGTTTTTGCATCACGCAAAAGACGCCGGCGGCCGCCCGTCCTTGGGCGGCCGGGTTTAAGCTACCCGTCCTTGGGCGGCCGGGTTTAAGCTGCCCGTATCGACTGTGCACGACTCAAATCTCAGCAACAAGCAACGACTTGTCCAAAACCGTCAAGATAACGTCAAGGTCTCGTTTGCGAAGGAAGTCTTTAATTGCTTTGACGGCGACGGCAAGCGCAGCGCGGGGCGGGTAGCCGTAAATGCCGCTCGAAATCAGCGGGAAGGCGATGCTTTGCAAACCGTATTCGGCGGCAAGCGTCAAGCTGTTGGTGTAGCAGGCGCGCAAGAGATTTTCTTCGCCGAAGTGTCCGCCGCGCCAAATTACTCCCGCCGTGTGGATGACGAATTTTGCGGGCAGGTTGAAGCCGGGCGTTATGACAGCCTCGCCCGTTTGAATCGGCGCAAGTTTGTCGCAGACCGCCTGCAGTTCGCGACGCCCCGCCGCTCGGAAAATCGCGCCGCACACGCCGCCGCCCGCCAATAAATTTGTATTCGCCGCGTTGACTATCGCGTCGACTTTCAGCGTCGTGATGTCCGCGCTCAAAATTTTTAACGCCATTAAAATTCCCTCCGTCGAAAAAATTTTTCAAGCCGTCCGCGCAGGGCGATTCGTCACCGTCCGCGAATCATACCTACAAAACTTTTCAAGGAGTCAATTCTATGTCAAAGACCGTTTCGCCTTTGCTCGCGAACAAAAAATTTCTCTACGCGACGGAATTTTTTTCGGGGATGTCGATAATGGCGGTCGAACTCGGCGCAAGTCGTCTGCTCGCGCCGTATTTCAGCTCGTCGCAAATCGTCTGGACAATCATAATCGGCACGATAATGATCGCGCTGGCGTTGGGCAACGTCTGGGGCGGGCGGCGCGCCGATTTCGATAAAGACCCCGACAAACTTTATCGACGGCTGATTTTCGCCGCGCTGTGGATTGGCGCGATTCCCGTCCTCGGCAAGTACATAATCCTCGCACTGGCGGGCGTGCTTATCGTCGCAATCGATACCAACCTTTTGATTTGGGCGGCGTTCCTGTCGTGCATGGCAATTTTCGTCGCACCGCTGTTTTTGCTCGGCACCGTCACGCCGTCGCTGGTCAAGTACGCGACCGATAACCTCGAACACAACGGGCGCATTGTCGGCAACTTGAACGCCTTCAACACAATCGGCAGCATTATCGGGACGTTCCTGCCCACGTTCGTGACGATACCCGCCGTCGGCACCGCCGTGACGTTTCTGATTTTTTCGGGCGTGTTGTTGCTTATCGGCGTGATTTATTTCGTCAGTCGCGGCGCGAAGAAATTTTTCTGCGCGGGAGCCGTTGCGGTGTTCATTGCGTGCGGCATCGCGGGCAGCTCGAATAGTTTCGCGTTTTGGGAAAAGAATCTGCTTTACGAAGGCGAATCGATTTACAACTACCTGCAGGTCAAGGAGACGCCGCGCAGGATTATTTTTTCGACGAACGTGCTTTTTGGCGTGCAGTCGCTCAAAGTCAAGGGCGGCGGCTTGACGGGCATGTATTACGATTACGCGTTGGCGGCTCCGTTGCTTGCCGGCGGCGACAAGATTTTGATTCTGGGCATGGGCACGGGCACCTTCGCCGAACAATGCCGCAACTACTTTCCCGCCGCGCAGATTACGGGCGTCGAGATTGACGAGAAAATCACTGCGCTTGCCCGAAAATATTTTGACTTGCCCGCCGACGTGGAGGTTGTGACTTACGACGGGCGCGCCTTCATGCAGGCCGACGCCAACCGTTACGACGTGATTCTGGTCGACGCATATCAGGACATCACGATTCCGTTTCAGATGAGTTCAACGGAATTTTTCGCGCAGGTTGCGAATCACTTGGCGGCGGGCGGCGTCATGGTCGTCAACATGAACATGCGGGCGAGCGGCGCGGGCAACATCAACGAATACTTAATCGACACGATTGGAAAGATTTTCCCCGCCGTGAGGATCGTCGATGTGCGCGGCGTCACGAACAGGATTTTATTCGCGGCGGCGGACGACAAGATTTTGAACGCCCTGCGCGGACGTGCGGAGGCTCTCGGCGACGACGAACTTTCGTGGCTGATGATTCACGTTGCGGATAATTGGAAGGCTCCCGCGTTCGGCGAAAACATTTTGACTGACGACCGCGCGCCCGTCGAGATGCTCGGCATGAAAGCCTTGGACAACATCATTCAAAGGCACCTGCAACACTACAAGGACATTTACCGCCGCGAAGGCTTGGACGGCGTGCTGAACGGCTTATGATAAAATTTTTAAACGCCATTGTCTTTTCATGCAAAGTTCAATTATAATTGGCGGCAAACAGGAGGGAGGCGAAGTCTTGACAAAAAAACTCAGCGAACTTGCGTTGCTCGTGCCCGAAGCCAAAATCCTCGGCGACGATGTTGCAATCGGCGACATTGAGCACGACTCGCGCAAGGTCACGACAGGAAATTTATTCGTGTGCATGGAGGGTGCGCACGTTGACGGGCATAATTTCATTTCGCAGGCGAAAGCATGCGGCGCAGTTGCCGTCCTCACGGCGCGACAAAATTTCACGCCGCTCGAAGGTCTGTCCGCGCTTGTCGTCCCCGATATGCTCAACGCTTTGGCGGTTATCGTCCCGTACTTTTACGACTACCCTGCGCGGGCGATGCGCGTTGTCGGCGTGACGGGCACAAACGGCAAGACGACGACGACTTACATGTTGCGCGAGATTTTCCTCAGCGCGGGCTTGAGCGTCGGGCTTATCGGCACGATTCAAATCCTTATCGGCGACGAAACTTTTCCCAACCCGAACACCACGCCCAACGTCATTGACTTGCAACACGTGCTGAACGAAATGCGCGCGCGCAAGATTCAAGTCGTCGTCATGGAGGTTTCGAGCCACGCGCTTGCCGAGCACAGAGTTGCGGGCGTCGAATTCGACACAGCGATTTTCACGAATTTGACGCAAGATCATCTGGACTTTCACGGCACCATGGAAAATTATTTACGGGCAAAGGCTACGCTGTTCGACGCGGTGTCGCGCCACGGACGCAAGCAAAACAAAACCGCCGTTGTCAACGCGGACGACGCGGCTTCCGAAAAAATTTTGCGCCACTGCCTTTGCAAGCGAATCACTTACGGCTTGAACGACTCTGCCGACCTGCGCGGCGTCGACGCAGACTTTCGCGCCGACGGCATGAACTTGTCCCTTGTCCCTTGTCCCTTGTCCCTTAACTTACACGTGACGGGCTTGTTCAACGCGTACAACGTGCTTGCGGCTGTCGGGGCGGCGACGGCTGAAAATATCAGACCCGACGTTATCAAGCGGGCGTTGGAAAATTTTCGGAGCGTCCCCGGCAGATTCGAGCGCGTCTTTGCCGACGTGCCCTTTGCGGTTATCGTCGACTACGCGCACACGCCCGACGGCGTCAAGAACGTTTTGCAGACCGCCGCGCAGATTGTCACGGGCAAGATTATCACGGTATTCGGTTGCGGCGGCGACCGTGACCATGCGAAGCGTCCGATTATGGGCAGGCTTGCGGCGGAGCTGTCTGACGTTGTTATCGCCACGAGCGACAACCCGCGCACCGAAGACCCTGAAAAAATTCTTGACGACATCGAACGCGGCATCGGCGACAAAAAGCACGAACGCATTGCCGACCGTCGCGCCGCGATTTTCAGGGCGATTGAACTTGCCGAGGCGGGCGATGTAGTTTTAATCCTTGGCAAAGGGCACGAGACTTATCAGATACTCAACAGCGGCACGATTCACTTTGATGACCGCGAAGTTGCACACGAGGCGATTACGGAGGTTAAATCCCATGAATAAATTGACATTGGCGGAAGTCGCGCAAGTCACGGGTGCGGCTGTTAATTCCGACGCAGAAATTTCTTTCGAGTGCGTGACGACCGACAGCAGGAAGGTTACGAGCGGCTCATTGTTCGTCGCGCTGAAGGGCGAAATTTTCAACGGCGAAGACTTTGCCGAAGACGCCCTGGGCAAAGGCGCGGTTGCCGTTATCGTCAGCAAAGACTTCGACAAAAATCTTGACGGCGTTGTCTTGAAGGTTGACGACACGTTGACGGCTTATCGGCAAATCGCGGGCGCGTGGCGCGACAGATTCCAAATCCCCATCGTCGCTGTTACCGGCTCCAACGGCAAGACCACGACCAAAGATTTGACTGCCGCCGCGCTCAACGGCTTGGGGCACGTCAACAAGACTTCCGGCAACTTCAATAACGAAATCGGCGTCCCAATGACGTTGCTTGAACTCAACGATAAACACACCGCCGCCGTCGTCGAAATCGGTATGCGCGGGCGCGGTCAAATCGAATCGCTTGCCAAAGTCGTTAAGCCGACTATTGGGATTGTTACGAACGTCAGCGAAGCGCATATCGAATTGCTCGGCTCAATCGAAAACATCGCGCGGGCGAAGGGCGAACTGGTCGAATCAATTCCTTCGGGCGGCACGATTATTTTGAACGCGGACAATCGTCATACGGCGGCAATGAAAAGCTTGGCAGGCGCGGGCGTCAACGTCGTCACTTACGGCTTGGACAGTTCGGCAGACGTGACTGCACGGGACATTTTAATCGGCAGCGTGGCGACGGAATTCACGTTGACTTATCGAGGCGAGGACTTCGACTTTGAAATCCCGATGCTTGGGCGTCACAACGTGTCCAATGCGCTTGCGGCGATAGCGGCGGGCTTGACGTGCGGCTTGAACGTCGAGGAGATTCAGCGCGGCGTTTCGACTTTGACGACGACGAAAATGCGCTTCGAGGTTATCAGGCGCGACGGCTTGACGATTGTCAACGACGCCTACAACGCAAGCCCGGCGTCCATGCGCGTGGCGATTAAGACGGCGGCTGAAGTTTACGACGGTCGCAAAATCGCCGTGCTTGGCGACATGATGGAGTTGGGCGACATATCAGAGGCTGTCCACCGCGAGATCGGCGCGGAGCTTGTTGAAAACAAATTCGACATGCTGATAACCTTGGGCGAGCTTGGCAAGTTCATTGCGGCGGGCGCGCGCGACGCCGGCTTGAAGGACGTTTACACCTTCGACACGCACGAAGACGCCGCCAAAAAAATCTTGGAACTTGTCCGCGACGGCGATACGATTCTGTTCAAGGCGTCGCACGTCATGCACATGGAAAAAATCATTGAGCTTATTTAAGCGGGAGACATCATGACACAACTTTTGATAGCGGGAGCAATCGCGGCGGGCGTGGTCATCATGCTTGCGCCGATTTGCATTCCGATTTTGCACCGATTGAAATTCGGACAGAGCATACGCGCCGAAGGTCCCAAAAGTCATCAAGTCAAGAGCGGCACGCCGACTATGGGCGGAATTTTTTTAATCACGGGCATTGTCGCCGCGACGCTGATTCAAGCCGATTGGAACGCGGAAATTTTCCTTGCGCTGTTCATTTTGCTCGGTCACTTTATCTTGGGCTTTATCGACGATTATCTTAAGGTTGTCCGCAAACATAATCAGGGCTTGCTTGCACGTTACAAACTCGCGGGGCAAATCCTAATCGTTATCGTGACGACGTTCGTGGCAAGCGAATTGCTGATTGACTTCAACCCGACGATTTGGTTGCCCGTCGTCAACGTGACGCTGGACGCGGGCGGCTGGTATGTGCCGTTTTTATTTTTCGTGGTTGTAGGCGCGTCGAACGCTGTCAACTTGACGGACGGACTTGACGGGCTTGCTTCGGGTTGCATGGCGATTGCGGCAAGTTGTTACGCGGTGATTTGCTTGCTGACAGGACACAACGACTTGGCGATTTTCTGCGCGGCGACAGTCGGCGCGTGCGTGGGCTTTTTGCGCTTCAACTTCCACCCCGCGAAAGTCTTCATGGGCGACACGGGCTCACTTGCATTGGGCGGCGCGTTCGCGGCGGTCGGTATCTTGTCGCGCACCGAAGTTTTGTTGGCGGTCGTGGGCTTCGTGTTCGTCTGCGAGGCGTTGTCGGTTATACTGCAAGTCATTTCGTTCAAGTCGACGGGCAAGCGAATCTTCCGCATGAGCCCGTTGCATCATCACTTCGAGCTTGGCGGCTGGTCGGAAGTCAAAGTCGTATTCGTGTTTTGGGCGGTCGGATTAATCGCGGGCGTCATCGGCTTATCAATGCTGTAAGGAGTCTTGGTAATGAACTTGTCAGATAAAAAAGTTTTGGTCATCGGCGCGGCACGGAGCGGGCTTGCGGCGGCGAAGATTGTTAAACATTTGGGCGCGACGGTCATACTCAGCGACGCGAAACAGGAATCGGATCTTAACGTCGACTTTGATGAACTGCGCGGGCTTGGCGTCGATTTGCGTTTCGGCAAGCAAACGGAAGAACTTTTAACCGGCGTCGACTTGATAATCGTGTCGCCCGCCGTGCCGTTGAGGATTCCTTTGCTTAAGACGGCCGCCGCGCAGGGCATACGGATTATCAGCGAAGTTGAACTTGCCTACGATTTGGCGCAGTCGCCGATATGCGCGGTGACGGGCACCAACGGCAAGACGACGACGGTTACACTGCTCGGCTTGTTGCTGAAGACCGCGTTCGATAAGGTCGGCGTCGGCGGCAACATCGGTTTTCCGCTTAGCGAAGTCGCTTTGGAAGTCGGCGCGGGCGGCTGTCTTGCGGCGGAGATTTCAAGTTACCAGATGGAGGCGACAAAAAATTTCAAGCCGCACATTTCCGCCGTCTTGAACGTCACGCCCGATCACCTCAAGCGTCACGGCACAATGGAAGTCTATCAGGCAATGAAAGAAAAAATTTTCGCGCAACAGACCGCCGAAGATTTCCTCGTGCTGAATTACGACGACGAGCTGACACGTGACATGATTAATCGCGCCGCGTGTCGAGTATTGTATTTCAGCAGACACCGCAAGCTTGCCGAAGGCGCGTTCATACAAAACAATCGGCTTGTCATAAAATTCAACGGCGCGCGTCACGAACTGTGCACCGTCGACGAACTTGGCATTAAGGGTTGGCACAACGTCGAGAACGCCCTTGCCGCGTCGCTGATTGCGTTTTTGGCGGGCGCGTCGGCTGAAGGGATTGCCGGCGTGCTGAAGACGTTTCAAGGCGTCGAACACCGCATTGAATTCGTCCGCGAGCTTGACGGCGTGAAGTACTACAACGACAGCAAAGCGACCAACACCGATTCGGCGATTAAGGCTTTGGAAACTTTTGGGGGGCATATCGTCTTGATTGCGGGCGGCGACGACAAGGGTACCGATTTGACGGACTTCCTGCGCCTTGTCAATGAGCGCGTCGACAGTTTGATTCTTGTCGGCGACGCGGCGGCGCGATTCAAAACCTGCGCGGCGGAGAGCGGCTATCCCGTCGAAAAAATCTTGGAGGCGGGCTACTCAATGGAGCGTGCGGTTGCGCTTGCAAAGGGTGTTGCACGTTCGCCGCAAATGGTGTTGCTCAGCCCTGCTTGCGCGAGTTTCGACATGTACAGCGACTTTGAGGAACGCGGGCGCGACTTCAAACGCATTGTGCACGAGCTCAAATGAAAAGACGCGCCGGTAAATCCTGCGGAACCAGTATCTTCCTAAGAAGCCCTCGGTCTTCCGCCCGACGACGCGTCTTTTCGCGGACAAAATATCTGTCCGAAAAAGTTTTATCACGGGTGGCGACTTGCGGCAAGAAAAATTTTTATGGCGGTGACGACTATGGGTTACGTTTATCTTGGCTTGGCGATTGTTTTGGAGCTGTGCGGCACGATGTGCATGAAGTTATCGGACGGCTTCGAGAATAAAATTTTCGCGGCGGACACGCTGATTTCTTTCGGCGTTTGTTTTTACTTTTCCGCGCTGTCAATGAAGACCATCCCGTTAAATATCCTTTACGCGACTTGGAGCGGACTCGGAATAGTTTTCGCGGCAGTCATTGCCAAAATATTTTTTCACGAAACCGTTTCGACGCCGAGATTGATTGGACTTATTTTTATCGTCGTCGGCGTCGTGCTGTGTAATTTTTTTGGAGAGAATCACTAAATGAAAATAATCGTATCGGGCGGCGGCACGGGCGGTCACATCTACCCCGCACTGACGCTAATTGACGCCGTAAAGGCAAAGCGGGCGGACGCCGAATTTCTCTACGTCGGCACCGAAAAAGGCTTGGAGGCTGATATCGTTCCGAAGGCAGGCATAAATTTCACCGCGTTGAAGTTGGAGGGCGGGCTCGAACGCCGCTTCACGCTGTCAAACATTTCCCGCGCCGCCAATGCCGTTTGGAGTATCAAGCGCGCTTCGGACGTTATCAAGAACTTCAAACCCAATGCGGTCGTCGGCACGGGCGGCTACGTTTGCGGCCCTATTCTGCTCGCCGCAAGCCTTATGAAGGTTCCCACGCTGATTCAAGAGCAGAACGCCGTTGCGGGCGTCACAAATAAAATCTTGTCGAAGTTCGTCGACAAAATAGCTGTCGGCACGCACGACGCGCTGAAAAATTTTCCGCACGATAAAACGACTTACACCGGCAATCCGATTCGCGCCGAGGTCTTGGCGGCAAAGCGTGAGGACGGGCTACGTGAATTCAACTTCACCGACGACAAACCGATTGTCTTAATTTCGGGCGGCTCTCGCGGCGCGCGCAGTATCAACACCGCAATGATCGACGTGTTGAAGGCGGCGGCTCAAAAAAATTCCGCGCAATTCCTGCACGTCACCGGCAAGGGCGAATTCGACGCCGTAACGAAACAACTGTCCGACGTACTCGACGCGCCCAACGTCAAGGTCGTGCCTTATCTTTACAACATGCCGACGGCTATGGCTATGGCTGACTTGGCTGTCTTCCGCGCAGGCGCGACTGGCTTGGCTGAATTGACGGCGCGCGGCGTTCCCGCAATTTTGATACCCTATCCCTACGCGGCGGAAAATCATCAGGAGTTCAATGCGCGGGCATTGGTCGAAGCGGGCGCGGCGCGTATGATTCTCAATCACGACTTGACGGCTGAAATTTTATCGGCGACGCTTGACGAGCTGTTATCGTCACCCGAATTGCTCAAGCGCATGGCGGCGGCAAGCGCGTCACTGGGCAAGCCCGAAGCCGCGAACGAAATCGCCGACTTGATTTTACAACTGACTTAGGAGGAACGATAACTTGAAACTTGACGGCTTGAAAAAATTTCACTTCATAGGAATCGGCGGCGTGGGCATGAGCGCGCTTGCCAAAATTTTAATCGCACGCGGCTTTGAAGTCAGCGGCTCGGACGCCAAAGACTCACCGACGCTTGACATGCTAAAAAAACTCGGTGCAAGGATTTTTGTCGGGCACAGGGCGGAAAACATCCTTGACGACGCCGGAAAGCCCGTCGACGCGATTGTTTGTTCGTCAGCCATTCCCGCCGACAATCCCGAAATCGTCGCGGCGGCAAAGTTCAAAATCCCGAAGTTGCACCGCTCCGATATCAACTCTTGGTTGCTGAATTCGCGCAAGGGCATTGCAGTTGCGGGCTCGCACGGCAAAACCACGACGACTTCAATGATCGGTTACGTCCTGCACAGCGCGGGCGTCGACCCCACGATTGTTATCGGCGGCGAATCGCTTGACTTGGGCACGGGCGCAATTCTCGGTAAAAGCGATTGGCTCGTCTCCGAAGCCGACGAAAGCGACGGCACCTTCGTAACGCTCAAGCCCGCCGTCGCCGTCGTCACCAACGTCGAGGACGACCACCTTGACCACTACGGTACAATGGAAAAAATTCGCGACGCGTTCAAAATTTTTATCGAGAACGTCGACCGCGAAACGGGCGTCGCCGTCTTGTGCTACGACAACGAAAATCTGCGCGGGATTGCGAAGACAATCGACCGCCGCATAATTTCCTACGCGATTGACTGCGAAGCGGACTTCACGGCGCATAACATCCGCACGACAAGCAAGGGCGTCAACTTTGAAGTCATGCGCGGCAACGACCTTTTGGGCAGAGTGCAGTTGGCGATTCACGGACGACACAACGTTTTGAACGCATTGGCAACAGTTGCCACGGCTCTCCACGTCGGCGTGACGTTCGATAAGATTGTCGAGGGCTTGCGCAACTTCCACGGCGCGAAAAGGCGTTTCCAGACTAAAGGGCGTCTTCAAAATATTTTGGTTGTCGACGATTACGCGCACCACCCGACCGAGATTGCCGCGACGCTCAAGGCCGCCCGCGAGATTAAGCCGAACAAAATCATTTGCATTTTCCAACCGCACAGATATTCGCGGACGCAGCTGTTGCTTAAGGAATTCGGCGGCGCGTTCGCCGAAGCCGACATGCTGATTTTGACGGACGTTTATTCGGCGGGCGAAGAAAAAATTTCGGGCGTCAGCGGCGAATCAATCCTGCGCGAAGTTTTAAGTCAAACCAATCAAGCCGTGTCGTACATCCCCAAGCGCGAGGACATTGCCGCCTTCCTCAAAGACCGACTGTCGCCGGGCGATTTGATTATCACGATGGGCGCGGGCGACATTTACAAAACGGGCGAAGAACTTTTGGCTTTGCTAAAGGCGGAACGGCGGCGCAAGATTGTCGTGCTGTGCGGCGGCACGTCCACCGAAGCTGAAGTTTCGCGACGCACGGGCAAGGCGATTTACGACGCGCTTAAGTCCAAAAATTACAACGTCGAGCTTATGGAACTTAACCCGCAGACATTTGCCGCCGACATTCGCGAAAAGGATTGCAGTATCGTCTTCAACGCGGTGCACGGTCGCTGTGGCGAAGACGGCTTGATTCAAGGCACGCTTGACATGCTCAAAATCCCCTATACGGGTTCGGGCGTCTTGGCTGCCGCGCTGACTATGGACAAGGTCGCCACGAAACATTTCCTCAACTCCGCGCAGATTTCCACGCCGAAATTTGCCGTTTATCGCGAAGTCGACAGGCGCACCGAGCTTGCCGCCGAGATTGAACGGACGTTCGGCTTGCCCGTCGTTATTAAGGCAACCGCGCAGGGTTCGAGTATCGGCGTGACGATCGTCGAAGATTCGCTGGACATTGAGCCGGCAATTGACAACGCGTTTATCTTCGGCGACGAGATTTTGGTTGAGGAGTTTATCAAAGGTCGCGAGCTGACGGTTGCGGTTTGCGGCAACGAAGACGACGCCGAGGCTATGCCCGTAATTGAAATCACGACGACGACGGGTCGCTACGACTACAAGACAAAATACACCAAAGGCATGTCGACACACATTGTCCCCGCGCCGCTGAGCGACGACTTGACCGACGAAGTACAACGGTTGGCTGTGGCGGCGTTCAAAGTCTGCAAGTGCGCGGGAGTGGCGCGTGTTGACATGATGCTTTCCGAAAAAAATGTGCCCTACGTCATTGAAATCAATTCGGTGCCGGGCATGACGGAAACATCGCTTGTGCCCGACGCGGCGCGGGCGGCAGGTATCGAATTCCCGGAGCTGTGCGAAAAAATTCTTGCGCTGTCCGAGTTCTGAAAAAAATTTATCCCCGGCGTCGCGCTGACGTTGGGGATTTTTATTTTGCAAAAAAAAATATCGCCGATAAACTAATTGACGGGCAATTAATTCGCTGATAAAATACCCGCGGTATTGCTTTGCTTGATTATCGAAGGAGATTTGATTCTTTAAAAGAAAGCGAGGAAATTTTTATGGAAACTGTACATCTTTCCCAGCACGTAGACAGTGCTCTCTGGAGATTCGCTCATGTTAATACAAAAGTAAGCCTTACCAGAAAGTTGAATTACCTTCGTGACATAGTAATACAAGAAAAATGGTGGGGCGAGGATTCTCCTCCGGATAATTTGCTCAATTACCTTGTACATACTTTCGAACGAATAACGTATGAATGTAACGCAACCGATGACGAAAAGGAAAAGCAGAAAAAAATTGCCATTTCCGAATCCGGAAAACACGCGTGCATTAATACCGGACTCTTCACCAAAAATTACCTGCCGATTTTTATGTTCTTCAGGAAGAACGACGAGGAAGGAAAATCGCCGTGGTTTTTTGAAGGTTTTTATACCGACATTCAGCTTAAGCGGTTGGAAAATTTTCCCTCTTTGCCAGAAAGAGCAAACTATATCAGCAACCCCGCAGCACTGATATACGATTATCACTTCCCTATCGCCCCGGATCTGTCTCACATTTTGGACGAAAGATCTGACCGTATTCCTCAAGGCATTCGTGACAAATACGAGCCGGAAACTTTACGTCAACTTTTCCCCGGTGCAGTACAGGATACAGAAAAAAAACTTGCCTGCAACTTTCACATCGCTGTTCCGCAATATTATAACAACGAGATTCAGTTGCTCGTGCCGATTGATCTTGGCAATAAAGGTAAGGCTGATATTGCGTTGGCTCTTTCCAAGGAAAAGGATTGTTATTTTGCAAGAACGTGCTTGACTCTGGAGCAGGCTTACCAAAACGCAAGAGTTATAGTCAAGCCGGAAAGCGATTGGCTCTGCCCCAAACAATCGTAAACAATACCTAATCGATAATCAAGCAAAAATCCTCCTTGCTTCGGCAGGGAGGATTTTTTTGTGCCGTTTCAGGCGGGCAGAATCTTTGCGAGCGTCTCCATCATCTTGGGCACGTCGATAGGCTTGGCAATGTGTGCGTTCATGCCGGCGTCGAGTGCGTTCTTCACGTCTTCGCTGAAAGCGTTTGCCGTCATTGCGACAATCGGAATCTTCGCGAGCTTCGGGTCGGGCAACTGCCGAATCCGTTTCGCCGCTTCGTAGCCGTTCATAATCGGCATTTGAATATCCATGAGAATTGCGTCGTAATCGCCCGCCTTCGCCGCCGCAACTTTTTCGACAGCCTCCGAGCCGTCGCTTGCCGTGTCGACGATAAAGCCTTCGTTTTCAAGCAACATCTTGGCGATTTCGCGGTTGACTTCAATGTCGTCGACGAGCAAAAGTTTTTTATCGGTAAAGTCGACAACCTGCGCGGCTTGGCGATTTTCTTCGGCGACTTCCTCTTGCATGTCTTCGGCAAGCTTGAACGTCACGTTGATGATAAATTCGGTGCCCGCGCCCAATTCGGTTTCGACGCGAATGTCGCCGCCCATAAGGTCGACAATGCTTTTGGTAATCGCCATGCCGAGCCCGGTGCCTTGAATCTTGCTGACGGTCGACGTGCGTTCGCGCTCAAACGCCTCAAAAACTTTGGCGGCGAATTCGGGCGTCATGCCTATGCCGCTGTCCTTTACGCGCAATTCGTAATCCGCCGCGCCGTCGTGACTGTCGCCGATTTGATTCATCGTGACGGCAATGGTACCGCCGTCGGGCGTGAACTTGTAAGCATTGCTGAGCAGATTCAACAGGACACGATTCAAGCGGTTCTTGTCGCAGACGACGAATTTATTTTGAATGCCCGAAGTGTCGACGCTGAACGAAATATTTTTACCCTTCATTTGCGTGGCGAACATATCGTGCACTTCGTCGAGCGCGGTCGCAATGTTCACGTCTTCAAGCTCAAGTTCCATCTTGCCGCTTTCAATACGGCTCATTTCAAGCACGTCGTTAATCAGCGCGAGCAAGTGCTGACTGGACGCGTCGATTTTTTTCAGGAAGTCGTACATCCTGTCGGGAATGTTATCGGGGCAAGGTTCGTTCCGATACAGCGGGCAAGCTTCGCAGACGTTGTGCAGTTCCTTGGCGAGGTTCAAGTAACCGACGATAGCGTTCATGGGCGTGCGAATGTCGTGGCTCATGTTCGACAGGAATTGCGACTTTGCGCGCGAGCCTTCCTCGGCGCGTTCCTTAGCCGCGATAAGCTCCGCCTGCTGACTTTTAAGCTGTTCGCTCTGTTGTTTAATCGTGTCGTAATGCTCCTGAAGTTGGTGCGTGTAAGCTTCCTGCGAATGGACGTAGCGCACTTGCATGACGGTGTAGCCGATTAGCAGAATCACGAACAGGAAGCTTGAAATAATCAGCGTGATAAGCCACGGGCGACTTGTGACCATTTCCTCCAGCGTGATGTTTTCGTAGCGGTTGATGATCCATTTTTTGTTGAGCGCGTCGAGGCGTCCTTCCTGTTGCATTTGAATCAAGACGGCGTTGACGCGGACGCGCAGTTGAGTATCTTCGGGGTGCAGGGCGAGCGTGCCGTAAACGTGCTGAACGGCGTAGCTTGGAAAGACGCCGTCAAGGTTGAGCTTTTCGACAAACGCGCCGCCGACTTGAATCGGGCAAATCGCAAATTCGTATTCGCCGCTTTTGAGCCCGTTGAAGATTCGCTGATACGAATGCACGTAAGAAATTTCGTCATCGAGACCGAGCCCCGGCATTTTATGCAAAGACGCGACGCGACGCCCGTACAGTTCGGCGACAGACGAAATATCTTTGCGCCCGTAAACGACGTATTGCTTTTCGGTCGTCGGCAAGGTTGCAATAATCGCGGGATTGTTTATAATCAAATCGCTTTCCATGTTCATGATAATATCCGCGCCGCCGCTTAGGAAAATCCTGTTGGCGTCGTTCCAATCCATAAGCGACAGGTCAAGATTCATTTGCAGGCGGTTGGCGATTTCGTTCATCATTTCCACGTCGTAGCCTTGATAGTTGCCGTTTTCGTCGACGTAGGAGTAAGGCGCGTAGTCTTGGTCGGTCACGACGTGCAGAGTCTTTTTGAAGTTGTTGAGCGGCTGAATTTCGACTTTGGGCGCGTCGCGGAAGATACCCGAAAGATTGAAGTAGATGCCCGCGAAAATTGCCGTGAGGATTATCGGCAACGCGATCGCCGCTTTGACGAGTGTATCTTTTTTCGGTGCCTTAGTCTTCATGAAAGTCCTTCCCTCCGCGCGGAGCCGTGTTAAAATTTTAAACGCGTAAACTATATCAAAAAATATTTTGCTTGACAACGAAAGGAGCGGACGCCCAATGAAAAATCTTTTAGCTTGCGTGCTTGCGCTGATAATCTGCGCGGCGACAAGCAATGCGCTTGCCTCGCCGATTTCGGTCGACGGTTACTTCAAGGGGATAAAACTTTGCGGCAAGGTTCGCGTCGTGAATGCCTTTGCCGACATAAAAGTTCAAGTCGTCGACGCCTTCCCTGATTTGAAAGTCCTGCGCGTGTCGTCGTTCCCCGATAAGATCGGCGAATGGGAATTCGTTCGGCACGGCGAAGACTTCACGATTCAATTTGTCGACGCATTCCCCGACATCAAAATTAAGTTCGTCGACGCGTTCCCCGGCTTGTAAAAATTTTCCTTGACAGTTTGCATTTGAACGTTTATAATTGCGCCTGTCTTGAAGGACGCAAGTTCTTGGGACGTGGGGTTGTAGCTCAGATGGTTAGAGTGCCTCGTTGACATCGAGGAGGTCACAGATTCGAGTTCTGTCAGCCCCACCAAAATTTTTTTTTATCGGCTCGCTTAGCTCAGTTGGTAGAGCATCTCCGTCACATGGAGGAGGTCGGGGGTTCGAGTCTCTCAGCGAGCACCACTCAATAAGACAACAAAAAACGCCTTCCGAATCGGAGGGCGTTTTCGTTTTGCAAAAATCGTTTCAAGCATCGACGAGTTCTTGCACTTTCGGCGGACGACCGCGGGTTTTGCGCGGCTTGACGTTTTCGGCTTTCTTGAGCGTCTTGAACAGATTCGCCATTTCCATCGCGGAAACGGCAGCGTCGAAGCCTTTGTTGCCGGACTTGGTGCCCGCGCGCTCAATCGCCTGTTGAATGTTTTCCGTCGTGACGACGCCGAAAATCGTCGGGACGCCGCTTTGCAAACCGATGGCAGCCACGCCTTTGGAAACTTCGTTGCAGACGTAATCGTAGTGCGTCGTCGCGCCGCGAATCACCGCGCCCAAACAGATTATCGCGTTGAATTTGCCCGTCGCCGCCATTTGTTTTGCGACAATCGGGATTTCAAACGCGCCCGGCACCCAAACAACCGAAATATTTTCGTCGGGCGTCTCGTGACGTTTCAGCGCGTCAAGAGCCCCGCTCAAAAGTTTGCCCGTGATGAATTCGTTGAAGCGCGCAACGACTATCGCGAACTTTAAGCCCTTGCCGCTGATGTTGCCTTCATAAGTGTTCATTCCGTTGCCTCCTTGTCGAAAACATGACCCATTTTGACTTTCTTGACCGTCAGATAATTTTTGTCGAACTTCGTTGGTGCAATAACAATCGGCACGCGTTCGGTTATCGTCAAGCCGTGACCTTCAAGCCCGGCGCGTTTCGCGGGGTTGTTCGTCAGCAGGCGTATCGTCGTTAAGCCCAAGTCGGCAAGAATCTGCGCGCCTATGCCGTAGTCGCGAAGGTCGGGTTTGAAGCCCAGCAAGATATTCGCCTCAACAGTGTCCTTGCCCGCGTCCTGCAACGCGTAAGCGCGAATTTTGTTCGCAAGCCCGATGCCGCGTCCTTCCTGACGCATGTAAAGCAAGACGCCTTCGCCCGCCGATTCAATATTGCGCAGAGCCGTCGCAAGTTGGTCGCCGCAATCGCAACGTAACGAGCCCAAAGCGTCGCCCGTCAAGCACTCGGAGTGCACGCGCACCAAAACGTTTTGCTTGCCCGCCACGTCGCCCTTGACTATCGCAAGGTGACATTTGCCGTCCAGCGTGCTTTCGTAAGCCTTCAGCCTGAAACGTCCGTATTTGCTCGGAAAGTCGACGTCGGCGATTTGCTTGACGAATTTTTCCGTCCGCTTGCGATACTCAATCAGCGCGCGCACCGTTATGATACTCAGCCCGTGACGTTCGGCGAATTTTTTCAAGCCGTCCGTGCGCATCATGTGTCCGTCGTCGTCCATTATCTCACAGCACAGTCCCGCAGGATAAAAGCCTGCCAGTCGCGCCAAATCGGTCGTGGTCTCGGTGTGACCTGCGCGGCGCAACACTCCGCCTTCAACCGAACGTAACGGGAACACGTGACCCGGCTTGCGGAAACTTGACGGCTTGGCGGCGGGGTCGAGGAGCATTTTAATCGTGTGGCACCGTTCGTAAGCCGAAATGCCCGTTTCCGTGTCGAAGGCGTCAATCGACACCGTAAACGCCGTTTCGTGGTTGTCGGTGTTGTTTGCAACCATCTGCCCGATTTCCAGTTCGTCAAGGCGTTTGCCGTCAATCGGCGTGCAAATTAAACCCTTGGCGTACGTCGCCATGAAATTTATATCGGCGGGCGTGACGGTCTCGGCGGCGATTATCAAGTCGCCTTCGTTCTCGCGGTCTTCGTCGTCGACGACCACAATCATCTTGCCGCGCCGTATGTCGTCAATCGCTTGTTCGATCGTCGCGAATTCGCTCATAAGCATTCCCCTCCGTGAAGTTTGTCGTTTGGTTGTAAATTTTCGAGTACTCTTTTAAGTGGCGTAAAATCTGCGCGGCTTCGTCGCCTTCGACGGGAGTCGGGCGGAAGTCGTTGTGCGTCGTCGTAGAAGAAATGCGGCAGGGTATGACGTGCGGCGTTATCGTGATTGCGTCGCCATCTCGGCTCAAAGTTGCTTGCAAAATGAAAGTTTTCTTGTCGCGCGGATTGTAGTTCGCGCCGAAACAAAAGTTGCCGAGGCTGTAGGCGATAATCTTCCCGTTGTAAATTTCGACGCCCTGCATGACGTGCGGGTGCGCGCCGACGACGATATTTGCGCCGCTGTCCGCCGTGAAGTGTGCAAGACTGATTTGATACGCGTCACTGATATACGAAAGCTCGCGTCCCCAATGAAATTCCACAACGACAACTTCCGCGCCGTCACCGCGGAGCGCGTGTATGTCGGCAGTAATCCTGTCGCGCAGGGCGTCGTTGTCCGACCAAGTCGCGTAACCTAGGAAGCCGATTTTCATGCCGCGCACGTCGAAGATTTCGGAATAGCCTTCGCCGCAAAATTTCACGCCGTGTTCCTTGAGCAGGTTGACGGTGTCGTTTAAGCCGATGTCGCCGCAATCGTAAATGTGATTGTTGGCAAGGTTGCAAATCTCGACGGAACCCGCCGTTAAAATTTCGACGTACTTTGGCTCGCCGCGTATCGGGAACTTTTTTTCGGCAACAGTCGGGCGTTCGGTCAGTGCGCCTTCCAAGTTCACGAAAGTTATATCGTCCGCCGCAAAAATCGGCTTGACGTTGCCGAGGTAGTAATCCGCGCCGTTCTGCCAGTGGCTTTCAAAGTCGTATTCGGAGCCGCGAAAGGCGTCGAACGCGCAATCGCCGGCGAACGAAATCACGACAGGGCGTTGACTTGCGGGCGGCTCTTCGACTTCAAAATCAATCTCGACGGTTGAATCGGCGGAAGCCTTACTGCAAAGCATCCCGGCAAGCAGAATCGCTGTAAAAAATTTTTTCAACGTCGCAACTCCAATCACATGAAACCGTTCGCCGGTCGCTTTGAAAGCGGCGGAACAGTTGACGCGTCAAACATTTTGACAACCGCAAGCAATCTCCGCGCTTACAAGAAACCGTTAGCCGCAAGAAAATCTTTCGTCACTTCGGGCGCGGTTTTGAAGTTCAAAAGCCGTTCGACGTACTTCGCCAAAACGTCCGTCTCAATGTTGACGGGACTGCCGACGCGCTTGCCCTTGAAGTTCGTGACTTCGCAGGTGTGCGGAATCATCGACACGCTGAAACTTTCCGCGCCCGCGTCCACGACCGTCAAGCTTATGCCGTCAAGCGCGACGGAGCCTTTGGGCGCGATCTGTCGAAGCAAGTGACTTGCCGCCGCAACGTCGATTAAAAGCGCGTTGCCTTCGGCGCGTATGCTTAAAATTTTTCCGACGCCGTCGATGTGCCCGCTGACGATATGCCCGCCAAGTCTGTCGCCGATTTGCAGGGCGCGTTCCAAGTTGACGAGCCCGCCGCCGTTGAGTTCGGCAAGAGACGTTTTGCGCAACGTTTCGGGCATGACGTCCGCCGCAAAAAAATTTTCGCCGAAATCGACGACCGTCAAGCAAATACCGTTGGTATTAATGCTGTCGCCGATTTTGACGCCTTCCAACGCCGTCGCGCAAGAAATTTCGATTCGTCCGCCGCGCAGGCTTTTAAGCCGCCCGACTTCCTCGATTATGCCCGTGAACATTTTCAACCTCCGAAAAAATTTACGCGTCAAAAATACCACGCTTAACTTTGCCTGTCAACGCGATTCGTCGACGCGATAAACGCAAGCAGTTCGTCGTAGCTTTCAAGCGTGTCCGAAGGCGCGTTCCGGTTTTTCAGGCGCAGGCAGGCGGCGTGATTCATTTTGTGAAACTCCTCGCGGCTTATCTTGTGCGACAGATATTTATCGTAGTAGGCGTCGACGTTGCAGAAAATCGGGCGCGCGGCGTAAATGGCGCAAAGATTATCCGCCGTCAAGTGTTTGCAGATGCCGTCGCCTCGGTCAAGCTCTTCCGTGTAGAAAATCGAATGACGGATATTTTTGCAACACACGCCGCATTTATCACAGTCAAACAAGTTCAAAGAGAATCAGCCCGCCTTTTCGTTCAAAGCCCGTGTTCCACAGCGTCGCGAAGTCAAGCCAACGCCCGATACCGTAAGTCACCGCCTTAACGAAAAAATTTTCGCCGCGCACTTCGTAACCGTCCAAAATGAACCAGTGCCAAACGTATTTTTTCAGCTCCGCCGCCATATGATTCAGCGTCAAGCACGGCAACGGACAGCCCGCGTCGATTTGCCGACAGATGATTTGTTGCGTGTCGACGATATTGTTTTCGCCCAACCAACCCGACATCTTAAGTCGCGTGACGTTGCGGTCTTGCAAGAATCGCCCGAATCCGTCAAGGTAAATTTCCAGCTTGTCGACGCCCGTCCAGCGCGGATACAAATAAGGTTCCATAATCTTGCCGAAGCGCAGATAATCTTCCCGCGTGATGTTTTCCAAGTCGAACGGGTAGAGCCCGCGCAAGTTGAAATATTTTTCAAAGTAAATGGCGCAATCGCAAGCCGAAACCGCCGCGCACCCGCCGACATTCATGCCGAAATCGGTTACGCGCGAATACCACGCCTGCTGCCCGCCGAGCGAGTCGCCGATATAAAAATGCGGCAATTCTTTTTTGATGTCCAAGTTCAAGCCCCCACGTATCCGCTGATTAAAATGTCGTCGCCGAACCGCTCCGTCGTCAAGTCTTTAAGCGAAACGGCGTCGGATAATTTTTCAAAGCCCGCGCCCGCCACCGCCGTCAAGGCATTTGCTCCGCCGAGAATCTTCGGCGCGACGAACGCCAACACTTTGTCGACGAGCCCGGCTTTCAGCATGGCAAAATGAATCGTGCCGCCGCCTTCGACCAAAACCGAAGTCAGCTCCCGTTCGGCAAGCGCGCGCATTAAAATTTCCAAGTCCACGTGTTCGCCGTCGCCCGCCGTGATTATTTCGACGCCACGGGATTTTAACGCGGAAAGTTTTTCTTCGGGCGCGCGTGAAGTCGTCGCGATAATCGTCCGCGCAGATTTGTCCGTCACGACAGTTGAATCCGGCGGCGTGCGGGCGCGGCTGTCGACAATCACGCGGACGGGATTCTTGCCCTCGACAAGGCGCGTCGTCAAGCTCGGATTGTCTGCAATCACGGTGCCCACGCCGACCAAAATCGCGTCGTTGGTGTCGCGCAGACGGTGAGTAAACGTCCGCGACTCGATGCCGCTTATCCATTGCGATTCGCCGCCGACCGTCGCGATCTTCCCGTCAAGCGAACAGGCAAACTTCAGCGTGACGAACGGCAGCTTGCGCGTGACCCACTTGATAAAAACTTCGTTAAGTCGCCGCGCCTCCGCCTCCAATGTGCCGACTTCGACTTGAATGCCCGCCGACCGCAAAATCTCAAAGCCGCGACCCGCAACCTGCGGATTCGGATCGGTCATTGCCGCGACGACACGACTTATCCCGGCGTCGACGATTGCTCGTGCGCAAGGCGGCGTTCGTCCGAAATGCGAACAAGGCTCAAGCGTCACGTAAAGCGTCGCGCCGCGTGCAAGTTCGCCCGCCATGTTCAGCGCGTGAATTTCGGCGTGCGGCGTTCCGGCTCGTCTGTGCCAACCTTCCGCGACGATTTTGCCTTCGCGAACGACGACCGCCCCGACCAACGGGTTCGGCGACGTGCGACCCTCGGCATTGCGCGCTATCCTCAACGCCTCGCGCATAAAAATTTCGTCCGTCAAAAATTTTGCCTCCTCAGCCCAAATAAAGGTGCGCCGTGTCGTTCATGACTTCGACGCTGAAAAGCCCGTCCTCGAAAACCAAAACGTTCAGCGCAGTGTTGAATTGGCTTATCGCCCACATCTTACGAATGCGAACTTCCAACGCCGCGCAGAGTATCAGGCGAATCGCCGCGCCGTGACAGACGACGATTATGTTTTGATTTTCGTGGTCGGCGATTATCTCGTCCAAAGCGTTCATGACGCGGGCTTGACACTCCAAAAACATTTCGCCGTCGGGCGGCTTGACTTTGTCGGGTTTAATGAAAAAGTTTCCGAAGTCTTCGGGGGATTCCTCCAACAGTTCACTGATGACTCTGCCCTCCCAGTCGCCGAAATTGGTTTCGCGCAAGCCGGGCGTCGTTGTCACGGGCAAGTTGAACTTCGCCGCCAAAATTTTTGCGGTGTCGACGGCGCGTTGCAAATCGCTCGCATAAACGGCGTCAATGTGGTTAAAGGGCACATGAACCGCCATAAGTTGTGCTTGCCGTATGCCTTCGGGCGACAGATGTGTATCCGAATTACCCTGCAAGCGTCCTGTTTTGTTCCATTCGGTTTCACCGTGGCGAATAAGAAATACCTTCGTCAAGAAGAACCCCTCCTAATAAGTTGTACGAAAATCAGCGTTGCGTCGACGACCGCCGCTATCAATACAACCAAAACTATTGAATCCATTTCGACGCGTCCCGCCGAATTCAGTACGGGCGACGGGTGCAACGAAAAATACATTCGCGGCAAAATAAATACAAGGAACGGCACCGTCAATACGCTCAAAAGCGAATAGACTGCCGAAACCTTTGCGCGAACTTTTTCGTCGGAGACTGCCGCCCGCAATGTCAAATACGCGCCGTAAATCAATATCAGCACGAAAATCGTAGTCTGGCGCGGATCCCAGTTCCAATACGCGCCCCAAGTCAACTTGCTGAAAATCGCGCCGCTTATTGTCGACAAAAGCACGAACACGAAGCCCAAACGCGCCGCTCGTGCGCTTAACGTGTCGAAGGAAGAATCTTGCGTTCGCAAAAATTTCGCCGCGAAGAACGCACTCGAAAAGAACGCAATCACCGCGACCCAAGCCGTCGGCACGTGGAAGAAAATTATCTTTGCCAAATCGCCCAGACCTTTTATCGGCGGCACCAAAAAAATAACCGCCGCGCAGATTGTCAGCGTAAGCAAGACTAAAATTTTATTCATGATACCTCACAAATAATCGTAAAGGATTGAACTTGCCAAGATTAAAATCGCATCGAACGCCGCAATGACGACCAACGAGCTTACGTCGAACGCCGCGCCCGTCAAAGCCGCCTCCGTAAGCACAATCGAGGGCAGGAATATCGGTAACGTCACGGGGAACAGCAAAATCGGGAACAAGCCGCCCTTGACCGTCGCCGAAGTCGTTAAAGCCGCCGTCAACGTGCCCGCCGCCGACAAGCCGATAAGCCCTGCCAACAGCGTTGCAAGTAGCAGGAAAAATTTTTCAACCGCCGCATCGAACAGGATTAGGAATATCGGCAGGACGAACGTCGACAACGCGACCAATGACAGCAACACGCCCGCCATTTTCCCGAACAGGACAGCCTGCGCGTCGGCATAAAGTTTCAGCGTCGGGAGTGTACCGGCTTGCGCCTCGTCGTCGAAGGTGCCCGATATGCCCGCACTTGCCGCGAAGAATATCACGACCCAAAACAACGCCGCCAAAAGTTTCGGCTCGACGAACATGCCGCTCGTCGACAGGCTCAACGCCGCCACGGCAGTCAGCGAGAACATCATCATCGCCGCGAACGTCGCCCGCCGCCGCAACCCGATTAGAAAATCTTTCTGAACAATCGCCGCGACTTGTTCACAGCGAGAGCCGAATAATTTCATCGCAAATTTCAACCTCGGTCTTGTCGTTCGTGGCAAGCAGGATAATCTTTTCGGACTTGGAGGCGCGTACTTCGTCGAAAAAATTTTCGCGTCCGTCGTCGTCAAGATTGGCAGTCGGTTCGTCCAAAAGCCAAATATCGGCGTCGACGCTCAAGAGTATCGCGAACTTCAGGCGTTGGCGCATACCTGTCGAGAATGTGCCTGCGCGGGCGTCTCCGAAAGTTTTCAAGTCAAGTCCTACGCGCGAGCCGAGTTCAAAAAATTTTTCGGCAGTCAAAGCTTTGCCGCGCAGTTGTGCAAAAAATTTCAAGTTCTCCGTCGCCGTCAAGTCGTCGTAGATTTTCATTTCGGGCGAGACGGCAGCGATTGTTTTATCGGCGGGCAAAGTGACCGAGCCGCTGTCGGGCTTAATGATTTGTCCCGCGAGCTTGAGGAACGTAGACTTACCCGCGCCGTTCGCGCCCGTTATCCCGATAACCTGTCCGCCACGCAGATTCAGCGTGACATGACTGAACAGCGCGTGCCGCCCGAAATTTAAAGTAACGTCGTCGAAGCGAATCATTTAAGCAAGTCCTTATTCAAGCGCATCCAATTTTCGCCGAACTCAATGAGACCTTCCGCCTTCATAAGCGAAATTTCGCGCGTCAACGCCGAGCGGTTGCACTCCAGTTCCTTGGCGAGCTGAACGCGACCCGGAACTTTGACGTACTCCGATTCCTGCCGCTGTTCGCGCTGAAGCAGGTACAGGATAATTCTTTCGCGCAGCGTCTTTTGCGACAGCAACTCAACCTTTTGCATCATCAGAACGTTTTTGCGGCTGAAGGTTTCCAAAAGATTTTTCATAACGATGCCGTGCATTCTGCCAAGCTTGGGGCCGGCTATCAACAGCGAGCGATAGGGCACCCACATTATCACGGCGTCGGTCGTGAGCTGAACGCTTGCGGCTACCAAATCTTCGCCGAGGATGGCAGAAACCGTCCCGAATATTGCGCCGCTTTCGAGCGAGTGACCGACAGTTTCGTTGCCGAGCCTGTCGAGCGAAAGCACTTGCGCTTCGCCGCTGACGATAATGCCGATGTTCGCATTGGGCACGAACGCTTCCAAAACCCGTTCGCCGCGAGGATAACTGCGCACCGTCGTCCCCGTGAATTTCATGAACTCTTCGATTTCAACAGGCAACAAGTCTTTAAAGAGCGGCACGTTGCGAAGTTCTTCGCCTGTCAACGCAGCCACCTCCCGCAGAAATTTTTCCGATTACACCACGGCGATTGTACCACGGGCGGTGGATTCGGGACAAGTTTTTTCGTTGACGGCGGGCGGCGCGCTTGCCAAAATTTTTTTGCGTTGAACTTCATGGGCACAGACGAAAACGACGACATAAAGCGGCTTGTCCCTTTGCGCGTTCCCTGCTATAATTAGCGCGCAAAAATTTTCGGCACTTAGACTCAACAACTTTGCAAAGGGGTGGCGGCAATGGATTTCGGAATGAGTTCGGCGAACGAATCGTGCGGAGTATTCGGCATGTACGATCTCGACGGCGGCGACGTGGCTACTACGATTTACTACGGGCTTTACGCCTTGCAACATCGCGGGCAGGAGAGTGCGGGCATAGCAGTGACCGATACAGCGACGCGCAACGACAAAGTTTTTTGCCACAAAGACCTTGGGCGCGTCAACAAAGTTTTCAACGCGGAAAACATCGCAATGCTTGACGGCAATCTCGGCGTGGGACATGTGCGTTACTCTACGGCGGGCGCGTCCACTCGCGAAAATTCTCAACCGCTCGTTCTTGCCTACATCAAGGGCACGCTCATGCTCGCGCACAACGGCAACTTGGTCAACGCCCCGCGACTTCGACGGGAATTGGCGGCGGGCGGCGCGATTTTCCAGACGACGACCGACTCCGAAACGATCGCCTACCACATCGCCCGTGAACGCGTCAAATCTCGTTCGGTGCAGGAGGCGACCGTCCGCGCCCTGAAAAAAATTCAAGGTTCCTATTCGCTTGTAGTGGCAAGTCCGCGCAAGCTTATCGGTGCACGCGACCCGTGGGGCTTTCGCCCGCTGGTTATCGGCAAGCTCGGCAACGCTTATATCATAACCTCGGAGACCTGCGCGCTGGAAACCATTGACGCGGAATTTGTTCGCGACGTGAAGCCCGGCGAAGTCGTTACGATTTTCCAGAACGGCAGAATCGAATCCAACATGGAACTCGCCCTGCCCAAGGAGAAAACCGCGCGGTGCGTCTTCGAGTATATTTATTTTTGCCGCCCCGATACGACTTTCGACGGCATGAGCGTCACGCGTTCGCGACTTATCGCGGGCAAGCTGTTGGCGCGTATTCACCCCATCGACGCCGATTTGGTTGTGGGCGTCCCCGAAAGCGGTAACATGGCGGCGGTCGGCTACTCAATGGCGTCGGGCATTCCTTACGGCATTGCCTTTACGAAGAACACTTACGTCGGGCGCACGTTCATTAAGCCGCAACAGTCAAGCCGCATGCAAAGCGTCAAACTCAAACTGAACGTCCTGCGCGACGTGGTTGCGGGCAAACGCATTGTCATGATTGACGATTCGATTGTACGCGGCACGACGAGCGGGCAAATCGTCAACATGTTGCGTGAGGCGGGCGCGGCTGAAGTTCACATGCGCGTTTCAAGTCCGCCGTTTTGTCACCCGTGCTATTTCGGCATTGACATTCCGAGCCGCGAGCAACTCATTGCGCACAATCGAAGCGTCGAGGAGATTTGCAAGATTCTTGGCGCGGATTCGTTGGGCTACTTGCCTATCGGTTGCTTGGACGAAATGGCAGGCGGGCGCGAACTTTGCACTGCGTGTTTCAGCGGAGATTATCCGATACCGCCGCCGACAGAGGACATTCGCGGCGAGTACTTAAAATAATTAGGAGTTAGGAATAAAAAAACTTGTCCCTTAGGAGGTTTTAATCATGAGTTTCTTGGATTTGGCAAAGGCTCGCTATTCCTGCCGCAAGCTGACGGACGCGGCGATTGAGCCCGAAAAAATCGAACGCATCTTGCAGGCGGCGATAGCAGCACCAACCGCGAAGAATTCGCAACGCTACACGATTTGGGCTGTCCAATCGCCCGAAGCCTTCGACAAGCTCAAGCAGGCGACGCCCTACACGTTCGGAGCGGCGTTGGCGTTCGTCGTCGGCGCGCAACGGGACGGAGCTTTTGACCGCCCGTTCGACAACAAAAATTTCGCGGAGATTGACGCGGCGATTGTCGCGACGCATTTGATGTTGGCTGTACAGGACGAAGGACTCGGCACGACGTGGGTCGGCTGGTTCGACGCGCCAAAAATGCAGGAACTCTTCCCGGAAATGCAAGGTTACGAGCTGATTGCGATTTTCCCCGTCGGCTACCCCGCGCAGGACGCAAAACCGCATGTCCGTCACGAAGATCGTCGTCCGCTTAAAGAAGTCGTCGTCGAGCTGTGAACCGTCAAAAAACTTTCGGCAAGCTTGGCGAGGACGCGGCGACGCAATATCTTGAAGCGGCGGGCTACACAATCGTCGCGAGGAATTTTCGCATTCGGTCGGCGGAGATTGACATAATCGCGCAACGGGACGACCTGCTTGCTTTTGTCGAAGTCAAAACGCGGTCGAATACCCGTCACGGCTTGCCGAGCGAGGCCGTTACCCTCCGCAAGCAAAAAAAAATTATCGAGGCGGCAGGCGTTTTCTTGCAAGACGAAAAATTTTGCGACTGCGCCTGTCGCTTTGACGTTGTGGAAGTCTTCCTTAGCGGCGAGCGCGTCGAAGAGATTAATCACATTGAAAATGCTTTTGAGGTTATGCAGGAGGTTTAAAATGACAGCTTTGAGACTGGAAGCACTTTCTTTAGTCGAATCGTTGCCGGAAGAAAAAATTTTAACGCTGATAAATTTTTTGCGAGATCTTGAAGACCGAGCCGAAAAAGATAAACGCTTGGCAATGAAGAAAGACGCCTTTGACGAATTGGAAACTTTGCGCCGAGAAATTCCGAATTTGGATTACGACAAAGAACTTGCAACTTATCGGGCAGAAAGGTTTGGCAATGCGAATTTTGGTTGATACGAATGTCCTGCTGGATTACATTTTACTTCGCGAGCCGTTCACAAAAAACGCTCAAAAAATCATTGATTATTGTCGGAGGGAGCTTTTAAGCGGTGCCATCGCCGCGCATTCCGTGGCGGATATGTTTTATATTTTCAGGAAAAATATTTCTGTTGAAGAACGGCGGAGAATTTTGTTGCGCCTTTGTGATATTTTTTACGTTGAAAATGTTGACAAGGATAAATTGACTCGTGCCTTGACCAATCGTGATTTTTCCGACTTTGAAGATTGTTTGCAATCGGAGTGCGCTGCATCGTTTAAAGCCGATTATATTGTCACGCGAAATGTTGATAGAAACAAACAAGCAGGAGGTCTGAACTTTGTACGCGAGAACATTTGGAGCGGCGACGCAGGGCGTTGACGGGCTGATAATTTCCGTGGAAGTCGACAGCGCAAACGGTATGCCCGCCTTTGACATCGTCGGCTTGCCGTCAACTGCCGTTCGCGAATCGAAAGAACGCGTTCGGACTGCGATAAAAAATTCGTCGCTGAGAATGCGCGCCGAGAAAATCACAATCAACCTTGCGCCCGCCTCCATCAAAAAGGAAAGTGCCGGGCTTGACTTGCCGATTGCAATCGGCTTGCTTGCCGCGCAGGGCAGATTGCGTCTGTCGGTCTGCGAAGAATTTTTGTTCGTCGCCGAGCTGTCGCTTGAAGGTCTCTTGCGGAGCGTGGCGGGCGTCCTGCCGATTGCGATAACTGCGCGGGCTGAAGGCTTCAAAAAAATAATCGTCGCGCAGGAAAACATCAACGAGGCGTTGCTTGTCGAAGGCATTGAAGTCTACGCGCCGCGCAACCTTGCCGAACTTGCAGACTTCCTTGACGGCGAGATTGAGCTTGAGCCGGCAAAGCCCGTGCCCGTCGACGAGCCCGAAGGTTTCGTGGAGCTGGTTGACGACTTTGCGGACGTGCAAGGGCAATTCATGGCGAAACGCGCGTTGGAAATCGCGGCGGCGGGCGGTCACAACGTCCTTATGGTCGGCGTGCCGGGTTCGGGCAAAACCATGCTTGCCAAGCGCATGAGTTCAATCCTGCCCGAAATGACACGCGAAGAGGCGTTGGAAGTCACGAAGATTTACAGCATAGCCGGCAAATTGCCGCAGGGTAGCGGACTTGTGACGAAGCGACCGTTCCAAAATCCGAATCACGACGCGTCGACGGCGGCGATAATCGGCGGCGGCACCAACCCCACGCCGGGACAAGTCACCCTTGCGCACCACGGCGTTTTGTTTCTGGACGAGTTGCCCGAATTCAAAAAGTCGACGCTTGAAGCGTTGCGCGAGCCGCTTGAGGAACGACAAATCACAATCAGCCGCGTCAGCGGGACTTTGACTTTCCCGTCAAGCATGATTCTGATTTGCGCAATGAATCCGTGCCCGTGCGGCTGGAACGGCGACAACGACCATTTCTGCCGCTGTTCGACGATGGACATCAAGCGATACATGCGCCGCTTGTCGGGCCCCCTGCTTGACCGAATCGACATTCAAATCCGCGTGCCGCGCGTCAAATACGACGACTTAAGTTCCAAACGCCGAAACGAATTGTCGAGCACGATTCGCGAACGCGTGGCGGCGGCAAGACGAATTCAGACGCAACGCCTTGCGAAATATCATCTGTTCTGCAACGCGCAAATGACGCACGCGCTGATTCAAAAGCTGTGTATACTTGACCCCACCGCCGAAGAATTGCTTAAGGACGTGTTCGAGACGAAGAAACTTTCCGCACGCTCCTACGACAGGATAATCAAGGTCGGGCGCACGATTGCGGACTTGGACGGCGGCGCGGAAATGATTACGCCGCGTCACATTGCCGAGGCGATTAAATTGCGCAGCGACTTCGAGATTGAAAATTAACTTGCCGGTAAACAACGTGTCGTCGCCAACAAAGATTTTTTTGCAGGAGGATTTTTAAGTGATTGACAACCCCAACAACGGCGAAGAATATATCGGGCGGCTTAAACCGCTGGCAATCATGGTGACGCTCGTCATTGCGATTTTGATTGCGCGTGTCGGCTACCTGCAGATTTACGACGGCGAATATTACGCGCACCTCGCCGACGGCAACCGCATTCGGATTATCCCGTCAATGGCTCCGCGCGGCACGTTCTACGACCGCAACGGTCAACTGCTTGTCACGAATCGCCCCGGCTTTTCGGTATCGCTCCTGCCGCTCACAGAACCCATTAAGCCCGAAGTCGTCGCCCGCGTCGCCAAGCTTTTGAACGTCCCGCAAGAGGAAATCGAACAGAAAATTTCCGTGCACTTCGGCTTCGACCCGATACGCATTCGCCCCGACGTCACGCAGGATATCGTTACGATTATCGAGGAGCAAAAGGAACTTTACCCCGGCGTCGTCATTGAAGTTCAGCCGCTGCGGAGCTACGTTTTGAATCAGGAGGGCGCGCACACCTTCGGCTACGTCAGCGAAATTTCGGATGCCGAACTTGAGGCGAAAAAAGACCAGGGCTACAAGTCGGGCGACATAATCGGCAAGTTCGGACTTGAGCGCATTTACGACAAAGAAATTCGCGGCGAAAACGGCGGCGAACAGGTTGAAGTCGACGTGGCGGGCAAGCCCGTTCAAATCCTCGGCAAGAAGGAACCCAAGCCCGGTTACGATTTGATTTTGACGATCGATAAGGACTTGCAGGAGGCTGCTGAAAAAGCCGTCGACGATATGTTGTCGCAGTTGAGCTGTCACGCGGCGGCGGCAGTCGTCCTCAATCCGCAGACGGGCGAAGTGCTTGCGTTGGTCAGTCGCCCCGCCTTCGACCCGAATCTTTTCGCGCACGGCATTTCGACAAAGGACTGGAACGCCATTAACAACAACCCGTATCACCCCATGGACAACAAGGCGATAACCGGCGAATACCCGCCCGGCTCGACGTTCAAGATTGTGACGGGCACGGCGGCTCTCGCGGCGGGCAAGGTTGCCCCCGACGAATTGATTTTCGACAGCGGTACGCATTGGCTCGTTCCCAAGGGCAACGCGGGCGGCGAAGCTCTCGGCTGGCTGAATTTCCACGACGCGCTTTCGCATTCCGATAACGTCTACTTTTACGAGATGGGCAATCGACTCGGCGCAGACTTGCTTGAAAGTTACGCGCGGATGTTCGGGCTCGGCTCCGTCACGGGCATTGACTTGCCGTACGAATCGCCGGGACTTGCCGATTGGAAGGAATACAAGTGGGAAGTTTACGGCGACGAATTTTATCTGTCGGAAATCATGGACGCGGCAATCGGTCAGGGCTTCAACCTCGTGACGCCGTTGCAAGCCGCAATGGTCATGGGCGAAATCGCCGCCAACGGCAAACGTTTCAAGCCGCACCTCGTCAGACAAATCGTCACGCAGGACAAGGAAGTCATCAAGGACTTTCAGCCCGAACTCGTCGGCGAATTGCAAGTTGAGCCGTGGGTTATTCAGCTCGTGCAGGAAGGTTTGCACGACGTCACGGTAAACGGCACGGCTGCGCGCAACTTTATCGGTTTCCCCTACGACATCGCGGGCAAGACCGGCACCGCCGAAAATTCGCAGGGCACAGACCACGGCTGGTTCGTCGGCTACGGTCCGTTCGACAACCCGACAATCAGCGTCGCTGTTATCGTCGAGCAGGGCGGCTTCGGCGCAAGCTCCGCTGTTCCGATTGGGCGCCAAATTATGGAGGCGGCTTTCAATCTGCAAGTTCAGCGCGGTGAAATCGCTGCTCCGCCCGCGAAGTAAATGGAGGTGAACGCGTGAAAATTTTTGTCGGCTTGGGCAACCCAACGCCCGAATACGCCGCGACCAAACATAACGTCGGCTTCATGTTGGCTGACAGGCTCGCCGCGCATCTCGACGCGTCCGATTGGCGCGAACGTTTCAACGCGCTCGTCGCGGAGGCTTTTCTTGACGGCGAAAAAATTTTAATCGTCAAGCCGCAGACGTTCATGAACTTGAGCGGAGAGGCTGTCGCGCCGATTGTCAACTTTTACAAGCTCGACGCGGCGGATTTGACTGTCGCGCACGACGATATGGATTTGCCGCTCGGCATGATTCGTTTGCGCCCGAAAGGCAGCGGCGGCGGTCATCACGGCGTTGAATCGATTATTCAACATCTCGGCGGCGTGCAAAACTTCCCGCGCGTCCGAATCGGCGTCGGGCGTCCGCCAAAAGATTGGACGGTCAATCATCACGTCTTGAGCCCCTTCACGCAAGAAGATGCCGAAAAAATTTCAGCCGCGCTTGACGAACTCGTGCCCGCCGTGCTGTGCATTTTCCGCGAAGGAATCGACAGCGCAATGAACAAATTCAATCCCAAGCGCAAAAAATTTTCAGGAGGCGATTTAACTTGACGGACGAACAGTTTAACCAAATCAATGGCAAACTCGACGCACTCAACGCGAACTTGGCGCGCACTCATCAAGAGGAATTTCAGTGGGCAAATGCCATCATGGGGCGGCAACAGTCTTTTGAAAGCCGCTTGGGGCTCGACACCACGCCGCGTCCGTTCACTCCATATTATAATCCTATGCTCGTCCCGTCAGCTGATTATCCCGAAGTCTTCAACAAGTACGGCGAAAGCATGGAATTTTTCTTCATAAGTGATCGCGAATTCGCTCACGCGCCGAACGAAAAAAATTACCGCTACATCATTTGGGACAGATACAACTACGGCAACGACACACACTTTTACAGCCACGACGAAATTTTTCGCACCGTCGGCAAGCCCAAAAGAAAATTCGCCTTCCTGACAGAGCCGCGCTCGATTAAGCCGCAATCTTACGAAAATGTTTTGAAACACAGAGACTACGTTGAAAAAAATTTCGACATGCTGTTCACCTTTGACGCGCAAATTTTGTCCACGCTGAGGAACGCGCGATTCGTGCCCTTTCCCGCGAACGTCTGGTACGGAAGCGATGGGGGGGTTATGTTCGATGCCGTGCAAGCCGGCATCACTCCGCAGGAAAATTTCGTTATCTCGCCCGAAAATTACAAGCGCAAGACGAAAAACGTTTCAATGATTTCCTCGGCGAAGGAAATGTGTCACATGCATCTCGTTCGCAAAAATCTCGCGTTCCATTGCAAGGAGCACGGCTTGGCGGACACTTACGGTAAATTCGACGGCGGGGCTTACTGTCCAATCGAATTGCCGTTCAAAGATTATCGTTACTCAATCGTCGTCGAAAACAATATCGAGCCGTTTTACTTCACGGAAAAAATCATGAACGCTTTCGCCGCGCAGACAATCCCGATTTATCTCGGCGCGACGGAGATCGGCAGATTTTTCAACGCGGACGGCATAATTCAAATCGGCTTGGACGACTGCAACCACATTGAAAACATCCTCAAGCGGTGCACGCCCGAAGAGTACGAACGCCGCTTGCCCGCCGTTATTGACAATTTCAATCGCGCAATGCGATTTGCGTCTCAAACCCGATATGATGATTTGTACGTTCAATACATAAGAGGCAAATGAAAAATAAAATTACGGCTTTAATCGCTGACGAACACGGGAACATCTTCGACGAACCGGCGGAGGGCGTCGGGCGCGTCGGCGAAGAATTTTTCAAGCTCAAGCCCGAAGACTTAATCAAGCTGCCCGATTCCGCCGATTTGATGTTTCTGCCTGCACGGCGTGCGGTCGGTTATCGTCGCGGCGAATTCGTGACGCTCAAAGGATTTGCCGTGTCCGCGATTTTGCCGCAAGGATACACGCGCACGCACCTGCCCGCCTTCCGCAGAGCCCGCGACGCGCAAATCTTGCCGCTGTACGGTTACACCGCCGTCGTCGTCTACAAGGACGAACTGCACGCTACCGCGCTTTACACCGACGAAAATCACAAGTGGGATCCGCAACATTACAACACGCGGACTTTGCGCAAGCAGATTCGCCGCGTCAAACACGACTTGCCCGAAAATCGAATCGTCGAGCAGGTCGCGAACTGTTCGCTCAATTGGCATTGCCTGACCGCGCAGAATTTGTTTTACGGGCGTTGGGAATGCGGCGTGCCGACTTCGCCGACGTGCAACGCGAACTGCTTGGGCTGTATCTCCCTGCAGGCCGCCGAGTGTTGTCCGAGCCCGCAAAGCCGAATCACCTTCAAGCCGACCGCAGACGAAATCGCCGACGTGGGGATTTATCACCTGTCGCACGCCGAAGACGCGATTATCAGCTTCGGGCAGGGCTGCGAAGGCGAACCTAGTCTTCAAGCTGACAATATCTGCGCGGCAATAAAAAAAATCCGTGCGGCGACTTCACGCGGACAGATTAACATCAACACGAACGCGGGCTTCACGGCTGGCATAAAAAAAATCGTCGACGCCGGGCTTGATTCGATGCGCGTGTCGATTATCAGCGCGAACGCCGAAAATTATCAACGCTACTACCGCGCGGGCTACAAGCTCGACGCCGTGAAGGATTCGATTCGTTACGCGCTTGATAACGGCGTGCACGTCTCGTTGAATATGCTTTACATGCCGGGCTTCAACGACCGCCAATCGGAGCTCGACGCTTGGAAAAATTTTCTCGACGCGTTGCCCGTGCAGATGATTCAAGTCCGCAATCTGAATTACGACCCCGATGAATTCTTCCGCGTCATGCCCGCCGATAAAAATTTTGTCGGAGCGAAAAAATTTCTGCGCGAACTCGAAACGACTTTCCCCGCGCTGACCGTCGGCAACTTCAGCCACTACGTCAAATGAAAAACCCTCAAGCGCGTTGCCTGAGGGTTTTTTCGTGCGTCAATTCAAAGTCTCTTCGTGGGCGGCAAAGGCGTTGTGATTGTGAATCGATTCAAAGTTTTCGCACTCGACCGCGAACGCCGCAAGATTGTCGACATGCCGCAGAGCCGTCACCACGTCGCGCAAGATGTCTTCGACGAATTTCGGGTTGCGATACGCCGCCTCCGTCAAAAATTTTTCGTCCTCGCGCTTGAGCAACGGGAAGATTTCCGCCGAGCCTTGCGTCTCAATCAGCCGAATCAGTTGCGCAATGTTCACGGCGTCAAGCTTGTCGGCGTCGGCGAAGGTCAGCTTCACGCGGCAAAGCGACCGTTGATTGTGCGCGCCGCAATCCGAAATTTCGCGACTGCACGGGCACAGCGACGTAAACGGCACGCTCAAGCCCAACGTAAATTTCATGCGCCCGCCGCGCCGCAGTTCGCCGCCGAATTCGCAATCGACAGCACTCAACGACACCCGCGACGACACGGGCGATTTTTTTTTCGTGAAGAACTTAAACGCCATGTTTATCGTCGCGAAGTCCGTCGAAAGTTTTTCCAGCGCGTCGAGCAAAATTTTTTCCACGTCGGCGATTTTTATCGGGCGTTGCGTCCAATCCGTCAAGATTTCCATAAGGCGGCTCATGTGCGTGCCGCGCAGGTTTTCGTTCAGCGCGACCGTGAATCGGATTTGCGCCGTGACTTGCTGTGTCGTGCCGCCGTCCGCAACAAAAAACGGCAGGAGTACCTTGGTGACGCCTGTCTTTTGTATTTTTATGCCGCGTCCGTCCGGCTGGTTTTGTACGTCTGTCATTTTTAGTCTCCGATTCGTGTTGAATTTTTGCACATGATAACAGAAAAATTTCTTAACCGCAAACTTGTTAGAGCGCGACGAACGACTTAAGCGCGACAGCCGGATGCAACGTCACGTTGCTTTGACAGGCGCGGGAATTTTTGCTATCGTTGCGCGAATAAGGAGGAGATAACCTTTGAAAAAGACAATCGCGGTTGCCGGGCTCGGATACGTCGGGCTCTCCTTGGCAACCTTGCTTGCGCAGAATAATCGCGTGCTTGCCGTCGACGTTTCGCCCGAACGCGTCAACGCCGTCAATAATCGCCGTTCGCCCATTCGCGACGATTACATTGAAAAATTTTTCTCCGAACGCGAACTTGACTTGACCGCAACGACTGACGCGCAGGCTGCTTATGCGGCGGCGGACTTCGTGATTATCGCCGTTCCCACCAATTACGACCCGCAAAAAAATTTCTTCGACACGTCGGCAGTTCGCTCCGTTATCGAGGCTGTTATCAATTCGGGTTCGCGGGCTTACATGGTTATCAAAAGCACAATACCCGTCGGCTTCGTAAAGACCGCGCGCGAAGAATATTCCACGCAAAAGATTTTGTTCAGCCCCGAATTCCTGCGCGAATCCAAAGCTCTTTACGACAACCTGTATCCGTCGCGAATCATCGTCGGCACCAATCGCGACGACGCCGCGCAGGTTGCCGCCGCCGAGGAATTCGCCGCGTTGTTGCAAGAAGGCGCGCTCAAAAAAAATATTCCCACGCTAATCATGGGAACGACCGAAGCGGAAGCAGTCAAACTTTTCGCCAACACGTATCTTGCCCTGCGCGTCGCCTACTTCAACGAGCTGGACACCTACGCCGAGCTTAAGGGCTTGAGCACGCGCGACATCATCAAAGGCATTTGTTACGACCCGCGAATCGGCGACCAATACAACAATCCTTCGTTCGGCTACGGCGGCTACTGCCTGCCCAAAGACACCAAGCAATTGCTTGCGAATTATCAAGACGTGCCGGAGAATTTGATTGAGGCAATCGTCAACAGCAACCGCACGCGCAAAGACTTCATTGCGTCGCGGGTTTTGGAGCGGACGGGCACTTACGTTGACGGTGAAGATTTTTCCGTCGAGCGCGAAAACGAAATCATCGTCGGCGTGTGGCGGCTTGCCATGAAGACCGGCAGCGACAACTTCCGCCAATCGTCGATTCAAGGCATTATGAAACGCATCAAGGCGAAGAGCATTACGGTTATCGTTTACGAGCCGACGTTGCCCGACGGGTCGACGTTCTTCGGGAGCCGCGTCGTCAATGACGTTGCCGAGTTCAAACGCCTGAGCCGTTGCATTATCGCCAACCGCTACGAAGCCGCCCTTGACGACGTGAAAGACAAAGTTTACACGCGCGACCTATTCAAGCGCGATTAAGTCGTTGACGAGTCCGTTGATTCGGTCGAACTTGAGCTTATAGCTGACGCGGTTTGCAATCAGCCGAGCCGTCGCGTCCATTATCGTTACGATCTCTTCAAGATTGTTTTCGCGGAGCGTCGTGCCGGTTTCGACGATGTCAACGATACTTTCCGACATGCCGATTATCGGCGCGAGTTCAATCGAGCCGTTCAGCTTGATGTATTCCATTTGCATACCCTGCGCGGCGAAAAATTTTTCGGCAATGTTCGGGAACTTAGTGGCAACGCGGGTGTGTGCATAATCCTCAAGGCGCGGGCGACGTTTGTCCTTCGGAACAGCCATCATCAAGCGACACTTGCCGAAGCCGAGATCAAGCAGTTCATAAACGTCCTTGCCCGATTCAAGAATCACGTCCTTGCCGATAATGCCGATGTCCGCCGCGCCATATTCGACGTAAGTGGGCACGTCGGCGGTCTTCGTTATGATAAATTTTAATCGCGCGGCGTCGTTGGTTATGACGAGCTTGCGCGATTTTTCGTTGAGCCCTTCCGCCGTCCAGCCGACTTTGGCAAGGAGTTGAGCCGACAAGCCGAAGAGTTTTCCCTTCGGCAGGGCTATCGTTATAAAGTTTTTATCGTCCAAAATTGTCGTCCTCCAATCGTCGCGAATTCTATAACGCGTAAAATGCAAAGTCAAACGGCGCAAATTTTTCTTGAATATTTTGCAGTAACTGTGGTATTATTCGCGCAGGGAGGTTGATTTTAAATGGTAAAGTACGAAGTAAAAATGACGAGCATCGGTAAGGACGCGCAAACGTATCTGACGAGCAACAGCAGCTTCATCCTGATTAACGAGAAGATTCGCCCGATGTTGGCGGATATGGTCGTTGAGCACACGGTCGGCGAATTGGTAGCGGATATTGTCGTCGGCGACAAAGTCAAGGTCGGCAAGAGCGAATTTGAAGTCACGTTCGTGGGCGACGCCGCCAATCAGAACCTGCGCGAAGAAGGGCACTGCACAATCGTCGTCAACAAAGAAGCGACCATGCCCGGTCAAATTGCGGTCAGCGGAGTTCGTCCGCCGCGCCTGCGTTTCGGCAACATTATCCAATTCTACACCGAAGAATGATTTGCTTGCTTTGCTTGAAAGACAGCCCCCGCCGCGTTCGGCAGGGGTTTTTCGTTTGCAAAGCACTTGCGCCGCGAAATTTTCTGTGCTAAAATGTATGCGTCTTTTTTCAGAGAAGAGGTGATTAGCATGTCTGCTTACTGCGAAATTTGTCAAAAGGGCGCGATGTCGGGAATGAACGTCAGTCACTCGCATTTGAAGACCAAACGCAAATGGAAGCCGAATATTCAGCGCGTGCGGGCGATCGTCGACGGTGAAATCAAGCGCGTCAACGTCTGCACCCGTTGCCTTCGTTCCGGCAAGATTCAGCGTGCCATCTAAACTTCAGGCAAAATAAAAATTCCTCAACTGCAATGCGGTTGAGGAGTTTTTGATTGGGCGGCGTCGGGCAATTCCGTTGTTTATTTCAGCTCCATGCCTTCGAATGCGCCCGTCCAATCGACAAGCCCGCCGAATTCGTAAACATGCTTGTAGCCGTGTTCGACGAGAATTTTCGCCGAATCTTCTGCGCGGCGTCCCGTCCAACAGTAAACCAAAATCATCGCGTCCTTGTCGGGCAGCTTGGAGAAATCTTCGGCGCGCAAGTCGTCAATCGGAACCAACAGCGCGTCGGGAATGTGTTCCTTTTCGTATTCTTCGGGCGTGCGCACGTCCAAAATAATCGCGTCGGGATTCGACGCAATCATCGCCTGCGCCTCGTCCTGCGTTATGTGTTTGGGCTCATTGCCGCCGCAACCCGCAATCATCAACGCCGCGCAGATTATCAGCAAAACTTTCCGTATCAGTTGCATTATCGCAAGACCTCCGTGAGTGTTTCGATCATTTTTTGAATATCGAGCGGCTTGGCAATGTGGCTGTTCATGCCCGCGTCCTTTGCTGCCTGTATGTCTTCGGTGAAGGCGTTCGCCGTCATCGCGATTATCGGTATCTGCGCCAGCTTCGGGTTTTTGAGTTCGCGGATTTTTTTCGTCGCCTCGTAGCCGTTCATGACAGGCATTTGAACATCCATAAGAACACAATCGTAATCGCCGGGCTTTGACGCCGCAACCTTTTCATAAGCGATTTTGCCGTTTTCAGCCGTGTCGAGCTCGAAGCCGAATTCGGACAGAATCAGCGACGCAATTTCGCGATTGACTTCGTTATCTTCGACAAGGAGCAATTTAATCTTGCTGAAATCAATTTCCTGCGCGGTGTCGGTTTTTTGTTCGGTATCGACTTCGTCGGGTTCGTCGACGACGGGGAAATCGACGCGCACTATAAATTCCGTGCCTTTGCCGAGTTCGGTCTCAACGTCAATGGTGCCGCCCATCAGTTCGACGATACTTTTGGTGATTGACATGCCGAGCCCCGTGCCTTGGATGTTGCTTACGGTGCGGTCGCGTTCGTAGGCGGCGAAAACTTTTTTGGCGAATTCGGGCGTCATGCCCATGCCGGTATCTTTAACGCGCAATTCGTAGGAGCCCTTTTCTTCGTTGCCGCCCGTTTGCTTGAGCGTGACGGTGACGGAGCCGCCTTCGGGCGTGAACTTGAACGCATTGCTTATCAAATTCAGCAGGACGCGATTAAGGCGCGGCGTGTCGCACATGACGACTTTGTTCATGACGTGTTCGGTTTTTACGGCGAAGTCAATGTTCTTGGTCTTCATTTGTGTGGCGAAGAGATCGTAGACTTCGTTCAGTGCCTTGACGAGATTGGCTTTTTGCGGGTCAAGTTCCATTTTGCCGGACTCAATGCGGCTCATGTCGAGTATGTCGTTAATCAGCGCGAGCAGGTGATTGTTCGACGCCTCAATCTTGTCGAGATAGTCGCGCGTCTTTTTCGGCAAGCCGGGTTCCTTTTTAATCAGATTCGTGTAGCCGATAATGGCGTTCATTGGCGTGCGAATATCATGGCTCATGTTCGACAGGAAAGTTGACTTCGCTTTGTTGGAACGCTCCGCCCGGACTTTTTCCATTTCCATATTTTTTTCGCGGCGCATCATCAGGTTGTAGATGTTGAACATGATAAACAGCGAAATCATAACCAGAATCATCTGCATGAAGTTATGGCGCGTCAAAGAGTCGCTGACGAATTGCATTTGGTGTTGCAGGTAGAATTGCGAATCCGCCTTTTCACGGTCGGTCGGCGGCACGCCGTGTTCGTTTAGCTCCTCGGTATAGTATTCGCTCAAGTTGCCCAAAACGACTTTGGCGGCGTCGCTGGTCGCCTCGCGCACCCACAGCATCGACGTGAAGAAAATCAGGAACAGCAACGCAATCCAAGAGATTGTCGACTTGCCGAAACGCCGTTGCTCGTCGTCGCGCTGAAAAATGTAGCGGAAGAACACGAAGCCCAAGATGCTCCACATAATCAAAATCAGATAGCTCTCCGTTGACATTGCGCTGACCGTCCAGACGTTGGGAACCATGAAGTACAAGAAAAAAATCAGCGACACGACGCAACCGATTGCGCCCGTGATTTGCGGCAGTTCCTTGCCGATTTGCCGCGCCGTGATAATCGTGACGAGCGACGTGTAAGTATAATCGATTGTCGCGCCGATTGTGTTCACGTCGACAATCCAAGCGATAGCCGTGCGCCCCAGGAACGGTATCGGCAACGACAACAGCATTATGAACAGGACGGCGTTCATGGGCGTGCGGTTTTTGTTGAGCTTGCCGAACCACGCGGGCAGCAAGTCGTCACGCGTCAACGCAAAGATTAATCGGCTCGCGGCTATGTAGTTGCCGACCAAGCCCGTCACGACGCCGCAAACGCACGTCACCGCCAAGATAACAAGCCCGGTGTCGCCCATAAAAAAATGCACAGCGTGAAACGTCGGCAAGCCCTCCAGCCCGTCGTAGCCGTCAAGGTTGCCGATATACTCAGACCAATCGGCGCAACCCGCAGGCAACGTCGACACGGCAAGCAGCGTCAGGAAAGTGTAAGCCAACGCCGCCGCCACGACCGCGCAGAATAAAATCGCGAACGTCCGCTTTACGGAAAAGGTGAAGCCCTCCGCCGACTGCGACACCGACTCGAAGCCGACGAACGCCCACGGCGCAAGCACGACGATTCCGAAGACCGCCGCAAACGAATCGCCGCTTTCGGGCGGGAAAGCGGGCTCAATCGCAAAGATGTCGACTCCGCTCATGACGACCGCGCCGATACCGACAAGCACGCCGCCGAATAGGATTATCGCCGCGACGGTCTGCACCCAAGCCGCCAACTTGCCGCCATACATGCAAATCGCGCCGAACAGCCACAGCGCGCCCAAACTCAACAGCACTTCGCCAAGGTAAATGTCGAAGCCCGCTATCGTATAGTGGAAGCCGAATTGAAACGTATCGCCCAAAAATTTTCGGAAGATAATCGGCAGGGCGGTCGCGTTCGCCCAGGTTATCGCTATGTAAACAAGAATCAAAAACCACGAACTCAGGAAGCCGTGGTCGTAGCCGAGTGCCTTTTTCGCGTAGGAGTAAGTGCCGCCGGCGTCGGGGTAACGATTCATCATGAAGTGGTAATTGTAACCGATAATCAACATGATGACGCCGCCGATTGCCATGCCGAGCGCGGTGCCCAAAGGTCCGGCTATCGGCAAGAACGTCGTGCCCGGCATAACGAACGCGCCCCAGCCGACCGCGCAACCGAACGACAATGCCCAGACGTTCAGCGGCGACAAGTAAGGTTTCAACTTCGTATTTTCTGCAGTATCCATATAACGGGCACCGTTCTCCTTCCGAATTTTTTCTTGTGATTATACACGAATCGAAGGCAAAGTAAAGTTGCCGCCTTCCTTGCCGCACGGGAATTTTTATTTTGTCAGCGCGATAAAGGTTTCCTCAAGCGAATGCCCCGCGCAGAGATTTTCGGTCGTGTCAAGTGCCACCAGTCGTCCGCGATTCAAAATCGCCACGCGGTCGCACAAAGCCTCCGCCTCCTCGATGTAATGCGTCGTCAGCACGATTGTTATACCTTGCGCCTTCAAGTCGGTTATCAGCTCCCAAATCCTGCGGCGGACTTGCGGATCAAGCGCGACGGTCGGCTCGTCAAGGAACAAAATCTGCGGACGGTGAATCAGCGCGCGGACGATAAGCAATCGCCGTTTCATGCCGCCCGACAGCTCGCGAACGAACGAACGCCGAACTTTTTCCAGCTCAACGAATTTTAACAGCTCGTCAATCCGCGTGCGTCGTTCAAGTTTCGGCAAGCGGTGCAGGCGCGCATGAAGTTCCAAATTTTCTTCAACAGTCAAGTCTTGGTCGAAGTTCAGATGTTGCGGCACGACGCCGAGCAAGCCTTTGATAAAAATTTCGTTGCCGGGAATCGGTCGCCCGTCGAAGAGAATTTTCCCCGCCGTCGGTTTCACTTGGAGCGTCAGCATTTTAATCGTCGTGGTTTTGCCCGCGCCGTTTTTGCCGAGCAGTCCGAAGACTTCGCCTCGTTCGATTGTCAAGCTCAAGCCGTCGACAGCACGCACCGTCCCGAAAGTTTTTTCTATGCCGATAAGTTCAAGCACAAATGTTACCCCCCTTCAAACTTTTACGCCGCACAAGTTGAAAGATTAATTTTCGTGGTGTAAAATATAAATCGCACTTATTGTAATTTATTTTTCCGGGCTCTTCAAACCAAAGGAAGTGACGCAAATGGAGCTGAGACAACTTGAGTATTTTCAGATGGCAAGCCGTTTGAAAAACATCACTCGCGCCGCGAGGAAACTCCGAGTTTCACAGCCGAACATCACCGTAGCAATAAAAAAATTGGAGGCGGAATTGGGCGTTCAGCTTTTCGACCGCAGCCAAAAACAATTAACCTTGACGCCGGAAGGCGCGGTCTTCCTTAAGCGAATCGAAGTCGCGCTTCGGAATATCGACGACGCCATTTTGGAAGTCAACGACTACAAGCAACTGCAAAAAGGCACGATTAAAATCGGAATCCCGCCGATGATGGGCGCGTACTTGTTTCCGAAAGTTTTTTCGGGTTTCCGCCGCCTGCATCCCAAGCTTGACGTATTGCTTTACGAAGAGGGCTCTTTGACTATTCGCGAAAAGCTCGAAAGCGACGAACTCGATTTCGGAATCATAATTGTGCCCGATGTCGCGCCGAATCTGAACGTTTTAAAAATGCGACGCAAACAGTTGATGGTTTGCGTGGCTGAGGACAGCCCGCTTGCCGCCAAAACCGCGATTAAGCCCAAAGACATTGCCGGCGCCGATTTAATCATGATGAAAGAAGGCTCGTATCTGCGCGAAGTTGTGCAAGGGAAATTGTCCGCGCTGAAAATCACGCCGCGCACCGTGCTCGAATCGGGTCAAATCGTCACGATAAAGGGGCTTGTCGCGCACAAGGTCGGAATAGCCTTCCTGCTCGACTTCATTTGCGAAAATTCGCCGGGACTTAAAGCCGTCCCGTTTTTCGACCCGATTTATGTCGACATAGGGCTGGCGTGGAAAAAAGATCGTTACGTCTCCAAAGCCGCGCAGGCATTCGTAGATTTTTGCAAACAACCGCTGTAACGGAATGAGGAATCGAAATTGCAAATGAAAAAATTTTTGCCGTTGATTTTGTCGACGTGTGTGCTTTTGGGCGGCGGGAGCGTCGAAGCAAAAAAATTCCCGCAACCCGTTTTGACTGCCGAGTTTGAGCAAATGGACTTCGCGCAACTTTACCCGACGTACTCTTGGGAGCCGATACCGAAGACCGAATTTTATCAAGTGCAGGTCGTCAAAGTTGAGGCGGCGCGCGATAAAATCGTTCGCGAACTGTTCAACACCGAGGCTTTTGATCGCGTGACGGATTGGACGCCTTTCACCGAGCCCGGCGAATATTATTGGCAAGTGCGCGTCGTCGACAAGAGTCACAAGTCCTTAAGCGATTGGTCGAAGAAAAAATTCTTCACGGTGACTGCGCCCGTCAAGTTCGCGATTTTGGGCGACAGCATAAGCCACGGCGGCGCAGATTACATTCCCGCAGGACAGCTTTCCTGCCAATGGGAAACTTATTGCGACGTGCCGATTAAAAACTTGGCGCGCAGCGGCGACACCACGCAAATGATGCTTGACCGCTTCGACAACGACGTTTTGCCGTTCAAGCCGCAGGTCTTGCTTATCATGGCGGGCGTCAACGACATTCGCATGGGTGCCGACGCCGAAGCCGTCATAAAAAATTTGGAGGCGATTCGCGACAAATGCCTTGCCAACGACATGACGCCCGTCTTTTGCACGCTGACTTCGATGAATCCCGAAATTATCAACCGCAAAGGAATTCATTTGACTGACGGCGATTGGCGGCAAGAGCGCGAGAAAGTCAATTTTTGGATAATGCGCACGCCGTACTTTATCGACGTGGCGCCCGCGTTGACTGACGATTTCGGTTACCTGCGAGCCGAATTCACGCCCGACGGTTTACATCCTGCCCTGCGCGGCAAAAAAATAATCGGCGAAACCATTGCCGACTACCTGAAGAAAAATTTTTGATTCGGAAACTGTAATGCCCCGGATTCGTCGCGGGGCGTTTTTTTCAACTGATTAAGTCCTTGACGACTTCACCCGCCATAATCAAGCCGGCGACACTCGGCACGAACGCAACGCTGCCGATAAAATCTTTGACGGGGCGCGGCGGCTCGTCCGACCAAACGACCTTCAAGCCTTTAATGCCGCGTTCCTTGAGTTTCTTGCGCATGATTTTGGCAACGGGATCCGTCGACGTTTGAAAAATATCGCCGACCTTGAAGCGCGTGGCGTCAAGTTTGTTGCCCGCGCCCATGCTCGAAATAATTTTGACGCCGCGCCGCGTGCATTCCTCGACCAAAAAAATTTTCGCAGTCAGCGTGTCAATCGCGTCGACGACGTAATCGTATCGGCAAATAAAAAAATCCTCGACGGGCTCGCCGGGCAACAAAAATTTCTGAATCGCGTCGACCTGCGCGGCGGGATTAATTTCGCGAATCCGTTCGCGCATGACTTCGACCTTCGACCTGCCGATCGTCGACGTGAGCGCGTGCAGTTGACGATTGATATTTGTGGCGTCGACGTTGTCTTTGTCGATTAAAATCAAATGCCCGACGCCCGAACGCGCCAAAGCCTCGGCCGCGAACGAACCGACACCGCCCACGCCGAATACCGCGACCGTCGACGCGTTAAGCTTGGCAACGTTTTCCGCGCCGATTAAAAGCTTGAGCCTGTGAAATCTGTCGTCGTTCATTTGTTGTCACGCGGTCTGAAATTGAACGTCGGCATTTGGAAATTCGTTTGGGGTGGTGCTTGCGGCTTGGGAGCCTCGAAGTTGAAACCTTTCGACACGGTGACCGTCGACTTCGGGACTTCGACCGTCGGCGATTTGAGCGCAAGGCTGTCGGCAAAATCCGTCGCGATAATCGTCGCCTGAATCATGCCGTTCATGCTCTTGTCGATAACCGTACCGAGGATAATGTTCACGTCGTCTTCGGTCTGGCTGAAGATGTAACCGGCGGCGGCGTTCACGTCGTGAATCGGAAGCGTCTCGTCGCCCGTGATGTTCAGGATAATGCCGCGCGCGCCCTTCAAGGACTTGTCGATAAGCGGGCTTTGAATCGCCTCCTGCACAGCCTTGACCGCGCTGATTTTGCTGCGACCTATGCCCAACAGCGCGTCGCTGGATTCGCTCTGGCGGAAAATCGTCGTCATGTCGGCGAAGTCAACGTTAATCACGCCGATAGTCAAGATAAGTTCGGCGACGCAACGAATCGCTTGGCGCAGGACGGAATCGGCGGCTTTGAAGGCGTCAACCATGGAGATGTCTTTGTTTTCGGGGAGCTTCATAAGGTTGTCGTTTTTGACGACGATGAGCGCGTCCATGTACGATTGCATTTTGACAATACCTTCGTTGGCGATGCGCTGTTTGCGGCGACCTTCAAAGCTGAAAGGCAACGTGACGACGCCGACCGTCAACATACCGAGTTCCTTGGCGAGCCGCGCGACAATGGGAGCCGCGCCCGTGCCGGTGCCGCCGCCCATGCCCGCCGTTATGAAAATCATGTCCGCGCCGGTCATCATGCTTTTGAGGCGTTCGGCGTCGTTTTTGGCTGCCTGTTCGCCCAAAGCGACACTGCCGCCCGTCCCGCGACCCTTGGTAAGTTCCGCGCCGATTTGTACGGCTTTAATCTTGTCGGTGTTGGAAAAGCTAAGCGCGTGCGAATCGGTGTTGACCGCGACCAAATCAATCGCAAGAAAATCGCTTTCGGCAATGCGCTTTAGGACGCTGTTGCCGCCGCCGCCCACGCCGAAGACTTTTATCGTGACGAGGGCTTTTTTAATCGCCGCGTCGTCTTGAGCTTTTTGTTTCTCCTTGTTCAGGCGAAGTTTCTTCAACGCCTCCTTGATTGCCTCATCATTAGCCCCCATGTGTGTCGTCCTCTCTGTTAAAACTTTTCCGCCACTTTTCGACGCGCGGTTTTAATTTCCTTCACAGCGACCGCTTAATCAGCGTCCACTGCGTCGCAAGCATTCCGATTAACATCAGCAGGCAACCGAACAGCTCGCGCTCCGTCATGACTTCGTTAAGGAAGAACCAACCCGCCAACGCGCCGAAGATCGCCTCGAAGCTCATCAATATTGCCGCCGCCGCCGGCTCCGCGTAACGCTGTCCGTAAAGTTGCAACGTGAACGCCACGCCCGAACTCATGACGCCCGCGTAGAGTATCGGGAACCATGAATTCAGCATTGCCGTCAAGCGCGGCGTTTCAAGCGCGAACATCGCCGCGAAACTCAAAATCATCACGATAAAAATCTGCGCGGCGGACAACTCGATTAAGTCGACGCGTGACGCGAAACGGTCTACCAATAAAATTTGCGCCGTCCAGAAAAATGCGCTGACGAATAAAATCGCGTCGCCCGGCTGAATCGAAAAGCCCTCGCCGACTGCCAACAGGTACAGCCCGACGATTGCCAAGCCCGCGCCCAACCAATTTTCACGCCGAATGACTGAGCCCAAGAGTTTTGCGCCCAACGGCACGAACACGATATAAAGACACGTTATGAACGCCGCCTTGCCCGCCGTCGAATACTGCAGGGCGATTTGTTGCATTGAGCTTGCGATAAAAAGCACGACGCCGATTAGCAAGCCGACGCCGTAGCCGCGCCGATAATGTTGCCGCCGACGCTCGACCGCCCGCCTTTTGCGCGTGACGAACGCAATAATCGACAACGATAAAAACCCGATTAAATACCTGCCCGCCGCGTAGCTGAAAGGCTCCAATTCGTCCATGCCCGTCAGCTGTGCCACGAACGTCGTGCCCCAGAAAAACGCCGCGCCCAAAAGCATCAGCGTGCCTTTAAGTTGCATGTATCGTCCCGTCCTAAAGTTTGGTGTTCCACATAATCAGCGCGTCTTCGCCGTTGTCGGTGTAGTAGCCGCGCCGACGCCCGACGCTGCGCAGTCCGAAGCTCTCGTAAAGTTTAATCGCCGCCGTGTTGCTCGGACGAACCTCCAGCGTTATCGCAGTCGCGCCGCGCGCTTTGACGACTCGAATAAGCTCGCCGAAAAGCAACGTGCCCAAGCCTTGCCCGCGAAATTCGGGGTCAACCGCCACGCTCATTACGTCCGCTTGATTGAACGACACCCACGCGCCCGCGTAAGCGACAATTTTGCCGTCAAGCACGCCGACGATATACGACGCCAATTCGTTCTTCGCCTCGCGCCAAAATTCGTCGCGTTTCCACGGCACGGCAAAACTTTTCGCCTCAATAGCGGCAACGGCGTCCGCGTCGTCCTGCGTCATTGCTCTGAATAAAAGTTCCATGTTTGCTCCGTCAAAAATTTTTGAACATAACCAGCGCGTCTTCGTTGTGATAAAAATTTTCCAGTTGCGCCGTCACTTGAAAGCCGAATTTTTCGTAAAGGTCTATCGCGGGCGTATTGCCGGTTCTGACTTCCAAGTAAACCATGGTCGCGCCGCGCGCTTGAATCGCCGTCAACAGCTCGGCAAAAAGTTTCGTGCCGATGCCGCGCCCGTGATAAGCTGGGTCGACGGAAACGGTTTGAATCTCCGCCGCGTCCGAATTGATTTCCGCGCCCGCGCAACCGATGACTTGCCCGTCAAGCTCGGCGACAAGGAAGACAGATTTTAAGCTCCAAACGGCACCGATAAAAGCACCGCGCCGCCACGCGTCACGCTTGCCGAAACATTTCTTTTCAATCGCGACAAGGGCGTCGATGTCGTCCGCCGTCATTTCTCGGAAGAAAAGTTGTGACGTTTCTCCCAAAGCTCTTCCGCCTCCGAACGTCTTATGTAAAGCGGCTCCAAGTTCATGACGTTGTCGACTTTACCCGATGCCAACAAATCGGCTCCGCACAGCGCGACAGCCGACGCACGCGGCATTCGCATATGCGGCGGCGCAAGTTTCACGTTCGGCGGCAAAGGCGTTTTGATTTTGTGAAGCACGTCGCCGCAAATGAAAACGTCGCCGTCAAGCCGTCCCGCCTCGGTTATCGTCTCGTCAATCGATTTGACTTCCAACGACGACAGCGCGGCGCAATTCGCGAACAGCTGACAATACGAACGATTTTTTTGCGCGTCGATTAGCGGCACGACCTTTGCGTTCGGGAAGTTGTAAGCCATTGCCTGAAGCGTCGGAACGCCGATAATTTTTATGCCCCAAGCGTAAGCCAGAGCCTTTGCCGTCGCCAACGCGATACGCAAGCCCGTGAACGAGCCCGGACCGATTGACACGGCAACGGCGTCCAATTTCTCGAACGCGTCCGAAAATTTTATGACTTCCTCGACTTGCGGCAAGAGCGTTTCCGAAAAACTCTGCGGCGATTCGCGAACGGTCTCGGCGACAATTTTTCCGTCAAAAATTACCGCGACACTTGCTGCACGCGTCGCGGTTTCGATTCCCAAAATGTTCAAGGCAATTCATCCTTTGTAACGAAGTCTTCAAGTTCTGCGATAAAATCTTTATGTTCGTCTCCCACGCAGTCGAAGGTAATGCGCCGCATGTTCCGCGAGTCTTTCAGCCGTTCAATCTTTATCACGACGTAATTTTCGGGCAATGCTTGCGGGAATTTTTCAGCCCACTCGATAAAGACAATCCCCTCCGGAAAATCGGTGTACTCGTAAAAGCCGATGTCTTCCAGCTCGTCCTCGGTGCGCAGGCGATAAAGGTCGAAGTGGACGATCGGGCAGAAGCCTTCGTAGATGCTCATCAAGTTGAAAGTCGGGCTCGTGACTTCGCCCTGCACGCCAAGGGTGCGCGCCATGCTTTGAACGAAAAGCGTTTTGCCCGCGCCCAAGCTGCCCTCCAAGCAGATAACCGTACCTTCGCGCACGCGTTGCGCCACTTTGGATGCCAATTTTACCGTCCCGTATGGGGACTGGGTTATGTGGGTAAACAAAATTTTCGTCACTCCTCAAAAAATTGTTCCGTCCGAAATTTTATTTTAAGCCCCATCCGCGCGGGAAGGGGCAGAAATTTTTTGTCGATAAGCGAAGTTTATCAAACGGCAAAAATTTTTTCAACACGGCACCGTTTTTTGTTGGCGCGTGTGCTATAATGCGCAGGTTAAAAATTTTTTGGAGATGAACGCTTTGAAGGTTGAAGAAATATTTTTCCGCGACATGTATCGGCAAATTTGCCTGCTGACCGACAAAAGCCTCGTCGACGCGGTGAATTGGCGCGACGCATTCGACTATCCGCCCGACGAAAAACTCGACGGCTTTTTGACTTACGCTTACATTGACGGCGAAATGTTCGTGTTTGAAATTTTGGCGGGCGTGCGGCTTTCGGGCGAACGCATTAAAAATTTCGTTGCAAGCTACAAAAAATCCGTCAAGTTCAAGCGCAGTCAAGTCGACGACGCGGAGCTTAGGATTTTGACTGCCGAATATTCGTTGCCCTTCCGCGACCGCATTGCCATGATTAACGACCGCAACGAAGTCGACGTCGCCCGCGAAGAGACGCGCCTGATTAAAAATCTCGACGCCTTCCGCCACCCGCATTATCCCGACGACGTGGTTGTTTATTTCCTCGGCGCGAATCAACAGCCCGAACTTTTATGGGTGCGGTGCATGAGTGTCGACGAAAATATTTTGACGGGCGAACTTTTGAATGAGCCGACGAAGGATTTCGGCTGTCACGCGGGCAACAGCGTAAAATTCGGCGTCGCGCAAATCGGCGCGCAAAACATTTTGCTTTACCTTCCGACAGCGGAGGCGACGACTGATGCATAAGAAACACGCCATAATAATCGGCGCGGGCGTCGCGGGCTTGACTGCCGCCTATTATTTGCTGAAACACACCGACATTAAGCCCGTCGTCCTGGAAAAGGAACAATTCGTCGGCGGTCTTGCCCGCACAATGAATTTCAACGGCAACCGTATGGACATCGGCGGTCACAGGTTTTTTTCAAAGGATGATGAAATCGTCAAGCTGTGGCAGACACTTTTGCCCGCGCAGGGCGCGCCCGCTTTCGACGACAAAATTTTGGAGCGCGAATCCGTTCTGGTTGACGGCGGCGCGGATCCCGAAGCCGTCGACGAAGTTTTTCTCAATCGCAATCGCGTATCAAGAATTTTTTATCGGCGAAATTTTTTCTCCTACCCCGTGTCGCTCAACCTCGATACGATTCGCAATCTCGGCTTGCTCGAAATGTTTTCAATCGGCACAAGTTTTCTAAAGACGAAATTCACTCAGCGCGAAGAGAACACGCTAGAAGACTTCATGATTAATCGCTTCGGGCAACGGCTTTACGAAACTTTTTTCCGCGACTACACGACCAAGGTCTGGGGACGCACGCCGCAACAAATCGGCGCGGATTGGGGCGCGCAACGAATCAAGGGGCTTTCGCTCGGCAAAACGATCGTCGACTTCGTGAAGAAAACTTTCGGCTCGAAGGAAGGCGCGGGCGAAACGTCGCTGATTGAACGCTTTTACTATCCCAAGTTCGGTCCCGGTCAGTTGTGGGAAAAATTCGCCGACGAAATCAAACGGCTCGGCGGCGAAGTCCTTACCGGCTCCACGGTCAAAAGCATTCACGTCGACTCAAAAAAAATCATACGCTCCTTGCGCGCCGAAACACCCGCCGGCATGTTGACATTCCCCGCAAATTATTTTCTGTCAAGTATGCCGTTCGCCGAACTCGCCGAAGCCCTCGACGACGGCTTAGATTTGCGCCAAATGCAAATCGCGCGCGGCTTGCCCTATCGCGACTTCATAACCGTCGGGTTGCTCGTCGACAAGCTTTTGCCGCCCAACAAGACTAAAATCAAGACTCTCGGCAACATCGTGCCCGATTGCTGGATTTACATTCAGGAGCCGTCCGTCAAGCTCGGTCGTCTGCAAATCTTCAACAACTGGTCGCCGTACATGGTTGCCGACCCCGAACATTCCGTTTGGTTGGGGCTCGAATATTTCTGCAACGAAGGCGACGAACTCTGGCAAATGAACGACGACGATTTTATAAAATTCGCGGCGGAGGAACTGGCGTCAATCGGCATTATCGACGCGGCAAGCGTCAAATTCGGCGTGCGCGTCAAAGTCCCGAAGGCTTATCCCGCTTACTTCGACACCTACGAAAATATCGGCGAACTGCGCGCCGCGCTTGACGAGATTCAAAATCTTTACTGCATCGGGCGCAACGGTCAGCACCGCTACAACAACATGGATCACAGCATGTTGACGGCGATTGCGGCGGTCTGCGCCATCGGCGGGCAATTTCCCAAGTCCGATATTTGGAAGATTAACGCCGAGCAAACTTACCACGAGGCAAAGAGTGATGCTTGAAAAAATTTTGCCGCTGATTCAGGCGATTTTGTTGACGGCGGGCGTGACGGGCGGACAAATGTTCTTGACACTCGACGAAACGGCGGACACATATTTTGTCATAAATTTGGGACGCTACATTTCGGAACACGGCATACCGCACGTCGACCCGTTCACGATTCACGAAAACTTACAGCTCGTGGCGCAACAGTGGCTGAGCGGAATTTTTTTTTGGGAAGCGTATAAAAATTTCGGCGTCGACGGCTTGCTTATCGTCGATTGCATATTCGGCGCGGCGTTGGTGCTGATTCATTGGCGGCTGTGCCTGTTCGTCAGCGGCGGCAATAAGGCGTTGTCGTTCGTCTTAAGTCTGTTCGTCGGCTTGCTCGCGACGCCAACGATTGTCCCGCGCCCGCAAATTTTCTCGACGCCGTTACTGTTAATCGAAGTCTTTCTGCTTGAAAAATTCACGCGCACGCACGATTTCAGATTCCTGTTGCCGTTGCCGCTCATATCGGTCGCGCTTATCAATCTGCACGCGGCGATTTGGCTTATGGCGTTGGTCGTGTGCCTGCCGTTCCTGTTCGTCAAGGACGCGCGCCACGCGAAATTTTTGCTCGCGACGATGGCGGCGATTGTTCTGTGCGGCTTGATTAATCCTTACGGCGTCGACGCAATGACTTACGTTTTCCGCTCCTACGGCGTCGAATTGATTAACACGCAGGTCAAAGAGATGTTCACGCCCGACGCGCATGAAATGTTCGGGAAGGCTTTTTATCTGACGGCGGCGTTGCTTGTCGTGTCGTTGGCGAAGTTCAAAGTACCGTGGCGATACATTTTCTTGAGCGGCGGGCTGACGTATCTGGCGTTAATGCACGAACGCAACGCGATTTTGTTTTACTTCGTTGCGACGTTCCCGATTGCATACGCGTGGCGCAACTTCACTTCGCCGAAAGTTTTGGCGGGAGGCGGGGCGACGGTGCCGGTGTTTTTAACGCTGGTCTTCGTCAACACGGCGACGATAACGACGCTCCTGCAAAACAGTTTTGAAAAACTTTCCGCGCCGCTCGAAATTTTATTGTTGGCGGCGACGCTTGTCGCGGCGTATAATTTGCTCGTCGCGAAGTTCGACGGGCGATTGTTTCACCCCGCGATATTGCCGCGAAAAATTTTGTCGCTGTCCGCAACCGCGCTCGTCGTCGGAGGAATTTTTTTCACGACACTCAACCGTACTGCTCACGAAGTCAGCGGAGACTTTACCGCCGCCGTAAAGTTCCTGCTTCAAAGCGAACGCCCCGAAAACATTTCGCTGTACGCGGCGCAGGGCTACGGCGGAGCGGCGGGCATATTTGGCGTCCGCTACTATATCGACGCGCGTTCGGAAGTCTTCTTGCTCGAAAACAACGGTCGCAAAAATATTTTCGCCGAGTACATCAACTTCAAGGTCGGCAACATCAATTACAAAGATTTTTTCTCGCGCTACAAATTCACGCACATTTTCATCACGAATGCGGAGCCGTTTATTTTCGACGAACTTTCAAGCGACAGAGATTTTCGCGTCGTTTATGAGAGCGAACGCGTCGAAGATTATAAAGTTGTCCGTTGCAAAGTTTTTGTTCCAAAGGAGTTTCGTCAATGAAAAAATTTTTAATCGCGGCAATGATTTTGTTCGCCTTGACGAGTGTTGCTCAAGCCGCGCCCGAAAAAGTTTGGCAACCCGAAATTCGCGTCGGGCTTTTAATCGGCGTCAAGCAAGTGACGTTGAAAGTGTCCGCGCCCTGCGTCATGATTAACGCCGCAAAAGGCACCGTCGTCGAAAAAATCCCCGCCGCAAAAGATTTTGTTGTCGCCTTCGACAAGATGGAGCTCAACGCGATTGAAATTCGCCCCGAAAAAATTCCCATGAAAGATTTGCGCACGACGATTGACGGCAAGGAATATTACGGCGGCGTGACCGTCAACAAGAGCAAAGACGCGCTTACCGTCATAAATCTTGCGCCGTTGGAAGAATATCTGCGCGGCGTGGTGTCAAAGGAAATGTCGTCGTCGTTTCCCGCCGAGGCTCTAAAGGCTCAAGCGGTGGCTGCGCGGACGTTCGCGCTGAAAAATCGCGGCAAACACGTCAAAGACGGTTTCGACCTTTGCGACTCGACGCATTGCCAAGTTTATATCGGCGTGGCGAAATACGATTCCGTCGACAGGGCGATTGACGAGACGCGCGGCGCGGCTCTGACTTTCAAGGACAAGCTTGCCGACACGAACTTTCACACGGACAGCGGCGGCATGACCGAAAGCGTCGGTGATGTGTGGGGCACCGCCGTATCGTATCTTATTGCCGTCAAGGAGGCTCTTCAGCCAGGCGATCCCTGGACGGTTAAAGTTACCGTGAAAGATTTTTCGTCGCGCTTCGGCGAGGGCTTCGGCGATTTGAAATCTGTCAAGCTGAGCAAGCTGACAATCGGCAAGGAGGCAAAAGACCGCACTGCTTCCGGACGCGTCAAGGCCGCGCAGATTGTCGGCACGAAAAAAACTTTGACGCTTGAAGGCACCGAGTTGCGGCGGAAATTTTCTTTGCCGAGCACGCTGTTCGACATGAAGATTGACGGCAAGGAAGTCGTCTTCACGGGCTACGGACACGGGCACGGCGTCGGCATGAGTCAAATCGGCGCGCGCGATTACGCCAAAAACGGCTGGTCTTACGAAAAAATTCTTGCGCACTACTACAACGGCACCAAGCTGAAAAAACTTTACTGACGGAGGATTTGCAATGAAACGACTTTGCTTAACAATCGTCGCGGTAATTTTGCTACTGTCGACGGGACGGCTTGAGGCGGGTCATTTGGACGACATTGCGGCGCGTGGCACGATACGAATCGGCACGACGGGCGACTATATCCCGATGTCGTACCTGAACCCCGCGACGGGCGAATACGAGGGCATTGACGCCGAGCTTTCGCGTATTATCGCGGAGTCTTTGGGCGTGACGATTGAATACGTCCCGACGACGTGGCCGACCCTTTCCGCCGACATGCAGGCGGATAAGTTTGACATTGCGCTTTGTGGCATTTCGCGGAACTTCGCGCGGGCGCGTACTATGGCAATGAGCGACGCTTACGGCGAAGGGCTCTTCGGCAAAACGATTCTCTGCCGCAAGACCGACGCCAAAAAGTTCAAAAGCGTCGCCGACCTGAACAAGCCCGGCGTCCGAATCATGATTAATCCCGGCGGCACCAACGAGAAATTTGCCCGCGCCAACCTGCCGAACGCCACGCTGATTGTGCACGAAGAAAACGCCGACATCCCGATTCAAATCGCCGAGGGCAAAGCCGACATCATGATAACCGAGACCGTCGAGGCTGTCAGTTGGGTTAAGCGCGAACCGAGACTTGCCGCGCCGCTTGTCGACAAACCGTTTGCGGGCACGCGTCATTCTTGCGGCATCCTTATGGCGAAGGGCGATCAAGAGCTTTTGAACTACGTCAACTTCGTCTTGGCGGAACTGCGCATGGACGGACGACTTGAACAGTTGGAGATTAAATATTTGGGACGAAAGTCGCGCAAATAATCGCCAACAAATCTTGAGGGCGCGCACGGACGCCCGCCCGCCGACGCTTTTGCGTGATGCAAAAACCGTCGGCGTCACCAACCCTAAATTATCAGTCGGCGCGGGTTGCGACCCTTCGCCCCGCGCGCAGCGGCGGCTTTCTTTGCTGCTTTCTTTCGCCGCTGAAAGAAAGCAGATCATAAAACATTAAATATTTGGGACGGAGACCTAATGCTTCTAAGCGACTTTGATTACAACTTGCCCGAAGAATTAATCGCGCAACGACCGATTGAACCGCGCAACGCGTCGCGGCTCATGGTGCTTGATCCTGCGCGGCGGGCGATTGAACACGAACACTTTTACGACCTGCAAAAATTTTTGATGGCGGGCGACGCGTTGATTTTCAACGACACGCGAGTAATCCCCGCGCGGCTTATCGGACACAAGTCGACGGGCGCGCACGTGGAAGTTTTTTTGTTGCGACGCCTGGACGCGACGACGTGGCAGACTTTGGTTAGGCCGGGCAGGAAAATCACCGAGGGCGCAGAAATTTTTTTCGGCAATGAGCTGAGTTGTCAAGTTGTCGGGCGCACGGACTTTGGCGGGCGCGTCGTGCAATTCCGATTCAACGGCGTGTTCGAGGAAATTCTTGACAGGTTGGGCGAAACGCCGTTGCCGCCCTACATTCACGAGAAACTTGACGACAGCGAGCGCTATCAGACCGTTTACAATCGCGAACGGGGCTCCGCCGCCGCGCCGACTGCCGGCTTGCACTTCACGACGGAACAAATGCGCACGCTTGAAGATTTCGGCGTCAAGCTCGGTTTCGTAACGTTGCACGTGGGATTGGGCACATTCCGCCCCGTGCAGGTCGAGACGATTGAACAACACGAAATGCACGAAGAATTTTATTCGATACCGCAAACAACCGCTGATTTGATTCGCGAAACGAAACAGCGCAGCGGACGCGTTATCGCCGTCGGCACCACGTCAATCCGAACGTTGGAGGCGGCGGCAGTCGACAAAACATCCGTGGCTGTCGGCTCAAACTCAACGAAAATTTTCATCTACCCCGGCTACGAATTTAAAATCGTCGACGCGCTGATAACTAACTTCCACCTGCCCAAGTCGACGCTGTTGATGTTGGTCAGCGCGTTCGCGGGACGCGATTTCATTTTGCAAGCTTATCGCGAGGCTGTCGCGCAACGCTACAGATTTTTTTCTTTCGGCGACGCAATGTTTATAACGCGCAGGAGTTGACGTTTTATGACAGGCTGGAACTTTCCGTCGAACGGCGGCGGACAAATTAACGGTGTGGCAGATTCGGGCATTGAAATTTTCAGAGGTAAAGAAATTCCGTCCTTGGCGCGCGAGATTTGCCAGAATTCCCTTGACGCCGCGATTAATGAAAATTCTGCCGTTAGTGTCGAATTTGAACGTTGCGAGATCGCTCCGAAAGATATTCCCGGCATCTGGGATGTCATGAGTACTTTTCAAGCTTGCCTGGATTTTTGGGCTAAACAATCCGATAAGACCAAAACGTTCATTCAAGAAGCGATTGTTAAGCTGAAAAGCTCACAAATCTCCGTCCTGCGAATCAGTGACTTCAATACAACAGGACTTGTCGAACCATTTGATGCGCGCTCAATGCAAGGTTGGAATACGCTGACAAAAATCAACGGCGGCGCAATCAAATCCGAAGACAAGGCGGGCAATTTCGGAATCGGCAAGAACGCGCCCTTCGCGAATTCCTTTTTCCGCATGATTTTCTATCGCACGCTCAATACCAAGGGCGAACGCGCCGCGCAGGCAGTTGCAAAGTTGGTGTCTTTCAATATTGACGAACAAGACATAGCGGCGGGCACGGGCTACTACGGCGACACGAAAGGCAATATGCCCGTCCCGCGCATTCCCGCGCTTGAAAAAATGCATAAGCGCATGAGCAGAGGCACCGACGTTTTCATTTACGGTTTCAATGGCGGAGCTGCTTGGGCTGATGAACTTATCGGCGAACTGATTGAAAATTTTCTTGTCGCCATTTATCGCAACAAGTTGCAAGTCTCGGTTCAAGGGCGCGAGATTAACAAGGATACTCTCGGCACATTCGTCAAGGACGACGCCGCCAACTATTACAAAATCTTGACAGGCTACAAAGAGGTTAACCGTTTCGATTATGATTTTCACGGCATGGGCAAGCTTAAGCTCGGCGTCCTTGTCGACCCGAAGGTTAAGCTCAATCGGCGGGTGTTAATTGTGCGCAAGAGCGGCATGAAACTTTTTGAACTCGATCGCTTTTCGCGGACGCTGAATTTTACGGCGATTCTCGAACTCGAAGGGCACGACCTCAACGCCTTTTTCCGCCACATGGAGACGCCCGACCATACCAACTGGGAGCCGTCGCGTCACCCGACGTATCCCGCGCGTGCAAAGAAATATTTGGCAGAATTGAAGTCTTGGGTTCGCAACACCATTTCAAAACTCGGCGAGGCAAATATTTCCGACGAAATCGAAGTTCCGGGCGTAATTACTCCGTTCAATGACAGCGACCCGACTCCGCCGATAATTATCAATCCCGACCCGCCCAAAAAGAAATCGCCGACATCCAAGCGCGACAAGGAAAAAACAAAAAAGCTTGCGCCGCCAAAATCTTCGACGGGCGAAATAACGTGCGACAAACTTCGCGTGATAAAAATCGGCGAACGCACCTATCGGTTGATTATCAGGGTGCCGCGAACGATTGCAAGCGGGCGCATTGAAATTTCGGCTCTCGGCGAAAGCAACACGGGCGAAAGACTTTCCGTCAAGCGCGCAAACTTAATTGATTTAAAAAGTCAAATCTCTTCGGCGGGTTACGAAATCCGTTTCAAAAACCTGCGCGGCAATACTGACGCGAGGATAATCTTTGAACTGCCGGAAGACAGGCATTACGCGTTGGAGGTCGCCGTCTATGAGGATTGAACTGCGCCGCCTGTTCACTTACCCCGTGCTTGCCGCAGGGCGCGACGACTACAAGACTTGCCAATTTTTCGCGGAGGCGCAACCGTCAACGGACGCGACGGGCAATCTTGTTTTCGCCGTCAAGCTGTCGACGGACTGCGCGGCACTCAATCGGCTTATCTCGCAAGGCGACGCCGAATACCTTTTCCACGTCGAATGCCCGACGACGCTTTATCGGCAAGCGTTCAAGCACAGCGTCGGCGAATTCGTTTGCAAAATCCCGCCGGCATACGTCAAGGACAAGCTTAATTGCGTAGCGTTTATCGTCCTGCGCCGCGACGTGAAAAATTTTTACTGCGCCGATTGGAACGGCGAATTCGACGGGCTAACCTTCGACCTGCAAAAGGGAAGTATTCTCGCCTATCAAAATGTCCCGACGTTGGGACTCGTCGAAGACCCTAACCTTTTCAAGAACGTCGGCTCGATTTTCAGCATTTACAGGCGAATCGGTGACGTTGCTTCGTTTGCATTCGACTTGACGACGCAAAAAATAAAAATCGGCTTGAACGCGAAAGACTACGTGCTTTACCGCCGATACTGCGAAAACCCTTCAATGCAACCGATTCTAAATGCAATGATAATCTTGCCCGTGCTGGTCGCCGTGTTCGACGAACTCAAGCTCGGCGTGCAGGAGCACGAATCGGACGCGTGGTTTTTAGCGTTGGCGGCGGCGTACAAGCGGCGGAATTTAAACTTCGTCGAACTGCTTGACACGGAGGACGCACTGACGTTGGCGCAGGCTGTCATGGGCTCGCCGATAACGCAGGCGTTGAACGGTATCGCAGTCGCATTCGACGACGCGGCGGAGGATTCGTGATGGAACTTTGCTATCTTAAAGGTGACGCGCTTGCCACGCTCAAAAAGGACTTGTCGACGACTTACGAAAAATATTTGACGGAGCGCGACAATTCGTGGATCGTCGACGTTTGCGGCGAAAATCCTTTCGTGAAGTTTCGCGAAATACCCGACTTTGAACTTGCGCCGCTCGACACAGGGTTTGATGTCAGTGAGGTTGACTTTCGCAACAGCAATATATTTTACAGAAATCTGCACTTCCTGACGCCGCGCCAAGCTGCCGACGAAAGATTTTGGGCGGGCTTCTGTCACGGCGCGTTTTACGATTACGTTCGACGGCGTTGGGATTACGACAAGCTTGACGATCTGCGCGGCATTGACAAAGACAAAACCATTGAACGAATCAAGAACCGATTCTTTTTCAACGGCGGCTCGCGCGAAAGACTTTTGACCAACACGCTGTCAAAATACTGGTGGGCAGGACACGCCTTCGGGCTCGACGGTTTGGACGCGCTGGGCTCGAAGGATTTTTACAGCAAACTTTTTTCAATCGCGTCGCGCACTTTCATGGGCAACGAAACTTTGCGCGGCGGCTTCATAAAATTTTTGCGCCACTTCAAAGAACGCGGCACGGAACTCGACACGGACAAGCACATTCGCCCGGCGATAATTGAGCTTAACAAAGTTGGCGGCACGATTGTCTTGGACTGCTTGACCGAAGACGACATTGCGGCGATAATGATTGAACACGTACAGGGACGGAAAATTTAAAATAACGGAGATAGGTTGAGAGCGGGCTTAATTAATGGCGGCAGTAACATTTGAACTCATACACAAGGACGCGGCGACGGGTGCGCGGGCGGGCATCTTGCACACGCCGCACGGGAAATTTCTGACGCCGCTTTTCATGCCGGTCGGGACGCAGGCGACGGTAAAGACGCTTTCGCCGCACGAGGTGCAAAATCTCGGCGCGGGCGTCATCTTGGCGAACACGTATCATTTATTCCTGCGCCCCGGCGCGGAGCTCATCAAAAAGGCGGGTGGGCTTCACAAGTTCATGAATTGGACGCACGGCATTTTGACGGACAGCGGCGGCTTTCAAGTGTTCAGCCTCAGCGACTTGCGCAAGATAACCGAAGACGGCGTGAAATTCCGTTCACACATCGACGGCGCGGAAAAGTTTTTGTCGCCCGAAATTTCGATAGCGACGCAAGCCGCGTTGGGTTCGGATATTGCAATGGCGTTCGACGAGTGCATACCTTACCCCGCCGATTACGATTACGCCAAGGCTTCGACGGAACGTACTCACCGTTGGGCTGAACGCAGTCTCAAGGCGTCGTCGAATCCCAAGCAGGGCATTTTCGGCATCGTGCAGGGCGGCATGTACGAAGACCTGCGCGAAGAAAGCTCGAAGGTTATCGGCTCAATGGACTTCGCGGGCTGTGCAGTCGGCGGGCTCAGCGTCGGCGAACCCAAGGAGCTTATGTATCGCATGTTGGAGATTTCGACGCGCCACTTGCCCGAAAACAAAGCGCGCTATCTTATGGGCGTCGGCACGCCCGATCACTTGATTGAAGGCGTCCTGCGCGGCGTGGACATGTTCGATTGCGTCTTCCCGACTCGCGTGGCGCGCAACGGTATGGCAATGGTTTCGCCGCAGACGGCGGCTCGCGGGCGGCTGGTCATGAAGAACGCCGAATTCACCGAAGACTTTGCGCCGCTGGAGCCGAATTGCGATTGCTACACCTGTCGCAACAAATTCAGCCGCGCCTATATCCGTCATCTTGTCCGCACAGATGAAATTTTCGGCTTGCGGCTTTTGGCGTTGCACAACCTGCGCTACCTGCAACGGTTCACGGCGGAAATGCGCGAGGCGATTCTTGCCGACAGGTTCGCCGAATTCCGCGAGAGTTTCTTTAAAGTTTACTTGAAGGGAAATGATTCAAATGGGTAACGAAGCGGCAGCGGTGTTCGCCAATTTCATGCCGATACTGGTTATGGTGTTGATTTTTTATTTCTTGCTGTATCGTCCTCAGAAACGGGCGCAGGAGGAACGCACCCGAATGCTCGACGGCTTGAAGGTCGGCAACCGCGTGATAACGATGGGCGGCATTTTCGGCACGATTGTCGCCATCAAAGACGAGATCGTCACGGTGAACATCGCCGATAAGGTTGACATTGAAGTTTCGCGCAACGCGATTAACGGCGTCGTGGACGGTAAGAATGTTTCCGCTTGACGAACGGAAAAAATCTTTGCGACGCGAGTTCTTGGCAAAGCGGGCGGCTGTCCCCTTCGACGAACGCGATCGAATCAGTCACGCGCTGATAAAAAAATTCACGGCGACGGAAATTTATCGCACGGCGAAAATCGTCATGGCATACGCGTCGACGCCCGAAGAACTTCAGCTTGCCGAACTGTTCGCGGCGTGTTTCGCTGACGGGAAAATTTTGGCGATACCGTTTATCGTCGGCAAGGGCGTCATGCAAGCTGTCGCGGTGCCGAACTTTGACGCGTTGGAAGTCGGAGCCTTCGGGATTCAGACCGTCAAGCGCGAGCTTAGGAAATTCGTCGAGCCTGCGCAGATTGATTGCGTGATTGTTCCCGGCGCGGCGTTCGACTTGAGCGGCGGACGATTGGGCTTAGGCGGCGGCTACTACGACAGATTTTTGCCGCTTGCCGCCAACGCCGTCAAAGTCGCGCTTGCCTACGATTTTCAGCTTGTCGACACCTTGCCGACCGAGCCGCATGACGTTAAAATTGACGCGGTCATAACGACCGAAAGGAGTGTGTTCCATGAAGTTCACTAAAATTTTAATCGGCGCGTTGCTTGCGTTGAGTTTGTTCGTCACGCCCGCGCAGGCGCAACGTTCTGCCGCGCCTGATGACCCGTCGGGCTTCGTCGTGTTGGGCGAGTTCATTCCCGACATAATCCAAGAAATTCGCTACTATTCGACTTACAATTTCGTCGGCGACAGGATTGACGGCTACCAACAACCTTGCGCGCTCATGACGATTGAGGCGGCGCAGGCGTTGAAGAACGTTTCCGATTACGTGAAAAAGTTCGGCTATCGCTTGAAGGTTTACGACGCTTATCGCCCGCAATGCGCGGTTGATCACTTCGTGCGCTGGGCGAAAGACATTGACGATAAGCGCATGAAAAAATATTTCTACCCGAAAGTCGACAAATCACGGCTATTCGTCGAAGAATACATCATGGAAAAATCCGGGCACACGCGCGGCTCCACGATTGATTTGACGCTGTTCGACATGAAGACCGGCAAGGAAGTCGACATGGGCGGCACGTTCGACCATTTCGGTATTGAGTCGCACCCCGATTACAAAGGCAACCTCACCAAGACGCAACTTAAGAATCGCAAATTCCTGCGCGACGCCATGATGAAGTACGGCTTCAAGCCGCTGGATTCGGAGTGGTGGCATTTCACGTTAAAGGACGAACCTTATCCCGATACGTACTTCACGTTCCCCGTCGCCGTGCCGGAAAATTGATACCATAAATAGTCTGAAAGTTATATCATTTGACAAATACGCCGTCGCGCAGTATACTTCGCGGCGGTTTTTGATTGAGGCAAAGCTTAACAATTTGACATATTTCAAGATTTCTTCAGCGGCGTATGACATAATACGACGCGTGCGAATTAAAATCAGTTTCAATCTTGCCCGTTTGTCAGGGCGATAAGTGTTCAACGTTTTGTGTTTTCTGAAAGGGGGTCAGCTGCTCCGAAGCAAAGAGGCGACTAAGTCAGTCGTCCTGCTTGGGGACGCGACAGGACGTTGCGTCAGGCGGCGGAATGATGAAGCGAAAAATATTCGAGAAACTTAAATTTATCGAGAAAAAATGCGTGCTCTGTCTTATGGTCATGGGCTTCACGGCGATGAATACGGGCTTTACCGAACAGGACAAGGAAATTCCTGCCGAGCCCGAACAAGTCGTTGAAGTCGAAGAGACGAGCGCAACAGAACCGACAGCGATTGCAGTTGGCGAAAACGGCAGACTTACGGTCGACGCGGACGACGAATTGACGCGCGCCTTTGCCGAAGTCGTGGAACGTTCATTGGGTCAAGACTTGACGCAAGCCGACGCGCCCTTTGACAACATCAACACGATTGAGGACTTGCCCGAAATCGCAGAGCCCGAACCCGCGAACGTCATTGAAACCCCGGAAGGCTATTTGAACTACAGCCAAGTGATGGACATGGAGGCGACCGCCTACTTGCCCACGGACGGCGACGGGGCGTGCATAACCGCGACGGGCATTCCCGCGACTTACGGCGTTGTTGCCGTCGACCCCGCCATTATCCCGCTTGGCTCCAGGGTTTACATTCCCGGCTACGGCGAGGCTTTGGCGGCGGACACCGGCGGCGCGATTTACGGCTATCGAATCGACCTTTGCATGGAAGATTATTATCAGGCAATGGACTTCGGCAGACGCAACGTTACCGTTTTCGTATTAAAATAAACGACACCACATAAACATAAAAAAACTCTCTGCGGAAAATTCTGCAGGGAGTTTTCGTTTGCGCGCCTCAAGTGTCGGTGCCGAGGATGTTGCCTGCGTAGTCGACGAGGATTGTGTTGACTTTCAGCTTACCGTAGACGTAACGCTCCGCCCGAAGGCTTGCACGCGCCGCGATTTTTTTGTAGACGCGTTCCACATGATTGGCGGCGATAATCTGCGCGGCGTCTTCGGCAGTGTTGGCGTCGAGGATTTTTTGGACTTCGCTTGCGGGCAAACCTTCAGCCGCCGAATAAGCCGCCAAAGTCTCAAGGCGACAGTCGGCAACGCGATTGTGCGTGTGGAAGACGCCCGCCGCGACTTTGACAAGCTTGCCGATGTGTCCGCACAAAATCACCTTGGCAACGTCGCGCTCTGCCGCCGCCTCCAACATGAAGCCGATAAAGTTGCTCGTCTGGATTATCGCGCCTGCGGGGAAATTGAATTGCTTGGCGATTGTCTCGCCAATTTTGCCCGGCACGAAGATTAATTCGTCGAAGCCCGTCGCCCGCGCCACGTCGATTTGAGGGACAAGCGAATTTTTGAACGCGTCTTCGCTCATTGGACGCAGGACGCCCGTCGTGCCAATTATCGACAAGCCGCCCTCGACGCCAAGCACGGGATTGAGCGTGCGCTTTGCAAGCTCGACGCCCGCAGGGATTGAGATTTCGACTTCAAGCCCGCCGATGTTGAATTCTGCCGCGACGTTACGAATCAGCTTGCGGGGCGCGGGATTGATTGCGGGTTCGCCGACGGGCAGTTGCAGCCCGGGCTTTGTGACGTGACCGACGCCGATGCCTGCGCGGAAAATGATTTCGTCGCCGAAAATGCGGCGCACCGTCGTTAAGACAGATGCGCTGTTTGTTATGTCGGGATCGTCGCCCGAAAATTTTATGATTTCAGCTCGCGCGCCGTCCGAAAGTTTTTCGACACGGGCAACGGGGATTGTCAGCGGCGTTCCGTCAAGCGCAGTAAGTTCAACCGTGTCGACGCCTTTGCCCGTTGTCAGAAGAATCAACGCCGCCTTGACGCCCGCCGCCGCGCAGGCTCCCGTCGTGTAGCCACTCCGCAAAAATTTTTTCACGCCGCACCTTTTGAAGTCGTCGAAGGCTCGGCTTTGGCTTGTTTCATTTCGGCAAGCATTTTGCGATAAGCGTCGGTGTCGGCTTTAATCAGCGTGACGAATGCGCTCGTCGAAAATTCGTCGGGCTCGGCTTTGACTTGATCAATCGGAGTGGGCTCGACGATGCGATTTTTCATGGGCAAATCGGACTTGCCCGCCTTGAAGTCTTCGTACATAGTCAGAATACCTGCAAGCACATCTTCAGCCATTTCAATCGCTTCGTAAAGAGACTTTGCGTCAGTGAAAGCTCCTTCAACATCGGGGAAATCGATATACCAAAGCTCTTCAAGTTCATCTGCCCGACGGAAAACAGCCGGGTAAACATACTTCATAGAAATCCCTCCTTAGCGTTTTTTGGGAACGCCCGCCTTTTTGCGAATAGAGTGTTCGGTTCCGGGTGCAACTTCCTCTTGATCGTGACGAGATATCGGAAAGTATCCATTTGTTATCGGACTGTACCAAATTTCATGATTACCGCCGTCGTGGTCAAAGCGGCAACCGACCTGTTTAAGTTCGCGCTTAAGCTCCGCATATTTTGGCATGGCAAGTTCCCTGTCAGCGGTTGTCGTACATTTTGGCGTAATAGTTTTTGTACTCGCCGCTGATGATTTTTTCCCACCACGCGCGATTTTCCAGATACCACGCGACGGTTTTTTTAATGCCGTCGTCGAATTTGGTTTGCGGTGTCCAACCCAGCTCGTTGGTGATTTTCGTCGGGTCGATGGCGTAGCGTTGGTCGTGCCCTTTGCGGTCGGTGACGAATTCAATCAAATCCTCGCCCTTGCCCAGAATCCGCAGAATCGTCTTGACCACGTCGATATTGGCGCGTTCGTTGTGCCCTCCGATGTTGTAGACTTCGCCGACGGTGCCGCGCCTGATAATCAAGTCAATCGCCGCGCAGTGATCTTCAACGTAAAGCCAATCGCGGACGTTAAGCCCCTTGCCATAGACGGGCAACTTTTTATCGTGCAGGGCGTTGATAATCATGAGCGGAATCAGCTTTTCGGGGAAGTGGTAAGGACCGTAGTTGTTGGAGCAACGGCTTATTGTCGCGGGGATTTGATACGTGCGCTGATAGGCCTGAACCAACAAATCGGCGGCGGCTTTGCTCGCGGAATACGGGCTCGACGTGTGCAAGTTGGTCGTCTCGGTGAAGAACAGGTCGGGGCGGTCAAGCGGCAGGTCGCCGTAAACTTCGTCGGTCGAAACTTGATGAAAGCGTTTGATGCCGTATTTGCGGCAGGCGTCAAGCAAAACGCTCGTGCCGATGATGTTCGTGCGCAAGAAAAGTTCGGGATCTTCGATTGAGCGGTCGACGTGACTTTCCGCCGCGAAGTTTACGACAACGTCGGGCTTTTCGTCTTCAAAGAGTTTGTACACGGCGTCGCGGTCGGCGATGTCTGCGCGGACGAATTTGAAGTTCGGATTGCCCTGCGCGTCGGCGAGGGTCTCCAAGTTGCCGGCGTAAGTCAGCTTGTCCAAGCAAATGATTTTGTCTTCGGGATTGTGCTTGAGCTCGTAATAAACGAAATTGCCGCCGATAAAGCCCGCGCCGCCCGTTACTATGATTGTCATGAAAATTTTCCTCCCAAAATTTTTTCGCGATTATATCACGTACAAAGGGCAAGGAACAAGGTGCTTTCGTTTGACATAGTAAATTATTTATCTTATACTGCAACCAAAAACAATCGCCGAAAGGAGGTCGTCAATCCGCATGAAAAAATCCTACATGATCGGGCTTGTGCTTATCTTGCTTTTTTCCGGCGCAATGATAGCTTACGGCGCATGGCTCAACAAGACCGGCGAAAATCAAATCATTGAACGCATGGCAAATCGAACAATCCCGCTCCAAGGCGCGAAGGTGCAAATGCGCGACTTCTACCCGCGAATCGCAATGGAAACGGTCAACCTTTACTCGGAGGAAATGGCGGACGCCGTCGCGCTGATTGACGGGCGCATAGATCAAATATTCGTCGCGAAAAACAGCAGCGTGCGGCGCGGGCAAGTAATTTTCTCGCTGGTAAACGACGACATACCCTTAAAGATTCAGCAGGCGGAAAGTTCAATCGCCAAGGCAGAAGCGCAACTCGCCAACGCCCGAAACAACTACGCCCGCTACACCCGATTAATGGAACGCGACGCGACATCGAAAGAAAAATTCGACGAAGCGGAAGCGGCATTCTTTGCGACGGAAGCGGCTTTGAAAGAGGCTCAAACCGTCAAGGAACAGTTGCTCGTTCAATCTGCGCGGCAAGACGTGACAGCTCCCATTGACGGCGAAATCTTGATTCTGTACAAGCAACAGGGCGCGTATGTTCAGGCGGGCACGCCGCTTGCTTTGGTCGGGAATTTCTCGCGACTGTTCTTTTCCATGCCTATCGACGACAGACACGCCAAGAGACTTGCCGTCGGTGACAGCGCGGAATTGAGTTTCACAAGCAGTCAGATTTTGCGCAAAGCTTACGACACCGAATACGCGGCGGGCAATCGCGGCGACGCCGAAATTTTTTCCGTGCACGTTCGCGACATCATGCCGCCCTTGAACGAACCCGCGACGCTCCGCAAAATCGTTTGGGAAGTCGACAATCGCGTCGGGCTCCTCGAACAGCAAGCCTACAGCGGCGCAATCTTAAAGTCTTCGCGTTCGCGCAAGCTGTTGGCTGTCCCGCTCGACGCAATGATCGATTCCAAGCACAACGCGGTTTTCGTCCTCACGCCGCAAGACACTATCGAACGCCGCGCAGTCAAGACGGGCGCGGACGACGGCGAATATATTGAAATTCTTACGGGCTTGAAGGAAGGCGAAACCGTTATCACGTCCGCCGCCGAAGGGCTCGAAGACGGCATGAAAGTCACCGTCACGTTGATTGGCGGTGAAGACTCTTGAGACAGCAGAACAGTCAAATTTTCAGCCAAGAGGCTCTCGACAAACTCCGCTCGCCCGAAAAGCTCGATACAATGTTGCCAATCACGACGCCCTTAAGTTGGATGGGATTAATCGCCGTGTTGGTTTTATTATTTGCGGTTGTGCTGTGGTCGATTTACGGCGCGTTCACGGTCAAAGCAGACGGCATGGGACTTATCATGGACTCGGCGGGCGTCATGAACGTTTCGCACACGGCAAACGGGAAAATCGCGCAACTTTACATAAGCCCCGGTATGAAAATTAAAAAGGGCGACTTAATCGCGCACATGGAACAGGCTCAACAATCCGCCGACACTCGCATGGCGCAATACGGCATGGGGCTCGCCTCCAGCGACCGCGACGCTATGGGGCGCGCTTACCAATACGACGCCAAACGCTATCAACAGGACGTGGCGGAAGATATTTACAGCGACTACGACGGCATTGTCGACGAAGTCATGGTGGACGTCGGTACGCTCGTCACTGCGGGCATGCCGATTTGCTCCGTGCGCATGACGCAAAACCGCGACGATTTGACGGGCTTGCTTTATATCCCGCTCGACAAGGGCAAACGCGTCGAACCCGGCATGACGATTCAGCTTGCACCCAACGGCGCGGACGTTTCGCAGACGGGCTCTCTTATCGGTGTCGTTCGTACAGTTTCGCAATACCCGATAACCGCGCAGGGTCTTCAACAACACATCGGCAACGCGCAACTCGCACAGTGGCTTTTTCAGGCGCAAAACTCGTCGCTCATGGAAGTGACTTTCGATTTGGTTAAAGACGCGGACGACAATTCGGGCTACCTTTGGACTTCGCACGTAGGCGAACACAAACCGATAACGGCGGGCAGTTTCTGCATGGGCTCGATTATCATTGAACGCAAGCCGCCGATTGAAAAAGTTTTCTACAAGCTCAGTCAGTGGCTCAGGAGCAGGTGAGGAACTAGGAACTAGAAACTAGGAACTAGGAACTAGTAGGGATTAGGAATGAATTTTTTAGACAAGATAAAAGATTTCTTCGGCTTCGGCAATTCGCGCGTGAAGGTGCCGACGATTTTGCAGATGGAAGCGACCGAATGCGGCGCGGCTTCGCTGTCGATGATTTTGTCACATTACGGCTTGTGGCTCCCGCTCGAAAAGTTGCGTCAAGAATGCGGCGTCAATCGCGACGGCTCTAAGGCAAGTTGCGTGATTCGGGCGGCTCGCAATCGCGGTTGCACTGCCAACGGCTATCGCTGGAACGCCGACAGATTGAAAGAACTCATGACGTTCCCGCTTATCATTCACTGGGAATTCAATCACTTCGTCGTTTTGGAAGGCATCAAGGGCGACACGGTTTATCTCAACGATCCCGCGATGGGGCGGCGCACCGTCAAATGGGATGACTTCCGCACGTCTTACACGGGCGTGGCGTTGCACGTAGTCCCCAACGAGGCTTTCGAGCCCGAAGGTGAACGCTACAATATTTTCAAAGACGTGGCAATAAAACTCTCTAAAGACAAGTGGGCGGTGCTGTTCATTATCCTGCTCAACCTCGGCATGATAATTCCTGGGCTCGCGTCGCCCGTATTCAGTCAAATATTTCTCGACGACATTTTGACGAAAAAACACCCCGATTGGATGTTCAACTTCTGCTTGGCAATGACGGTCTCTTGGGTCGTCTGCGGCGTCATGACGTGGTTGCAAGCCGTTATCCTGACGCGCTGGCAGAAAAAATTGACGCTCGCCGATTCAAGCAGTTTCTTCTGGCATTTGCTCCGCCTGCCCATGCAGTTTTTCAATCAGCGTTTCGCGGGCGAAGTGGCGTCACGCGTCAACTTCAACGAATCAATCGCGGGCGTCCTGTCGGGACCGGCAGCGACGGCGATTTTGAATTTCCTCGTCGCGATTTTTTATTTGGTATTGTTGCTCCAATATCACGTGACGTTGACGCTTATAGGCGTGTTTTTTTCAAGCATTAACATCATAATGTTCTTCGCGCTCCGCCGACACCTCACTGATATGAACATGAAAATTCAACAGGACGCGGGCAAGGAATACGGCACGACCATGAACGGCTTGATGATGATTGAAACGATTAAGGCGAACGGCAACGAGTCCGACTTCTTCGCGAAGTGGGCGGGCTACCGCGCCAAAGTTCTCAAAGCCGGGCAGGAAGTTGCGTTGTGGCAGATGACAGCCACGATTATCCCGACGCTGTTCGGCGGAATCAACGGCGCGCTGATCATGACAATCGGCGGCTTCTCGATAATGGACGGCGTCTTGACGGCGGGCATGTTCACCGCGTTTCAAAGTTTGATGGGCAGCTTTCAAGCACCTGTCGGCGCGCTTTTGGGCTTGGGCTCGACACTGCAGACGACCGAAATGCAAATGCAACGCCTTGACGACGTGCGCAAGTATGAGATTGACGATTTGAACTGCCGCGAAGAAAAATTTCCCGAAGGTCAACCGATTGGACGGCTTAACGGCGAATTGGAGCTTCGGGACATCGACTTCGGCTACAGCCCGCTTGAAAAACCGCTGATTAGTAAATTTTCTCTGCATATTGAGCCGGGGCATTGGGTGGCGGTCGTCGGCGCGAGCGGTTCGGGCAAGTCAACCGTCGCAAAAGTCGTTACAGGCATTTACGAGGAATGGAGCGGCGAAGTTCGTTTCGACGGCGTCAAGCGTCGCGAATTGCCCCGCGCAGTTATCGTCAATTCAATTTCAGCCGTAGACCAGGACGTTTTTCAAATCACCGGCACCGTTGCGCAAAACCTTGCACTGTTCGACGATTCGGTTCGACGCAGCGACATCATTCAGGCGGCAAAGGACGCTTGCATTCACGACGATATTTTAATGCTCGAAAAGGGCTACGATTCGGAAGTGTCGGAGGGCGGCTTGAATTTCAGCGGCGGGCAACGTCAACGCCTTGAGATAGCACGCGCCCTTGCAACAAATCCGTCGCTGTTGATTCTCGACGAAGCAACCAGCGCGCTCGACCCCATGACCGAACAAACCGTTCTTGAAAACATTCGGCGGCGCGGCTGTTCGTGCTTAATCGTGGCGCACCGCCTTTCGACGATTCGCGACTGCGACGAAATTATCGTTTTGCACCATGGGCAAGTCGTCGAACGCGGCACGCACCGCGATATGATTCAGCACGACGGGGCTTATCGCCGACTGATTGAGGAGAGGAGCCAAGAGAGTGATTCGCTTGAATAAAAATATTTTGCTCAAGGCGGGCGAACGCTTTCGATTGCAGGACGGTGAACGGCTCGCGCTGATTGAATCGGGCAAGGTCGAAGTCTACGCCGTCACGCGCGCCGAAGGTTCCTTCCGTCAGCAATTTTTGGTTGAGTTGACGGCGGGCGAAGCTGCCTTTCCGTCGCTCGACGAATTTAAACAGACCGAAACGCTTATCTACACCGCCGAAGACACGCAGATAAAAATCCTCACGTTCGACGAAGTTTCGCCCGACGCGCTGAAAAATTTCATGCGCAATTGGTTCGCCGAATTGATTAAATTGCCGTGGTTGCGCCTGCTTGCTGACAAGGGCGACGACGTTTTGGGCACGTGGCTCGACGGCACGGTACTCGAAAGCGCGGACGATTTGACCGAAGCCTTTCGTGAAAACGAAGAAATTTTTTCAATGCTTTTGGGCGTGCGCTTTCAAGCGGAGGATAAAAGCTTTTCGCAACGCGTCGAAGTCCGCTCACGCAATCAGTGGCGACTGCTCGACAACTCGATAGCCAATCTGCTCGGCGAAGAGACCACGCAATATAGCGAAACGACCGAACGCGCCGAACGTCTGGAAGAGGCGTCGTTTATCGTGCGACGGGCTGCCGTCGCGCTGAATATGCCGACCGACAACATCAAAATCGACCCGGAGATCGTTCGCAAGCTCGACCAAATCAGATTGATTCGACGGCTCGTGCAAAAGGGCAACATGCAAATGCGCCTTATCGAACTCGTCGAAGACTGGCATAAAAACGACAGCGGCGTCATTATCGGCTATTACGGCGAACGCAAGACGCTTTCTGTCTTCGTGCCGACCGCGCCCGGCAAATACAAGCTCATTACCAAGGACAAGCCCGAAGGCTTTCCGATAACCGATGACGTTGCCGCGCAGATTGACAAGAGCGCGTTTGAATGTTACGCGGGCTTTCCTGCGCGGGAACTGAAAATTCTCGATCTCATGAAGTTTATCTTCAAGCAGTGCTGGTTCTCCGATTACAAAACCGTTATCGTTATCAGCCTCGTGGCGGGCATAATCCCGTTGGCAATGCCGCTGGTCACGGAAACGATTTTCGCCGACATTATTCCGATACTCGACAGGCAAGGGCTCGCGACCGTCACGCAAGTCATCATGGTCACAAGCTTTACCACGGCGTCATTGGGCATCGTCCGCACGATAGCCGTCATGCGAATAACGACACGCATGAACATGGCGACCGAGGCGGCTCTTTGGGGACGATTGCTCACCTTGCCGACGAAATTTTTCAGACAGTTCACCTCCGGCGAATTGGCAAGCCGCATGAACGGTATCAGCGTAATAAAGGGCTTGGTCAGCGCGGACTTTATCGGCAGTCTGTTCGGCTTCGTCTTCAGCTTCTGGAGCGTCTTCCTCATGTGCTACTACAGCCTCAAGCTCACGGCTGTGGCGATTGTCATTTGGTTAATCTACGCGATTATCACGGCGTTTATCTATCGGCGCGTCATCGGCTTCCAACGCAACCTTATCGCCGCCAACAACAAGGAGGCGGGCATTGTCCAACAGATTTTCAAAGGGCTTGCCAAGTTCCGCGAACACGGCGCGGAAAATCAAGCCTTTTGGCTGTGGAGCGGCGTCTTCGGCGAAACGTGGAAATGGAACTTGAAACTGCGCTGGCAGAGCAACTACAACGCGATTATCGGCAGCGTGCAACCGTTTATCTTGACAATGGCTCTTTACTATATCGCGGTCTACGGCACGAACGAAGGCGCAAACGGGCAAACGGTGCAGGGCATAACCTACGCGCAGTTCATTGCGTTTCAGGGCGCGTTCTCAAGCTTCAACGCCACACTCAACGGCATTGTCCCGCTTATCGGTCAGTACTTCGCGATTCAGCCGCACATTGAAAACTTGCGCCCGATACTCAAGGAAGTGCCCGAAAGCGTCGGCGAAAAGGCAGACGCGGGCATTTTAAGCGGCGCGATTGAACTAAACGGCGTCACCTTCGCCTACAACGAGGGGCGTGACGTTTTGCACGACATCAGTTTTAAAATTGCGGCGGGCGAGAACGTCGCTATCGTCGGTCGTTCCGGTTGCGGCAAGTCCACACTTGTCCGCTTGCTTTTGGGCTTCGAGACGCCGCGCAAAGGTGCAATTTACTTCGACGGTCAAGATTTGGCGGAACTGAACTTGCCGAGCGTGCGCACGCAAATGGGCGTCGTTTTGCAAAACGGTCAGCTCATGCAGGGCGATATATTCACGAACATAATCGGCACCAACGCCTTGACGCAGGAGGACGCGTGGCAGGCGGCGGAGGCGGCGGGCATTGCTCAAGATATTGCGATGATGCCCATGGGTATGCAAACCGTTATAAGCGAAGGTTCGACGAACATAAGCGGCGGACAACGCCAGAGGATTCTTATCGCCCGCGCCTTGGTTACAAAGCCGGCAATTTTAATCTTCGACGAGGCGACCAGCGCGCTTGACAACCGCACGCAGTCAATCGTTACCAAAAGCTTGGACAACCTCAACGCGACGCGGATAATTGTGGCGCACCGCCTGTCGACGATTCGCAACTGCGACAGAATTTTGGTCATGGACGCGGGAAGAATTGTCGAAAGCGGCAACTTCGACGAACTGGTTGCGCAAGGCGGCATCTTCGCGAACTTGGTCAAACGTCAAACGGCTTAAGGAGTGATTCGGTATGAAAAAATTTTTGGCGGCATTGGCAACGGCGGCATTGCTTTTCCCGAACACAACCCTTGCCGCCGACGGCATGTCCTTGACGCTCAACGACGCCATTGAACTCGCGCTCAGGAACAACCGCCTTATCGAACAATCGGAGGAAGACAGGGAGGCAGCCAAGTGGCAACTGTCCGCCGTGCGCCGCAGTTCCGGTCCGACGATCACTTGGGCTTCGTCGCTTTATCGCATCGGCGGCAGATTTTATAACTCAGGCTATCGCAGAAACAGAGACGCTGCCAGAACGCAAAATTCGCTGTATTATGCAGGATACACCGATAATCGCGCAAACATGAATCTTTACCCGAATTACAACTACGAGGCGACGCACAGCTTGTCCCTGCGTATGCCGGTCTACACGGGCGGGCGTCTGGAGAATCAACGCGCGGCGGCACGCTACAGCTTGAACGCCGCTGATTTGACGCTTGAAAATTCCCGTCAGCAAGTCAAGTATCAGGCGGCGTCGGCTTATTATCAAGTCCTTCAACAACGGAGCCTTGTCGGCGTGCAGGAGCAGGCTGTTCAGCTTTTGCAGGAACATTTGCGCATGGTTTCCGTTCAATACGAAGTCGGAACCGTCGCAAAGTCGGACGTGCTTGCCACCAACGTTCAGCTTGCCAACAGCCAACAGAGCTTGAACACCGCGCAGGGCAATTATCAAACCGCCGTCGCGCAACTCAACAACGTCCTTGGCTTGCCAATCGACACCGAGATTGCCGCCAGCGATAAGATTGATTTCGTGAAATACAACCTTGCCGAAAGCGATTGCCTTGATTACGCGTTGAGCCACCGCCCCGACGGGATTGCCGCCGTCTACGCCGTCAAGCGCGCCGGAGCCAACGTTTCCTCTGCGAAGTCAGGCTATCGCCCGAACATTTCTGCAATCGTTCAAGGGAGCAGTTCGGGTGAAAGTTACTTGAACGCAAACCACCGCAACGAGCGTTGGTCAATCGGCTTGGAGATGAGCTGGAGCATTTTTGATAACGGCATCACGTCCGCGCAGGTTCAGCAATACAAGGCGGCCGAACGCAAAGCCGAATCCATCGCCCGTCAGCAAATCGAAACGATTCAGCTTGAAGTCCACAGAGCGTACATTGCCCTTAAGACCGCCGAGAAAAATATTGCGACGACAGCCGCCGCCGTCGACAAAGCCGAGGAAGAATTTTCTATCGCCAAGGTTCGTTACGTCGAGGGCGTCGATACAAACCTTAACGTCATGAACGCGCAGGAAAAGGTTGTCGAGACGCGCAACAATTATTACACTGCCGTTTACAACTACAACACGAGTCGCGCCCAACTTGAAAAGGCAATGGGCGTGCCCGTCATGATTGACGCCTTGCTTTACACCGAGGCGGAACAGGAAGGCAAATCGTCACCGAAGTCCTTGGAGGCGGCGACAGTCAACCGAGACGACACGGACGCGGAAGTCATCAAAGAATCGCCCGCGCCCTTCGACAAATAACAAAGCCCCCGTCAATGCGGCGGGGGTTTTTAATTTTCATACGTTGGGTTGTTTTTGGAAGCCGGTTCTCAAGTTCGGGTTGCCGGCTGCGGTGACTTGGTCGAGATCTTCAAGGTTCATTTCCTCATTGATTGCGCGGCGGCGGAGTTTCAAGCGGAACAGGAGGCTGTCCTTCACCTTGCTGAACTGCGAGAAATCTACGTTGTTAAGTTTGTTTTCTACTGTCATTTCAATCACTCCTTAAATTGTTTTCTGCACCTTATACGTCGCGCCGGCGAATTTGTTACACGTCGGTTAAAAAATTTTTTTGCCGCTTATTCTTCAGTTAAAAATTTTTTCAGCTTGGTAAGGGTGCGGGAAAGCGTCGTGCGGACGTTGCCTTCGGTTATTGACATCAGCTCGGCGATTGCGCGCGTGTCCATGTCCGAAAAATATTTCAGTTCGACGATACGGCGTTCGCGCTCGTTGAGCTTGTCCAATGCCTCCAAAAGTTCGCGGTTGTCCTCTTTGGTCATTGCCTGCGCTTCGGGCTGCGCTTCGGGCTCTTGATATTCGGGCGCGGCGGGGTCGAAGAATTCTTCCCACTCGGTCTCCTGGTTTCTGTCGATGTGACGCGTGTGGTCGATTATCGCATTGGATGCGATACGGAACAGCCATGTCGAAAAGGCAGCCACGGCGGGATTGTAACGCTCCAAGTTTTCGTTCATCTTAATGAAAGTGATACTCGTCACGTCGTCGGCGTCCGCAGAATTTTTCAGCCGCGCGAAAATGAAGTTATACACTCGCGGGAAAAAATGTTCGTAAAGCTCTTCGAAAGCGTCTTCGTCGGTTGTCGCCCGTTGAGCAAGTTCGTTGTAGTATTCGATGTCGGTCATGAGTCTCCGCCTTTCCTGCGCGAAGCAAAAATTTTTCACGCCGATTGTAGCATAACGCCGCGATTATGGCAAAAAAAATCCCGTCTTGCGACGGACAAAAAATTTTTATCGTGAGAAGTTTAATTCTTCCAAAGGACGACGGCACTGCGCGCCGGAATGTAAAGCTTGAGCCAATCTTTGTTTTCGCGGTCGTAGAGCGGGTCGTAATTCGTTTCGTGAACAATGGTGTCGTCCGTTAAGCCGAAGCCGCCGAACGCTTTGTCGTCGGTGTTGAGCATGACATCGTAATTGCCCTTGGGGACGAGGAAGCCGTAACCCGTGAACGATTTTGTCGGCGAGAAGTTGAAGACGAACAGCAACCGTCCGCGCATGTAAGCCAACACTTGGTCGGCGTCGTCGTGCCAAATCTCACGTACGGGCAAGTTCACGAAGCCGGGTTCCGCCTTAATGACGGCAATCATCGCCCTGTCGAAATCGCCCAATTCGTGATAGCAAAGCGTCTGGTCGTCGAGCAAATGCCATTGACGGCGCGCGTATTTGTAGCTCCAGCCGTTGCCTTCGCGCGGGAAGTCAATCCATTCGGGGTGACCGAATTCGTTGCCCATGAAGTTCAAGTAGCCGCCGTTGCACGTCGACAGCGTGACGAGCCTTATCATCTTGTGCAGGGCAATGCCGCGATTGGCAACGTCGTTTTCGTCACCCTTGCGGAAGTGCCAATACATATCGGCGTCGATAAGGCGGAAGATAATCGTTTTGTCGCCGACAAGTGCTTGGTCGTGGCTTTCGGCGTAGGAAATAGTTTTCTCGTCTGCGCGGCGATTCGTCATCTCCCAGAAAATGCTTGACGGTTTCCAGTCTTCGTCGCGCCGTTCCTTAATCGTCTTAATCCAGTAATCGGGGACGTTCATTGCAAGGCGGTAGTTGAATCCGAAGCCGCCGTCCTCGAATTTGCTTGCCAAGCCGGGCATGCCCGAAACGTCTTCGGCAATCGTAACGGCGTCGGGCTTGACTTCGTGAATCAGCTTGTTGGCAATCATCAAGTAGCAAATGGCGTTGTCGTCCTGGTGCCCGTTGAAGTAGTCGCCGTAGCCGCAGAACGCCTCTCCGAGCCCGTGGCTGTAGTAAAGCATGGACGTAATCCCGTCGAAGCGGAAGCCGTCGAAGTGATATTCTTCAAGCCAATATTTACAGTTGCTCAGCAGGAAGTGAAGCACGTCGTCCTTGCCGTAATCGAAGCAGAGGCTGTCCCAAGCGGGGTGTTCGTGACGGTCGCCGGGATAGAAGAATTGATTCGGGTCGCCCGCCAAGTTGCCCAAGCCTTCGACTTCGTTCTTGACGGCGTGGCTGTGCACGATGTCCATAATGACGCCCAAGCCCATTTGGTGCGCAGTGTCAATTAAGTCTTTGAGTTCTTCGGGCGTGCCGCAACGGCTTGACGGCGCGAAGAAACTGCTCACGTGATAGCCGAAGCTGCCGTAGTAAGGGTGCTCCTGAATCGCCATGATTTGAACGGCGGTGTAGCCGGCTTTCTTGATGCGCGGCAGAATGTTGTCTTTGAACTCGGTGTAGGTGCCGACTTTCTCGGCGTCCTGCGCCATGCCGACGTGCGATTCGTAAATCAAAAGCGGGTTCGTGTCAACCTTGAAGCCTTGGTCGTGCCACTCGTGCTGTTGAGGCGGATCCCACACTTGCGCGGAGAAAATTTTCGTATTGTCGTCCTGCACGACGCGCTGACACCATGCGGGAATGCGTTCGCCTTCGCCGTTATCCCAGCGCACGTACATTTTGTAAAGGTCGCCGTGTTTCATTTTGTCGGCGGACAATTTGAGTTCCCAGTTGCCGTTGTCGAGTCGCTTGCAACGATATTCCTCGGTTTTCTGCCAGCCGTTGAAGTCGCCGATTAAATAAATTGCCGAAGCGTTCGGAGCCCATTCGCGGAATACCCAACCGTCCGCCGTCTTGTGAAGCCCGAAATACAAATGACCCGTCGCGAAATCGGACAGCGTGCGCTTGCCGTCCTGCGTGAGCTGTGAGATTTTCCAGACCGCGTGTTCGTGCCGCCCGCGTATCGCGTCCTCGAAGGGCTCAAGCCAGCCGTCCTTCGCAACCAAGCCGATGTGTTCTTTCGCCATAATCATTCCTCCCCTAATCACGTTTGAGTTTACCGTGTCGATTGTAGCAAATCGTTGTTTTTTAATCAAGACTGATATAAAATTTAAAGAACAAGGAACAAGGGACAAGGGACAAGAATGTTATAATGGAGGCAAATTGAATGCAATTCATAGACAGAGGCAAAATCAGCGTGCGGGCGGGCGACGGCGGCAACGGCAAATCGTCCTTTCGCCGCGAAAAATTCGTACCCAAGGGCGGACCCGACGGCGGCGACGGCGGCAAAGGCGGCGACGTTGTTTTGGAGGTCGACGCGAACGTTAACACTCTGCTGAACTTTCGATTCAACCGCAGATTCACGGCGGACAACGGCACGGCGGGCGACGTTAAAAAACAATTCGGGCGCGGCGCGGACGATTGCGTTATCAAAGTCCCGCAAGGCACACTTGTCAAGGACGCGACGACCGGCGAAGTGCTTGCCGACTTAACGAAGCTCGGACAGCGCGCGATCGTCGCACGCGGCGGACGCGGCGGCAGAGGCAATGCAAAATTCAAATCGGCGTCGCGACGTGCCCCGACCTTTGCCGAATACGGTGAGCCCGGCGAAAGTCGTGAGATTTTGCTTGAACTGAAACTTTTGGCGGATGTCGGGCTTGTCGGCTACCCCAGCGTCGGCAAGTCCAGCTTGATAGCCGCCGTCAGCTCCGCGCGCCCCGAAATCGCCGATTATCACTTCACGACGCTCGTGCCGGTGTTGGGCGTTGTCAGTCTCGGTTACGAAAAATCTTTCGTCATGGCGGACATTCCCGGGCTTATCGAAGGCGCGGCGGACGGCGTCGGCTTGGGGCATGACTTCCTGCGCCACATCGAACGCACGAAATTAATCCTGCACATCGTCGACGCGGCGGCTGTTGACGGGCGCGATCCCGTCGAAGACTTCAACAAAATCAACGTCGAACTGAAACGCTACAGCGAAAAACTTTCCAAGCGTCCGCAAATCCTTGTTGCCAACAAAATCGACCTGCCGCAAGCCGAAGAACACTTGCCCGCCCTTGAACGGCTCGCCGCGCAGGAAAATATTCCGTTCTTTGCAATATCTGCCGCCGCGCACGAAAATCTTGACGCGCTTATTAATTTCGTCGGTAAACGGCTTGACGAACTCGGCAAGGAAGTTGAACCCGTCGTCGACGCCGTGAAAGTTTTCGACGTGGCGAAGGACGACGACCCCGTTATCATCGAACGCAACGACGCGGCGGAGTTCATCGTCCGCAACAAGAACCTTGAGAAAATCGTCGCCATGACAAATTTCGACAATACGGAGGGTTTGCGCCGCTTCCAATTTATCTGGCGCATGAAGAATCTCGACGCGCTGTTGAAAGCTCGCGGAATCAAGGAAGGCACCACCGTTCATATCGGCGGGCTTGAGTTTGAATGGCACGAATGAACGTCAACCTTGCCAACTAAAATAAAGCGTGGTAGAATTTCGCCGAAAATTTAATAGGCGTGGTGAGTTAATGCTTAAGGAATTGGCGCGGGCGAAAATTAATTTGACGCTGGATATTTTGGGCGTGCGCGCGGACGGCTATCACGAAGTGTCGATGATAATGCAGACGATTGACTTGACGGACGAAGTGACACTGGAAAAAATTTCGGGCGGCGTGCGGTTGACAATGGACGTGACGGGCATAGCGGGCGGCGAAACCATTCCGACCGACGAACGAAATTTGGCGTGGCGTGCGGCTGTCGAAGTGCAAAAATTTTGCGGCAAAGATTTGGGCGTCGCGATTACGCTGACGAAAAAAATCCCGGCGGCGGCAGGCTTGGCGGGCGGCTCGGCTGACGCGGCGGCGGTTATTCGCGGCATGAATCGCCTGTACGACCTGCACTTGACCGAAGACGAACTTTGCACAATCGGCGCGCGTGTCGGCTCGGACGTTCCCTTTTGCATAATCGGCGGTACGTGTCTTTCCGAAGGGCGCGGCGAAGTTTTGACGCGACTCGCTCCCGTGAAAAAGTTCAATGTCGTCCTTGCAAAGCCCGACGGCGAAATTTCAACCGCTTGGGCTTACAAAACTTACGACGCAAATCCCGCAACGACTCACCCGCCCACGCAAGAAATTATCATGCAGTTGGCTCGCGGCGATTATGACGCGGCGTTTAAAAATTTCTCCAACGTCCTCGAAAGCGTCGCGCTGCAGAAAATCCCCGCCGTTGCCGATTGCAAAAGGAAGTTCCTTTCCGCCGGCGCAAGTGTCGCTTTGATGAGCGGCTCCGGCCCGACGGTTTTTGCATTGACCGATGACGACGCTGCGGCTAAAAGAATCGCCGCCGCCGTCGACACACAAGTTTTTATCACGAAGTTTCATTGAGTAAGGATGAATGACTATGGGCAACAGACTGCAACCGATAACGATAGACAGCTATCAGCCGTTGCGCGAAACCGTTTGCGAAGCGTTGCGCGACGCGATAAGGCGCGGGATTTTGGAGCCGGGCGAAAGGCTCATGGAAGTTCAGCTTGCCGAAGAGCTCGGAATCAGTCGCACGCCCGTCCGCGAAGCCATTCGTAAGCTCGAACAGGAAGGTTACGTTATCATGATGCCGCGCAGGGGCACTTACGTTTCAAGCGTGTCGGTGCACGACGTCAAAGAAATTTTTGAGATTCGCTCGGCACTCGAATCGCTGTCGACAGGTTTGGCGGCTATTCGTATTGAACCCGAAGAACTGGAACGACTCCGCGCCCTGCTCGCCGAAATCGAAGGGCACATCGAACGCAAAGACATGGACAAAATCGTCGCGACGGACATTGAGTTTCACGGACTGCTTTATCAGGTCAGCCGCAACGATCGGCTCGTCGCGATAATCAGCAACCTGAAAGAACAGCTCGCCCGCTTCCGCACGCTGTCCATGTCCTATCCCGGCAGACTGCAAGAGACGTTGGAAGAACACCGCGCCATGGTCGAAGCCATTGCTGCCGGCGACGTGGACGCCGCTCGCGACGCCGCCGAACGCCACATGGAACGCGCCGAAGAAACTTTGCTCAAGGCCATGCGCAAGGGAGTCAGCAAATGTTGAGGAAGATTTTGGATATGAAGAAACGCAATAAGGCAAAAAAATTCAGGAAGACAGCCTAAAGGAGGTTGGCTTATGAAACTGGAAACATTGATATTGGCAGCGGGCAAGGGCACCCGCATGAAAAGCAAAGTGCCCAAAGTCCTGCATAAAGTCGGCGGCAAGCCCATGCTTCAACACGTCATCGACGCGGCAAAAAAAGCGGGCTCGTCGCGTGAAGTCGTTGTAATCGGTTCGGGCGCGGAGCTCGTCGAAAAAACTATAACGGGCGTCGAATTCGTCTTACAAGCCGAACAACTCGGCACGGGGCACGCAGTCCTTGCCGCCGAAAAAAATTTCGCCGATTCGGAAGGCATCCTTTTAATTTTGTGCGGCGACACCCCGCTTTTGACGGGCGAACTGCTGAAAAATTTCGTCGCGACTCACGAAGGATCTGCCTGCGCGGCGACCGTCTTGACGGCGAAGATGCCCGACGCCACGGGTTACGGCAGAATCATTCGCGACACCGACGGCGCGTTTAAAAAAATTGTCGAGGATAAGGACGCCAACGAACTTGAAAAGAAAATCAACGAAGTCAACGCCGGCGTCTACTGCTTCGACGTGAAAAAGCTTTTCGGCGCGCTCGATAAAGTTAACAACGACAACGCGCAGGGCGAATACTACTTGCCCGACGTTCTGCCGATTCTCATGGCGGAAGGCGAAACAATCGGCGCGTTCAAAGCTCAATACGCCGACGAAACGCTCGGCATAAATTCTCGCGTGCAACTCGCCGCAGCCGACCGCGCCCTTCGCATGCGCAAGGAACGTGCATTGATGGACAGCGGCGTAACGATTATCGACCCCAACACGACTTTTATCGATTGCGACGTTGAAATCGGGCAGGACACGATTATTCACCCCAACACCTACCTTGAGGGCAAAACCGTTATCGGCGAAGACTGCAACATCGGCCCGAACATTCGTTTCACCGATATGACTGTCGGCAACAAGGTTACCGCGCAGTTCAGCTACTGCCACGAGGCGGAGATTTGCGACGGCGTAACGCTTGGTCCTTACGTTCACATTCGCCCCGGCACGACGATTGGCGAGAACGTCAAAATCGGCAACTTCGTCGAAATCAAAAATTCAAGCGTAGGCGACGGCACCAAGCTTCCGCACTTGCAATACATAGGCGACGCGGACATCGGCAGAGGCGTCAACATCGGCTGCGGTACAGTCACTTGCAATTACGACGGCAAGAAAAAATTCCGCACGACGATTGGCGACAACGCGTTTATCGGTTGCAACACGAATCTTGTTGCGCCCGTCACAGTGGAGGATGGCGCGTACATTGCCGCCGGCTCGACCATAACCAAGGACGTGCCTAAGGGCAATCTTGCCGTCGCGCGTTCGCGTCAAACCAATATCGAAGTCTGGAACGACAAGAGGAAATAAGGAACAAGGAATGAGGGAGAAGTGACTTTAACTTGTTCCTTGTTCCTTATTCCTTGTTCCTAACCCAAGGAGGCCTTTTCATGAACATTGTAGTTTGGGTGCAGTACGACACGGTTGCCACGCAAGCCAAGGCGCACGGTCAAAATTTTTTGAAGCCCGCCTTAGCTGCGTTGGATAAGCCGCGCGGCAGTGCAAATCTCGTCGGCGTCGTGGAGTCGGTACCCATGCCGATTAACAGGCTCAACACAATCGACAAGCGCGACCTGCTTAAACTCGACTACGATTTGGTTTTGGTCACGGGTCACGACGTCGACCTTGCGCCGATTATCGCGGAGGCTAAGGAGCTCGGTCTCGACACCGATAAATTTGTCCTCGACCGCACGGTCTGCTTGCCGGGTTTCACGCTCGAAAAATACGCCGCGTTGCTCAAGTCGAACCTGTCGATTCTGTCAATGGGCTGGTGGGCAGGCATCGCCTATCACAAGCTCGGCTTGCCCGAACTGTCGCCGACAATCGGCATGTACACTTCCGAAGAACATTTCATGAACTTCCTGCCGGAGGCGCGTTGGCACCTCAAGAAAGACTTGCACTTTGAGCGCACGGAATACAACGCGGACTTGGGCTTGAGCTATCCGATTTTCTGGCTCGACGGCACGCAGTGGTTTATGAACAGTTACACAAGTGACGCCGACGCCTTTGAGCTGTGGAACGCGCGCAAGGACAAAATAAACTGGTCAAACGTCCTGGTGACGATGCACACGTCAAGCCCCGCCGTCTTGGAGCGATTCGACTGCCTGCCCTACGCCAAAAAGGCTTGCTTCGTGCCTTTTGAAACGGAGCTGGAGTCGGGCTTTTATCTCAGTCCCGCGCTTTGCGGCGGCAATCTGTTGCACGCGGCGGAAGGCGTCCTTTCGGGTGAAGTGCAAGCTTACGACGTTTGGGATTTGTTGCTTTACGGCAAGAAGACACCGCTTAAATAGAGCGCAAAAATTTTTTGGGGGAGTTGTTCAACGTGGGCATGAGCACCAACGCGGTTAGTAAACTCTGTTTGATGACGGGAAACGCCAATCCCGAATTGGCGGCGAAAATCGCCAAGCATATCGGCGTTGAGATCTTCGACACGTTCGTCGGACGCTTCAACAACGGCGAATCGCAAGTAATGATTAAAGACAGCATTCGCGCCAAGGATATTTTTATCGTCCAGCCGACTTCGCAACCTGTCAACGATAACTTGATGGACTTGTTGATTATGGCGGACGCGTGCAAGCGGGCTTCTGCGCACTCAATCACCGCCGTCGTCCCGTATTACGCCTACGCCCGCCAAGACCGCAAGACGCGCGGTCGTGAGCCCATTTCCGCCAAGCTCGTCGCCAACTTGATGGTCGCGGCGGGCATGAACAGGGTTTTGACTGTCGACTTGCACGCGGGACAAATTCAGGGTTTCTTCGACATTCCCGTCGACCATTTGAAGGCCGCGCCCGTCCTTGCCGACTATTTCAAGGGACGAGATTTCGGCGACGATTTGGTTGTCGTTTCGCCCGACCTCGGCGGCGTTACTCGCGCGCGCGAATTGGCGGACTATCTCAAGTCTCCGATTGCCATTATCGAAAAGCGGCGTCCGCGTCCCGGCGAAGCGGAAGTCATGAGCATTATAGGCGAAGTCAACGGCAAAGTCGCGCTTATGATTGACGACATCGTTGACACGGCGGGCAGTCTCTGCGAAGGCGCGAAGGCTCTCAAGCGGCTCGGCGCGAAACAGGTTATCGCCGCGTGCACCCACGCCGTCCTCAGCAAGAACGCCGTCGAAAAAGTCAACAACTCCGAAATTGAGCAGCTCGTCATCACCGACACAATTGCCCTGCCGCCCGAAAAGCAATCGCCCAAAATCACCGTGCTCAGCATGGCAGAGGCTATCGGCGATGTTATCTTGAATATTCAGTCGCACCGCTCGGTCAGCGTGCTGTTTAAATAAGTTGCGATAAAAATTCCTTCGGCGGTGAGCATTCGCCGCTGATTTTTTTCCAAGGAGGAATTTCTATGCCGACACCGCAGCAAGAGCGCATGGACAGATTGGAAGAACGCATAGACCGACTGGAGGCGCGCATTGACAAAATCGAAGCCCGCGTTGACAAGCTCGACAAGAAACTCGACGCGCTCGGCGATAAGACGGACACCAATCGGCGGCTCCTGCCGAACATTTCGACCGTTGACCTTTCGTATGTCGGCATTACACTCGGCGTAATGTACGCTTTGTTTCTCAAATAACACAGGAGGCAAATTTTTTATGTCAGCTGAAAAAATGCAGTTCCAAGCCGAAACCAAAAGGCTCCTCGACCTTGTTGTCAACTCAATCTACACGAACAAGGAAATTTTCTTGCGCGAACTCATCTCGAACGCAAGCGACGCCCTCGACAAGCTCAGAATCGAATTGCTCACCAACAAAGACCTCGTCGACGACTTCGATCCCGAAATTTTCGTTATCCCCGACGCCGACACCGAAACCGTCACCGTCAGCGACAACGGAATCGGCATGACGCGCGAGGAAGTCATAAACAACATCGGCACCATCGCCAAGAGCGGCACCAAAGATTTTCTCGACAAGATTCGCGAAGCCTCCAACGCCGCCGCGCAGGAACTTATCGGTCAATTCGGCGTGGGCTTTTATTCTGCGTTCATCGTCGCCGAAAAGGTTGAACTTATCACGCGCAAGGCGGGCACCGCGCAAGCCGTCAAGTGGACGAGCGACGGCGCGGGCGAATACGAAATCGAAGACTGCGACAAAGACACGCACGGCACGACCGTCATTTTGCACCTCAAGCCCGAATTCTGCGGCGAAGACGAATACGACTTCACCGACATTTATCAGCTTGAACGCCTTATCAAAAAATATTCCGATTTCGTGCGCTACCCCGTCAAGATGAGCTTTGAAATCAAGGGCAAGCCCGAAGACAAGCCCGAAATCGAAATCCGCACGGTCAATTCAATGAAGCCGCTGTGGACGCGCAACAAGTCCGAACTCACGCGCGAAGACTACGACGAATTTTTTAAGCAACAGCTCCACGAGTGGGAGGCACCGCTTGAAGTCTTCCACATCAAGGCGGAAGGCACCGTCGAATACACCGCACTGCTTTGCATACCCAAGCACGCCGCGTACAATTTTTATTACACCGACTACGAAGCCGGCTTGCAGCTTTATTCGCGCCACGTGTTCATCATGGACAAGTGCAAAGACTTCCTGCCCGAATATCTGCGTTTCGCCAAAGGGCTGGTTGATTCGCCCGACCTGCCGCTGAATATTTCCCGCGAAATTCTTCAGAAAAGCACCGAAGTCAAAGTTATCGGCAAGGCGTTGGAAAAAAATATCCTCCGTCAGCTTGCCAAAATGCTCAAGGACGACCGCGCCAAGTACGAAGAATTTTGGAACGAGTTCGGCAAGTCGCTCAAAATCGGCGTCTACAACAGCATGTTCGACACAAAGGTCAAGGACAGCTTGAAAGATTTGCTCCTGTTCCAAACGTCCAAGGACGATAAATTTTCGACGCTTGCCGAATACGTCGAACGTATGCCCGAATCGCAAAAGAAAATCTACGTCGCGCCCGGCAAAGACGCCGAGGCTGTCGGGCGAATGCCGCAAATGGAATTGTTGCGCGATCGCGGGCTTGAAGTCATTTATTTGACTGACCCCGTCGACGAATTCACGATTCAAGTCCTGCACAACTATGCCGAAAAAGAATTCCAATCGATAACCCGCGAAGATTTTGAACTGGACGACGCCGAATCGCAGAAAGTCAAAGCCGAAGTCGAAGAGATTGCCAAGTCGCATGAAGATTTGCTCAAGGATGTCAAGGACGCGATTGGCGACGACGTTAAGGAAGTACGCTTGACTTCGCGGCTTAAATCCGGCGCGGTGTGTCTCGTCACGGGCGAAGGCGGTCCTTCTCTGTCCATGGAAAAAACTTTCGCCAACATGAAAAATCCTCTGTTCAAGGCGACGCAGATTTTGGAACTCAACCCGAATCACGCCGTCTTCAAGAAGCTGGAAAGCCTGCACGCGCTCGGCAAGGACGCGCCCGAATTCAAAGACCTGTGCACGACGCTTTACTCGGTTGCGTTGCTTATCGAAGGCGTCCTGCCCGACAATCCCGCAGCTCTCGCCGGCAAAGTTACCGACCTGCTCACGAAATGAAAATCGCTTGACGAATAAGCCGCCTTGCCTTAAGCTTAAAAAAATTTCCGGGAGGGATTCTTATGAGCAGACTGCTTATTTCGGAGGATCGCAAATCGGTCATCATGGTTATCGGCGGCAAGGGCACCGACATTTCTTGCGACGGCAAGCCCATGAACTTTTTGACGGCGAACACCACTGACGCCGCGCAGGAAAAGCACGTCCCGCAAGTGACGGTCGACGGCAAGAAAGTTTCCGTCAAGGTCGGCAGCGTTGCGCACCCCATGACGGACGCGCATTTGATTCAGTGGATTTACCTGCAGACCAAACGCGGCGGGCAATACGTGCACCTGAGCGCGACCGACAAGCCCGAAGCCGAATTCGTCGTTGCTGACGGCGACGAGCCCGTTGCCGCCTATGAGTACTGCAACCTGCACGGACTGTGGAAGGCGGACATCGCCTGACAGGGGGCGATTATCATGGCGGACAACAATAACAACAACCTCGACGAACGCGTCACGAACTTGGAAAGACAAGTGGCGATCGTGGCAACTAAGGTGGACGCTTTGTCCGATAAAATCGACTTGGTCGTAAGCGAAATGCAAGCGAACCGAGTGCGTCAAGATGCTGACATGCGCGAAATTCGGGCAAGTATCGACGGCATGGGCAAACACGTCCGCAACTTGGCAATTACTTCAATGGCGGCTATCGGCGGTATGGCCATTGCCGTCGCAGCAATGGTTGTCGCCATGCTCATGAAGTAATCGTTTCTTCGCAACAAAAAAGCCCCTCGCAACGGAGCGGGGGGCAATTTTTTTATTCGTAATCTGTGGAAGAAATTATCGGCTCGAAGTCGGCAAAATTGAAATCGGCGGGCGTGTTGACAGTCGGGGCGGGCAACAGAAAATTTTTCCCGCCGAAGTCGGGCTTGCCGTCCTTGTCGTCGAAGGTCGTGCGGCACTTCGGATAGGACGCGCAGCCCCAGAATACGCCGTTCTTGCCGTTGCGCTTGACAAGTGCGGAGCCGCATTTCGGACACTTGAAGACGCCTTCCGCCTTGGCAAATTTCGCAGTCGTCGCCGCCTTAACCAGCTCGCTCGTGAACTTGACTTGACCCGCCAAAAAATCTTCAAGTGTGCCGTCGCCCGCGCTCATGGAGTGAAGTTTGTCTTCCCAAATCGCCGTCGCGTCGGGATAAGTCATTGCGTCGGGCAGAGCGTCAATCAACAGGTAAGCGCGTTCGGTCGGTTGCAAAATTTTTTTTGTAACCTTCAAAAAGCCGCGCCGAATCAAGTCGTCGATAATCGCGGCGCGCGTTGCCTCGGTGCCGATGCCGTAAACGTCTTTGAGTTGCTTTTTCGCGTCGGGATTCTTAACGTACTTGTGAATGTCCTTCATGCCCTGCACCAAGCTCGACGACGTGAAACGCTTGGGCGGCGTCGTGGTGCCCTGTTTGAGCGCGCTTGACTTGTGTTGAACGCCGTCGCCGGTCTGCATTTGCGGCAAGAGGATTTCGGGTTCAGCTTCGTTATCGGCTTTGACCTTCTGCACAACGTAGAATTCGCGCCAACCCGCTTGCTTGACGACCTTGCCGCGCGCCGTGAAGGTCTCGCCTTTGTACTTGACTTCGACAACGGTTTCGTCGTAGGCGTGCACGGGATAGAATTGCACGGCGTAGTTTTTGGCGATAAGGCTGTAAACGTTAAACTCGGCGGTCGTCAGGCTTATCGTCAAAGGCTTGCGCGTCGGGATGATGGCATGGTGCGCCGAAATTTTTTTGTCGTTCCAAGCGCGGCTTTTAATCGCGGCGTCGGCGTGCGTGAACAAGTTTTGCAGGACGTCGTTGCCCAAACGTTTCAAGTTGTCCAAAATCGTCGACGCGTCCTTGAACTGAACCGTCGGCAAGTATTCGCAATCGGAGCGCGGGTAGGAAGTCAGCTTTTTCTCGTAAAGGCTCTGCGCGGCGTCGAGGACTTGTTGGGGCGTGTAGCCGAACGCCCTGCCCGCCGCCACCTGCAAAGTCGAAAGCGAAAACGGCAACGGCTGCGACTCCTTGCGCTCGGTCGTCTTGTACACGGAGATTTTTCCGTCGAACGGCGCGGCTGAAAATTTTTTTACCAGCTCTTCGGCAAAAGCTTTTTCGATTAATCGTCCTTCGCTGTCGAAGGCGGGCAAGTCGAGCATTTTCTTCGACGGCTTGAATTGCGCGACGAAATCGCCGTTGGCGTGCGCGAACGTCACCCGTATCGTGAAAAAGTCCACGGGCTTGAAGTTTACAATCTCGCGTTCGCGGCGGACAACCAAGGCAAGTGTCGGCGTCTTCACGCGCCCGATAGGCAAAACCACATCGTGACCGAGCCGCCGAGCCGCCAACGTGTACGCCCGTGAAAGATTCATGCCGA
>Ga0310697_10000127_pt1 | contig 104696 bp, 98 predicted proteins | sample 172DNAGHGlowgp2_FD_203883 | JGI IMG/M metagenome (GOLD analysis project Ga0310697, IMG submission 203883) | Sheep rumen microbial communities from Palmerston North, Manawatu-Wanganui, New Zealand - 1728 DNA GHGlow gp2 (v2) (version 2) | ecosystem: Host-associated > Mammals > Digestive system >...
AGAGGCTTGATGATGACTCGGAGTATCGTCTGTCATAAAAGACATTAAAATATGGCTTAGGATTATTATCTTTGAGATAGCATTAATTTGCGACAGGTCGCGACTGTCATAATCCACGTGTTGTTTACTAACGATTGCCGTGCAGGCATAAGACTCGGTTATCTGGATAACAAACAACTACTTGTATTAATTTATATTGTCGCAGCAATGTAAAGAGATATTATGTGGTTGATTCGGATAGCAAGATGCCAGTTCTGTACTGTGGTCGGAACTAACAATAACTGTGGCGTGGAAATACGCCCGTCGGAAGACGAAAAATTCACGACAATGGACTCCTAACCTTTGAGGTGGGGACTCCGAAGGTCGTTTCTAAAGGCATTTGCGAGAGGCGAGTGCGCTTGAAGGAAGTAGGATTCTTATAAAAAAGCTCCCAGGTCAGGTACCTCAGCTGGTACAGAGGGTTGCACTTATAATGCGAAAGTCGCGGGTTCGAGTCCCGTCTTGACCGTTAAAGGAGTAACTTTTATTTGAAAACGAAAAAGAAAACAAGTGCCAGGCAGGTCAGATTCCTGGATGCTGGGCTGTGTAGTATAGGGATTAGTACGCCTCTGAGGGTTTGGAGGTAACACTGGTTTGAATCCAGTCGCAGCCACTTTTGAGTCTTTTCTTTTATAGTTTATGACGTTACAATGTGGATTACGTTTAGATTTAGTTTGTGTAATTTGTATTTAAGGTAGAGCGTCGTGAGATGCTCTGCCAAAATGGTCAGGTGGCGGAATTGGTATACGCTGAGTTAATTCATATGCAACTGCGAACAAGCATATGACTTGACGATAATTTGCAAGTTCGACTCTTGTCCTGACCACTATCACGTTGCGAAACGTTACTTTTGGTTTTTTATCATTTTAAAAAAAATCCCTCGTCTTTACGTGTATTGACGGGGGTTACGGCATTAACAAGGTTTCCCTCGTCCATTGCCTTAGAAGATGGACCTTGCAGAACAATATGACAGCTAATTGCGCGCACTAATGGCTGTATGAGGTAATTACTGACACATATAAGACAGACGTAATAAAAGTGTCAGACGAAGAGGAATCACGTTACTTTGAGTGCGTCCTTTTTGGCAGTAAAGGAAATCTTGTTTTTCTTCTTATTCGTGGTTTTTATCACGGACGCTTGCAGTGAGGAGTGGATATGCGGTATTCTACGGGTAGATTCTGTAAGTGAAAAACCCTATCGGAAGATAGGTGAACGCAGTTGTGCGTTGCAGGGGGAGGCTCGCCCAGTGCTACGAAGCGACAACACGCGGTCGGGGGGAGTACAAACAAAAGTGTGACAATAGAGATGCTGAGTGGTTTACACAAAACAAATAGAGCATAGTGTAGACGCAAGATGATTATCACTATATTGTCAGGCGAAAATGGGGTCTTAGCTCAGTTGGATAGAGCGTCTGCTTTGCAAGCAGAAGGTCCAGAGTTCGATTCTCTGAGGCTCCACCGATTACCAAATACGGATTGAGTAGTTAAAACAAGTCGCAGCTTGTTTTCTAACGAAAGCTGTAGATGACCCGGGTATTGACGGGGGCGAGAATTGTATCAGTATACGCTGATGTCGTCATCCATCCTACGATTGATAAGTCGGTAATATCTTTCGTAGTAACACCCGACAGTAGCTTCGGCGAAAATCCCCTGCGAAGCTGGTTCGCAGTGTGGTTGACTGCCAGTAGTTTAGTGAGAACGTAGACTTACTTAGTGTCGAGCAATCGGTATTAAGAAAAGCAGAGGCGCAGGGTACCGAATCCCTGTCTGGCACAATGCGGCAACACAGGCCGCAGTATTGTTTCATTTAATCATTTTTATAAAAATGGAAAAGTTAATTAAGGCTATCGTGAAGGGCCTTACCTTCACAACTCCCGAAGGCACAGAGGTGTCAATTGACGAACTTGCAAACCTCAGTGCAGCAGACATCCGCTCTATGGGCATTGCTGTAAACCAGGCAATCAAGCAGTACACTGGTGAAGGCGACCCTGACTTCGGCACAACCGACAAGAAGGTTCCGCAGGCACTCATTGTTAAGCGCGACGTCCTCAAAGGATTCCTCGCTTACAAGGAAGAGGATGCCAAGAAGGCAGAGAAGAACCGTACCGCCAAGGCTGAACTCGAAATCGTAAAGGAAGCCGAGAAGGAGATGAAGCTCGCTAAGCTCCGTGGTCTCTCCGAGAAGGAGAACAAGGCTAAGCAGGACGAGTTGAACGCAATCATCGCTTCTACCAGCGACGACGACGACGATTGGGAGGAGTAGTCTAATGCGCATAGTGCGCAATCTGTAAAAACTCACACTTGACAACGGAGACGATGGTTTTGTAGCAATACATTACTGTCGTTTCCGTTTTTTTTTAATCATTTAAGTATGAGTACAATCAAACTAAAATTGCCTTTTTCGGCAGGCACTGACAAAGCCGACAGGCACTCCAAACTTTTTCTTTGGGCAAAAACGTTGGTAAACAATGCACCCGTCAATGTGATTGACGAGCAGCATTACGACAACATGAGTTACATTGTTGTAGAAAACAACTATAAACCCACGCCTGAATCAGAACCCCACGAGTAATGGAAGAGGCTCTTGCTCAACTCAAAGCACTGCAAGCGTTAGTTGGGCGTCCCGAGTTAGATGCTGTGTTCAACTCCTTGACAACGCTTATTAAGAAGTTAGGCAAACCATCTAAAGCGGCTTCCAGAGACTTTACGGATTGCGCAAGGCGCATGATGGAGGTGTACGAAGAAAGAACCAAAGGCGTACCTTCTCAGAAAGGAAAGCCTTGGGTAGCAGGAGAAACTACAATCACAACAAGACTTGCAAGTAAGAACATTGACTTATCAAAGTACAGCGACGATGAAATCGTCGATGCAACCAAACGGTATATCAATGTTCCAGACATTACTTACAAGAGGGTATTAATGTATTTCATTTGGAAACTTGCTGACGACGGCACAATAGGCTCGGACTTAAAAGACTATCTTGAAAAGCCCGACTTGAATAAGGTGTCGAATGGTTCAGATAGTTCACAACCGTTAAATTGGCTGTATGGATAATGATATTTTTCTGTCAGACTTGCAAAAGTTAGAAGACAGGAAAACAAGGGCAGAAAGGAAAGAATACAACTGTCTGCCCTTGCCTTTTGAGAACGCAAGGAAATCATATCCTGGCTTTGAAAGAGGAAGTTATATCATTATCTCAGCCAATCAGAAAGTTGGTAAATCAAAACTTACCGATTACTTGTTTGTCTACGAGTCAATTAAATCGGTGGTTGAGAAGAAAAAGATTAAACCCCACATAATTTACTTCTCTCTTGAAGAGACTCCATTCGCCAAGAGATTGGCGTTGTACGAGCATCTCTTTTATGCTATTGATGGGAATCTTATCGACAACAAAGTGTTCAAAAGCACTGACCAAGACTTCCCTTGCCCCCAATGGGTTTTAGACCGATTGAAATCTCCTGAGTACATGGAGTACATCAAAACTTATTTTGACATTGTTGAATTTCCACTTGACCCGAAAACGAAGCAATCCGTTTCTTCGGCAGAGGAAATATACAACATCTGTCTGAAATATGCAGAAGCACACGGACACTACAACACCTACAAGAAAAAGGTGTACAACGAGGTGTACAAGTGCGAACTGGAAGAAGATGTAATATCGGAGAACGACCCTTTCACCTGGGATGACCCAGAGGAAATCCCAATCGTCATTATTGATAATTTCGCCAACTTAAAGATACCGAAAGGTTCCACTAAGTATGCCGAAATAGAAACAATGTCGAAATATTGCATAGCCCTGAAGAATTTAGGCTTTATAGTGGTAGGTGTTCAACATCAATCACAAGAAAAAGAAAGCCTTGTTCGCAGGCAATCCAACGATGTCATTCCGTCTGCCGAAGGTTTGGCGGATAATAAATCGACATCCAAAGACCTCACTCTCCTTGTTGGTCTAATGAGTCCATACAAATACGAAATGCCGTCCTTTATGGGCTACGACATTACAAAATGGAAAGACAACATCAGATTCCTGTTTATCAAAGAAGACAGAGAAAATGGTGCAGTCAACCTATGTCAGCCTTTACTATTCATAGGAGAGGCATCGTACTTTAAAGAACTTCCTAAATACACAGAAACGGAAGAACTTGAAAAGATTTACAACGACTTAATGGAAAGCAAGGAGCAATACGAAAAGAATTTTCATTCTAAGAATGCCTTACTGTTTTTGGCGTTCGCGGAAAACGACGCATATTTGCGCCGTAAAAATGTATGGCAAATTTGGTAATCATTCTTGGCCCAAGTGGGTCGGGAAAGTCACGGTCTGTCAAGGGTCTTAACCCGTCAGAAACCGTGGTTCTCAATACGCTGAGGAAAAGGTTGCCTTTTGAAGGCAGCACAAAACTCTACAACAAAGAGAACAAGAACATCTTTGAGATTAACGGGTATGCCGAGGTAATCAGTATGCTCAACAACATCTCTGAAAAAGGTACGCACGTCCATAACGTTGTCTTGGACGATTCAATCTATGTGATGCGCAAAGAGTATTTTGATAGGAGCAAGGAAAAAGGATATGACAAGTACACCGACCTCGCTGTTCATTTCCAGTCTATAATCGAGACCTGTGAACAGTTGAGGAGCGACCTTAACGTATTCTTGATTCTTCACTCAGAGCCAGTCATGACGGATGGTGCAATCGTAGGCTACAAAGTTGCCACGGTAGGCTCCCTTCTTGACAAGCAATACAATCCTATCGAGATTGTCCCTGTGATATTGTTTAGTGCAGTGAAATTCAATGAGGGTAAACCTCAGTATGGATTTTTCACCAATGCTACAATTGAAAAGGGTGCAATCATTCCTGCAAAATCACCAGAGGGAATGTTCGATGAACTGTTCATTGATAATGACCTTGGAGTTGTCGTACAGAGAATGAACGATTACTATTAACCATAAAAAAACAGAACAAATGCCAATATCACGAGACAGGGCTGCTCAAATCCGTTCGGTAGCCAAGTCGTTGTTTCCCGATTACATAAGGCTGATGAAACTCAAACAGAAATTTGAGGAGACAAAAGCTGAGTATGAGAAACAGGTCGCAGAAATCAACACAGATATTGAGTCTGGCAATCGCTATCTTCGTGAGAAGACTGGCGGTTACAGCTTCGACGACTTGTTTGAAATTGTGACCAATCACGAGAACGGTAAAAAAGACTTTAAATGGAAATACGAAACGTATCTTCCAGAAGAAGCACCTCAAAACGAGGATGTAATCACTGCTAATGTCATAAATGGCGTTTAACTTTATGGCCTTTGCGAAAAGACAGGACGTTAAGGACACTCCTGTCTTTCCAAAGTACATAGGCGCAACCCTTGCGCACCTCGAAGCTATCAATCCAAGCCAAGAGGAACTATCCAAACTATTGGGACGCGATGCCGCAGTTCCACAGTCCTACAGTTCTGAAGTTGATGTTACTAACATTGACGGAAGCACAAAGAAGGGTAAGCAAGTTATGCTCAACTTCTGGTTTTCAGTTCAAAATCCCGAAACGGGTGATGACGTTCCTGAGAAACTCTTTGTCAATCACACCGTCTTCCTCAAAGGAGGCGTGAAACTCAATAGTGACAAGACAAAGATTCAGATTGTAGACCCTTACGGCAGGTTTGCCTGGGCTACTCTCGAAGAGTACAAAGGAAATGTTGTTCCTCAGTATAAGGACAAGAGGACAGGTATGATGATTCCAGCTGGAATCAGCAAGACCTATCGTGCTGCACTCGATGGTGAAGAGAATCTCATCGCAGTCGTAAAGGCACTTCTTGGCCTTAATCAGCCGATTGAAAAGGTCGGCAATTCATTCCGCAACCTGACAGACGAAGAACTCGCACAGCGAGCAGACGAGTTTGCTTGCGGTTTTGAACCAGAGGAAATCAGACGAATCCTTGACGGTCATATCGGCACAATCCGTGATGCCGTCAACGACAGGAACGAAGTTAAATTATTCTTGGGCGTGTCCCACAAGCAGAATGGCGACTACCAGACTACTTACAAGACAGTGTTCAAGAAGAACTTTAACAACTACACCAAAATCGAGACAGAACTCAACGAGGCAAAAACGAAAGGCTATGATGTTGCCGAGTTCCTTATCAATGGTCGCATCCCCGATGCGCTGATAAGGTACGAAGTCAAGGCAACGGATTTGTCCACTCCTCAAAAGCCAAAAGTTGACAACTTGATTATTCAGGACAATAACGACGGACTTCCATTTTAATATTTACTATGTTCTCAAAGGTCAACATAGGCATAACAAAGAATGAATTGTCTATGAGGATTTCTGATGAAGACATTTTGAGATATTACTTCAATATCGACAAGTGCAAAGTAATTAGCAGTCCATTTAGGCAAGACAGGAACCCAAGTTTCGCTTTGTACAAAACTAATGGTCATATATATTTTAAAGACTTCGCAACAGGAGAAACTGGAAGTGTGTATGATATGGTAATGATAAAAGAAGGCTTGACGTTTAAGGAGTGTCTAAAAAAAATAGCGAACGATTTTAATATCAAATCTTGTTCTTATACTTGTGTAGGCATGGGCCAATCATGGGATATTGCCACGCAAGAAGAGGAGAAAACTGATATTCAAGTTCGTATACGCAATTGGACTTTTGAAGACAAGAAATATTGGAATAGTTATGGGATAGACTTAGAATTTCTGCGAGAATTTGAAATCTATCCTATTGACTATTTCTTTATAAATGGCAGGACGATAAAGGCAGACACGTTGGCGTACACCTACGTTTATAGACAAAACGGCAAGGTTTATCACAAAATATACCAGCCGTTGTCTAAAACAAGAAAGTGGCGCAACAATTATCCTCACGGCACAATGTCTTTGATAGACTATGTAAGCGATGACTGTGAAAACATAGTCGTTTGCTCGTCTGTCAAAGACGCTTTGTGTCTATGGTATAATACAGGCGTCCCGTCAATAGCTCCGCAGGGAGAAGGATATGATGTTGATTTCGCACAGTTAAAGGTTAGGTTTCCAAAAGCGAAATTTTGCATCTTGTATGACAACGATGCCGCAGGCATTAGATATTCGACATCACTGTCGGAGAAATATGGGATTCCTGTGTTATTCCTACCAAAGATGGAGAAAGGGAAAGACGTGTCTGACCTTTACTATTATTATGGAAAGGAAGTATTACTAAGTACAATGCAGGAATTATGGCAACAGCAATGACCCTAACAATAGCCATTCCTGGGACAAAGAATCTCCCAGAAGGCAAAAAATCCAAACTTGACACTAACAAGGAATGTGCAGTTCTACGTGTCCGTCTTGACGAAACGTTCTTGCCAAAAGAACATTCGTACACGGTACTTGCGGAGAAATGCCTCGCACTCGCAAGGGACTTAAATGGAATCGCACTGACGATGACATTCCCTTGGGAAGGAAACTCGAAGTACAAGCAAGGAGATTTACTCGTTTTGAAAAGAATTTACTCCCTCTAAGGGAAATTATTAACAATCTTAAAAAACAACAAACACAAAATGGCACACGCAACAAGAAGACCAATCTTATTTCAGTGTAACAAGTTGCCAAACGGCGGCTTCAAGACTCTTTTGACCTCTGCGTCAACACTGTCCGAACTCAGAAGGGACATCATCCAGAACACCCCGTTGACAAACACGGAGTTGACGAAGTTCATGTTCGTCCTCAATGGCGAGCAGTTGACAGAAGGCAGCGTCATTCCATTGTTCAACTCTTGTGCAGGCGTAACTAACCCCTCAGACCCCAAGGTTCAAGTTCTCATCAATAAGTTCAGAACTGACCCGACAGCAGAAGAGTTCCTTGCCATCTCTATGGCAGAGACTGCGAAGAACACGGCGTCTGGTAGCAGTATTGCTGAATCCTGCAAGTTCTTGGAAGAGAACGGAATGGTCGATGCTTTCAAGGAAGAGTATGGCGTTCAGCCAGAACTCGCCAGTGCTAAGGTTCTCGACGCCTACGTTTCCAAAATCATCAGTGGAAAGGTCAAAAAGAGTTCTACTGCCACAGCAGTAACAAAAGCTCCGACAGACCAGGTTGAACAACTCAAAGCTGAGAACAATCGCTTGAAGCAGAGAATTGCCAATCTTGAGGGCTACATCGCAGGATTCAAGGCAGGCAACAACGACGACGACGATGATGACAACGACTGGGAAGACGACCCAACTCCGTCGGACGCTGAAGAGATTCAGGTTGACATGAGCAAACTCAGACGTTAGTAACACAACACAACACAACACAACACAACATTAGGAAGCCGCTCTATCAGGGCGGCATCCTTTTAAATCGCCCAAAAAAAATGACAAATGAAGAAATGGAGTCATACACTCGTGCAAAGGCTTTGAGGCTGATGATGTATTTTGCAGCCTATCCTGTAAGAAAGTGTGTTGACGTATTTAAAAAATTCTTCGGGGCAAGGGAAGTTGATTCGACTATCTTTTATTCCAACTGGAAAGAATATATGCTATATGTATTTTGTCGCAATACTCGCACACTTTCCTCTTGGTTTGATGGAGGTTCTTATGATGACACTGTTGATATGTCGCTTAGCAACATATTAGATTCTGTCCGAATAACTGCACCATCAGACCAAGAGAAAGTATATGAGACATTCTTGCGTATACGCGAGAAAGACAAAAATATGGCAAGATACTTTGTCAAATGGGTATCAATATTGTGTGTACGATATGACTCTGACCATTATAGTTCTGAAATTGAAAGAACAGGTAGCACTCCGTCATTTCGTGAGCCACTCATTTACGTTCATATACCGAAAGCGACGGTAACTTTGAACGAAAATGACTTACTCAAACACGATATCTACGATATGTTCTTTTCCGTGTCTTGTACATATGGCATTCTTGGAGACAAGCGAACGTCTTTGCATCATAATCAGACTTCAATCAGGGGTGCAAGAAGTACGTTTACTGCTGAAGAGGTGTCGTATTTGTACGTTCACAGCCATCGTCCTGACATGAACTCTGAGCATCCGCTGGCTTTCGACACACAATGTACTGGTGGTTTGGGAACTCCATTAAACCAACTTGTATACTCGATAAAGGAATATATGCGAGACCGTAATGTCCATGAGTTATCAAAGGCTTTGACAGAATTGTTTTGCATCAATCTTAAGACATATGTTGGAGTGGAGTCGAATACAGGCGGTGCGTACAAACACATAGAACGTCTCGGAGCCTCATCATTGAATCCTGTTTATAGGCAATGCATAAAAGAAACATATTCTGCCGACCAAAGATTCTTAGACAAAATGCTTGAGATGAACAGCAAGTATCATTTTGTAAAATTCGTAGCATCTAAAACTCGAATTACGTACGGAATGGCATTTACTGACATTGCTTTTGCATTATCAGATTTGGCATATGTAACTCAAAAAGAGTTGAAGGCTGTCAATTCAAACTGGTATATGAAAGCGGCACTGGCTACAGATGGCAGAATTGTGCATATTGGCGACGGTGGGTCTTCTATACCAAGCTATATGTTAGAATCAATGGCATCAATTATCATCAACGGCAAGAAATATCGTTTCAAAGAACATGAAGCGACAACCGACCGTCCCCGAATGAGAGTATTGAAGCAGCCTTATTTTGAGTCTCTCTTCATACAATTCATATCTTACGTAAACAAAAAGTTACAAGAAAAATGAAACAAAACAAAATCAAATGCATCTTAACTCCGCTTTTGATGGCAAAAGTGCAGTATATGTGCAACCTCCGTCCAAGCAATGAATGGAGTGGCAACATATACTACACCTTCGAGAAGAACGAAGACGGAGAAACGACATTGACTGTCAAGGACCTTGCTTTGATGGAGTCTTATGGTTCAGAAGCGTTTACGCATTTCAGCAATACTGATGTGTATGCAACTGACTATATTGCTCAGCATCGCAAGTTGTTGGGTTGTTACATGGGCTTGTTGCACAGTCATCACAATATGACTTGTGGTCCATCAGGCACAGATGACAACACGATGAATAAGGAAGCAAATGCTCCTGACAACAACAACTTCCTGTCAATAATCGTATACAACAACCGCAACATCACACCGTACAGTGTTCGTATCTCTCAGCACGTAAGGCATGAGGTCTTGCCTGGCGATATGTTCTCCAATGAGTTCGGAACAGAGTACAATGAAGGCAAGTCTCCAAAACTTTGGAAACCAAAGTTGGAGACTGAGATTCTCACAATCGACAAAGACAGCGTTGTCTATTCAGACCCTTTCTGGACTGATGCAGAAAAGGAAGAGTTTGAGAAGAGGGTGAAAGTGCTTGACGACAAACACGCCGAGCAACAGAAACCAAAGATTGTGCCTGCAAACGTAGGGGTTTCCTATCCTTACAGGCGAGATGACGACGACGACATTGATTGGGACACCGAAGACTATTATGGCTATGGTTATCATCATGGCGGTTACTACGCTGCAAACGTGAAGAACACGAGCGTCACAATGACAACAAAGGTTACTCCGTTCAAGCGTACATACAATTCCAATATCGACGGTTTGTTCCCGTCTCAAATTGCAAGGATGTTGTTGAGGCTGTCTTACACAACAGGCCCGTCATTCTATAATGCAAATGAAATGGACGAGGCTCTCAAGAAAATCGAAGACGATTTCTACTTGATTGCAAACAGCATGAGCGACTACAAAAAAGTGCTGAGAGTTGCGCTTCCTCCGCTTCTTTCATTCATAGCATCATTCTACAAAGATGGCATAACAGGTTACACATTCAAGAACGACCTCACGATTGCCTTTTCCAGAATAAAGGAAAGTTTGTGGAGCCAGACTGCGGAAGTCAAGACAATTTGCACAGAACTCATCAAGTCAACAAAGACAATAGTTGACGCAGCCGTTAAAGCGAAGAAAACAAAAAATAAGAAGAAATGAATGCATCAATCATGGCACAATTGGCGGCAGAACTCGACCAACAATTGGCTTTGGCTGCTCAGCTTGAGGAAACACCGCAACCTGAACAGCCAGTAGCAGAAGAGCCGCCAGCAGAGCTTGAACAAGCGATTTCACAAGAATTAGAGGCTGAGCTTCCTGTGCCACCACGCAACTTCTTAGAGTCCGACCAGAGTACAAGGTACAAAGGTGCGGATTGGTATGAGAAGATAAGAAGGCAGAAATGCGTAGTTATCGGTGCAGGTGGAATAGGAAGTTGGGTTATCTACTATTTGGCAAGGGCTTCTATCGGTATGATAACAGCCTACGATGGTGACACTGTTGATACAGTGAACCTCGCAGGTCAGTTGTACCGTACAAAAGACCTTGGTCATTTCAAAGTAGACGCATTGCGAGAAATCGTCATGGAATATGCACCTACATTGCAAGGTTGTTTCTATTCCGATTTCTACGTCAATGAACCATTGGACAAGATAACTATTACGGCACTTGATTCTATGAGAGCAAGAAGGCTTGTCTTCGACAACTGGGTTGCACAGACGAAAGGTCTTCCAAAAGAAGAAAAAAGCAAATGGGTGTTCATTGACGGACGTATGTCTGCCAATTCATACCAGGTGTTTGTCTTTCGTGCTTCCCAAGAGGACAAAATCAAAATGTACGACAAGAAATGTCTTTTTGATGACAGCCTTGCTGATGCTACCGCTTGTTCTTTCAAGGCTACGTCGCACATAGGAGGCGGCATTGGTTCTTACATCATGTCTCTGGTACAAGAGCATCTGCACTTGGAAGATGATGGAATGTTTGAAACCAACATAAAGTTCTTCAACGAGTTCGACACCTCGTTTGGTATTACATTAAAACAACAGAAAACATGGCAATATCGAAAGGCCTGATACGAAATTTCATTCAATGTTTCCTTCGGAAGTACATTGAGCCAGGGTCTCCCGATATACCTGTTTCGTGGTTTTCTCGTGATACTGTCAATACTCCGATAGGACAGTTGTTTGTAAAAGATGTTTCTGTATCGAAGATAAAAGACTTTCTTAATCTTAGGATGAATCAATGCGAATGTCTCAGGGTTCATCACGGAAGCGAGATAGTCTATATGTCACGCAGTGGAATAGTAACATCTCAATTCAGACCACTTCTTATTGTTGAAGGCGACAGTCAAAACCGAACGTACAAAATATCAAGGCTTGTCTTCGAGTATGACAAGTCTTGGTTTTGTTTTATAATCAGGAAATATTTGGCAACAGATATTCTTGATTATACTCGCAAAGACGTTCAACTGAGCGGCGGAATCACGTCGTTTATGGCAGAAACCAGGCTGGATAAGAACAAGGTAACGAAATTCGTAGCAGAACTAAACGGCAAATGATTGGGTTTGAACACGTTAAGAAGACTGAGTACAATGGCATAAAGTTCGATTCGGATTTGGAAGCGAGATGTTATAAAGCCTTTGAATCGGCAGGATTAACGCCGCGCTACAATGCTGAATCATTTATACTTCAACCAAAGGAAAGGTTGCAGATTGACGTATTTGATAGGATAGGAAACAAAAATAAGAACTATCAAAACAAGGTAGGGAAGATTATGTTGCCAATATCCTATACACCTGACTTCATAATCGAGACGCCAAAAGTAACGGCGATAATTGAGATTAAAGGTCGGGTGAAAGAAAAATACGAGATAATCAAAAAACTGTTCATATCTCAAATCAATAACTCAAGCAATCGCAATACATTGTATGCGGTTTGTTATAATGTGAAACATTGTGAAGAAATAATAAGAATAATCAATGAGCGGAATCAAAACTGCCCTTAACATCTCGGAGCAAGAATACCGCAGTTTGCCATATCTTTCGTATTCAAAAATCGCAAAATATGAGAGAGAAGGCTTCATGGGGTATCTTGCTCTTGATGATGATGAGAGTAGCCCGTCGCTTACATTCGGCAGTGCAGTGGACTGTTTGTTGACAGAAGGCAAGATTGCTTTCGAGAACAATTATGTCTGTGGCGTCGAATCCGTGACAGGCAAGCAAAGCGACATCCTAACAGAGTTAGCCCAAAGACACGCAGATGACAGCATTGAGTTAAAAGACATCGACCCAAAAGAATGGGAGAATGTTTTTACGATGTTTTCATTCAATCCAAAATGGAAGACTGAAACGAAGATTGCAAAGTTCGATAACGACGAATCACGCAATTTCTTTGATTCTGTCAAAAAGGCAAAGGGTAAAACCGTATTGCCAGAAGACGTCTATAATGATGTACTCAAATGTGCCAATGCACTCAAATACGACAAGGTAATTGGAATCCTCTTTAATCGTTCAAGTCAATTTGAAATCCTTTATCAGGTCAAAATGACGGCTGTGTTCAACGGTCGTGTGTATAAGATTATGGCAGACATAATCTTGATTGACCACAACAACAAGAAGGTATTTCCTATTGATTTGAAAACGTCTTCTAAACACGAAGGCTTGTTCTGGCAGTCGTTTCTCCATTGGAGATATGATTTACAGGCAAGGCTATACTGGCTTGTAATCAAGGACAATTTGGTTAGAAGCGACATGGGAGATTACGAACTAATGGATTATACATTTATTGTCATCAACAGACAATATGTAATTCCGTTGTCTTGGACATTTGAGCATACAAGCAGCATGGCTACTTTGATTACAGAGGACGGACAGGAATTGCGGCATCCGCTTGATATTGGCAACGAATTGTATTCGCTCATCGAAAACAGAGCGTTGCTACCTCACGGTGTTACTAACACGAAAGCAAATAAAATCGAAAATTTTGTTAAAATGCAGGAAAAAATGGAAAAAACTAAATGACAGCAGCACTTACGACTTTGCTGGTAATCGGTGTAATAACCTCAGCAATAGTCTTTGTCTTTCTGAAAGCAAAGAAGGACACAACAAGTACGGACTTAACAGAGATTTCGTTCAGGGAAACTCTGGAACTTGTTGAAGCCCCCGTGGTTACGTTCAAAACAAAGGCAAACAACGGTACCATCCTGAAACTCAATCTGTTGATTGACACTGGTTCCTCACATTCGTTCTTCGATACAAATGTAATTGGAGATGTTGACATTATGATGTATGACAAAAACAATACAAATCATAGTGTCACAACGCAAGGTGGAGAACTTGATGTCACCAATAGTATCAGCTTGTCATTTAGTTACGATTTGTTTAACTTTGAAGAGAATTTCTTATTGCTCGATATGACGAAAACCAATCAATTCCTAAGAGAGAAGCATGGGTTCCAAATCGCAGGAATCCTTGGCAATACGTTCTTCAAGGAAACGAAAACGTACATCGACTACGAGAAGTTTAAAATCAAGTTTAAGAACAATGGAAAAGATAATTAAATTGAAAAGCAGGGCGTCCGACCTTGGCAACATTGTCAAAGAATGCGACGCACCAAATTCGCTCGTTATGGTTGAGCCTGAAAAGTCTGCGTTTGTAGACTCTCTCGTTTGCGACTATGATGGCGAACTTTGGAACACGGTATTCCCGTTCAAGTTGTCAACTCCGTATTCCTACTGGGTATCAGAGGCGAGCGTTGACCCATCTGGCGGCCCGATGATAATCGAAGGGGATGTATTGACAATCGACGAGTTCTTCAAACATTGGAAAACACAGGCGACAGAATCACAAATGGTTGGATGTGAAAAACCAGAAGATGCTGTACGCAGCTGCGAAGTAATTGAGAAGGATTTACTGGTTGTTAAAGTCTATACAAACCCAGAAGTTGTCATTTTGCTCTCAGAAGTAGAATGATTCTCGATGATAAGGTGGTTGTCTTGTTTAGGGTGGTGGTATATCCCAAGGCAACCATCGTATTCTATAAAAACACAGAGAACGGCAAAGAAGTGCATTGCACATTCTCTGACGACATCATAGATAGAGACCGTCTAAGAGCAATACACGTAAGCAAAAAATCACAATCTGTGTTGTTTGTAGGGTATTCATGCCACGAATTTGATTGCCACGTAATAAATTATCTGATAGACTCGTATGATATTGCGAGACCCAGTGATATTTATTACTTTGCGAAACAGGAGATAAACGAAGAGAATGAGTCTCTTGACGCCAAAAAGCATTTCTATTCGCTTGACATGAAACTTATTTATCAGTCAGAGAAATTAAGACTGTCATTTGACCAACTCTGCACAAGCCTAAACGAAGACTATTTCTTTATGGAGTCGAATGAAAACTTCGACATCACGAAAGTCATAGAGCATAGTTGTATGGGCGCAATGGAGAAATTGCTAAATATAATTGAGCCGAAAATAAGATTGCGACTGGACTTATACTATGACCATAGGGTGAATGCAATGAACGTTGACGACGTTCTTATGGGCATACGATATATGACGAAAGCATATCTTGACAAGACGAAAGAAGACCGCCAAAAATTCATAAGCGGCAGAACGTCGGCGCAGTTGGCAAAACTTAGCGAAATAATCAAATACAAACCGCAAACAAAGCCTCTTGAAGCCTATCTTGCCAAAGTTGGAGATACTATTATCAATCCAGAAAAAACTGGCAAAGAGGCTTGGAATACTATTTTGAATATGCACAATACAATATTGAGCATAGCACAAGGTGGTGTTCATTCAATTACCAAACCATCAAAGTTTGTGTGCAAAGACGATGAGGTCATAGTCAAATATGATTTTACGTCAATGTTCCCAACTGTGATGGTGAACCTCAACTTGTTTCCACGCCATTTTAAGGCAGAATTTGCCGAAGTCTATAATTCCATCAGACTTGAAAGAATAAAGGCTAAAATCGAAGGAAATAAGTTGCTAAACGAACTATACAAGAAGGTTATCAACTCGGCTATCGGCTTGATGGGTTCCGATTGGTCGTATATGTATGACCCGTTGATGAACTCATCCGTAAGGCTGAATGCCGAGTTTATAACTCTTGACCTTGTTGAATTGCTTGGAGAATATGCCAAGATTATCCAAGTAAATATAGACGGCGTATTTATATTGGCGAAGAAAAGCGATGAGATAATGATTCATAATCGCGTATCGGACTTTATGTCCAAAGCAAATATGCCATTCGAGACAGAATACTATTCTAAGATGTTTCAGTTGTCTGTAAACGATTATGTTGCCCTTGATACCCAAGAAACCCTTATTAGAAAAGGAGCATTTGCGCGTAAAGAGGCACCAAAGAGTTTTGTGGCTCCCATAATTGCCGAAGCCGCAGTCAACAACCTGATTTATAATATTCCTATCAAACAAACGATTAACTCTTGCCAGGATTGGAGTATGTTTTTGATGACAACAAACGTGGATAATAGGTTTACCGTACATATAGGTAATACTTTGCTTCCAAACCACGTTCGCTATCATTACAACAAGAATGCTCCATACCTCGTAAGGAAATCAGAAAATTCAGAAACGGTAATTGACAGGGAATCAGGAGCGACAGTGGTCTATGAGATTGCGTCCATTTGTCCAGAGATGATTGACAAGTCGGCTTATAGTCGTTGTGCTAACAAAATTACAAGTCAGTTTTTACAAGAAGAACTATTTGCGTAATTTTGTGGCATTATGATACCACAATATGACAGCGACCCTTTTGAGGGTAGGAGAGGGAGAACGTTCCCGACCCAAGAAGACATCGAAGAATTTGAGCGTTATTGGCATTTGAAGCACGAGATGTTCGTTGCAGATTCTGCCGACCAAAAATGCGTAAAACCACAGATGAGGTTGTGGCAGTTGAAATATTTTATTGACGGAGAACGAAAGTTCATAGGCGCGGCAACAATAGCGGCACCGACACCAAAGCAAGCAGAGGTCATTTTCAGAAATGAAAGTGTTTTTGAAGGTTTCAGTCAGTTGATACGTATAACTGAGATTCAGGAGATATTGCTTCCACTTGCTCCTGCAATGCTTGCTGAGAACTATACTGGCGTCATCGACAAGGGATTCCTCGAAAAATACCCGTTTGAGACGAAAAGACACGCCGACAGCAAATACTACGACCTCGAAAGAAAAATCAACGCATTGTACGAAAAAACAGGGAATGTATATGAAGATGACGAGCATATAACAATGCACGACACTACGACATTCCCAAATGAATAAAACAAAAAACATAGAATGTAAAATGTTATTGAAAATTGGCGGCATTATCAAAGCCGTAGACAAAGACACCATTACAATGGGTAATTTGCCAAGTGAAGTATTTGGCATAGGACATGACACAAACGGTTATTTCCTTAGACCAATCAAAGAAAAGTTCAGTGAACCGAGCGATTATGACGAATCGTTCTTCGGTGCCAAGTTGGACTATCTTGTCAAGAGGGCGCAAGCAGAAACTGGCAATGTCGGCTACTTGTTCTCTGGCGTAAAGGGCATGGGTAAGACTCTTCTTATGGAGATGATTGCAAACAGGATGAATCTTCCTGTAATCATTGTCGAAACCAACTCTGCGGCAGACAACAACAACCTGTTCCAGTTCTTGTTTGCGCTTGAAACGTCAATGGTGATAATCATTGATGAGTTCGAGAAGAAATTGTCAAACGTTGCACAAGAGCAATTGCTTTCATTCTTTGACGGCATTTACAATAGCGACAAGAAGAAAGTATTTCTGCTTTCTTGTAACGACGACAATATCAACGATGCCTTCATTGGCAGACTTGGCAGGATTCTTTACAAGGTTCCGTTCCATGCAATCTCTGACAAAAACGTCTGTGTGCGTTTCATGCAGAAACACACTTCGCTTTCTGACGGCGAAATCGACACGCTTGTTGATATGCTGTCAACAAAGCAGCGAATAACCATCGACATCCTTCACAAGATTGCAAAAGAACTTCGTCTCACTGACTTCAAGTCATTCGTTGAAATCGGCTGGCCAATCATCAACCTCGAAGATACGATTTATGACATATATTGTGATACTTACGACTTCGATGGAGACGAGTCGCAGAGCAGTCCTCAAAACAGACCGCTTGCAGACTTTGTTGAGGCTATGTCATTGTCTTTCCATGAAAGGGAGGCATTCCTCGAAAACCTTCGCAAGGCAAGGGAAGCCAACCCTGAGTTCGTTCCCGACACAAAGGACGAAATAAAAGAGACCTACTTCAACTGTTCTGATGGCAGATGGTTCACAACCAAGAAAGTGCTTTCGGAAATTAAGGTAGGCGACAGTCTGGACGGCAGCAACTATGTAGTAAAATCTATTGAAAGGCGTAAGAACCTCATGTTCATGCTTATCGTAGAAACCAACGACGAAACTTCTGGATATTACTGCAAAGTTATCAGGTTCCGTGGAACTCCTGCCTTCGGACTTGTTTCGGAAAAATTTGGATAACCTTGTATTACATCGACAACACTCGTGGTGACATATCATTGTCTTTCTTCCGTGAATTATGTGCTTCCATCGGCATTACGCCGATATATGAGCGAGAGAGAGACATTGACCACGGGTTGTTCCTAATCGACGAAGAGAAAAACTCCATTGCACAAATCTGGTTTGACCAGAACAAAGACGGCTATAATAAGATTCGTGAGATGTTTGCACAATTCGATGTTGCGAACTTAATAATCACGTATCTTATAAGCAAGATGGACTGCAATGCAGAAGAGGGCAAGGAATTGGCGTTCTTGAACGAAAAATACCTTGAACTCACAAAGTATTTTGTCGATTACCCGAATGGGAAATACTACTACATCACACCTACCCGTTTTAAGGAGGCCCCATGGTGCGTCAATAGCGATGTTCATTCTGAACATTTCTTCAAATTTCAGGATGCACCGAATTGTTCACGTTTCTTTCAGAGATTTGAAAAAATCTTTGACAAAATCCTATTATGAATATCATACAAATTGTTAGGGAACGATTCCCTATGGTGAAAATGTTCGCGGATTTTCAAGACCCGAACATATCGCCAAACGCAACTTGTCGCCAAAAGGTGATAAGTACAGACTATGTGAAAATCACACAAAAGGCAGTCTACGACAACAAATACCAGAAACCTCAGTATGAATATGAGATAGCAATTCTCCCCACAGGCAAGAAGTATTACTTCTATCGTGGTGCACACGTGAACAACACGGTATTGCGCACGATGCTTAATGAAATGACTGAGGTTGCGAAGAAAGAGCAATCGCAGAAGCCCGAGCCAGAAGAAGCCAAAGTAACCGACAAAGAGGTCTCAATGACTTACGAACAACTCGCAACCATCAAGAACCTCTATGCAGCCCTTGGCGTCATACTGAGGGCGTTGGGCATCATCACTGTCGAAGACGACACTAAAATCGCAAAGAAAATCCTTGGCATGACAGAGTAAGGTAAATTGTTTAGCATTTTGTAGTTTGGGAGTTTGTTAGTATTTTTGCTCCGATATGAAAAGGAAAGTGCTTATCACCTCAGAATGGTGTGGCTCCTGTAAAGAAGCCAAAATAAAATATGATTCCGCACATATAGACTATGAGGAAGTGCAGTATGATTCTGAAATGGGTGAAAAACTCATTGACGAATACAATATACGGCGTATTCCAGCACTGGTTTACGATGGTGGAGTTATTATAGGTACGCCTGAAAATAAAGATTTGAAAATACTAACAAACTTTTGATTATGAGATATACTAATACAAATTTCTTTACGGCACTCAAAAGAAATGGAGACAGATACTTGCGTCAGAAGCAATACTTCTACACTGTTATCTTGCCAAAAGTCATGAACCTTGTTGCAAGGAAAGTTATAGATGAGTTCAAGATTAATCTTGCAGACAATATTCTTGATGAACCAATTTACTTCGAGATTCACGACAATGGTACGGTAACATATAACAATGCAGAGTATCACTACCTCGTCGAAAAAGGCGAGAATGGTGAGACCACGTTGAACAATACGATGGAAAGGCTTATTCCTGTATTGTCAGACAAGAAGTTTCTTTACTTGCAAGAGACCATTTCTGAGTTCTTCGAGATTCTTAATATGAAGTACATCAAAGGAGCAGAAAGGGCATACAAAGCCAATGTACGCCTTAACGAGATGTTCGGAATATTTGAGAGACCCGAAGTAACGACCGATTGGATGTCTGAACAAGACAATGCGAGATGCGTATGTAAAACAATGTTTTAATGTAATGGGATGGGGTACCTCCCTTGTTAGGGAAGACTACTTTTCTAAGCAGACTTTTCGCTCTATTGATGACATCGAAAGTGAAATCAAAGATGCGAAACGCGAAAATACTCTGGCAATCAATACGTTAAACCGATTGGCGACGATGACAGAGCCGCAGAAATTTATCTGCCCAGAAAAGTACGATTGTGCAGATGTCTACACCGCAATCGAAAACATGGTAAGCGAGGCAATCGAAACCCTGCAAGACAATGCAGTTTATCTTTATAGGCTTCATGCCTTCAAGGATAGTTGGGAAGATTGCCACACAACAAACAAAGAAGGTCGAGCCGTTGCCAAAGAGCCGCCGCCTGGTTTTGAACCGCCGTATATGTACGGTGATTTTATCGAAGGTGACCGCCATAACGAACATGGCGACGAAATTGACCAAAATGTCTAACCGAGGGGGCAACAGCCCCCTTTTTTAATATGTTTTAAAAATGAAACTTAAAATACAAGTATACCTGCTTGACCCGCATTGCTCGCTTTCGGTAAATCCGAAAGGCGACCTCATTGACGTAAAGACGCGAGTTGAGACAAAGATGACACACCTTGACTATCAAAGGATTCCTCTTGGCGCAGTGATTATCCTTCCGAAAGGATGCAAGGCTGACCTTAAGATGAGGTCTTCGACATTCGAGAAATGGGGTATCATCATGGCGAACAGCATCGGTACTATTGACTGGACATACAGGGGCATTGACGACGAATGGAAACTTCCTGCATTGTGTCTTCGTAAGACTCAGAAGCAGAAGTATGTCATCATTCCACGATATACCAAAATCGCTCAGTTTGAGGTTACACTGTCGCCACGCGCAACCTTTTGGCAGAAGCTGAAGTTCATGCTTTCCAGCGGTTTCGAGATTGAGTACATCGACGCATCTCAAGTCCCAGGAGAATCTCGTGGCGGATTTGGAAAATCAGGTGAAAAATGAAAGTCCCTCTTTTAAATTTCCCCGAAGAGACAGTATATATCGACGGAAGATATTGGTATTCAGTAACATTTCTCCCAATAAAAGCCATAATTCCATTTATGGCTTTTGCTGCTATAACATCTTTGCCAAGAAGACTGCTGAAACGTTTGTATGCCATGATTAAACCTGTATTGCCAGGATTCAAAATCAAACCAGTAGGTGGTCCAGGCACTTTGAGAATTAAAGTCAGACTATACAACAGCGAGCGTTGCAATTACTTTACGTATTTTGTGACTGAGCATGGATTGGTTCGCTCTTGTAATCTACAAGACCTTGTATCGGCTTTTGATTCTTTTCAGAAGTTTATGGAAGAAATTTCTTCTGTGGACAACGAACTTACTTGGGAGTTTGTGAATGACATTGATTATATAACCGACATAAAAACCACAAGAAGATATGATAACGGAGTGGGTTATAGTGTCATATATATAGTCATTGCAAGAACGTTGGTATTATACATTTCACCAGGGGAATGCGAAGGAGAAGGATTTGTCATGCCGCCAAAAGCCAGAACTGGAAATGTGTATTGCATTCACAAAGTAGGATTAATCGTATGAGAATATGACAAATTTTTTCGTTGTAGACGACCAAGTATATCTTAGGCTTCCTATTACAATACTTGACGGTCTTGCATCTATGACAACATTTCTGAGATTCCCACGTAGGATAAAGACTTATTACAGAATCTTCAATATGCTCGAAGATGTCAAAATTAAGCGCAAAAGTTCATCTTGTCTCAAAGTGTACTTCAATTGCTATAGTTTGTATTTATTAAATACATACGGAGTGCTTTTGTCTTTTAGAGAAAGGACTTATCCTCTTGGTGATGTAATTCTGCTTTGGAATGAAATGCTCAGCGAAATCAAAAGAGGTGTATTCCCAAAATACAGGAAAAACGCCGACGCAAAGTATTGCTATTATGAAAAATCAGAACATTACAATGCAATCATCATAAATGCAGGTTTTTCACTTGTGCTTAAAACAACAAATTCCAAAAAAGTAAGTGAAGATGACATTGCAGACTTTGGGATTCTCTTATAGAAGGGGAACGCTGTTTGTTAACGGCAAAAGACTCTGTGAAATGGATGACACAGAGTTAAATAAAGAAATTCATTCAAATCCAGATTGGTATGAGCGTCAACTCGCTCAGCAAGAACTTAAATACCGTGAAGAAGATGACAACGAAGAATGATGGTTTTGTTGACTACAACACCGACGACGACTGGGATGGTATTGATGACGACGGTTGGTATGGTGATGAAGACGAGTATCCAGAAGACCCGTTTGTTGACCCGTACTATCCTTACGACCCTGGATACGACCCTCGCTATGACGACGACTATGACGATGACGATGACGATGATGAATGGGATGACATTCTCAGCGACCTCGACGGCTATGACAACAACGACATTTACTAAATCGCAAGAAGTAGACAGACCACTGTATAAAGGTAAGCTTATTCCAAACGTAAAGAAATGCTACACAAGATGTGCCTTGTAGACATCGCGTTTGGGAGAAAATAAGTAAGGGATGCCGACGCCCTTTAATTCGTCGGCTTTCTTTAATAATGTTGTTATGAGAGGAAATCGTTTAATTAAGAAGGTTAAAGAACTTCAGAAGCTCTATGGACATGATGTCGAAATATTACTCCATAAAAATGGAGGCTTTCGAGACATTTGTTTTGATAACGTAAATACTTATCAGGGCATAAGGTTTGGTACAATTGAACCGATTGGAGATACGTATGTATCATCAGAGCATATCATACACGACATAATGGAAGCAAGACATTATGGCCGTTATCGTGGATATGAACATTGTACAATATTACCTCATCTTACTGCGCAGGAACATCTTGCAGCGATTACTCAGGTAAGAGGTGGTGTACGTTATAATAACGACAGTGGAGCCATCCCGTTTTAAAAACAAAAGAGCATGAAGGGAAACAAATTAATCAAAAGAATCAAAGCTCTGCAAAGAGCAGCAGGACATGACATAGAAATCGGCTTTCAAGGAAATGCAGGCTATCGTGACATTATGATAGGTTCACGTTCTACAAGTCGTAATGAGGTTACAATTCCATTCGCAGCAATATTACTTGCAGGTGGCGGCTATTATCCAAGCGATATCTTTATGAAAATTGCCTTGGGGAATAGAATCGACATACTTGGCAATCCTCGTTGTGACATAACAGATGCTGAAAAGATTTTTATGTCTGATTAAACAGTGTAAAATGAAAGGTAATAGACTAATCAAAATTATCAAAAAATACCAAAGAATGTTTGGGAAAGACCCTGAAATACTATTCAAAGGTGTTTTTGGATATAGCGACATTGAAATGTTGCCGCTAAGGGCATTGATAACGGAAGGACTTGATGCAAGAGGACGAGCAGTATGTGTGATAGAAGGTCGTGGTCAAGGCAGGACTTATCCTACTATTGCTATTGATGAAATCGAGCGAGAAAGAGCAGCAGCAGATAATTCCCGTCTGACAATGACCCAAGATTTACACGAAGATGCTGTTATTCGACAAAACACACTCGATTCGATAGCAGCTGAAATACCAGACGACCTCTCGACATATGTGCGAGAAAGAACAGAATCAATTATTAATCACCGTATTATGCACCCAGAATACTATGCGGACCCACAAGTATACACACAGGGATATACGCAAGGAAATCCCAATTAAACGGCTTGCAAATGGATGTATTACAATGCAACAAATGCTTCTTGAACATCCAGTTGTTCGTGAATCTGACGCTATGTACATCGTTGCCTCTTGCCTTAAAGACGGCAAACATCCATTAACGAATCCAAGCAACGATTCTGACGACGGCTCCGCAGGTATGGAGTATATTCAGGATATGCTTGACAACTTCTAAACTAAAACGCTATGAGCAAAGAAAGAAGTGCAATATTCCAACAGATGGAAAAATATCAGAGCATGACCTTGAAGCAATTGTCTGATATTACTTGCAAACACAAATGCGACAACTGTCAATGGAAATACGATACTCTCGAAGGAGAGAAATGTATTGCATTGGCAGCAAGCGTATTCCTTAACAGGAAATATGATGAAACAATAAACAAGGCAATAGCATATGATACATCTCACAATTGATATGCACCTTGCGTTAAAAAACAAGGTGTATCGCGAAGCGAAAATTGAAGAAATGAACAATATCATCATTGCTTTGAATACAATGGCTGAAACGCCAGAAAATAATCGTAAAAACAAAAACAGTAACAAAAAATGCCAGTCAAAAACGCAATTAAATCTGCCGCCGACGTAGAGGAGACAGGTTTTTCGGAAGAAGAAGCCGCCGAAATCGAAAAAAAGGCTGCCGAGGCTATGAAGATGAAAACAGACAACTTTGTCAACGTGAAAATCGGAGACAAAGAAACCAAGATTGTCTTCACGCCACAAATGTACTACGATATGCTCGACTTAGACAGCGAGGAAAAATCAGTCCGTCACATGATTCATACCTTGAAATACGCAATCAATAAAGTGATTATGGACAATTTTCCAGACGAGGTATTTGCAGAGGCAACTATGCCGTTGATTGTAATGTGGCTCATCGAAGAGTTCAACAAGATTGCAATAGACGGCAAAGAACATCAGGGTATTACCATTACAAACGAGTTCTACGCATTCTATTCACCTGGAATGTTGACTCTGAACGATGACACTTCTAAAAACAAGCCAAGTGTCAAGTTGGTAATCTCCATGCCTAACAAGCCAATAAACTTTTACCGTATGTACTGCAAAACAGACCTTCATCAGTACGAAATGTATGGACTTAACGAAGACCGTATATTCGCAGTACGTCGTCTTCGTAGAGGCGAAAGAGACGAAACAGGAGTATGGGACCATGACATCATTCAGTACCGTACTAAGGAACAAGTTAATGCTCGTCTTAATTTGCAGGAAGACTGTGAGCTTCGTAAGTTCAACCGTGAAAAGGCAATTCGTGACAGATTTCTTTCAGTAATGTTCCGTAATGGATTCTCAATTCCGACTATAGTCGGTCATAACGAATATGGAGACGAATGCGAAGAAATTCGCCTGTCGATTTTCAGCGGTAGTACAGAAGCTGTTGTATTGCTTCCAATCAACGCGACAGACAATCCTGAAGATTTGCAACGAGAAATAAGACTGCAAGACGAGTACGCCAAGAACAGGTATGAAGTTCGCTGGCCGTATGTTGACGACGACAGCGATGGAACCTCTGATGAAGATGAAGATTTGTTCAACGAGGAAGACCCACTTGGTGCTTGTAAGAGTGAAGATACCGAGAATACCGACCAGGATTCTAATTCGGGATTGATGTCAGCGTTGGTTAAATATATGCTTGATGATACCAATGCGGAAATCACATCCTGTGAAGATGGAGTTGTAGTCACAGCTCCTGAAGAAGCAGAAGAAGCAGAAGAGGCTGAAGAAGCCTAATTATTAACAATAACAAACAAACAAAATGAACAACAAAGTACACATTCACATCAATGGCGACGAGTTTTCGGTGGACTTCCGTCCAATGGACTACGCCTTGATGTTGCAGGACAACTGTCTTGCTCGAACAGCTGATTTCATCAGCGGAATCGTCAGTGAGCGTCTTGAAAAAGGCGGCTTCGTAAAAGGTAAGGGTATTATTGACCTGGTTGAAACTGGTGTCCAGATTCAAGTTGACAGGGCTTACCACAATGGTAACACCGATTGGGCGGTTGTTATCAAGGAAGACCCGACAATCAAAATCAAGCTCGAACTCCCGTTGAAGAAGTTTGAAGACTTCTACGTGGACAACATGAACGACGACCAGCGTGCTATTGGCCTTAGCGGTCAGGAAATCATTGGCTGTCAGAAACGCAACAAGGATGGCAAGTACAAGTTTGAAATGTATTCGATTCCAAGGAAACCTCTTGCGAAGGCGGATTATGTTGCATTCATTGACGAGTGCATCGTCGATGAATGTATCATGTTCCACCTTCATTCAGCCATAGCCCGTATTCTCCATTCCGCAGCAGAATCGGGTTTGAGATACAATGTCGTAGGAGACGACGTAATGTTCTTCCTCGAAAAGGACGACACCGACCAGGCTCCTATCAAGTCATTCTCTCTCCATGACGCAATGTTCGGCAAAATCCCTGAAGACAAGGACTTGGATGACTTTCTTGCGAACGAGGAAGCTGCTGCAAAGGGAAAGCAGGAATCTCCAAAGACTGAACCAGCAGAGGAACCTACCAAGGAATCTGCCGAGGAACCAGTCGAGGCAACCCAGCAGTTTGCAGGACAGCAACCCGAAGAAGAACCGCAAGAGGCAACTGAACAGTCTACAAAGTCTGACTCGGTAGAAGCAGATGCTGCTTCCGCAGGTTACTAAAAATGTTGGTTCTCGCCTATCTGTTAGGCAGGCGTAGTCATAGCAATATGGCTGCGCCATTTTTTTTAAAAAAAAACTATGGTACTTGAACAATTAATGTTTCTTGCAAAGATACGCTTGGAACACAATCGTATACCAAGACGATTGATTCCCAAGCTACGAACAGCCATTAAAAGTTTTCCTGATAAACATCCTAAAATTTTTGTTCGATACGGACGCCTTGCTATTTCTGATTTACCAAATGGTTGGTTTAATACCATTAATTGGATTGTCGAACATTACTACGTAATTCAAGATGCACCGATAACTTCACTTGGTACGTTCTCGGATATGGCGTTACGTTTAACAGAGAGTGAGAACAGATATTGGGTAACTGTAAAAGGTTATAATTGCGATGGCTTTTGGATTCCTCCTCATAGAGACGCAGCCATTGTGGACCATGCAGTTGTGTTTGTTGATGGAGCCATTGCATTAAAAGTAGAAAACCGTAACGGTAAATACTTTATTGCAGACTACCTTATTGGAAATATGTTTTGGCGTAATGCAAGCGACATAATAGAACTATGGAGACATGAAAGAATACGTCCTTAATGCACTAAAATTCCTTGTGCATATTGACATTAGTAAAGGAATATCGAGAAGATTATATCCGAAGTTGCTGACTTTACTCAAAACCTTTCCAAAGTCAACCTATCAAAAAACGTCAAAAGGCATTTATGCCCCAAAGTTTGGTAATTTTTGGTGGGCAAAATCAGGAGAACAAAGATACGGATGGGAACGAACATTACGTTCTATAATAAGTAACTTTGATTGTGTTGACAACACAGATATTTGTGACTATAAAACATTTACGGAAAGGGCAGCAAAACTTAGTCGTGCAAGAGAGCCGTATTGGGTTCGTTGTTTTTTCTACAAATGCAATAAGTTTCTACTTGATGGAGATACACCAGATGTTATCGTTATAACAATAGATGATGTAATCGCTTTATTGGTAGAGACTGTGATTGACCCCGAAGATGAAGCGAGTCGTTTTGAAATAACAAATTATTTGTTCATTAGAGGAACATATAAATATGGTGATACTCTTTTAAAAGCATTAACGGATGACAAAGCATTACGAAAATCTTAGCTTTATGGCTCATTTAAGAAGAGACAGTTCTGTATCAAGAAGATTGCTTAGGAAGTTTGCGAGTATGGGTATGTTCTATCAACGTATTAGGCGGTATCATGACTTTTTTACAAAGAAACCAATTCTTTGGATAGGTGATAATCGCCTTTCGGGTCGAATAAGGGTGTTGTATACAGTATCTGATTTATCATGCGTTGCCAATATGCTATTAACTATTGCAAATGCAATAATAGCACATAAAAGATTGCTTGATTGTGATGAGGTTAAGAATATTTGCATAGCATATCATTACAACATGGCTGTTGAAAAGTCGCTAAGTATAAGATATCCATTTGGTTGGAGACTTGCAAGATTTGCTCTTTTCTACGATAACCAATGTATAATTGTAGAAGCTGGTGATGTTGGGTATGAAATCATTGGATATTATATCAAGGCATCATATTTCAAAAATCTTGAATGTATCCCCGAAAATTGTCTACCTAAATATCGTTCATTCGGTAATTTTTTATAACTTTGCATCGTTATTTTAAAAGTTATGCAATTCACAAAACAACAGGTCAATCTTTGGCCAGTTCAATTCCTTACGAAGGATGCGAACAAATACATCGCAGCCGCTGCAAGAACTTGCTACAAAAGTGAGCCAACGAATATGTCGGAGCAAACGGACACTGAGTTCGTTGAGCGACTAATACGAAGCAAACACCTTGCTATGCTTGAACATGGTACGGTGGTTCTCTACGGTAAGCGTTACAAACTTACCACACCAATTGTCGAAAAGTACATGATGAATCCCTTCAGCAAGGTAATCGGTACTACCGACGGTCATTACATCATAGTAACCAACAGAAGGGTTATCTACGAGAATGGATGGGAACAGGACGTTGTAAACTTCGGAGTCAATTCTGATGCAATTAACAACGTCTACACCTCTATTCTTTTGGAAGATGCTCCTTTGAGAAGGACATTCTCTGTAACGACAACCCTTCAAGTTGCAATGCAACTCATCAGGCATAGATTGCTTTCGTATGCAATGGAGTCCACCAGATGGTGCAACTACTCCAAAGACAAGTTTGGTAATCAACTCACATTCATAATGCCTGACGTTAAAGGCAAGATTGCCAGATTCTTTGTAAAGGCATATCTGAAATTCTGCGAAAAACTGTATATGTTCCTTGTCAAGAGGAATAAGGCAGAAATCGCAGCCACTATCTTGCCGAAATGTCTTGCAACAAATCTCGTCCTGACAGGATTCGTAGACGACTTTAAAGATTTCTTTTCTAAGAGGGCGTCAGAAGAAACAGGTCGGGTGCTTCCTCTGATGAAGGAACTCGCATCTAAGATGCAGGACCTTCTGACAACAGTTAACGAATAATAGGTGAATGTTTTTTGTTAATATGTTTTTTGTTTTGTAGCAAGGGTAACACCTTGCTATTTTTTTTATGTAGTTTGCGCAGTAATCATCTTGATTTACTTTTGCGCAGTAATAAAAATTAAAACTTGAAGATATGAGCAGTTGTAGCATACCAAATAGAGCAGTTAGGTCTATTGCAGATATGACTGGAAAACATCCAGAGGAAGTAAATGCTATATGTGATATCATTAACGACATGATAGGTGACAACGCCGATGTTGCAATTGGTATTACAGATATAAGCGATTTGAAGGCAGTTGTTGAAGGAGTGAACAATATGTTCATGGATAAGGATATTGCCTCAGCAAATGCTATAAAAAAGGCTATTTCCGATGAAATTTCAAAGCATAAAGATATAAACCCAATAAAAATTATATCAGCAGCAATAGAGCAAGATGCCCGTGCAAAATATTTGAAAGAAACGGCTAAGTTTTCTTTCATAGACTCACATAACAATAGGGAAGACGAGTCTAATTGGAGTGAATCAGAAAACGTTGAAACATTTATCAACGGATTCCTTGATGGCAAAAGAGATGGCAACTTGCTTGATTTTATAAGGAACATTGCTGGATTCAACGAAATACATTCCAATAATGGAATGTACGATAGCGTTATATCGCTGCTTGAAAAAATCAACAATGGAACAGGCGTTAAGATTGCATTCCGTAGAAGAGATGAAAATGCACCTTTCGCTATGAAAAGGGGCAGGAAAGGCTATTATAACCCTACCACAAAGACAATATACATCAACCAGGATTTCGACTTTAAGAACGGAGTAAATGCAAACGGCTATCGTTATTCACAACTCGTAGAAACGATATTCCACGAGGCTGTACACGCAATAACAAGCAATCTCTTGCAAAACAAAGAGACAAAAGCCAAAGGCGAAGCATTGCTTTCCAAGATAAAGGAGATTGCTGCTGAGAATGGTATTTCGACAGAAGACTATGGCTTCAAGGACATAGATGAGGCTTTGTCAGAATTGATGACAAACTCGTTCTATGACAAGTTAAATAGCATAAAAATACCCGTTGAGAACAAACTTAACTTCATCCAGAGGGTTAAGAACGCAATATTGGGCTTCTTTGCCAATGCATTTGGCATTAGTATGGCGAATAAAACTTCTGGGTCGAACCAAAGGCTTTGGGATTTTTTCAGGGAGATAGTTGATACAGAAGGAAACTTCGGAGATGTATCATCCGTAGCACCATTAAGAAACTATTATCAAGAGGAATCCAACATAACAAGCATAGAAAAGGCAGAGAATATCATCGAAGGATGGGAGGCTTATACAAAAGAACATATTACATTTGATAGTGACAAACACGAGTATTATATTGATGGTACAAAAGTAGATACAAGTGTAACGCAGTACGAGAATGTGTTGTTTGGAGAACCTCAAATCAAAGGCAACTATGACTTTGCTTCTATTATAGGCACGGCTGTTGATGAACTCACAAGAGATTTCTATGACAAAGGAGAAGACTATGTAAGGAAGACTACTTATCCAAATATTTCAGAAGAACACAAGGAAGCCCTTATGTCGGATTTTAAGGCATTAAAGGGCTATATGGACGGAAGATTCCCAAATGGATATAAAGTAATAACAAAGGAATTTCCTCTTGCCGCAAGGGTTACAGACAGCAATGGCACCAAGACAATGGCAGGCACTATGGATATGCTTGTTATTGAGTCGGACGGTACAGCACATATCTTTGATATGAAAGCCAAAAACCGTAAAGGCTTTGCATTTAATGATGGCGGCAAATATACGTATCAATTAAATACGTATAAGCAAATCTTAGAGGACGTACTTGGCTTTAAAGGCAAGGTTGGGTCTTTGCAACTTATATGGTTTGCTCAGAATTACCCATCTCCCGAGAAAATCAAGTATAAGATAGATGATAAGAAAACCATCTACGTAACAGAGGACGTAAACCTAAGTGAAGACAAACAAAAATGGATTCCAATGTCTGAGTATACAGGCTGGACAAAACCATCACTTACAGCAGATAACAAGAGAATCGGTGAATCCATAAAGGTTCTTCCAGTAGAGCCTCATTTTGACAAAGTTGAACCAATAAATGATTCTTGGCAGGATTATGTGAAGGATAAATCAGAACTGGCATCTACAACGGTTGATTTGTCAACAGACAAAGACACCTTGCTTGCAAATACTCAAAATGTAAAGACCAAGGGTCTTGTTTCAGCTATTGACGAGACGCATCCAGACACAGTAGGTCCATACTATATGACAGTTGATGCAAAGAATGGATATGTACTAAGATTCGACAGCGACGGTATATACGAACATACAGAGGCTACAAGACCTAAGAATCACGACCAGAATACATATCTGTACAAATTGACATATGATGCTGATGGACACATCGTACATACAAGGTTGTCAGACAAGGAATTTAAAGCAATTCAACCATCTATTCAGAATGGCATTGATAGCGCGTTGGAGAAAATCAAAAACAGCAAACCTTCTAACATTGCAACCAACGACGAAGAAGTGCAATCAGCATATAATGCATTATCAGCCGCTATTGCAGGATATAATAATTCTACAAAGGTAGTATATGTAAGTTCAGATGCGGAGAATACAAAAACTTACAAGGTATCAAGCGAGTCTAATAAAAGCAAGGAACTGAAAGAGCAACTGACAGCTATTGCCAAGAATGGAAAGGCTGAAAAAGATGTTGCCCTAACATTACCAGTAGCCGATTTTAAAGGCATAAAGGTATTTGACAAAATATACTTTGAATCACGTAACGGCATGATTGTTACCTTCCAGGCTATGGCAGACGGACAATATACTCTTGACGGCAACATAACTGTCGTTGGTAATGTTGATGTCATTGCAACAAATAACTTTGACATTGCAAATGCGAAGTTTTTTGAAGATGTAACATCAGAGAAGATAACAAAACAAGTTAAGGAAGAGACGTTTATTTCAAAGATAAACAATGTCAAGAACAAACTTGGTCCAAAGGTATATGAAGACCGTAGAAGACTGGTTTCTGACGATTTCGCCGCACTTGTTACATCGACAGGTGTTTCCAGCCTCAAGGAAGACATGATGAAGGATTTGGAATCACGCAAGAGCGAGATGAATCCTTATGATGTACAATCAGAACTTGCATACATTGACACGATAGGAACAACCGACGCTCTTAATACGTTCGGCAAAGCACATTTCTTTAACGAACTCAAAAGCGAATACGAAAGAAGAATAAATGTGCTTAACAATATTGCCAATGGTAACCTGTTCCTTAACAATGGCGAGATAGACGAAAATGCTTATAAAGGCATATATTCCTTACTACGTCCTGTAAAATCGAAAGGTGTCTACAAGCATACGGAAACACAAAAGAACTACGCAAAGAAGATGGCTGCAAAATATGAAGCCTTGATTGCACAGGATGTATGGGATGTAATCACCCAGGATTCAATAGAACAAATATCCGAGAAACTCGGTGTGAAGATGAGTCTCAGAGAGGATACGGCAACTAAAATAAACAAGGATGAAATGAAAGATGCAGAAGAAGAAGCATCCGACCTTGGAAAGCCATCGACTGATATGGAAGAAAAAACTGTTGAGTCATGGCAAGAAGAACAGTCTGCCAAGGGCAAGCACTCTTCTCTTACAGTCGAACTCAAACACGAATTGTCAAACATACAAGAATATGACGACAATGGCAAACCTAAAGTAGATGACCTTGGTAATCCTATATATATGGACGAAGAGGTTGCATTTGCATTTTTGCAGAGCAGACTTGGACAATGCCTTACTATGGATGAGATGCAAAACGAGTTCGAGGATATGATTCTTTCAAGGAAACAATATACTGGTCTGTTCGACAAAATCAAGAAAGATGAAAATAACAGATGTAAAAACCCGAACCTCAGAGCGGCGTTTTACAGGGCTATGAAAACTCAGTACAAGAACATATTTGCCACTAAGCAAGGAAAGGAACAGCGCAGGGTTGGAGATGGCGTTGAATACGTAGACTCGGTTGTAACGTTCCAGATAAACAAAGTCATTGCCTATAGGTATATGACTGATTCTGCCATGTCCAACATCGAAAACGGCGACATCCTCAATACTGATTCTTCTATATATGACAAGGACTTGAAAGTCAAGAAGAAGAACGTAGAATCAGCAATAGAACGTCTTAAAGGAGTAATTGACAGAGTATTAGAGAATGCTTATGGTGTTGATTTAAAGCAGAGTACAAGTGCTTTCTGGGCAAAAATAAGCAATTACAGCAGGGAGAATGTCCTTGACGTAATTAACGGAAAGGAAACAATCAAAGTATATGGCAAAGGTAAAAACAAGAACACGTTTACAGAGGTGAACGTGGAAGACGAACCGTTCCTTAAAGAAGTTGCAAACATTTACAATGTTGCATACGACACTGTAACTGGTCTTGGATTCGAGATAACAAAGAACGATGTACTTGACCTTATCTATACGAAGAAGAATAAATTATTCGGTGACGAAGGTCTTTTTACTATCCTTCTTAATATGCTCGAAGATAAGTCTTTGTTCAATACAACATCATCTGGCTCTATCAAGATGCCTATGAACAACGAAGACTTCAAAAGGAATATGATTGCAATCGCAAAGACTATGAATGCGATAGGCAAAAATGCGATTGAGAAGAGTACAAGGGAAAATGGCAAGGTTGTTATGTCAACAACAAACACTTCCTATGAATCAGAAATGAAAGACAACATCAAACAAGATGACGACGAAAAAGCATTGGCTTATATTAACGAAGAGTTCAATCAATACTCTTGGTTTAATATGAAAGGAAATGAAGAGAAACTTAGGAAGATGGCTCAAAATACGTTTGAGCATTCGTTCACACCAAGACAAAAGACTTTGCTTGGAACAGCATACAGAAATCTATTCTCAGGATTCAAGGATGCCAATAATCCTTCAAAAAGAATTGCGAAGCCTGGTGAGTTGCTTAATAACCTTAAGGAATTTGTAAGAGTGTATAATCTATGCTGCGAACAATATGCAAGCGACGGATTTAACAAGGGCGAACTTGAAACCATTATGGGTGGAAGGGTTCCTGCTGTATATACCGAAGACAAGAAATTAAATGCGTTGTTGCGAGAGTTTGAGAAAAACTCGACATATCGCAAAGGTTTTGATTTGTACACACTCAATCACTTTAACGGCAAGGAATACGATGACTGGTCTTTGGCTGAGTATGCGAGTGTTATGATGATGAATTACTACAAGGAACGATATACTCTTAAAGATGGATGGACAAAAAATCAATATATAAGCATTGCAAATCCTGTATTGTCAGATTCTCCTGCTGCTGAGTTCTGGAGAATTAAAAGACGAACAAAAGATGATGTCAATAATCTTGGATTCACACTAACCCAAGAGCAAAAAGATGAATACGCTGCACTTGTATATGGTACAAAGGCAGATGGAAAGCCTTACAGGTTTGCCGACCTTACTGAAAATCAGGGTGGAAGTCTTGTTGCAATGCTTGAAATGACAAACATTGTTCAACAGGAGATAAACCGTATTGGCAATGTGCTTCAAAGAGATGCTATGCGCACAAAAGCCAAGGAACAATACAAGAAAGGCAACGGCGCACTTCAGAAGGCGGAGAAGGAACGCTTCGAGGCTGAGATGACTGAATATATGCGCCTCAAGAAAAGTATAGAGGAAAGTTCGCTCTCTCCAGAGGAAAAAGCAAATGAACTTGCAGCCATTGAAGAAGCAAGAAAACCACAGCCTATGAAAGTGTACAAGTCTGTAAAAGAAGAAGTTGACGAAAACGGCAATCTTTTATGGACTGAACCAGATGCTTATTATGACATAACAAGAAAGAGTGATGGTAGCATCAAGAATATCGGCGGTGCTGAGTTTAAGTTCTTCCCTGCGTTGAACGACGTAAAGATTACCGTTGGAGATACGCAGATGAGTTTCTTAAAGTACATAACTGATTTAATCAGCAGCGACGGTAATATCGACCTTAGCAATCCAACAGAAGGAAAACCTGACATCAGGGACGTAGTATTCAGGGAGATTGTCAAGATACAGAAAAGTGGATTCGAGGAGGCTTATTCAAAATGGATTCAAAACGGTGTGTTTGATACTGAGTTTGATTACAAGACAAAGACTACAAATTTCAAACATTTTGAAGCCAACGTTCCATTCCAAACAAAGGCTGATGAAATCGACGCAAAATACTTGAAAGAGTCTGGCAATTCAAGTATACTTATGCAGACATACAATCGTACACTCAAAGATGAAAAAGGCAACAAACTTCAAGGTGATGCACTTGCAAAAGCCATAAACGACAACATTGACTTGTTTAAGAGCAATTCACACACTGATGAGGAGTTTGAAAAATTGTTTGAATCAGCGAAGAAAGACGCACTTGCTACTAATGGTTCATTCAACAAGTTGTACAACTTAATGAAGGAACATTTCAAGGAGATTGCAGACAAGGAAAAGAGCGAAAACGTAAACCAACTTTCCGATGCTACAAAAGAGATTCTTATGGAATATTACAATCAGTCTTGTCTTGGCACTGCCCTTATAGAGGAGTTGACCATTACAGACCTTGCATACTATAAGAATCCAAACGACTTCCAAAAACGTTACAAAGAAGTTTATGCTCCGTCAGAAAGGCTTTGTACTGATGTACCATTTGGCAAGGAGATTGAAACGTCACTGTATATCAAAGACGTTGAAATGGCATCTCCTGATGAAATGATTGAAAACATCAAGAAGATATTGAAAGCCGCTGGTATGAAGGCATCTGAAATAAATGACATTGCCAGCAGTTTCAAAAGGAATAATGTTGTAGATGCGCAGGCATACAGAAGTCCAAAGGCTTACAGGGCTGTAAAGGCAATGGCTGGCGATTTAAGCATTGAAGAAAAGGTTGTTCTGTCAAGAATAATCGGAGACCTCGATTATGTCGTAGCAAACGTCCTTACTGAGGAAGAATTGGAAGAATGTAAAGAAAAAGGCATCTCTCTCGAAAGTTACCCAAAAATAACAAAAGACTCTTCCGAAGCAGACAGGAAGAAGTTTAAGGACATGATTGCAAAGGATTCTATGCACGTATTCCAGACCATCAAACCGTTCACATATGCACAAATTGGCATGGATAGCGGCGTTGAATCGTATGGTAATATAAAAATAGGAACACAGCATAAAAACTCCGAATTTGCCTTATTTTGGGCTACTGAGATAGGAAGACACTATGCTGACATTCTTGGTCTTGCCGAGGATAACAATATCAAGAAACTTGTATCTCTTGGTGAGTTCATGGATGAACACGACATTGATTTAGTTCAGTTCCATTCTGCTGTCAAGGTAGGATGTTACGGTGTTGTTGACACGGAAGGTTATCAGGAAGGAGACGACTTCAAGAAATATCTTGAAAGGCAGGTGTATAAATATGACGAAAGTACAGGTTTTGTAGATTACAAGCAGGAATTGCCTGGTATAATCAAGCGAATCCCGTACAAGAATTACGGAATACAGGCTTCTACGCCCGAACACTTGATTGACATAGAACAATTGGTCGGTTCACAGATTAGAAGGCTTATTTTGGCTGATAACAACGCAAAAACTCCATTCTACATAAACGGCAAGGAATACACAAGGCAACAGCTTATTGACCATTACAATGCTCTCATAACAGAGAACATCATCGAATCATTGTCTGACCTTGACGAAATGTTTTCATCACCTGAGAACATCGAGGAGCTGTTACTCAAAGAAATGCAAGGTAACAGCCAATATACATCTGATATGATGAAGGCGGCAAGACTTGTAACTCTTGAAGATGGCAGAAAGGTATTCCCACTTCTTTGCGACCCTGTCGTATCAAAGAAGATTGAGGCATTGCTTAACTCCATAATTAAGAACAGGATAACAAAGCAAAAAATCAAAGGTGGTGCTTGTATTCAGGTATCTTGTTTTGGATGCGAGGATTTAAAGGTAACGTGGTCTGAACCTGACGAGAACGGAGTAAGACATCCATTGGAGATGGAATGTTATATGGGCGCATACTCAAAAGACTTGTTTGAGCCTGCAATGGACAAAAACGGCATCCTTGACTTGAATGTCCTCAAAAACAATGTTGACAAAAAGACATTTGATGCGATTACTCACGCCATCGGCTATCGTGTGCCTACTGAGGACAAGTATTCTATGGCAAGATTAAAAATCAAAGGTTTTCTGCCACCGATAAACGGCTCTGCCATAATGCTTCCAAAGGAAATCACCACATTGTCTGGTTCTGACTTCGACGTTGACAAGATGTATCTTATGCTTCATGAGTTTAAGAAGACAAAGAGGGCAAGATTCAAGAACCTTGGCGGCACTACAGCATTTGTAAATAAAATCAACAGCTTGTTTGCCGACAAGGAAGCACTTGCCTTTATGAAGGAGAACGGTCTTGCAAAAGGAATGGAGATTGATGACGTAATAAAGTTATTCGACACTATTGGCAAGTCAATAGAAGAATACAGACAAACAGAACAGCAGAAAGGTAGCAGGTTGAGTGAATGGATAAAAAAGAAGAATGGCAAAGACGCCTTTACTAAGTTTATGAACTATTCAAGCGACATAATGACTTGGGCTAAGAAAAACAGTGAGAAGGTAAAGAATGGCAAAGTAAATGCAATTGCAAAAGAACTTTCTGACTTTATAGACAAGTCGTCGGGAATAGAAGTTGTAAACACGGTCAAGGTGATAAATTATCGTAATACAAAAGAAGAGTTCAATGGCGAAGACGCACTTGAACAGAAGCTGTATTACGCCAAGGAAGCAAGAGAGAACAACAGGGCTGCAAGGAATAATGAAATAATAGATGTTATGCAAGGCATAATGTCTCACCCAGATACTGCATCGAAGTTCTTAAATCCTGGCTCATTTGACATACAGAAGAAAACTGCACGTATGATAGAAATCATTACAGGTAATGATGAAGAGACATTGAAAACTACATTCAATGTCAACAACATTAACAAACTGTATGATGTTATGAGCAAAATGTCATTGGATGACCTTGAGGATGTCGCAAAGAAATTGAGAGGAAGAATTAATCCTTTGTCGCCATATACACAAGTTTACTTCCATAATCAGAATGAAATTGGCGGTAAACTTATTGGTGCGTATGCAAATCATAACGCAGCACACGCAGCGGCACAATACTTCAATCTTAATATATCACAAAGAGGACAGTTCCTCTTTAATGGCAAGATAAAGACTTCTTTGCACGATACAGACCCAAGAATATCCAAGAACAACGCAGGATTCCTTGCTGCATCTGTGGACAACGTAAAAGACCCTGTATTGTATTGGTTGAACCAAAACCTTTATACGGCTGACGTGTCTATGTTGCTTGCAAGGGCTGGATATTCAGCAGATGAAATCGGATTGCTTATGAATCAGCCAGTCATAAAGAAAGCGACAGATAACTTCGCAAATGGCTCTTATGGCAGCAAAGACAGGATATTTGGCAATGCTGTAAAAGAATATTTTAATCTTGATTTAGAAGTAGGGAATGTTCTAAAGGTACTTAGAGAAACCTACGCTAAAAAAATGGATGAAATATTCAATAGGAAGACAAGCCGTGAAAAAAGTGGAATTGATGTAACAACAGCTGACTTGGTAAGCGAAATTGTCAATCCGACATCTGATGGTCAAAAAAAGATTGCAATGTTGTTCTTAAAACTGCTTGAAACAGGACAGGAACTTAGCGATTTTACACAGGCTACCAAATTTGACACGCAGAATGGTGCGGCGAAGGCTTCCATTGCAGGCGACATAATCAAGTTGAACAAACTTGATGAAATAAAAACTTTACGCAGTGACAAAAGGCTTATTACATTTGACGAGAAATTGCTTGGAACTAAATTTACCCAAGGCAGAATAATGGACAATGATGCTCTTATAAAGCAAATATACAGTAGTCCTTATCCGATGCTTACAGCATTTGGCGTTGCAGGCGTTTTGTCTACCGAAACATACATCGGAGACATATTCCCGTTCTTCAAGGGCAGATTAAGAGATATGTTCAAACAGTTTGAAACAATCAAAGGCTCTACGCTTACAGAGGATGAAATGTCTTCCATCATGGAAGAGTTCTTGAACTTCTGGATGTCTGACATTCCAGATTTCGGAAGGAACAGCGATACAAGTCATCTCAGTCCTACTGACAAACGTAAAGTTTATTTTGAGTTCTTCATAGACAACTTTTATATGAAGAAGGCTGAAAATAAGCGCATAAGGGAAAATGAGTTCATTAAGAGGTTGCAAGTCAAATATGTTGACACGACAACAAACCAGAATGTAAACCCTGAGAATGTCAAGGAAGAGGATATAAAAAGTGGCAGATACGTGAGAATCCTTTGTATGCCAAATATAGGTTCTTTCGATAAAGATACAAAGCAAATGCTTTCAACTGAATGGGAGAAACTTTATTATAGCAACAAGAATGACGAACGCAAACTCGCTGTTGACTTACTGAGGTATTCGTATTATAGAAATGGTCTTGGTTTTGCACCAGACTCATTCGGACATCTTGCTCCGTTATTCAGGACAGAACTTCCTGGATATATGGAAAGAATGGCACAATTGCAAGACGATGAAAATATAACCGATGAACTCGTAGATAGATTTATGGAACAATATCTCAGGAATCATCCTACGAGCAAGATACTTGGGAATATCAAGGCGAAAGATGCGTATCCATTGTTTAAGTGGTCAGAGGAAGTAACAAACGAACTCTTGAGAGGAAAGTCATCGGTCAGAGTAACGTATGTATCACAAAATAAAAAAGACCCAAACAGAAGATATGTCAACTACTTGCCAGATGTATTCTACGTAGGAAGTTATCTTATGCCAGGAGACATAAAAGGTGCAGAACCATTTGCCCTTATAACAGGCAAGGACGAGATGTTGAAACAATACATAAAAATTGACAATGTTATGTACAAACTCAATGAAGTAAATACACATTCGTTCTACGAAAAGATGAATGGTCTTGGCATTGCAAATGAAACGGATGGCGCACAGTTCCTTGAATACGATGCAAACACAAGCACCTTGTTGTCAGCCTTCGACATAAATGACACTTCGGCTTATGGACAGAGAAAGAATAACTACAAGAAGAGTTATACTGACTTTAAGTTGCTTGAAAACGATATGAGGGACGATTCGTTGCTGAGTATATTGTTTGACAGCAAATACAACCAAGGATATGAAGCTTACAATACTGGTAACGAGGCTTCGACATTCCAAAAGTACATCGACGTCTACACCGACAGCATTGAATATGCAAAGGACAACGATAAAACAAGCATTACTTATTCAAAGACCAGGTTTAAGGATGCACAAATAAATGAAGACTTAGATACGATAATAAGCAACATACGTAAAGCGAATGACACAATAGAAGGAGTATGTAACGGATAAAATACAAAGAAATGGGAGCAAGTTGCAGCATAGACCTTTATATTAAAAACGATAAAGGCGAAGAGACAAAATCTCAGTTGTACAGTGATTTAAGAAATTTCACTACAACACAACGTGAAGCAAATAAGTTTTACAATGGCATAATGTCTTTAAAAGGAGAAGAATTGTGGGAACGCCTTCAAAAAGATTCTAATGGCGAACCCACAATCCAATCCTTAATTAGACATGGGCTTGGGAACCTTGTATCTGGAATCCCAGAGAACGTACTAAAAAGGAAGTATGGCTTCCTTGCGAGAGATGGAGGTGTAAGACGAGTACAACCTGGAACTAATACAGAAGCATTGAAGATGATAGAAAATGTCATTGCATTTAACAATGACCCAGTAAACGAAGGTTTTATGGCAAAAATTAGAACACGCTGGGACAAAGGTGATATGTATGTTGACATTCAGCCTACATACAAATACGATGACAATAAGATAGACTTGATAGCAAAGAAAAAAATTGAAGCATACAAGCAAATTCAAGACGCAATCCTTGCTACTGGCAAGTATATACCTATTATAAGAGCGATTGGAGAAGCGGTTACTTCCAATGTTAAATTAGTGTCGAATACAAGTTTCGACCCGTCACTCACTATGAAAGCATTCCTTGCATCAATGGATTTAATCAATGGTCACAGATTTGGGTTCTCAAATGTATTCGACATCCTTAAAGTGTCACAAAATGACTTGGATAGCTATTTGACACCAATTGTCGATGCCATTACAGAGTATTATACTCATCCAGCAACAATAGATAGTTTCTCACAGAATATCTTTGGGTATCTTGCCGAATCGTTTGCTTCCGAATTTAATGATTCATTGCATATTGGAGACAATGCTATAATAGCAGAGAATGAGTTTGAAACACAAACAGACAAGGAAAGCGGTGTAACTAAGGCTACTAATGCCACTACGAGTAAAATGATTAAGAGATTGCTTACAATGGCATTACAAGGTAAAAAGAGTGGTGTTAGTTATGTTGACACACTCATAAGCCAAATGCTTGAAGATGTTACTAAGCAGATACGTTCAAGTTCTATTGTAGATAGCACAACAGGTAAGTTTGCTGATAGCCTTATGGATATGACCAAGAACAATTCGTTTGTACCTCTTGAATCAGAAATAATCAAGGGAACATTTGACAAGGAACAAGACAAGAAGGATTCAGTCATATTGGACAAGGCGATAACTAACGCAACAGACCAAATCAAAAGTCTATCTCACTATACGGTAGAATTGAATAAGATTTTCAATGGAATACTTGATGCCGAATATAGGAGAAGAAGTATTTTTAGGGAGAAGAAAGGTCTTAGTGAAGTACATAGGAATCTTATTGAGGTTGACCTTGAAAGAATGGATAGAGTCCTTAAGAGACTTTCAAGAGCAAGGCGTTCTCAGAAATTCTCACTTGGTATATTCGAGTATATTAAAGAAATTGGAGAAAGAGCAAAGGATTACAATGAGTTGGTAAGGGAAATGAACAAGGAAGACTTTTCCATTAAGAAGAAAGCATCTATTCTTAGGGATTTGTTTGATTTTATCAATATGTACGATAATACTTCCAAGGGTATCAGGCAGTTGATACTCGATGGTGGTACTTTTGCAGAAGAGGTGATTGAATCCTCTCTTAAAGACATAGAATATGTGTTCAATGTACCTCTAAAAGGAGTGGAGTATGAGAAGATGAAAGATAGTGATGATGAGAAAATAAGAAATCTTATCACATTGAAGCGAAATATGAACACTTGGTCTGACTCTGAGAAGATAAAGCACATTGACGAGATATACGAAAATGCCAAGACATATTTGGAATGGGCTATCGAAAACTCAAAGCAATATAGCGAAGACACAAAAGACCAGAAACTTGAAAAGATGAATGAACTCATTGGTATTCTCGATGTTGCGAAAGAGTATCTTACTATGGCACAAAAGGATAGTCTTAGGGAAAAGCAAGAAACTGTTGCATCCAGTCTTGACGCATACGATGGTATAGTTCGTAGTCTTGAAGCAAGTTTTAGGAATATGGCAAAACCTATGATTGTAAAGTTCCTTGAAACATATATGGATGACAAACAAAAGGTTGTTAAATTTGGCGAGTATCTTGGCTTTAAGAAAGGAGAGACTGTTTCGGTTGAAAAATTGCTCACAACAATCACTTCTGATATTAATGCTTATCAGCGTTGGTTTTCGTCATTGACGAATGCCCCAGACCTTATTCTTAACCTTATAAGCGAATCTATCAAGAGAGAAAAGTTCCTTGCTCAGCAAGAGTTCAAAAACTTTACTGACGATGTAAGACGCGAGGCTATCTTGCTTGAAGAAGCAGGAATTGAGAATACCGATTGGATGTTTGAACTTGATGAGAATGGCAACAGAACAGGATATTATGTACGTTCCGAATATGAGAAAACAGTATTTGATGAATGTATGAAGGATAAGTTTGTTAGAAAAACGTTGAAATTGCTTCCTGGTGAAACATATAATCCTGCAAATTATATAGGTACTGAAAATGAAGGCTTAGTTGAGTGGTTTACGAAGTATTACAATAACAGGCTTGCGTATCACGAAGCAATGGGTGTTGTGGAGAACAAACAATACAGGGATATAATGTCAAATCCTGCAAAAAAAAGATTCTATGAGTTCTTTATGAACAACTATGAAAGACTACAAAATATGTATCCTCCACGAGTTGTTCAAAAGAGCAGGATAATAGGAATCAAAATGAGTGAAAAGGAACGTATGAGAGAAGCAAATGGCATCAAGGGTCTTGTAAAAGGTGCTTGGAATGGTTTTGTAGATAGTATTACAACAACCTACGACGAAGATATGGCTACAATGCGCGTGGACCCAGCAGGACATGAAATAAAGATGCTTCCAATATATTTCTGCAACTTTAAAGACGAGGATATTCCTACTGTTTCAAAAGATTGCGTAGCAAGTCTTCTCGCTTATGCAGGCAAGGCTTATGAATACAATAGATTAAATGAAGTGGTAGATGCAATAGAGCTTACGAGAGAGATATTAAAGGACAGAGAAATCGAACTAAGAGTAGGTGATACTCCATTTGTAGAGAGTGTAAACAGAGAAATGAAGCGTCTTGCAAGGAAAATGAAGAAGATTGCAAAGAATCAGGAAACAAACGAACTTGACGAAATGCAAATCCTTAAACGCAAAGACGAAGGAACAAGCAACGCTTCTCAAATGTTGAATGACATACTCGATGCTTCTTTGTATGGTAGATATCATGTGAGAGAGCAATCTGTAAATATACTTGGAAAGAATATTAACTTTGGCAAGGTTGCAGACTTCCTCAATAGAAGAACTGCCGAATCAGCGTTGTCTCTTTCATTAACAAACGGTTTGTCTAATGTAACAACAGGTTCTATTATGATGCATATCGAAGGAACTCGTTGGCTTGGAGATAAGGATGCTCAACGATATTTCTCAAATAGGGATATTGACTGGGCAAACAGGACTTATTTCAAGGATTCCATACAAATAGCAATGGAAGTTGCAGGTAAGTCAAAGGCTAAGAAAAATAAGATTGTACTTCTTGGAGAATTATTTGATGTGCAATCAGATTTTGTAGAAATGATGTCAAGGTCAGATTGGTCATTTGGTACATTTGGAAGAATGTATGGAGACCTTTGCCAGTTTATGCAAAATGCAGGCGAACATTGGATGGCATACAAAACAATGCTCTGTTTGTTGAGAAACAAGAAACTCAAAGATGCCAATGGTGGTGATATAACGTTGTATGATGCATTTGAGGTTAAATACATCGACAAAGATGGTAACTTGACAACATCAGACCAAGGATATGGTGGCAAACTCGTTTTAAAGGACGGAATAAAGAACGAAGATGGCAGTGAAATATCCAAGGAAGATATGCAAGAGATGATTTATTCATTACATAAACGTATGGTAGGTATAAATCACGGTATGCACGGTATATATAATACGCAAGACTTGGCAGCAGCACAACGATATGCCATTGGTAGAATGGCTTATTTTCTCAGACACTGGATTCCTGCATCAATCAATAAGAGATGGGCGAAGGTAACATACGACAAGGATATTCAAGATTGGAGAGAAGGATATTACCGTACTTGTGGACGCTTTGCAATGCAACTTCTTAATGATGTTGTAAGAGGGGATAAACGTATGAAAGAAGTATGGGCTGCACTTGAACCAGAAGAAAAAGCCAATATAAATAGAGGCTTAGTTGAAGTAACAAGTTTCATTCTTGCTTCTATTGCAGCAAGCATTCTTTACGGTATGGGCAAGGGTCCAGACAGAGATAGGTTCAAAGATAATTATGGATTCAGAATGTTAAGGTATCAAATGCTAAGATTAAAATCAGAACTTGGCTTTTTTGTACCAAACAAACAGATGTTCTCTGAATACCTACGTATTTTTAAGTCTCCTATTGCAGCAATCAATATAGGAGAGTCTGCTTTAGGACTGTTAAAACTATTGTGGATTCCCGATATATGGAATGAAGTTGATAGAGGTCCATTCAAAGGACACAGCCAATGGTTCAAATCATTCTTTGGAAACAGGGCATTGTGGCCAAGACTCAATGTAATTATCAGAAATACTGTTGGTCTCGAAGAGGCTGAAAGACAATATATCACACAATAGCAATGTTTTCAAAGTTTCAAAGTTAACGACGGATTATTAAGTCCGTCGTTTTCTTTTTTTTATGAACCGCCAATCACTCGGTCAATCACTATCCATTGAACCGCAACCAATTATGGTAATCAATTAACGGAGGTATAGCGGTTCTACCTCTATAAAACAAAAAACATTTAAAAACTTTTAACCATGAACGCATTTCTTTTTAACAACTTCGCATCAGCTAAGACAGTAGACATTCGTAAGGCACTCACAATGACAGCTCTCTCTTCGGAAGAGACGCTCGAGAACGGCACCAAGGTCAAGATTGAAGCCAGGGATGCCGTAGCCTTCGAGAAGGACCCTGACAATCGCTCTGAACTCAGCAACAAGGACATCACTCTCGCCTTCACATTCCGTCAGACTGTCGGCAGTGAGTCACAGGCGTACAAGATTTCTGCGCCGATTTCAACAGAACTCTGGGACGCATTGGACGAGGGTCGTGAACTCATCAAGGTTCCTTACGCAGAAGACTACAATCGTTCTGACATCAAGGGCGCAAAGGAGAACTTGAAGAAACTTGCTGAACTCGATGTCAAAATCTATGTCTTCGACGCTTGGGACGACAAGGCAGGTCAATATCCTACTGACAGCGAAGGCAAACCAATCTATGAGAACTTCATTGCAGGTTTGCCTGGTGAGTTCGAGATTGACCCTGACCAGCCGCGTAAGAAGGACAACATCGGCAAGAACAAGAAGGCTGCAACCGCAAAGTCTGTAAAGGCAGAAGCTGCTAACGAAGAGGAAATCTTCTAACAACATTTGCTGTATCCGAAGTACAACCGACCTGAGCAAGTCGTTAAACTACTCATTTTTTAATTGTAAAACTCAAAATCATAAATAAAATGAAAACAACACTCAGAAGAGATATGTCAATCAAGGCAATGGCTATGCTTATAATGGCAGCAATTCGTGCAGATGAAACAGCGGCAAAAAGGATTGCTGCTTGTTTGTCAATACGGGATTTGTCGTTCATTACGTCAGATGCAGTAGTTCCAGAAACTGTCTCCGTAGTCAATACTGACGTTTTTGAGCAGGCAACAAACATTTCGGTTGATGCAATCAAGGAAATATCTTTGAATCGTCTTGACCACGAAGACGGAGAAGGTTACGAAGTCTTGGTAAGGGGCTTTGCTTCCAAAGAAGAAATGGACTCAAAGTCCTGGAACGAAGCAACTGTAATCAGATTCCCGTTGGAATTGTGTCCTGACTATGGTCTCGACTACACAACAGCATAATGTTGCTATGGCGAAAGAGAAAATTAATCCAAAGACGTTGATGGCTCCATTCTCTCCCTATTAAATTAGGTCTTGGAGTAAAACGCAAACTAATACTAAAGCATATGACAAATCCTGTACGCAGCCTTGTTTGGCGTAATTGTATCGCCAGAGGCACTCACAAGGTATTCAAAATGGAATGGTTCAAGAAAGGCCGTTCTACTTGCGAATACAGTAGAGTTTTCCTCCTCAACTCTACACAAGCAACTGAGGAGAAATTCAAGATAGTAGTTAACTATGGTTACAAAGGTGATTTCGACTATTGCAACATCTACGACATATCCCAACGTGAGGATATGGATAACGCAGAGTGCAATGGCGTTATCCCTAAATATTCGGAAATTAAAAGGCAACATGAATACAAATAAAATATGGATGTGGCAAGAATACGACGGTCACGTATGGGCAGGTCCGTGTTTCAATACGGCTTATTCATCAAAAAATAGGGCCAAAAGTCATATAGTCAAGATTGCTAAAAGCGATGACAGGAATAAAATAATGGGTTTCTTCCACGAAAACGAGGAAGGAACTTGCGTTATATATTACTATTGCATCATTGACCATTCGCACGATGATTATGTTGACGACGTATTCAAACAAGCAATAGAAAGAAGAAAGCTCAACCATCAATTGACTTTGGCTGACATTAGGGAATTTGAAGGTGAAGTTTTTAAGTTAACCGATTTTGAACTGCTATGAAATTAACTGAAATAGGTACAACACCAATGTTCGAGGAAGTTGATATTCCTTACGCCGTCTTTGTATCGGAAGACGGGCATGTAAGGTATCAAGGAAGCCGCGAATATGTTAGAAAACGGGCAATCAAAGGCCCGTACTGCGGAACTCTACGTGTCTATAACAATCGGCATTCTCATACTGCCGATATTGTCAGTACGATACATACTGGCAAATGTGCGCAAAGAATGATAAACGAACTCTTAAAAGAATGTGAACCAACAGATGGACTATTCGATTAAACAAGACGTTGGTAGTGATGTAATTAAGTGTATGTGCAACTGGTATAAAAATCACTATGGTGCCATACTTGAAAAGATACATCACGTCGATACTCGTTTTACTAACAAGGGCGAACTCAGAATCCAGGGCTGGATAACCGAGGAAGACCTTTGGAATAATGCTCCCAAATATGACGGTTTTGACATGAGCTTTCAGCTTGATAGAGCAAATCGTATATTTGTAATCTCTGCTTGGGTTATTGACCCATTTATGTTAAATATTCCTTCCGACTTCAAGCCAAATATCCCTGGTTTTGATGACTATTGGAAGGGTAATGTTGGACCATTTACAGACGATTAATATGTTACCAGAAGAAATGGTGCATGGTGGCATCTACAAAGTAGCCAATACAAGAACAGGTGATTTCTGTGTTGGTTACTTTGATTATTTCAAGCAAAACAGCAAGAAAACAAAGGCTCGTATTGTTATGAAAGACACCATAGCACACTACAATCACCTTTACGACGGATATTGGAATGCCATTCTTGACAAAGTAGAGTTTGAAAGCAATAACCTACAAGTCTGCAAACCTGAAAAAGGCGAGGAAATGGCATATCATGCCGTCATTTCTGCAATGAAGGAGTTTAATCTGAAAATTAGCAAAAATGATTAAAACTAATATTGAAAGCGTAATTGCTAACAGAGAAAGTCTTGAAACACTCTCAGGCTGTATGTGTTGTCAAAAGATATTTGACGTCCCACATAAGAAATGTGTTTATTGCAGCGAGTTCAAAGACTGTAAAGTATTATCGTGTGCAAACTGTGCATGGTCTATTCCATGTAGTGACGAAGATGTTTGTTTTCCGTGGCTTGCACACGATTTGTTAAACGTAATAAAAGAACAAAATGGAAGCGATTTGGAGAAAGAAATTGGCGACGGTAATCGGTAGTATGATACCGTCAGGTCTTATCGTCAAAACAGACTTTGGCGATGAGAGGGTAATTGCATTGCAAATCCGTACAGACTCTGACGAGTTCGATGCAATTGTAATTACTGAGAATCAGAATGAGAATCAAGGCGTCTATCGAATCGAAGATGTCAAACCGTATCTTAAAACTTACGGTCAATTGACAGAACCTGAAATGGACCACATGGACTATCTCGACGACGACAGAGAGAAAAGTGAGATGGCAATTGCTCTTGCCTACATGAAATGCGTTGTTGACCGTGATGGACAAAATGAGTTCATTCAAGAAGGTTATGCTCTGAAAGCTCCGAAAGGAATGTACAAACCTGTTGATTGGAAAGCATACAACAAGGAGTTGTACGGAGATGACTACGACGACGATGACGACGAAGACGAAGACGAAGACAGTAACAACAAAGTCAACTTCTCGAACGAGGACATCGACGACGAAGAAGACTACGACGAAATCTAAAAAAAACAAACAAATGGCAAAACTAAAAGACCCACCAGCAGTTGTCTTGACGTTGGAGGCTACGAAAGAGAACACAATCTTATTCTATGGTCATACAACAAATAAGAACATAGGACCGCAGTGTTTGTCACAATGGTTTCCATGTAAATTCACAGAACCAATCATTGATGAAGACAATCAAACTGCGGCGACGATTGAGTATCATTGTGCCGAGCAGTATATGATGGCTCATAAAGCCTTGTTGTTCCAAGACAACGATACTTTTGCTAAAATATGCAAGGCAAATACTCCGAAAGAATGTAAAGAACTTGGAAGGCAAGTAAGGAATTTCGACCAAAAGAGATGGGACGAATACAAAGAGGAAATTGTGGTAGTTGGCAACTATCATAAATTCACTCAAAACCCTGACCTTGCCGAATATCTCAAATCTACTGATGGCAAGGTTCTTGCCGAAGCCAGCCCCTATGATAGAATATGGGGCATTGGGTTCGATAAAGACCACGCCTTCGAGAATCGCAGCAAATGGGGACAAAATCTCCTTGGCAAAGCATTGATGATTGTCAGGGAAAATCTGTTGCATCCAGACATCGGCGATATTGAAATTGTCTACTAAATGGCCAGTTTTCGGCGTTTTAAGCTATACCCTGATTAATCCGTTGTTCTACGGATTATCAGGGTAATTTGGCTAATAAAACGCCAATTACAGGTCAGTAACTTTCTATTGAACCACCATCACCAAACAAACTCTACTTTATTAGGGTTATGCGATGATATAGGGGTTCCGTGGTCGCCCTTTAACCACGTTAAAACAGAACTTGTGTGGACTGCGTGAGGAATGAGGCTAAACGGATGTCCACTGTCTGCTCGACATTAAGAGCTATCCAACTTCAATGAGAGTGTACATATCATTGAAAGAAGGGTTGCGTAACTGCTGTAGGTGTGTGTAGTGCGCGTAAAATCACGGACCTTCTATACGCAAGAGACTGTTGTGTGTTCTCGCCTTGCGTTGAGTTGAAGTAGAAGAACATAATAAAACGCACGCGGATTGCAACCGTGTGCGTCGAATACGCTTTGCTTAGTTGTGCGTCATCAACAAGCCGACTTCCAAGTATCGTCGTTACGACTTGGCGCGGAATAATACAGAGAAAACTGTACCGTGGCAAAGTAAATCTATCCATACAAACCTCAATATTGAGTTAGGTGTGGATATTTTTATCATGTTTTCTTAGAGAACAATCCTAAGCGTGGGTACAACTCCCAGTAAGTCTTAGGCTGCACGTTGAGCAGGTGCGTAAGTAAAACCGCTCAATTTGACTCTCCATCTGTTGGGAGTATAAATAAATACAGACTGAGAGCCGCAGTAGCATCCATAAGGCGGTAGCGCAGACTAAGAGGGTTATGTCTGCATCATGGCACCATGAAGAAGCCTCCTCGTTGGCGGTGCTGGATAATCAACTAATTCTTCAATCAATGAGCAAAAACGGATAAATCCGCGACATTATGGCAGTTCTATCTGTCATTCTGTCGTGGGGTTATTTGTAGGGCGAGGGGATAACTCCTCTGTCTCTTCGCTCTAACTCTCTCAAAATCAATAAATTAAACAGCAAGGTGATGGTCTATACGACTGTTGCCTTGCTGTTTTTTTTTCTCCGCCCACTACGCAGACACTCATGCCTTGCTGTCTTTTTACCACTTAGCAAGCGTAGCCTACGGAGTGGGCGTAACACGCTGTCAATCAGTGAATTGATGTTTAAGAAAGAAAAAAAGAGAAAAACAGAAAGAAGAAGAAAGAAGAAAAGAAAAGAAGCAAAAGAAAAGAATAAAGAATAAGAAAGAATAAAAGAGAATAAAAAGAAAGAATCTCTACTACTAAGAGGATATTATTCTTACGTCATTCTTTGTAAGAATAATATAATATAGTAAAAAGCAAAAAAAGAATGAGACTACCAAATATTTTTAGTTAAATAATGTTAAGAGAATGAAAGGTCAGGAAATAATTATAGTTCGGAGTATCAGGAGTGAAATACTTAGCAAGCGAGACCCACGTGAAAGACTTAGCAAGTGCATCCCACGGAAAACATGGTATCGCTGTAAAACTGGCGACATGGTGTTGATAGATAGATTGGCGTGATGGTGATGATATGATATTGGCGTGAGATGAAAAAAAAGGACAATGTAATGGATAAAAAAAACAGCAAGGTGTCGTCCTTGCTGTATCCGAAGTAATTTTAACAAAACATCTCATAGATATACAGGGACACCGAGTTCATCCATTAGTCAGCCTTGACTCGGCTGCCACGACAGGCATTTAATATATATATCTATGAGATGTCAGAGGCACGTTTTCTGCGCATTAGAAGATTTCGTCATTGTCTTTGGCATCGCCTGCTTTGTCATCCTTGGTGGATGGCTTAGGCTGCTCTACCTTCGGAGACGATTTAACCTTGCTCATCTTCGCATCGAGCGCAGCAGCGGCTTCGTCAGACATAATGTCGAACTTGCCGACAAACGCGAGGACTGCGTTGAGCAAAATCGGCTTGCCGTTCTTGTCGGCGACGGAGAAGTTGCCGTCCTTGTCTTCCGCCGAGAAGAAATAGAGTGCAATCTTCTTTTCTGCGGCAATCTCCTCGAAAGCGGGCAGAAGCTGCTGGTTGCCTTTCGGCGCAGCATCGTTGCCGCCTTCGACATATTCCATGCAGTTGCCACGAAGACGTTCTTCGGCAACGGCATAAAGCTCGCTGTTAATTGCTGCGGAGAATGAGCGCGGTTTGCCATTCGCATCCTTGTCGGTTGTCGTCAACGACAACGAGACGGGTGCGCCGTTCGGGTCGTGGTCTGCGGCTTTGTCGTAAGCAACGATGCTACGGAAATGGTTAAGGCCGAGTGCGAAAAACGCCTCACGGATGTCAGTTGGCTTGCCAGCATTGGACATCACACTTGCAAATCTTTGTGCTTGATTCATTTTGTATATGTTTTTTGTCCACGTAACCCAACGTGGCTTGGGACACAGAATTTATTTCTGTATCAATGGAACGTTCCTGAAACTTAGAATTGGCGTGTTCTGTAGGATTGTTACGCAGATAATCTCGTGAACTGCGGATGCAAAGTATCTTCGAGAAACAGATTGGCGTGAATGCGAACAAGGTACTACTTCTACATCCTGACACACAGACCACACAGACAACGACGGGGGTATGAACCCAATTCTGAGCGGCGAGGGTGGGTCATGCTATAATATCCCTCGTTCATAGCCATATCAGAAAAAAAATAGTAGAATAAAAAAAAAAAAAAATGAAAAAAATTTGGTGGATTAAAATATGTATTATATCTTTGTGGCGTGATAATTCTATGGCATTTTGTTAATGATTTTGGGGTTAATATTTATTAGTATTTTTTTTATTTATGGATTAGTACATTTTGTTGTTTTTCCCTCTCCGTTGTGAAACGGGGAGGTTTTTAAATGGAGATGTAGCTCAATGGCAGAGCGGTTGGCTGTTAACCAGTTAATCGAGGTTCGATTCCTTGCTTCTCCGCAAGTGACCTGTTAAGCCTCTCTACGATGCTCAAATTTACGGGTCGATATATTGCGAGTTAGAGTAATGGTAACTTGTTTGGTTCATGCCCAAAAGATACAGGTTCGATTCCTGTACTCGCTACTATTATGAAAGAGAAAGTTTTGAACAAGCTGGTAATTGGATTTTTGATAATAGCGATAATAGTTGTTATCTATGCGATTTATTCATTGGTGAAGACTTCGGACCTATAACTCAGTTGGTCAGAGTAGCAGACTCATAATCTGAAGGTCGCAGGTTCAAACCCTGCTGGGTCCACTAAAAAAACAATTATGTCAACAAAGAGATTACCTCTTACAGGCGACCTTACTTGTGATGTATGGGCTGAAGCTGTAAACGGTTTGATAAATATTGCACGCTATCAAATCGAACTTGGGAATATAGAAAAAGCAAAAAGAATAGCCTCTGATGTAGGGGAGATATTTGATAAGGCATACAAAGACTGGAAAAGACATTGGGAGATATGTAGCAGCATAGCACCGACATTCATACTATTTGCCTGGTGCAAATAGAACGGGCTGGCGATTACGAAACGACGGTTTGGTACTTCGCTAAAGCCCAAAAAAGATTACTTGCGCAAGATGCCACTGTTTCGCGCCTGGAGTACGAAGGCTCTTCAAGAGGACGGCAATGCCGATAACTAAGGTTGGTTGAAGATGCAAGGCATAATGAGAGGACTTCGCTAAGCAACAATTCATATGTCCCTCCAACCTAAAAACGGTACAGTGGCTATAAGGCTCGTTAGTTCAACGGATAGAACAGGAGTTTTCTAAACTCTCAATGTGGGTTCGATTCCCTCACGGGCTACGAATAAAATTGAAAAGAAAATGGAAGAAAACAAGACGATTGAATTGGAAGACATCGACTTGGAAGACTTTGATATAAAACAATTGTTTGTATCGGAGATGATGAGTCAGGAAGAGTTGGATGCAATGTTTAGCGCATTAGACGACATTGATGAGAACGGGATTGCGTCGGAGTGAGAGAGCCGAGGCGGACTGTAAATCCGTTGCTTAATGCTGAGTAGGTGCGAATCCTTCCAGTCCCACTTTTTAGTTCACGTTATTAAATTTTAATATTAATATTGTGGTTGCCTTTATCGTATAGCGGTTATTACGGTTGGAAATAACAGACAGCGGTTCGACTCCACTTAAAGGCTCAAATAAAGGAGAAGAAGAAAATGATGACATTGGAAGAAGCGATACAACACGCAGAGGAGAAAGGTGCTTCAATGCTTATGAATCCAAGGACTGTTGATTGTAACTGTGGATTAGAGCATCTTCAACTTGCGGATTGGCTCAGACAGTTGAAAACATACTATGAAGATGGAAAGGTTGAAAATGACGGCTATCTTGTAGAGAAGACTGGCTTTGACGGAGAGGAGGTTGAAACGAGGCTTTCTTCAAGCAGCAATGTTTTAAGGGTGCGTTTGAAGCAAACTGAGCCGCCATCTATAAATACAATCAGAAGTCTTGTCAGAAGCTATAATTCGGCAGCAATAGACTCTAATGGCAGGATGCCAAGGGTTATATTCGATTGCAATGAAGAGGATGGAGCATATACGTATGATTTATATGCAACGGCAATTGACCCGTTTGCATTGAATTAAGGTAGGTTGGCAGAGTGGTCGATTGCAGCTGTTTGCTAAACAGCCGACTGCGAAGAGTGGTCCATAGGTTCAAATCCTGTACCTACCGCTTGTCGAACTAATAAAATGAAACGATATGACATTAGGAATCTCTACGATAATATGTTTACTGGTACTAATATTATTCGCTGTCTGCGAAGTATGGTGCAAGGTAAAAGACGTTCAAGCAACATTATCTTGGTTGATAGAAAAGATAGGCTATATGCAAGGAATAATTGATATGTATGCAGACGACGAAGACGAAGATGAAGATGAAAGTCAAAATAATTAATCTGGGTGTAGTACAGTAGGTAGTATGCTTGCTTTGGGAGCAAGAGGTCGCAAGTTCGAGCCTTGCCACCCAGACTAAAAGGAAGAGAAATGGACAAGGAAATGAAATTTATGAACGCCCAGAACATCTGGGAGCTTACTGAGTTCTGCAACAAGTACACTATCACAAAAGATGATATAGTTGTAGTTTTTGAAAAGCACAGTAAGGAAGGCAATGTAATAGGATATACACTTGTTTACTATGGAGCCAAACGAGTTTGACAAAGAGAATGTACTGTATTGTAGGGATTGTCTTTCGCTATCCATAAAGGGAGGTCGAGGCATTCCAGATTATTGCACAGAATGTGCATCGACAAACATAGGAGACGCCCCGATAAAATCGTGGGTCAAGATGTTTGAAAACACATACGGTTACAACTACTTGCAGGGTAAACCGAAAGTAGAAGACGCATTAGAAGAATATTCAATAAGGAAAAGAAATGGAATCTACACAAGGCAAAACGGTCAAGATGACCACTCCTAATCAGGAGACTCCTAAGCAGGAGAAAGGCAAGATTTCTTATGAAGACTTGGAGAGACTTGCATATCAACTTTCAGAGCAGGCTAAGCAGATGAAGGTTGCGATTGAAGAACGCGATAAGGTCATTGACCAGCTGAAACATCAACTTGGTGCAACCAACAATGTATTCGCAAGGCTTGAGTTTTTGTTTGATGTAATCAAAAACTCGAATGTAAGGTTCGGTGAGACATTTGCACAGCAGTGCGTTGAAGAGGTTGAGAAGTTGATGGAAATTCCTGAGAATCCTCCAACAGAAAACACAGAAGAGAATGAAGGCAAAGAAGATGCAGTACAAGCCGACTAACTGTGTGGTAATCAATGTCGGTGAGGGCTTTTTTAAAGCATGGCTTGAATTTCTCGCACCTCTGCATGGACTCACAAACAAAGAAATTGAGATTGCTGCTGAGTTTCTTGCAAAGAGGTTTGAGATAGCGAAGTCGTGCAATGACAATGCCCTCATCGACAAATTACTTTTTTCGGCAGAAAAGAAAGAGGAAATACGTCAGAAGTTCGACATGACAAAGACTTATTTCTATACCGTGATAACGAAGTTCAAACAAAGGGGCTTTATTGTCAACGGCAGATTGAATCCTAAATTTCTTCCGAAAGCAGGAGTTGACAAGAACATCTATCAATTGCTTGTGGTATTCAATACTAAGGAAGATGACTAATGAAGCTATATATAGGGAAGTGGCAAAAAACACTGGATTAGACCTTAAAATTGTCAAGGGGGTATATTTGTCTTACTGGGCGTTTATAAGGGACAGAATCCAAGATTTACCGCTAAAAACAATGAATGAGGAAGATTTTGATTCATATAGAGTAAACTTCTCCATCCCCTATTTTGGCAAGATGTATTTGACAAAGCAACGGTTTAAAAACATAAGAGCAAAATTTGAATATGATACACTTAAAAAAGATAAGCCCGACATTCACAACAGTGATAACGACGGCTGATGTTTATGACAAAGACCAGTATGAGAATGGTCTTATTGTTGCAAAGAGAGGCACTGTAATGGAGTTTCAGAAGGTTCTTTACGTCGGTGATACTGTAAAGAACATCAAGGAAGGTGATTTGGTTCACATTGACCCTATCAGGTACGCAGTGTTCTATCAAGACCCGAACTCAGTAAAGGCAAACGGTGCTGTAAAATCCTATAATATTCCTCAGTTGGTAATCAATGGTGAAAGGTGTTTTAAAATTACACAGGCTGACATTGATTTCATTGTGGACGAATGGGATGAGGCTGACGAGCCAGAGCCAGCATCTATAATCTCTTTGAAGGATGATTTGATTTTGAAAGCGTAATAATCAACAAAACCTAACTATGAGCCGTGTAAACCACGGCTTTTTTTGATATGATGAAATTGTTTCGTTTGGTAAATTACGAAGTTACCATTTCTGAAGAAGCACTTACACTTGCTAAATTCAGAAAAATCTGGGATAGGGATAGGACGCAAGGAAAGTTGAAAGCGCAGCAAGAGTTGGCGTTCATATACTTTTATGCTGACCCTCGAAGCGATTATGCTGCAATCATAGACGACGAGGACAGGGAGAAGGAAATAAAGAAAGGATTGGGTCTTAAAGACGATTGGGTTATTGACAGGGACTTGTCTGCGGCTATTGACTTCTATAAATCTTTCAAGCCTACAATCTGTCTTGCTCTCGATGATGCAAGATTGCAGCTTGAAAAGGTAAGGACAAAACTAAGGAACATCAGTCTTGAAGATGTGAAGATTAAGGACATTTCTGATTTTATAAAGGCGAATAGTGATGTTAGCAAGGCTATCGACCTTTTCTGCGAAATTGAAAAGAAAGTGAACAGGGAAATTCAGGAATCGACCAAGATGAGAGGTGTTGCAGAAAAGAAATTGTTTGACGAAGGAATTGATTTGTAATGCAAAAGTTTAATCAGTATCAGACTCAACTGTCTGACGAGGACTTCGAGAAACTTCCACAAGAAGTCAGAGAGCAGTTCATCGAATATATAACGAGTGTTCCTTTAATTAAAAGCTACATAAGCCTTGAAAGGAAAAGGGCGTGTGATATAGAAAAAGACGAGAAGGGAAGGATAAAGGTCGATATAACACAGCCTCACATTTTAGAGGATATGGATTATTTCAGACCTGCCGCTTTGTACTATAAGGAACACGGATGTTATACGAATCTTACTCCGAACTCTAATAAGAACTCAGACTATGGTAAATGGATTCGTGAAGAAATACGCCGTTGCTATTATGGATATGTAAGGCCATCTGACGGCGAATGGATAACAGGAGATTACTATTTCTTTCTTAATTATTGCCCTATCCTTATTTCGGACGTTGACGATTCTGACGATAAGAAAGGCAAGAAGAAAAGGGCTAAACGTGTGATTGATTTTCCATATGTTTGGGAAGGTCACTATTATCTGTCTCATTATCTTGAACAGGCAAGAAATAATGGACATCACGCTTGTATGCTCGCAAGACGTGGTGCTGGCAAATCATTCTTTGGTGCTGCAAGATTGGCAAAGCGATTCATCCTTGGCGAAGATGAAGAGGTGAAGAAAAAGGTACAATGTGTCGTAACTGCAAGCGAAAGGAAATATATCATAGGTGCAAACCAAGTGCTTGATATGTTTCAGTATTACATCGACTTCTGCGCCAACAATACGCAGTTCCCTGCTGCAAGATTGGAGAACACCGCTCAGAATATGAAATGGACGATGGGATTCATCGACCAGACTAATGGCACGAAGAAGGGAACTCTTAATTCTGTAATGGGTATTACCTCGAAAGATGATGAATCAAAACTTATCGGTTCTCGTGGTCAATTGTATCTGATTGAGGAAATGGGTTCATTCCCAAGGTTGCTTGGTATGTATGCTCGTTTGCGACCGTCAGTAGAGGACGGTGAAAATGTGTTCGGGCAGATTTATATGTATGGAACAGCAGGTGACGATGAAAGCAACTTTTCATCAGCGCAAGAAATTATGTATAACCCTGTCGGCTACAATATGCAAGCCGTTAAGAATGTATATGACAAGGAAGGTCAAGGAAGACAATATTTTACTTATTTCTTTCCATCGTATATCAATCGGGCAAACTGTTACGATAAGAATGGTAATTCGGACGTAATTAAGGCTTTGATAGAAGTATTGCAAGATAGGTATATCACAAAATACAATACAACCGACATTAACTCTATCGTAAAACGTATATCCGAATATCCTATCACACCTGCCGAGGCTATACTTAGGGCTAATAAAAACCTATTCCCAGTAGTAGAGTTGAACGAAAGGATAAGTCAAATTGACAATGACCCAGGATTTTACAATGATACATATGTAGGACATTTCGTACAAGTCAAAGACCATATCGAGTTCAGACCATCGACGGACATTCCAATCAGACAATACCCATTGAACGACAACAAAGCGGAAGGTGCGGTTGAAATTTACACTATGCCTCAAAAAAACTCTGATGGCGAAGTTCCTGGAGAACGTTACATTATCGGCTATGACCCTGTTGATGATGATGAATCTCAAACAATGTCCTTGACGTCTATGTTTGTTCTTGATTTATGGACAGACAAAATTGTTTGTGAATACACTGGACGTAAAAGACTTGCAGATGATAACTATGAAATAGTAAGACAGGCTTGTATGTTCTTCAATGCAAAATGTTTGTATGAAAATAACAAGAAGGGCATATACTCTTATTTTGCGCAAAGGAATTGTCTGTACTTGCTTGCAGAAACACCTGAATATTTAAGAGACAAAGACTTGATAAAAGTCATCGGAATAGGTAATAAGGGCAGGGGTGTTAATGCTACGCTTGGCATAAACAACTATGCGAACTTGTTGATTCAACAGTGGTTGATAAAGCCTGTGACAAATATTGTCGAAGAAGACGGAGAACAAAAGGAAATAACAATATCAAACTTATATAATCTCAAAGGACGCGCTCTGATACTTGAACTCATCAAATTTAACCCAGATGGCAACTTTGACCGAGTAAGAGCATTGGGTATGGCTATGTTGTACAGAGAAGAGAAGATGATTTTGTATCAGGGAGATATGAGGAACGCTAATAAAAAAGATACTAAGTATCTTGGGAATGACGAGTTCTTTGTAAAAAACTATACTAAGCATAAACCAAAACGTAATATGTACTTCAATAATATAGTATAGTGCTTTTAAGCCGAATGTTTTAAGCATATATTTGCATTGTTAAAAGGAATTGAATATGAGCAGTTATGCTGGTCTTCCTCCACAACAGTTGCCGATGAGCAAGAAAGGAAAGGAGTGGAGGAAGAAACATTTGGATTGGGCTAATTCGAGGTCGTATTTTAATTACAGTCCTGTAAGGAAGTCGTTGGCTGCGATGAAGATAAACTATGATTTAGTCAACGGCATAATCCATATGAAGGATATCGAACACGTACTCAACCCTAACGACATTGAGGGATGTTTTATCCCTAACAAAATACAGCACTACCCTATCATCAACTCAAAACTTGGAGTTCTTAGGGGAGAGGAAGCGAAAAGAAACTTTGATTTCAGGGTTGTTGTAACCAATCCAAACGCTGTTAGCGAAATTGAAAATAACAAAAAGAAGGAAGTCTTTGAGATGCTTCAACAGTTCGTTCAGAATCAAGACATGAGCGATGATGAGGCTAATCAACAATTGACCGACATGGACAGGTATTACTCATACGAATGGCAGGATATGCGAGAGGTAATGGGTAACGCCCTGTTAAATCATTATATAAAGGAACTTGACATCAAGACAAAGTTCAACGAAGGATTTATGGACGCGCTTACCGTCGGTGAAGAAATATATAGATGTGATATTGTAAGCGGCGAGCCAACGTTTGAAAGAATTAATCCAGAGAAAATAAGCATTTTCAGAAGCGGTACTTCTGACAAAGTAGAAGATGCCGACGTTATAATAATAGAAGACTATTTGCCTATAGGCAAGGTATATGATGAGTTTGGAGAGTCCTTGACAAAGAAAGATATGGAACATCTTGAAAAAGGGCTTTCAAGTTCGGAAGACGCAGATGAAATGGGTAATATTGACGAAAGGGATGGATTTGTCAATATGCACATGATTGGAGATACAATCGCTACTGACGATACATACTTTGACCCATATAATCTTTTTGGTGCAAACAATCCGAACAATCTTACTCCATTTGATATGGATGGGAATGTGAGGGTTCTACGTATGTACTGGAAGTCAAGAAGAAGAATTAAAAAGGTAAAGTCATATGACCCTGAAACGGGTGAAGAACTCTACAATTTTTACAACGAAGACTACATTATAAACGAAGACGCAGGCGAAGAAGAAACTGCGTTCTATATAAACGAAGCATGGGAAGGCACTCTTATCGGTAAGAGTATATACGTAAATATGCGTCCAAGACCAATCCAGTATAACAGACTTTCAAACCCTTCGATATGTCATTTTGGAATTGTAGGTACGATATACAACCGTAATGAATCCAAACCTTATTCCCTTGTGGATATGATGAAACCATACAGTTATATGTATGATGTCATATACGATAGATTGCTCAAGACGGTGGCAAACAACTGGGGTAAGATAATTCAGATGGACTTCGCCAAAATACCTGACGGATGGACACCTGAGCAATGGATGTACTGGGCTAAGGAAAACAGCATTGCTGTAATTGACTCGTTCAAGGAAGGCAACAAAGGCGCAGCTACAGGCAAGATATCTGGAGCATTAAATACAAATACTACAGGTGTGATAGACGCAGACCTCAGCCAGGCGATAATGGGCTACATTAACTTACTTGTACAAACAAAGGATGAGATGGGAGAAATCTCAGGTATAAGTAAGCAAAGAGAGGGTCAAGTTTCAAACAGAGAAACCGTTGGTGGTGTTGAAAGGGCTACGCTGCAATCTTCGCATATAACTGAATGGTGGTTTACAAAACACGACAATACAAAGAAAAGATGTCTTGAAGTATTACTTGAAACGGCTAAAATCGCTATCAGGGGCAAAAGCAAGAAATTCTCATACATTCTTCCTGACTATGCCGTAAAGATGATGGATATAGACGGCAACCTTTTGTCTGAAAACGACTATGGCATCGTAGTAGATTCTGATGGTGTAGAACTCGACAAGGATAAACTCGAAGCAATTGTTCAGGCAGGCATACAGACACAATCTATGTTGATGTCTACCGCAATGAAGGCACTTGGTTCTTCTTCATTGGCTGAGAAGCAAAGGATGATTGAACAGGATGAGCAAATGAGAATGCAACAGCAACAGCAGCAGCAACAAGCTCAGTTACAACAACAGCAACAACAGGCTGAACTTCAATTACAGATGCAGCAGGCGCAAATGCAGTTACAGAACGAGATGAACATTAGGGATAATGAGACCAGGCTTCAAATCGCACAACTGCAAGCCGCAGTAAAAGCAGAACAGGAAATACCTGAAGAGTCTCAGATGACTGAAAAAGAAAGACTTGAAGCAAGTCTCAAGGAAAGAACATTGGAAGAGAATAAAAGGCAATTCGATGAGAAGCAGAGGCTTGAGAGAGATAAGTTTAGTTTTGACAGAAGGAAAGCGGAAATCGACAAAGATTTGAAAGAGAAGCAAATTTCTGTTCAAAGAATGAAGAAAACTTCAAATAGTAATTAATTATGGGCTATATAAAAAGACTTAAGGAGAACGAGCTTGTAGGTGGCACATCTGAAACATTTGTCTATCCTATCACAGCAACAACAGCGGTTTATCACGATGGTGAACCGCTCAGTGATGTGATAACAAGGATGGACATAGAAAATATGCCTACCGTCGTAAACAATCAAGACGTTACTCTGCAATATGGAGAGAAGTCCATTGTGGCAGTTGTTGGAGAACAAGAGATAACAGTTACGATGCCGCCAGAGCCAGAGATTCCTGAGCCTGAACCATTGTCTGTCATCAATGGTAATCCTCAACTTGAATATGGCAAACAATCGACTGTTGCTACAATAGATGGAAAAAACATCACAGTAACAATGCCGTCTGCTCCACAGCAAGAGACTGTTACAGTTGAAAATAAGAACGCAAATCTACAATATGGTTCTACTGCGACAGTGGCGACAATCAACGGAGTTGACGTCAACGTTTCATTACCAGAACCTCCGCCATCGGAAGTGTCTATAGATGCTGTGGACATAGACGTTTACTCCTGGGGCGAACTTGACGATTTCATTAATTGGAAGTTAAAAGAGAAGCCGACAGGAGGATATTCGTTCCTATATGCAGTAGGTTTGTCGTTGCATTACAATGGTACAGGAGTATTCACAAGAATACATATCAGGGCTGATTTCGGCATAGAAACCGATTTTGAAAATGGAATGTTAAAAGCAATAGACACTCACAATTGCGAAATATATGGACATTCCCATACATTGTATATGTATAGAACTGTCAATGGCTCAAGGGTAAAAAGTATTTTGTCATTAAAGACTTCGTACTTGAAAATAGAGCAACTTCGTATGATGAGGCATCCTAACAAAACAGACGTAGACACAGATTCGATTGGAGGTTATATAAAAGTTGGATGCTTTGGTGATAGGACATATCTTGTGTTCAACAAGGTTGAGTTCTTGAATTTCCCAGTATGTAGCACCAAGCCTATTGCAGCAACAACAGACTCGGATGACATAGGTGTATTGCATCCAGACCCATTTACATTCATTAAGATTGAGGGTGGTATTTGGCGAAATGGTATAACAACAGGAACTGATTGGTCTGTGAAAATAGAAATGAACGAATGCCAATTTGTTGTGCATCCATTCAGATTTAATTACACTGTATTGGATAATCCTTACAGGAATGCGATACTTGCTGCTGATTATAATGAATGCTATGCAAAAGTAATATACACAGGTTATGTAGGCTCGGTTCAGATGAGGATATATAATCAACAGGCTGGCTCGTCAAAGGTAGGAGATACTCTAAGGCAAACCATTGGATGCGGTAAAATTAGCCTCATCAAACAATCTGATGGAGTGATTATACAAGACACGACATTATATTCTGATGGAACAGTAAAACTTTGTTCTGTTGATACAGATACGTTTGACTCTACACAGAATGGATTGCTCGATAGGACAAAAAGACTTCGTATTTATTACGGTTTGACACCAGAGACTATCCTAAACATAGAGAATAATAATACTCCGCAAGAAGAAGAGGAGACCCAACAGAACGATGGAGTTCCACAAGGTGTAATCGTAATGTGGAGTGGTTATAATGAAAACATACCAATAGGCTGGGCGTTATGTGATGGTCAGACTGTTGATGGCGTTAAGACTCCTGATTTAAGAGGCAAGTTTATATACGCGGCAGAAGAGAATAGGATTGGAGAACTTGGAGTTGTGGCTAACGCAGAAGGATGGCACACAGGAGAGCCATCTAACTCTACGTACAAAACGTCATTTACAATGTATGCCAGCGACTTACCACAACACACACACCCGTTAACTACTAATTCTACGTATAAAGTTCCTGCTACAAATAAAGGTTTTGAAGATATTAAGAGTTCAGGGAATGGTGCTTGTGCTTGGGATAGCAATTATGGAGATAAGGATTTTGAACTGATAAACGCGACAAAAGTGAATACAGGTTGTGGTTCTACATCGAAGACATTTACGATTAACATACCGAAACCTTCGTTTTATACACTTGCGTTTATAATGAAAGTAGTATAATGGAAAGAGAAAATTCAAGAGTAGCCTTTTGCTTAGGCGATAAGGTTATGTTCGGAGTCATTTCGGACAACATACCATATACAGCATTTAACGAATGTATGAAAGTTTACTTGTATAATTCCGTTAAATACTACGAGGTAGTAAAGGGTGAATATTGGATAGATGAAGAAGACCCGTATGTAATACACGTAGCAATTCCTCCTGCAAAGACGGAGAAGATGTTACCTGGTGATTATGACCTTGTAATCAAAGGTTGCGTATATGACGTAATTGACAAGGCGGACATTGAAACCTCTGCAAGGATTATGAATGCAATAAGACTTGACTGGTCTCCTGCGAGGAAAGACCACTTTGCGAATGGAGTTGCTCCAATTTTAGAAAATGATTAAATAACAATAATATGGCACAGAAAGAAAATATATACAGAGTAGGATTTGGAAGGATACGTCTTGGGTTTGACCAGAACGTAACTACATCCGACGGACTTACGCCTGAGCAAGTGAACAACCTTATTGATGCCAAAGTTCCAGATTTGACTTTGAACAACGGTGGAGGTACTGTTCCATTTGCCACACTTAATGGTCAGACATATTATTTTCCGCCTACACCTAAGACTTATGACTCGGTTCTTCCGATAAAAAGGACTCCAGGGACATCAACAGATACATTCTCATTGATGTACGATACAGAAACTCTTGGAGTGCAGGATGGAAAGCTATATGCAAAGGCAAAGCCCGTAACATACGAGCTTCCATTAAAGGAAGAGAATGGTGTTGTGAAGGTAATAATAGGAAACTCTATGACAAAAACATCTGGTTCGCTCAACATAAAAGTATCAGAAAACGACAAGTTGCTTTCTATTGATGGCAATGGGTTGAAGACTACTATTAGTGTTGATGGTCCAGACGATGTTGATGGATATAGGGTATATACTATTAAAGGAAAGGCGAATGTATCACTCGGTACAATTTCATTCCCAATACAGGAATTTGCAGACACGAAGATAGATACCTTGTCGTTTGATACTTCCACAAAGAAACTTACAATAGTAGATACTGCTGGTTCTACCTTTGAAACAACAGTACCATATAAGGATTATGTTCAAGGAGATGGCATTGATATTAATGGCAGTGCAATAAGCGTTAAATATGACGGCACAACCATAGTCAAAGATGCTACTACTGGCAAACTCAAAAGTGTTACAAACATAAGTGGAACTGCACCTATTGTAGTTTCAGAAAACAATGTTATTGGATTTAACTACAACGAAAACCAATTCGCAGTAACTGAAGGAGTATTTGGCATTAAGGATAGTGTAATTCCAAACACATCGGCATTGACAACGAAAGTTACCAACATAGAAGGGGATATTACACAAATCAATACAACGCTTGGAACAAAGGCAGATAAAACAGACCTTAGTGGTAAACTTGATATAGCACAACCTGATGTAACGGCAGGGAATTACCTCGTTGTAAAAGAGGTAGATGGAGCCAAGAAGGTAACATTTGCACCATTCCCATTTGATGCCGAAGAGATTGATACTATCAAGAATCTTAGTAACATCCTCATATACAGAGGTGTTAAATCTGCAATATCAGAACTTCCAGAGGCAAATGATTCTGAAACTGGGGATGTTTGGTTTGTTAACATTGGAACAACCGCAGAACCAAAGTACGCCGAATACGTATTCAATGGTGAAGTATGGGAGAAACTCGGAGACCACGAGCAGGTAGTGTATACAGGCGGAACAAATATTACAATAAATGGGACAGAAATTTCTTGCGATATAGACCCGAATGATTTTGTTCAGGTTTCATCAATGGATGATTATTATACTAAAACGCAGACAGATAATAAGTTCCTTACAATTGATGATGCGGCTTCAACATATTTAACAGGTCCTGCATATACGGCAGGCGCAAATGTAACTATTAGTAATGGAAGAGAAATTTCTGTAGACCTCGGTAATGCTATAAGTAGTCAGTTACAAAACTATTATACAAAGAGCGAGACGTACAGTCAAGCTGAAGTCGATAATATGATAAATGCAATTGAAGACCACGACACGACATATACGGCAGGCACAGGCATTGATATTACAAACGGCGAAATCTCTTGTACGATAGAAAACACAGATACCACATATACTGGCGATGGAACAACGGTATTTATCGACAGCAACAATGTAATATCTGCAAATATTCCGTCCGTACCTGATATGAGCAATTATTACACCAAAAGTCAGGTATACAACAAAACTGATATTGATACTAAGTTTGCTAATCTTGTGGACGACGATACAACTTATACAGCAGGAATAAACGTTCAGATTTCAAATGACAACGTAATCAGTGCAACAGACACAAAGTATACTGGAGACGGTACAACTATCACAATTAGTAATCAGAATGTTATAAGTGCAAATCTTCCTGACACAAGCAATTTCGTAACAAGCTCTACGATAAGTTTGTTTAAGAATATAAGAATAATGTCAGCAAGCAGCATTAGCAATAGTCTTAATAATATCAATACAACAGGTTGGACTGCGAACGACATATTAATTATAACAGATGTGCTTACGCAGTTGACATATTCTGTAAATGGCAATTCAAGAACCTGGTCTGGCCCGCTCGACTTTGACCTTATGTTTAGGTGGACAGGCACAGAGTTCAGACCTATGTTCTATTCAGTACACTAATTAAAATTTTAAAGAAATGATACAAACAATAGACCAGTTGAAAGCTGCATTTGGCGACGGTAAGTTTCCAACTCTTACAAATTGGGAAGATTTGATAGACACAATATTTGCACAAAATCAAACAAATATATACAGTTTTCACCAAAGCTGTTACGCATCAAGTGTTCCTTCGGTTATAGAACCTTCTGCTAACTCAGTTGTTGGCAATGTATATGATGGCAATCCGTTCAATCCATACGACCCAGTACCTGTAAGTACATTTATGTCTAACAAGTTTAACATCAAAACATATGAGTATACTCTACCAAGCTCTCAGCAACAGGCAATAGGATATGAACCTTTTATTCTTATTATCCATAACAATGGTGTAATGTATGGCGGAGGTAACCATAATACAGAAATGTATGTTTCTTGGACAGCAAAGGCACATGGAGAAGCATTCTATCTATCAGAAGCAAGCAGAGAGCCAAGATACTTTGAATATAAGAATGGTAAGTATGTGGCAAAACCACAAGTTGCAGTAATACCACTTGGCTGTAGCGTTGCTTTTTCTTATACAGAACTCAGTGGATTCCAGCCAATGGGCAACTTTACGTCAATTGATTACGATACATTAATGAAACAGAACAGCAATTAAAATTTAACAGTATGACACAACAGGAAATAGACGCTTTGAAAGCACGATTCAAGGCAGGAGGATATCCAACTCAGCAAGATTTTGAAGCGTTGATTGACGCTATCACAAATGGTGGCAGCAGTTCGAGTACAAGCGCACCAACTGGGCCAACTGTAATTCACGTAAACAATGTTTTGCGCGACAAGATTATATCTAATTACGAAACAAATGAAGGCGATTTTCCAGGCGAGTATGCAGGAGCTTCACTTTATAATCCTTTTACAGCAACGGTAGTATCTGATATTATCAATGCGTATGAACAATTGAATAACGTAAGTCTCGAAGGCATCGATTCTGTTATAATCATCAACGAATCGTGGGATTTCAAATATAATTACACATACGATGGAAGTTGGGGTATGACTGGCACGGGAGGATTTGACGGAAATCTTGGTAGCTATGGTGTAGAAAACTCGAATGTTCCTATCTATATCAAAACGAAGTATGCTAATGTATTACCTTCTGATAGTATAGGTTCGTCGCTGACTGATGACGAAGGATATATGGCAGCTTCTAATAATCCAACAGAGTATGGAGCAAGCTATGATTCTTATGGTGGACATGACGCAGTTTATGAGATACAAGTAATACCTGACGGTAATGCAATGATGTTCGTAAAAAGAAATGCTTACACTGATAACCAAGGCAATTCAAATACAGTTGACTGGGTTCCAGTAAATAAAAATATCACTATTACCGAATACGAACTTGGAGAAATGGCGCAAGAGTTCAATTCAAATAACGCTACAACTTAGTATAATCATCAGAAGGTAAAATGGAAAAGAAATATTATCTAAGCGAATGTCTTATAATAAGAGATGAAAATCAATACTTGCTTGAACATCTTACCAAAGGTGTTCAGGCTGGTATTGAACATTTCTACATATATGACAATATGAGTGAAGTGGCTGTATCTGACTATTTACACGGCACAGAACTATCTGATTATTGCACTGTCGAAACATTCCCTTCGACAGACAGAACTCAATACGATTGTTATAAAAAATTTGTCAAAGACCATAGACAAGATACAATGTGGTGCGCATTTATAGACACCGATGAAATGTTTGAAGGCAACCTAATTGACTTTTGTAAAAGACACGAAGATATTATATGTCTAAGATTTCAACAAGTCATGCACGGTGCTAATGGTCAGGCTTATGCAGATTATAGCAAAACACTAACAGAGAGGTTTCAAGACCATATAATCACTGGATTTTCGTACTATAAATGTGTGGTTCAAATGGAGTACATATTAGCACAGTTGCCGCATTTTTCATATGTACAATCCAACACCATACCTATGCAAAAGTGGCTAATGAACATACCTATGTTTAATCAGGAGTGTCAACTCCACCACTATATTTTTAAGTCATTTGAAGAATGGCTAAAAAAGAGTTTGAGAGGGAATGTATTGTCTATCAAAGGACACCAAATCAAAAATTTCTTTTTGGAGAATACGATACCAGACAAAGACAGAGATGCTCTTTTGAAAAAATACAATGTGTCGTTAGACGATGTAATGGGTTATCAAGAAAGGAGGTAGATATGATTCCAAAGGTTATACACTATTGTTGGTTCGGAAATAACGAGCCACCTAAAATAGTCGATAAGTGTATTGAGTCTTGGACGAAGATACTACCTGGCTATGAAATAAGAAAATGGGATGAAAGTAATTACGATGTAAACAAAACATCATTTACAGAAGAAGCGTATATTTACAGAAATTTTGCATTTGTATCTGACTATGCAAGATGGGATATACTCTACAATTATGGCGGTGTATATCTTGACACTGACGTTTTGCTCATAAAAGATATAACACCATTATTGGAGAAAGGTAATTTTGGAGGCGCAAATCTTGGAGGCGGCTTTGCTTCTGGTCTTATTGTTGCCTTGGAACCCAAGTCTACGATTGCAAAAGAAATGATGGAGGTGTATGAAAACGCAAGTTTCACATATCATAGAGGACAGCCTCACTTTGTAAACTGTGTAAAGAGAGAAACGGAGTTATTGTCAACGCATGGCTTTGATATAAATCTAAAAGAGAAGCAGGAAGTTGCTGGTATGACTATATATCCATCAGAGTATTTTAGCCCTTATAATCCTCATACAGGAGAAACTAAAATTACTGATAATACTTACGCCATTCATCAATATACGGGAACTTGGATGCCATCTTGGTTGCTCAAAACGGTTATGGCTAACAATATAAATACAAGAAAGCATTACGAAAATATTTATGATGAGTAAAACATTAATAGTAGGTTATGGTACAACTGGCAAAAACCTACACAGAGAAATAGCCGCACTCAAACCAGATACGTGCGACTTGAAATTCAAAGAAAATTACGGAACAACTACACCACTTCGTAAGCATGAGAACTACGACATCATATTTATATGCGTAGACACACCGTATGTAAACAACGAAAATCCTTGCGATTTAAGCGCGATTGAAACCGTAATAAAGGAATGGAAGGGTTCACTTGTAAATGACGGCGTATTCGTCATAAAAAGCACCATTCTGCCAGGAACAGCACGTTGCCTTGAATATGAGTTCAATGTAAACATCGTGGTATCGCCAGAATATTATGGCAACACGTACCACTGCAATAACTTTGATTTTAACTTTACCATTCTTGGTGGAAGTAAATCGGATTGTATAGCCGTGCAACAGGCACTACAACATTGTTACGACGCAAGACATCAATTTAAAATTGTAGACCATGACACAGCAGAATTAGTGAAATACATGGAAAATAGTTGGCTTGCTACAAAAGTAGCGTTCTGTTCACAATTTGCCTTACTTGCCGAACACTGTGGAGTTGACTATGAAAGTTTGAGGGAACTTTTTATTCTTGACCCAAGGGTAAATCCAAGCCATACTTTCATCGACAGAGATGAACCGTACTGGGATTCTCACTGCCTTAACAAAGATGTAAGAGCAATTGCGGAAACGTATAATGCTGATTTCCTGAATGATATGATTAAATTCAATGAAAACCGTAAAAAGAAAACTAATTTGGAGTTATATGTAGCCAAGTAAATTTTATACGTATGATTCGATAAATTACTTACGGGTGCAGATTGTCAAGAGAGTTTGTGTTGCATAACTTTGCAGTGCAAACTTTTAAAATAACAATAACTATGGCAGAGATTTTATCTGTACCTGATGGCAATCAGGGTATTCCATTCAGCATTCCAATTGGAGGCAACGGCAACGGCCTCTTTGGTGGTGGCAATACAAACCTTATCGACATCCTCGGATTTGCGATAATCGCGTCTATGTTTGGCTGGAACAACGGCGGCTTTGGCGGATTCGGTGGCAATGGCGCGAATGGCGCAGGCTTCATAAGCAATCAACTCAACAACGAAAATGGCAGACAACTTATAATGCAGGCTGTAACAGCAAACGGTGAAGCACAGAGAACTGCAATCCAAAGCCTTGCTACAACAATAGGTCAGGATTTCAATCTTGTAAACGGTGCCGTTATGAACGTGCAGAACTCGCTCAATCAGATTGCAAACACTCAGGGAACTAACGCCTTGCAGATTATAAATGCAATTCAGTCGGGAAATGCAAACATTATAAGCCAGTTCCAAAACTGTTGCTGCCAACAGCAACTTTTGACAGAGAGACAAACCAACACATTGCAGAACAGCGGCAATGCAAACACTCAGGCAGTTCTCAACAAATTGTCGGAGATGCAGGCAAACGCAATGCAAGACAAACTCAATGCAGCACTTGCAGAGAATGCGAAGTTGTCAGGTGAACTTTCTCAGTCGCAGCAAAACGGAATATTTGCGGGAATGATTACAAATGCAATCAATCCAGTAGTTGCACAACTTGCAGGCATAAGAAGTGAAGTTGATGCTATCAAGAGATGTCAGCCTTCTACGATTACATTGCCAAACAACAGTATGACGGCAGTGCCGACTATCTGGGCAAATGCAGTTGCTGACAATATTGTAGACAAGGTTTCTGCCGCTCTTAATGGGATTGGTACAACGCCTACTACTCCAACAGCAAATGCGTAATTCTAATTCAAGTATAACAATGGATTTCAATTCGACAATAGAAGGGTCTAAGATATATGTCCTTGACAAAAAGAATTTTAATCTTTCTGTTGGGATATTAAAATCAAAGACCCTTCCAGTAGCAAAGTTAGGAACGCTACAACAGACAATAACAATGACAGTTGATTTCGACGGCAAGGAAAGGGTGTTTACAGATGTTCCTTCAAATGCAGACAGCGCAAAGGAAGGCGATTTGGTTTACGCTTGCAATGGAGACCGTCTTACCCCAGTAATAGACAGTATGGTTTGCCAGTCAAGAAATATATTGGACTCGATACCGTTCCACGAAAGGGTTGTGAATGAGAGTTCGTCGATGAAGAGCATAGTGAATCCAAAGATTGCTGAAGATGAAAAACGTCTGAAGGCAATAAAGGATTTGCAAAAGAGACAGGCTGAAACCGACGAAAAACTTGACACCATCCTTAAAATGCTCAAAGACATAACTGTCGAAAAGAAGTCAAAATAATGCAAGATTATGGGTACAAGAAACTTTATTATATTTGACGACGAGGACTTGAGGGAGAATATGAAATACAATATGAAACTCAAGAGACGTTCAAATACCAGAGGCGGTATGGGCTACAAGGATGGCTATAAGAAAGGCTATCAGCACGGCTGGGAAGATAAGGAAAACGATGAAGAAGACGAGGAATACGCACGTAAACCAAGTCATTACAACGGATAATAGTACAGGCCAGCCTTCGGGTTGGCCTTAACTTTTAAAATATAATACTATGAAAAAGTTTACAAGTGAAGCAAGAAGGGCTTACGAGGACATGAATCACGGTATGTTCTCAAAGAGTCTCGCAGAGTTTGCCATAAGCAATATGAAAGACAAAAGGGGTGAGAAGGTTAATACTATATCACTCGAAGAGTATAAGACTTTATTGAACAGGCTTGGTCATAAAATTGAAGACAAGTATCTTTACACGTCTTGGTACTTGTATAATATGGCTATCGCCGACTACAAGGAAACCTTGCCATCTACGGAGCAGAAGTTTTCTTTTGTAAAGGAGACGCTGTTTGACCCAGATTGCTGCCCAGAGGCGGTACTTGAATGTTTTGTTGCGAAGATGTGTATTATGGGAGTGCCTATTTACTGGGAAAACTATTTATAATGAACAAGAAGTTAGCGGCAGAAATGCTTGAAGAATGGCAGAAATGGAGAAGGGGTAAACCTCCGTATGATGGAGATACCCCTGAAACCTACAATAAGATGCCATACTCCCCAAAGGAGATAGGAATTGCGTTGGATTACGTAATAAAGATATTGAAGGAAGATGATAATACAGGGGTTCACGATTGACAAAACAATCCCATCAGACTGGTGGGTAATGGCTTATTATAACGTAAGGAGCGAAGAAGACCTTGAAGATGTAGGCAACGCACTAAAAACAGTAGGACTTAATAAGGAATTAATTATAGATGCCATAAGGGTACTAAGCACACCAAACAGCGGATATACATTGACTATTAATAAATTGAGTACCTCTATAGTAGTGTTGTCAACAGCAACTAATCGCAAGGAATTTTTTGATACTTTTGCACACGAATTAAAACACCTGACTGAACATATAGGCTCTGCGTTTGGATTTGACTCCGAATCAGAAGACTCTGCGTGGCTTCAGGGTGAAATAAGTGGATGTATGTATAAGGTAATAAGGACATTAATGTGTAAAAACAATGGACAGTATATTGGGAATATTGCAAGAAGTCGGCATCCCGACGACAACAGCAATAGTGTCTTGGCTTTTAGCGAAAAGGAAATACCACGTAGAGGTTGATAATAAAGTTATCGCTAATATGGGTGATTCCTTTGAGTTTTATAAGAAAGTATCAGAAGACAATAAAGCAAGGCTTGATGCATATCAACAAAAAATTGATGAATTATTAGAAGAAAACTATGCTTTAAAATCAGACTTGTATACACTTAAAATACAGGTTTCGTTCTTAATGAAGTATAACTGTATGAAGGCTGGGTGTAAAAGCAGGATAACAAATTCGGACGACATCGACCACATAAACGAAAATGCCTCAAAACAGACAGATTGAGACTGATATATTTTATAGTAAATATTTTTGTTTACTACGACTATAATAATTCGTTAAATACGGTATTTTAATGCATTAAACAGCAATATATTTGCGGAAAATTTTAAGGAGAATGTAAAATGGAATTAGGACTTGGTATTGATAACATCCTTTCGGAAGATGAAATAGAGTCTATGTTCAGTGAGAACGCAGACGACGAATCTTCTGAAACCGAAACTGCGGCTGAGGAATCAGCGGAAGAAGCAGAAGAGGAAACGAGTGAGGATGACAAAGACAAAGACGAAAACGATGAATCTACCGAGGTTGACTTCGATGACAAAAAGAAGCAATCAGAGAGCGTAGGTAGTGATGAAGATATAGATGATTCGGGGACTCCTTCGGACAAAAAGCCAAAAGGTTCTTCTCCAAATAATTTCTATACTTCCATTACCAGGGCTTTGGTGGAAGATGGAGTTCTCGAAATATCTGATGAAAATGAGATTGCAAACATTAAGGATGCAGACGCATTAAGAGACGCTATTGCAAAGCAGATTGAAAATGGAATCAGTGAGAAAGAGAGAAGGTTGCAAAAAGCACTCGATGATGGCGTACCGCCAGAGATAGTAAAAACGTACAGGAATACCATTGATTTTCTTGATAGTATAACGGACAGTATGTTGGCTGCGAAAGATGACGCTGGCAAGAAACTGAGGGCAAACATTATTTATCAGGACTACATCAACAGGGGGTTCAGCGATGAGCGAGCAAAGAGAGAGTTGAAAAAGTCATTTGACGCACTTACGGATGTTGACGATGCAAAAGAAGCACTCGCATCAAACAAAGACTTTTTTAATAGTCGGTATAAAAGTATGTTCGAGGAGGCTGAAAAAGCAAAGCGTGAACTCGTCGAGACAGAGAAGAAAAATGCAGAAGACTTTAGAAAGTCTATTCTTGAAGAAAAGGGTACAATCGCAGGATTGACACTTACCGATTCTGTAAAGAAAAAGATATTTGACAATGCAACCAATCGTAAATGCCAAGGTAAGGACGGCAGAAAATTGTCAGCATTGGAAAAGTATCAGGAAGAAAACCCAAGGGAATACGTAAAGATTGTTTCTACCCTATGGACGGTTACAGATGGATTCAAGGACTTTTCTCAATTGTCTAAACAGGCGGTTCAGAAAGAAAAGAAACGAGGACTTGCGGCACTTGAAGGTGTAATCAACAGCACTCAGCGAAACTTTGATGGCTCACTCAACTTGGCGACAGGCGTTAATTTTGATGACGATACTCATTTTAGTGGGTTTAAACTTAATATTTAGAAACTTTAATTGATAATAGATATGGCAGGTAGTTTGGGTAAGTTTCAAATGAAGGGCTTTACTTATTGGAAGGGTCTCACAAGAGAAAACCACCTTGGTACTGTTTTTCAGTTGGAGCAGCAAAAGGCATCGGAACTTATGGTTCAGTTGCTTGCTATGTATAGGGGTAAGTCTTTGGAGACTTTTTTGAGTCAGTTCCCTACAAAAGAATTTGAAAATGACTCTGAATATTACTGGGATGTTATCGGTTCGCATAGAAGAAACATTCCGTTGCTTGAAGCAAGAGATGAAAATGGCCAGGTAGTAGAGGCAAATCGTGCTACAAACGTCGGCGCAGGTACTCAGCCTTTCTATCTTGTATTTGCAGAGGATTGGTTTGCCGATGGTGAGTTCATCGTAGGTGAACTTAACGAGGTATATCAGTTCAGAATCCTTGGCAATCCTATTGCAGAGGGTACGAATTTTGTTTATAAGGTAGAACTTGCAGGTGGTAACATTGACGGTTGTCCTCCTGAGAGACTGTTGGCAGGTGAGAGATTCTCTATCGAGGCTGCATTTGTTGAGAAAGAACTTTCAAGGAAGGTTGGTGATGTTAGATTCAGTTCTCCGATTTCGATGAGAAATGAGTGGTCTACAATCAGAATCCAACACAAGGTTCCAGGTTCGATGCTTAACAAGAAGCTCGCAGTAGGTATTCCTGTTATTACCAACGAGGGTAAGAAGGTCGTTCACAATATGTGGATGCACTACGTAGACTACGAGGCAGAGGTTCAGTTTGCAGACTATAAGAACAACGCTCTTGCATACGGCAGAAGCAACAGAAACGCAAATGGTGAGTATATGAACATTGGTAAGTCTGGTTCAGCCATCAAGACAGGCGCAGGTCTGTTCGAGCAGATGGAGGTATCAAATACTTACTACTACAACACATTCTCACTTAAACTTTTGGAGGATGCTCTCTATGAACTTTCGGCTTCAAAACTTGGTTTTGGCGAGCGTACATTTGTAATCAAGACTGGTGAGCGTGGTGCTATTCAGTTCCATAAGGCTGTAAGAGACGCAGTAAGCGGCTGGTCGATGTTTACTCTCAATGGCGATGGTCTTGGTGTTGTTAAGAAGACTTCTTCACCGCTCCACGACAACGCTCTCACGGCAGGTTATCAGTTCACTGAGTACAAGGCTCCTAATGGCGTTACCATTAAGCTCGAGGTTGACTCAGCATTCTATGACGACCCAGTTAGAAACAAGATTAAGCACCCTGACGGCGGCGTAGCATACTCTTATCGTTATGATATATTTGACATTGGTACTATGGACCAGCCAAATATCTTCAAGTGTGCGATTAAGGGTCAGCCCGAAATCAGAGGTTATCAGTGGGGTCTTAGGAATCCGTTCACTGGTCAGATGAACAACCCATATATGTCGTTCGACGAGGATTCGGCAGTAATGCACAAGATGGCAACATTCGGTGTATGTGTCCTCGACCCGACAAGAACTTTGAGTTTGATTCCTAATATTTTGCAGGCGTAATTAATCAGGGTGGGTGATTAAATTTACCCACCCTTTCAAAAATTTTAAAAGGAGAAGATAAAATGGCAAGGACAGCAAGAGTGCCAGAAGAGGCACAGGAGACAATTGAACAGACAGAAAGTATTATAGAAAGCGTAGATGCACCACACGGTCTCAAATCGTGTCTTACAAATGAACGAGTAATTGTAAGATATATCAACAGACCAAGCATGATAAAGAATCCTAAACACGTTCTTTATGGCGGTATGGCAGAGAATGCAGTGATTTCGTACACAGTACCAAGGCTTGCATCGTCAGGTGTTTACGTAAATGTATTGACCAAGCAGGAGAAGGATTTTCTTGAATACACTCTTGGTCTTGAACCAAACGCTTTGTCTGTGCATAAAACAGAAAACAATTTTTGGGATGACAGTAATTTCAATGGCATCAATAAGGTAAGGTTGAGTAAACAGGACAATTACTTTGATTTGAGAGACCCGAAGGATTATATCAGATTTAAGATTTTGCTTGCTAATAAAAACGCAATCTGCCCTTCGTTGCAGGAATTACAAGACAGACCAAAAGCAACATATAGATTCGTAGTAGTAAGAGAAAGCGAGGAGAACAAGGTGGCAAAGCAGGGTATGACAACTGTTATGGCTTGCTACAAGGAGTACGGCAAGATTGAGGATGACAAGTGGAAACTTCGCACGCTCATCGAACTCATTACAGGCAGAGTTATTGCTGATGCAACCAAACTTGACCAGTTGCAAGTCAAGATTAACGAACTCATACAGTCGGATTCCAAGACATTCCTCAGAACAATTACTGACGAATACTTCAATACAAAGGTTCTTATCAAGAAAGCAATCAGCAGTAATCTTATTTCAAACAGGAATAACTTGCTGTACTACACAAAGGACGGTTCGCCGCTTTGTGAACTTGGTGAGGAATCTACAATGAACATCGCTGCCAAATATCTTATGAACCCAAGACATCAGGAACTTAGGTTTGCAATAGAGGCGGCAGTAAAAGAGTAAGTAAAATGAATATAGTTGAGTTTAGTAATCAGTTTGACATAGAGTACAATAACGTGATGTCAAATGCGGCACCACCGATAAATGAGTATGAAAAGTCGGTCTTTCTTACAAAGGCTCAACTTGAATTGCTTAAAAATTACTTCAATCCAAAAGGCAACAAGTATCAAGAAGGCTTTGATGATTCATCTCCAAGGCAATTTGATTTCTCAAACCTTATGAAGGTGGTCAAGCCAAGACAGATACTCGCAATATCAGAGGAAGAGGCGGAGGAGAAGTCTCCTCGCAATGACGAGAGGCTTTTCCTTTATCTCAATGAAGACTACGACCCGTTCGATGAAAGGTCTTATATATACAAAGCACCGAATGATATACTTGCGATAGTAAACGAGAAGTGTTTTGTTACGATAGAAGGAAGGACATATAGGGCTAACATAGTTCCAATATCCTACAATGAATATACAAGACTTATTCAGAAACCATACGGACAGCCACTTAAAAGGCAAGTTTGGAGGCTTATGAACAGTTATAATTACTTCGACGACAAGACAAATGATTCTGTAACTGACGTAGTTTATGAACTGATAGGCAAGGATGGATGTGAAATATCAGATTATACGATACGATATGTAAGGAAACCAAGACCGATTATACTTTGTAACCTTCACGACAATTATCCAAGTTGTACAATAGAAGGCGAATATCTTTCGATGGAGTGTGAGCTTGACAGTGCAATCCACCCAGAAATAGTACAAAGGGCGGTCGAACTTGCAAAAGCAGCATACGTATCGGGTGATACAGAAACAGCAGTGCAAATGGGAGTAAGGAGTGAATAATGGACATACATGAGTTTAGCGACCAGTTCGACGTAATGTTGAACACCTTCGGAGAAGGAACATATATAGCGTTGGACGAATACGAGAAGTCAGTATTCCTCACCCAGGCGCAGCAGAAAGTAGTGGAAACTCTTTATAATGGCAACGCTGGCTATTCGTTTGAAGAGAGTGAAGGATTAAGAAGATGTCTAAGTTCTCTTGTTAAGACGATTGAAATACTTGATACAGTTCCACAGCCATTGATAAAGCCGATTAGTAAGAACTCTTACTTCTTTATGTTGCCAGACGACCTCTGGTTCATAACATACGAGAAGGTTACTATAAAGGCGGACAATGAATGTATGAATGGAAAGGAGCTTGATGTTATGCCTGTTACACAGGACGAGTATTTGAAAACAGCAAGGAACCCATTTAGAGGAGCGAACAACAGAAGAGCCTTACGGCTTGACGTAGAAAAAAATATTGTTGAGATAGTTTCAAAGTATAGGGTTGACAAATACCTTGTGAGATATATAAGGAAACTTCATCCTATAATACTTACGAATCTACCAGATGGACTTACAATACAAGGCGAAAGTATAATAACGGAGTGCGAACTGCATCCTTCCTTACATGACGTAATACTCAATGAAGCGGTAAGGATAGCATTGAAAACAAAAAGCCTTGGTGCTAATGCAACGCAACCTTCGTAAAATAATTTGACAAATGGCACAGTTTAGTACAAATCAAGTAAGGCACGTTTACGTTGCCAAAGCATTGAAGTCGAACGCCGCAGGTGTTACAAGCCTCGGAGACCTTGCTGTTATTCAGGCAAAGGATTCTACTGGTAAGAATACCAAAGGCTTTTACCTTTTGACTAAGGGTTACGGTGGTTTGACTCGTTCGGACATTGTAGAGGAGGGTAAGATTGAGTATATCACTTCCACCGCAGCTGCAAAGATGGCTCATAAAAAGAAAGAATACACACTTTCACTTAAGAGCGACACAGCACTTTGGTCGTCTAATGCAGTTACTGCAAAGTTTGCTAATCAGGATATTCTCGTGAGAATGTATTTCAAGCAGTATATCAGCATCGGCGAGGAAGATACCTATCAGAAGTACGGAGTAGTTCACACCTATACTGGCATGACCAAGGCTCAGTTCATTCAGACCCTTTATGAATCCCTTGAGGCAAATATGTCGAGAGAGTCTGACAAGATGGTTGAGTTTGAACTCACTGGCGCAACCAACGGTACTGCGTCGAACACTTCAACAATCGTAATCAAGGAAAAGGAGCCTGATTGGGTTCTTGGTGTAAGACAGCAAGCCTGGACAAACTTCGAGGTTGCTGCAAGCAAGGCTGAGATTGATGGTGCAGAAGTCAATGTGTTTACCACAGACGCAAATGGTTTCATTCCTTCTGACTTCAACGGAGGCACAGTATCTAATAGCAAGGTGATTGCAGACCTTGAATACTTCGCTATGGGTGACAGGGCTGACCTTTACAGAAATCTTGGTTGGCCGAATGTACGTCCTTCCAAGCTGCTTGTAGATGCAGATGCTGCAAATGGTTATGACCTTGTAGATATTGTCTACTATTTCAGCGGCCCAGTAGAGGATGTTCAGAGGTCGAGGAAGCAGATGACAATTGTTGCTCCTGCTGGCAGTGGTGCTGCTATCAAGACAGCAATTGATGCGATTGTTAATCCGACACCCACGGCAGGCGGTGGCAATTAATCTAATCTAAAACTGAAAATTCAAAAGGGTGCTTGCACCCTTTTTTCATATAAACATTATGGTACATTTTAATCAACTGAGCATAACACCTGATGGCAAGAGGATGGTCATTGATGTTATGGTCAGAGATACAAAGTATCTCAAAGATGTGTATCTTGATGAGTTGATTATAGACGCACAAGACACATATACAAACGGCGGTCCATCAAAAACTCCATACCTTATAAGGAAGTTCAGATGGGAAGATTCTGCCGATAAGCCGAAAAGATGTTGTGGGCTTTTGATGAAGAATGCACACGTTATCCTTGAAGATTACGTATATAAGTACACAGGCAATGAAATCAAGCCGAAGATGATGGTTGTGCTTGATGGAGAATTATTGAGACCAGACGTTGATTATATAGCAACATATTCTGACAATGTAGAAGTAGGGGTAGGCACTATAACGATAACTGGTGCAGGTGATTTTAGCGGTGTAAGGACAAAGAAGTTCGACATTGTTGATGAGAAAAGGCTACAAAACAATGTTACTCCTGCAACACCGAATCCAGAAGAAGCTGACTGTGGTTGTGATGAATTTGTAGCTCCAGAAAACTTCAATCACGAAGATGTCAAAATAAAACACGCAAGGCTCATTATAGATTGGCAAGATATGCTTGTACCAATGTATAATTCATTGTTCTTTGTATATGTAAAGACGAAAGGAAACCCAGCACCAGATGCACCTTGCGGCGGTGATAGTATGTACACTCTTGGTGTAACCGCAAACCTTTACCCTATCAAAAACTCTTTTATCTGTGCATTGAGAGAGATTGACAGGGATTGCAATGTTCCAAAGACATTCATAGATATGTATTTGAGATATGAAGCATTTAACGTAAATGTTAAGACTGGACATTATCAGGAAGCGATTTACATATGGAACAAATGGTTCGCAAAGATAGGCAAGCCTCGTCCACCACATACTGGAATGAAGCCTGATATATATCCAAATCACGCATATACGTACAATGGAATACCTTGGATTCATGGCAAGCCAAGACCTATGGTAAGGGATTATCAAGGACATACCGTTACTCCGCCTAATCCGCACGTAATGCCATATGGATATTACGGATGGGCTGTTCCGTGGATATGGCATTATCACAAGCATATGCTTCCATACTATGGATTCAAGGATGATGTAGGTTATAAGTTTAACGAAAGATACGGCGAACACGAATTTGTTGACAGACCGACAGCAGAATTGTTCGGCGGCCCATTTAATGAGCCAGTCGGGTTCTATTCGTATTTGCCACCAATAGGAGGATGTAACTGTGGGCATTAATGAAGTTGATGTAATAACTCAGGAATCACTTAGGAGATATTTCAACATACTAAGGAAGAAGGGCTATTACAATTACGCTGGTGTCAACAAGATAATCTTGCTTACTGCAATAAGGCATTTCCTTAACAGTGATATGGTTGTCTTGATGGACGAGTGTGATAAGAAAGTCATAGACAAAGTGTTAAACAACTTGTATTGTTCTATCTGCCCGATACCTACACCACAGTATCTTGCAGAGACGGACATAAGCGTTCTTGGTAATACTGATAGTTATATTTAGTATGTAAAACAATTAGAATCCTTGCGCGATATAAAACCTATGAATATATTTGCGCAAGGATTTTAAACATTAATACGATGAGTACATATAGTGAAGTAGCATCTATGGTTCTCGATGAGTTGAAAGTTAGTAGCGATGACAGTTACTTCAACGAAGACCATGTGATGTTTCTCATAGACAAATATAGGAGTTTCCTTATACAGCAGAAATATAGGAACGAACCAGTGATACCGTCTGTGGTTTATCAGACGATATGTATTCCATTGGTTGAGATTACAGGCACGGACTGCGATGGCGTACATTATCTTAAAAGCAAGAAGCCTTTGCCTATGATGTATGGGTTTGGAACAATACAGGTAACACCATACGATTACTTCCAGTCTGCGCATATCGTAATCATATCAAAAGAAAGGATGCGGTTTGTCGGAGAAAACAAGTACAGCAAGAATATAATATATTGCACATTGGATTCTCAGAATTACCTTGTGTTCAAGTCTATGAACCCACAGGCGTATTACCTTGACTTCGTAAGGCTTACTGCAATATTTGACAATCCAAGAATTGCATCCGAGTTTAAATGTGACGAGATTTGCGACAGCGACAATATGCAGATTCCTATTGAAGACGCAATGATACCTCAGCTGATAGAGTTCATTGTAAAAGAACTTTCAGGAGCTGTCTACAAGAAGGAAGATGTCAATAATAACGCACAAGATGACTTAAAGACAGAAGCATAATGAAGGGAGCAGTACACAAAATAACAAACTCTTATGGGCCAGGAGACGCTTACAAGGTTGAACGGGCTAACAGATATAAGACAATTGGTCAGAAAGTTGATGTTGCAACATACTTCAAGGTCATACGAGAAGTAGACAAGATATTCAGAAGGGAGTTGCTTAAAGGAGAAATTGTTACGTTGCCTTTAAGGATGGGCAATCTTAGACTGTGTATAATGAAGAAGGTTGTAATAAAGGACAGCCCGAATCATTGGCTTACAAACAAGTCTATTGATTGGAAGAGGACTACTGAATTATGGGAGAAGGAGCCTGACTTGAAACCAAAAGGTATTGTGGTTTATTCGGAAGGCTCTCCAATACCGAAAGTCAAATTTAGTACCAAGCGGTCGAACTATTCTAACCATACCTTTTATCAGTTCAGGATAAACAGGGATATTCTTGCAGAGGCTCATGTGCTTGTAGAGAGTGGTACGAGCGGACTTATATATAGGAAATAAAATGATTAAGGAAATTAAATACATAAAGATAAATGAGATACTGAGCAGAGTTACGAGGCATCCCATGCTAAAAGACACCACGCTTGAAGAGGTAATTCAGTATGTCATTGACTTTATGGGCATCTTAGGATTGCCAAAGTTTTTCGAGGATAGGGAAGCAAGGGTCAAAATAAACGAATACAGAGGAGTTCTCCCTTGTGATTATGTTTCAATCAACCAAGTGAAAGACTGGTCTACACGGACTTGTTTGAGGCATATGAGCGATACATTCATGCCAAGCGATGAGAACTATCCGAAAGAACTTAAGTTTGAAGGTGCGTTTAAAACGCAAGGCAATGTGATATTTACAAGTTTCAAGAAAGGAGATTTGCTTGTGTCTTACAAAGCGATTCCTGTTGATGAGAACGGCTATCCTCTATTGATAGATGACAGTAATTTCCTTGATGCTCTTGAATTGTTTATAAAGCAAAAGAAATTTACGATGTTGTTTGACATGGGAAAGGTGAATGCTACCGTAATGAAGAATACGCAGCAAGAATATGATTGGGCTGTCGGCAGACTTCAATCCAAGTTTACCATTCCAAGCACATCGGAGATGGAGACCATAACAAGAATGTGGGGTACATTGTTTAACAACAGAACAAGATTCGACAATGGCTTCAAGGACTTTAACAGAGAATATATTAGACAGCACTGATTATGTTAGCGAAACCACAAATAAAAGTTGCGAACTATGTCATTAAAGGTATGCAAATGGACTTGGCTGCAAGTAGGTTCAGTCCTGAGTTTGCATACCGCAATATGAATATGCGCATCACACCGATAAAAGACAGCGTTATGTCGTCGCTCACAAATGAACGTGGCAATGAGTATAGTGCTATCAGAGGCATCGGTGATGTCGAATACGAGAAAGCACTCAGGAGATGGTACAACAAAATATCTCCATATGACATATATAAGGACTATTATTACGAAGATGAGGTTGTTGTAGAAGATGAAGGGAATACTACTACTGGCATATATTATGGCGATGATGAAGAAGGAGAGAAACCTGACGGCGAAGTAGAAGGAGACATAATCGGCATACCTATCGGGCAGGGATTGATTGACAATGAACTCACAATATTCACAACAGAAGCAGATGAGGAGATTGACTTCCCAGTCAACGAAGGTCCATATCCAGACTTCCCTATAAGCAAAAAGTATTGGCTGAATGAACTTGTCGGGCTAAAAAACAATACAGACCGTATATACAAAATATGGTTTAACGACAAGAAACTCAATGGCAAGTTGCTTTACAAGGGACACCTTGATTTTAATGCTACAAGTCCTATAGAAACATTGGTATTCTATGAAAACAGTGACATAAGAAAAGTATATTGGACTGATGGTATTAATCAGCCAAGGTTCATAAATATAGCCGCTAAGGACGAAGAATTGGCAAGGTGGAACAATAAGTCGTTCGACTTCGTAAGGTCGCTCAGATTGGAAGAAAACGTGCAAATAGAGCATTTGATGGATGGCGGAGCGTTCCCTGCTGCTGCTGTTCAATATGTATGTACGTATTTCAACTTGTTTGGTGCCGAGTCAAATATCTTTTATACATCTCCTATATATTACACTACGCATAAAGACAGAGGTGCGTCGGCAGAGGAAACTACGTCAAATTCATTCAGGATAACCATCAAAAACCTTGATGTAAATTTTGACTATATAAGAATATACTCCATTGTAAGGACAAGCGTAGACAGCGTTCCTACGGTGAAACTTGTCAGCGAGATTAGTATGCCGCTCGAAAAGATAAATGATACGTATCAGATAACGTATGTTGATACCAATATAGGAGGAAGCAATGTAGACCCGACAGAATTGTTTTACGTTGGAGGCGAGATAATAACTGCGTATACTATGGGGCAGAAGGACAATACATTGTTCTTCGGCAATATAAGTCAGAAGAGATTGAGCGTACCAGAAGACATCAAGGAAAAGGTGAGGGTATTTGCCATGAATGCCACACCAGAATCGAATAGATATAAATCGGGATTTACCGATGCGTATTATTCAAGACTCAGATTCTATACTAAGCCAATAAGACAGTTCACCTTTAATGGTTATACGTTCGATATTCAAGGCGAAGATTCAGATGAATGGTTTATCATTAGTACGTCAAGACACGAATTTGACAAGATGCGTCAGAACATAAACAACGATTCTTATTTTCAAGCTGATGAAACATATAGGCTTGGATTACAATTCCAGCATTATACTGGCAAATGGTCTGATGTTATATGGATAGGTGATTATTTGAATAACATAAGTCCCAAGAAGGTTGAAGTATGGGGCCCTCAAGGAATAGATTATTATGGCGACAAGTGGTATGGGGCAGAAGCAAGGTTATCGTTTAAAAATACAAACAATGGTGACGGCTCTAAAGCATTCCTCAATTCGCTCATAGCCCTTGGGTATAGAAAGGTAAGACCTGTTGTTGTTTATCCTACGATAAATGAAAGGACAAATATAGCAGAAGGTGTATTGAATCCTACTATGTTTAACTATTCTGACAGGGCAAGCGGCAGATGTCATTCTATGGCATCTTATTTCTTCAGACCATTTATATTTGGCAGAAGAGACACGAATGCTTATGACATAAGAAAATACACACCTTTGACAATAGTTAACAACGAGTTTGATACATATATTTCTCAGTTGGCGACAAATCACGAGATACAAATCTCGTCGAACGCTGACACATTCGGCATATATGATGTTTCTGCCGATGAAGGAATTGGTAAATGTATGTATGCAATCGACAGGAATATAATCACGTTCAACTCTCCTGATGTTGAGCTCGACAATGAACTCAGCAATATCAATTACGATGACTTAGAGTTGAAAGTGATTGGCAATGTCAACATAGATAAGACTTGTTGTGATTCTGAAGTTATAACATCAAACACCGCTGGAGCATATTGGAAACCAATCAAGGTGGGTGATACTATCGTAAGAGACACAAAGTTCCCTCCTGGTTTCTGGCATGAAAAGAAATGGTTTCGTGAAGGCAGGTGTAACCTCATGTCTTATTGTTACATAGACAACATAGAGGACTTGGTTAACAATCACGACAATAAAGGTAGCGATGATGAGGCTTGGATATATCTTAAAAACAAATACTTTGCATATCCAATCTTTGTTTGGCAACAGACTGGTTCTTTGAACAACAGTACAAATAGAAGCGATGTCGAAATGTATTCTGTCCTCAAGCATAAGAAAATGTCGTATTATGAGCTTGGGTACACGACATTGTATGACAATGTTTCGGAACTATATCATCCGAAGGATATAGCATTGTGGAACTCTAATGAGAATACGATTATAAAGATTGATGACAAGATATACAAAGGTAACGAAGACAAGCTCATAATAGGTGGAGACGAATACTCAAGAACAGTCTCGGTTGTATCTGCAAGTTATTCACAGGAAGAAATAGACTGGTGGGAAGATGCTATGTCTGCACAGAATAAAGCAGTAGATGCCTATAGGAGGGCATTGGGCCAAATGATTCCATTTCCTGATAACCTAATTGTTTTAAACGATAAGAAACTTTATAAGTTAAAGGAAAAACTGTATGGTCCTGACGCTGAGAGTTATTTGATAGATGGAGCTTCTCTTGCAGAAGCGCAGACTTATTTTGAAGGATTACTTTACAGTATAGATACTCATCACTATATTAAAGACAAGTATGAGTCAATAAAGAATGGTGAAAGACCGCCTCTTGTTCCGTATTTTACCGTTGATTCAAACAGATATACAACTAAAGAAGGTTTAATCTCAAGTCTTCTTGCTCCACAGGAAACAATGACTATTAAACAAATCAACGATGAGTTTAAAATGACGAACAGCGACAATGACGATTTGACCAATTCTATCTATAAGACAAATCCGATTAGTTTGAAATTCAAGTCTACTCCACATCTTGTGATTAAACTGGAAAACGTAGAGAACTCAGGCTGGCAGAAAGCATTAGGGTATTCCAGTTCCGAAGAAACGGCGGGTGTTGCATTTGTAAATAGTGATAAGTTCCTACAGAATTACTCATACAAAACAATTCCTATTCGCAATGGTTCACTCAAGACTGGTAAGGCATATTTGCAACTTGCAAAATTAGTACGCCCAAAAGGTTCAATCAAGAATTTGTTTGGAGGTACAAATGCGTATGCACTTTCTCAAAACAAGTTTATTCCTTGTGGAGAGGCGGTTGACATATTCCAATTCAGGGTTGATTCCGACGGCAAGATTGAACGTGATAACAATGGTGAAGCATTGCTTGAGGTAAAGCCTAATATTGAAATAGTTTGGAGGGATGGCGATGTAAGGATGATGAATTACGAGTGTTTGAAGACATATCCATTCACACTTGAAGATGAGAACAGCATTACTGAAAGACTTGTCTTTGATGTGGAAACAAGAGTTAATCTTGCTGGCAGATATGACAACAATCGTTATCTTGAAACAAACTTCGTTGCATTGCCAACTAATATGAACTTGTTGAATAGCATATACCAACAGAAAAACAATTTTTTCCAGTACAGTGTAGAAGACACAAACAAGTTCAGTGTTACGGATTTCCCTAATACTCTTACTTGGACGAAGACGAAGATTGCAGGAGACACCATAGACAAGTGGACAAATATTACAATGGCTAACACTATGGATATTGATGGCGATAAAGGCAAAATAACAAAGTTGTTAAACTACAACGACAAACTCTTGTCATTTCAAGATAAGGGACTGTCTCAAATACTCTACAACGAACAGATGCAGATGAGTACAACAGATGGTGTTCCTATTGAAATAGCAAACAATGGTAAGGTGTCTGGCAGAAGGTACATATCCGAAAAGATTGGTACGAGCAACAAGTGGTCTATATGTGCAACGCCAAACAATCTTTATTTTGTTGATGACCACACAAAGAACATTTGGTGTTTTGGACAGAATGGACTTGTGAGTATATCTGATTCTCTCGGCTTCCATACTTGGATAAACAGAGAGTCAAAGACGCTCAATCCTTGGAATCCTTCAAGGTTTGACAATATTGTTACATATTACGACCCGAAGAACAAGGATGTATTGTTCTTTACAAAGCATGAATGCCTTGCATATTCTGAGTATATCGGCCAGTTTACTTCGTTCTATTCATATGAACATTCTCCGTATTTCAGTCCTCTTGAAGACAGGGCTTTGTTCTTGAACAGTTACGATGCAGACAGCAAAGAGTACACAAAAACATATAAGGCTTGGCTACAACACGAAGGAGAATACAATATATACTTTAACGAGTACAGACCATTCTATACTACTATTGTTGCCAATCCAGACGAAAGGCTTGACAAGGTATTCAATAACTTTGAATTTAGGGCAGATACTTGGAGGAAAACATCCGAAGAGGAAAAAGAGGAAGGATTGCCGCCTTGGGTATTGCTTGAAGATACATTTGATACATTTACTATTGTCAATGAGTATCAGAAGAAGAGGGAGCATATGTTATATCATCAAGGTATGCCTTCAAACCTCAAAAAGAAGTTTAGAGTTTGGAGATATAACATACCAAGAGACGATAGGCATTTCCTCGACAGAATAAGAAACACTTGGGCGTATATGACGCTCGAAATGGACCAATATAATACTAACAAAACAATACTGCACGATATGGCAGTTTATTATTACGGTTAAAACTTAAAGATATGGCAAAGAAGAGAACAGAACAGTCAGGCGTTAATAGCAGGCCACCTGTTGCCAGTGGTGAACTCACCAATGAACAACAAATGATTATGGCTAACATACAAGCCAACCCACGTTTGCTGTTTATGCCTGAATACGCACAATGGAGAGATTATTATAGACGAAATTCGCAAAATTATGTGGATAGTCTATTTAATAATCTTCCAAAAGAAGTGCAAGACGATATATACAATAATGATAGAGCGGGATTTGGTGCTTTGTCCGATAAGGCTAAAAATGCTTATAGAGGAGATAAGGGTGCTTCTATGACCAGAGAAGGTATGAAGGAAGCTGGGAATACTATTGGCAATGTCTTTTGGGATGAGGTGGCACCATATATACCAGTATTAGGTACAGGAAAAGATTGGTATGATTTCTACCAAGACCCTACATTGGGCAATTTATCTTGGGCATTAATTGGCACTGCTGCTGATTCTGGTATAGTAAGAGGCGCAAAAAGGATAGTCAATGGATTTAAAGGAAGACAAATTGTAGATAATATTGATAATGTGGCTGATGCAAGGAAGAGACAGTTCGCAAGTAACTTCGATTTGGGAAAGGGCGATGCTAATGTTGATTTGTCTGACTTAACAAAAAGAGGTTTAATATCAGCTGATGATGCAGCTGATTATGCAGACAGAATAAGAAAAGCTGGTAAACGAGACATACAACCTATATTAGATGAGATAAAAAGTAAAACAAGAAATGAAATAACTAAGGGTGTAGCACAAACTGTTGGAGGTTTGGGTGTAGATACTTTTATAGCTAACGAACAACAGTTACAGAATGAGGGTCTCGAACCTTGGATAATAAACATCAGTAATCAGCCTTGGTCTAAGTATACAATAGAAGACATACCTCTTATGCTACGTGGGGAAGAGCCTGACAATATAGATTATAGCAAAACAATACGAGCGCATGGTGGTGTGATTCAACAAACAGGAAATAGCAATATGAGAAGAAGAATACAGAGTCCTGCAAACATATTTGTTGCAGGTGGTATTGCTGACCAGCTCAACTTGTTCGAGACAGGTGGACCAGGGGAATTTGGTTGGACTGGTCAGCAAATCAATAACAATATAGTTGACAGAAGTGCGATTGACAGTCCGATGACAAACTATTTGTCGTCAATCAAAACAAATCAGCCAAGTGGAAATCTTGTAACCACAACACCTGATTATGTAAAGAATACAGGGACTGCTTCGTATAGACAAAAGTCAGATTTGTCGAATTTAAACGCAGACAACCTTATTGCAGGGGCGACAGGAATAATAGGAGGAACCATAGGAAATGCAACTCTTACTTCAAAGAATCAACAGCTGAAGAATCAGTTTGCTGATGAATCATCAACTGCTACATCCCTTACGAATAACAACCAGTTTAATTATGGAGCATCGACTACAACTGGTCTTTTGAATCAAATAAAAACCAATCCTATTTCAAGGATAACACCAAACGATGCTGTTGTAAACTGGAAAGACTTAAGACCTTCAAAGGGACAACAATGGGCTAATGCAGGCAAGGCTGCTGGTTCTGGTGCAGCTATAGGTGGTATGATTGGTACGATTGGTGGTCCAGTAGGAACTGCTATTGGTGCTGGAATAGGTGCAGTTATTGGTGGCGCATCTGCGGCAATTGGTTCTCTTTTTGGCAGAAGGAAAGCAAAGAAAGAAGCAGCTGCTCGTGAGGCAGAAAGACAAAGAACCATTGCATTGCAGAATTATGCAAATACAGCCATGGCATCTCAGAATCAATATGCTATAAACAATGCAGTTACAGCACAAGAGAATCTTGCGTCCAATATGCAGCAAGCAAACTTCCACGCATACGGTGGCCCAATTGACCCAGACGACGAAGAAGTCGAAATACCTTCTACGACAGCTGTCAATAATGTAAGACCAGACTTAGATTCTGCTTTAATGGTCAATAATAGGATTGATGAGCTGATGAGAAAGAATGCACGTACAACAGACCAGATGACATACGACGAAGTAAAAACGAAGACTAATCAGATGTTGGATGCATACTCAGACCCAACAAGATTCAAGAATACCGACATGGCCGAATACGTTGGTGGAAACGGTCTTGGCTTTGGTGGTATGTTTGATATTACTCCGACGTCTTTCGGTCTTGCCAACCAGCAGATGAATATTTCGAGACAAAACACTATTGACAAAATAAAGATGAACGACGGTTTGAATATAAATAAATTTGATTTCGGAGGAATGGCTACTATGCCTATGAGTGCAAACCCTGACATTACAGAAATCAACGCAGGTGGAACTCACGAACAGAATCCCAATATGGGAGTACAAGTCGGAGTAGATAGCAGAGGAGTTCCTAATCTTGTTGAAGAAGGTGAAGTTATATGGAAGAGACCTTCTAATACTCTTATGGGCAAAAATATATTTGCCAATGGAGGCCAAGGCAATACGGAGTATGTATTCTCAAACAGATGGTATCCGACAGATGACTTGCTTGCAGAAGTTGGAATTGCAAAGAAATCGAACTCCAAAGGCAAACCGAAAGAGCCAACAAAGTCTTATGCTGACAGAGCAAAGGAGATAAACAAACAGGCAAAAGAAAGACCTAATGATGTCATAACCAAAAACACTATCAACAAAGACCTTGAAAAACTCGCAAATGCACAAGAAAAAGAGAGGGCTATGAGGGAAGCACAAGCCGCTGCTCAAGAACAGGCGGCAAGGCGTAATATGGCTATGGGGCTTGGAAGTTTGATGGGACAGGGTATGAACCCTATGCAGAATATGATTGCACAGCGTCAACAAAACGCACCAAACGAAGACCAGTCCTTGACAGAATACAATAGAGGTGGTACACCGATGATGATGGCGTATGGTGGTCCTAAAAACTTGTTTGCATATCCGACTAACAATCCATTGATAAACAATCCGAAGTACGGATATTCAACATATGACCCGTTGTCAAATTCGAGAACAATATATGGAGACCCAACCGACCCACCTGAGACTACATCGACCACAACAACTACGGCATCAAACAATCCACCTGATGGGTACCCGTATGATTGGGTTACAGGACTTGACCCGTCGAAGAATGCTGGCAATCCAGCATTTGAATCTGGAAGGAATGGCAGTATATCTACTGGAGAGCGCAGGTCTTGGCAAGAGGTGTACAAGAATGTAATGAGGCCATCACTTAACGAAAACATCGACGCTATGCCAAAGGCAATGACTGTTACAGATAAAGATTTGCCAACCTTGGGAATGACAATCAATATGGAGCCAGGATATAATACGTATGATGGTCCAGAATATAATCCGTCTCTTATGAAAACGTCTTGGTTAAGATACGCTCCAGTTGCAGGTGCTTTTGTGAATGTGGCAAATGATATGGCAGGTAAGAATGCTCCAGACTTCTCTTTGGTAGACAGATTGTCTGCCGAAGCAAATAAGGGTACGTTTGTTCCAGTGTCGTCTACTCCTGTTGGTAATTATTTGGCATATAGACCATTGGATATTAATTATCAACTTAACAAAATCAATGCTCAGGCTAACGCTACAAATAGGGCATTAGAGAACGCATCTGGAGGCAATAGAAATAACTACATCGCAAATCTTTTAGCAGCTGATTACAATGCACAACTTGGCATAGGAGAGGCAATAAGAAAAGCTGAAGAATCTAACATTGCTCAAAACCAAGTTGTTGAGAACTTCAATAGGGACACCAATAAGTTCAATTCAGAAGAAGACCTCAAGGCACAGATGGCTAACCAGGCAGCACTTGCTTCTTTGAGACAGTTCAAACTTTCAGGATTGAGTGATGCAGCAAAACTTAGGTACCAGATGCAGATGGATGATTTGTCGAGGAGACACGCCAACTTCACTTCGTTGTTTAACAATCTTGGAGAAGTCGGCAGAGACGCACTTAATTACAATATGGTTATGTCTAATCCTGCACTTCTTTACGCTTTGTCAAAGAATGGTAAAGTTGACTATAAAGGCGAGACTGCTTATGACAAAGATGAGAAAGCGTCAAAGAAAAAGCAGAAGAAAACTAAGAGCGATGAAGATGCCACTGCTTGATAAATTATTTTACTCTATTGCGCTGTAAAATTTATTAGGTAAATTTGCAGCGAACAATCAAACGTCTTAGGTTGTTCGGTCAATCTAAGGCGTTTTATATATTTGATAATATTAAAATTACAATATAATGGCTTACAGTTGGGAAGTGGGGTCTACTCCTACATTCAGGGCGTTGTCTTACGAAGACTGGGCAAAACCTCTAAGGGAAGCCACAGAATTTCATAGGGACATAGAACAGCAATATGCTGACTTGGATGCGCAGGCTTCTGTGTGGGAAAAGTTAGCTAACGATGTAAGGGGAAAAGATTCACAAGCATACAAGATATATAAGAACTATGCAGACGACTTACAATCTCAGGCAGACGACTTTGCAAGGCACGGTCTGAAATATAGTTCAAGGAAAAGAATGTTCGATATAAGGGCAAGATATGCAAAAGAGATAATGCCTATCGACGAAGCGTGGAAACGTAAGGAGGAAGCGTCAAGATGGGAAAGGGAAATGATGCTGAAGAATCCTAATCTTAGGTTTATGCGTCATGCAGACGAAGAATCTATTGATGCGTTCCTTGCTAATCCAGAATGGAAGGCTGGTGCTGTCGATATGAAAGAATTGTACGCAAAGGTTGCAGGAGAGGCTGGTGCGTTGAAGGAACAGTTGATACAGAATCTTGAAGGAATAACTCAGATACAAAAACAAAAATCAGAGGGCAAAATAACTGAGGCTGAGGCAGAAGCAAGGCAAACGCAGTTGCTTGAAACAGAGAATAGTGGTTATCTTAAATATTTTATCCAGCACGGATTGACTCCTGCTGAAGTACAAAGACAACTTGCAAGTAAAGATAGTTTCCTCAGCACTCTTATTATGTCAGATATAATGGGTTCTGGCATAAAAGATATGGAACACGGCTATTATTATGACGATGCAGACGCAAGGCAGGCAAGGTTTGAAAGAAATTACCAATCAATCTATGACTATCTTAAAGGAGCGGCATTTGCTTCTGTTGGTAAAACAGATGTTAACTTCCTTAAAGACGAAGCGAAACTCCTTAACAATCAGATTGCATCGAGTGAAAGAATTGCTGCGGCAAACAGATGGATGCAGTGGAAAATTGCAAACGCTGGTAATGATAAAAATAAAGATGCAACACCTTATGCAAAGGGTTATGACCCAACATACGGAGATGCTTCTGCAAAAGAAACTCTTTTAAGACTTTCTGCATACAATAATATCAAGAAATTGAATCCTGGTGCAGAAATGACTAAGGCTGCATATGATAAGGTTATAGACCAATTGGTAGGAACATATGGACCTATTGAAACGATAGACTTTACAAATCCTTTAGTACAATCAGAAATAACCAAAGCAATAAGTGGACTCGGAGAAGGCGAAAGTTTGGCTGGCAAAAACATCGACTGGGATTCTTACAATAAAGAAATGGATGCGATTAAAGCAAAATATAATTTGCCAGACGGTGCGCATTCTTATGGTGTACAAAGAGAGATAGATAAATTAACAAAACAGTTAAGAGAAAAATATTTTGGCGCAGACATTGATTTGTATGATATTGCAAAGTCTAACAGACAAACTGCTACCAAGTATGGTCTTGATGAATCGACAGGATATAACGGTACAGGAACTGATTATGGCTATATGGCAGACTTCGCAAGAGAACAAGCAAATGAGTCTGTACATTCTGGCAATATAATAACCCTTAATTCTTCCAATGACCAGGCGGCTATTGAAAAGGTCAAGAACATATTGAAGACTATTCCTGAAAGCGAAACTCCAGTAAGGGAAGTAAACAATGCTGGCAAGACAGTAGACAACAAGGCTATGACTATACCTGAGTTACTTGCCATTATGGACCAGAAAAAGGATAGTGATGGTAATGGAGTTCAATCCATTGACTTTGAAATCGTTGATACAGATAGACTTCATAATGTAATAGCGGTTACTGGAACGGACGGCAAGACGAGAAGATTCGACATTCCGTTGAACGCTGGTAATAACAAGGAAGAAATAAATCTGTTGTTTGGTAATCCAGGCGGTCAATATAATACAGGAAAAGACTGGGAGAAATCAACGGCAAGTATTGTATGGCGTCTTGCTGATAAGTCGGAAAAGTATTATAATAAGAAAGACAGGAAGGCTCTTGTTGACGCAGGACTTGTTCAATACACAAGGGCATCAAACGGAACGTTAATTCCAAAAACAGATGCCAATGGCAAGCCTATACCGATGACAAGGCAACAACTGCAAGATTTTAGAAAACTGTTTACGCAGAACTACGCAGACAATGTTGTATTTGGCTTTAATAAAGGCTATCAGGCTTCAAGAACTCATAATGACCAGTATGCTAAACTTTATTATACACTTGCTGCAAATACAGGATACGGTAGTTAATAACTTTAAAATTGCAAAGAAATGGGCGAAGACGAATTGAATAATCAACAGATACAAGACCCTTCTGAGATAGGAACAGAAGGGCTTTCTGGGATGAATAAATATAGCACTGACCAAGGAATGAATATGACTCGTCAGGCTATGGATATGATGAGGTCGTTGCAACGCAGGGATGGTGCAATAGGTTCTGTGCAAGAATTTATGCAACCATTTCATCAGTTTGAAGATATTGGCGAGCATTATGATTTAGGTAACACTCCTGGTCTTGGCGAGTCTACATTCGACGACCAAATAACATCTGTTGGTCAGTTAGAGAAACTTGATGACACACGAGGATTGTTGCAGCCTTGGTATGCAAAGTGGGGTGCTGGCTTTGGCAAGATGGTCGGACTTACTGCTACAACATTCCTTGACCAAACAATAGGTACCATTTGGGGCATTGGTGCCATTGCTAATAGTTTTATACAGGGAGATGGCAGAGGGTTTTCTGCATTCTACGACAATGATATGTCGAACTACCTTCGTGATGTAGAAGAAGAAATGGAGAAGGTGATGCCTAACTATCGTACAGACCTTGAAAAGACCAATGCTTGGTATCAGAATCTTGGTACTGCAAACTTCTGGGCTGACACCATATTTAAAAACGCTGGCTTTACAATAGGCACTGCTCTTGCAACAGCCGCTACTATGGGAGCATCTTCTGCACTTACGGGCGGAAGACTTGCAATCGGAACTGAGACTGGCTTGATGAGTAGAGGGTTGGGTGCTGCTGCAAGGGGTGCGACAAGAGTTTCAGGTGCTGCTGCCACTGCACTCGGTGAGGCTACCTCTGCTGTAGGCGGTGAAGCTAAACTTGCAGCAAGAGGTTTCCGTATTATGGGACAGCCATTGGAGAGAGTTGTGACCGAACAAGGTATAACTGAATTAAGGAACTATTCAGTTGGAACTAAACTTGGTGTATCAATGGCAAGTGCATTAGGCGAAACCCACTCTACTGCATCCATTAACTTGAATCAATGGAGGCAGAACTCTCAGCAGAATAGAACTATGGAGGCTATGGAGCAAGTGAGAGGTCTTGACGAATGGAAAGAGAAGATGCTTTTTAACGTAGATAATGACATAGATTCTGTCGATGATGAAATCAAAAAGAACTTTGATGAGAACGAATATCGCAATGCAAGCAAGGAAATGAAGAAGAATATGATTGAGTCAGTCTATCAAAGCAAGGTTGACAATATCATTTCTACAAGAGATTTTATGATTGCCGAAGATGACAGAAGGTCTAAGGTTGCCGCTTCTGCAAATTTTGCAGCGGATATGGTTCTCCTTACTGCGACTAATATGTTTGGTACATTCTCTAATTTTAGAGCCAAATTGCCAGGCAGCGAGAGGGATATAATGGTAACTACCACTATGGGCAAAAAACTCCACGATTTCAAGCAATTCGTAGCTCATCCATTCGACAGAAGTGCAAGGCAGATATATAATGGTGTTGCATACAAAGCAACAGGAAGATTCAGGGAAGGATTAAAACAAGCAACGGCAGAAGGTCTTGTAGAAGAAGGCGGACAGGGTGTTACGTCTTCTGCTGCATATGAGTATGGTTATAGATATGACGAAGATGAAAGAAATGAGTTCGGTTCATATCTTGGTCTTATATGGGATGAAGCCAAAAAGCAATATGGCGATTTAAGAAATTACGACGAGATATTCGCAGGTGCTGTTACTGGTGTTCTTGGCGTACCGTTCCCACATAAGATTAAAGACAGAAACGGCAATTCACACTGGTCTTTTTGGCAAGGAGGCATATTCTCAAACGAGGTAAAAGAACAGATTGCCGAGTCTGAAGATGTAGCAAGAAAGATGAATGATACTTTCAGCAGGCTAAGAGACGAAGGCACTGCGTCATATGTCATTGGTCAGCGTGCATTGGATAATCTTAGGACTGCATATGAGAATGGTTATGATGACGAAGGTTATGATGAAACCATAGCATATAAGCAACTTGTTGATGACGTAGTGTATTTTGCGCTTGCTGGAAGAACAAAAGACCTTATGTCTCTTGCAGGTAATCCTAAGTTGAAAGTATCAAAGGAAGAGATTGATAATCTTATCAAAGCAACTGACGGTGCAAAATCGGAAGGAAGTGAAATGCTTGTCAACAGGCTTGGTCTCCGTGATGAGAGCGGAAATTTAAAGGCTTTGACAAAAGAAGATTATGATGAGATAGGTAAGAAGATACAAGATAGAAGGAAACAGATAGAGGAGACAATCAAGGATGTAAGAAACGTAATGGCTTATGTCGAGAATAAGTCTAACAACTATTTCTCAAAAGAAGAACTGAAAGAAGTTATATGGCCATTCCTTGCAGCAAATCATCTCAGGAGGAACTTGGCAGAATACTATGGACTTGCCGAGAAGAATCCTGTTGTCAAGATGATTGAGGACAGAATGCTTAAATATAGAAGCGAACTTGAAAAGTATTTCAATGTCAAGGAGAACGAAGATGGCACACGTACAATAGACATACGTAATCCGAAGGTTCCGATGGATGTCAAGACGAAAAGACAAGTCAGGAATCTACAAAGGAAGTATGGCTTTGGTAGTATGCTCATTGAACAGTTGCGAGGCTCTGCAAGAAAGAGTGCCGAGGCTGGAGATGTAGGTGCAACACTTGACCTTGCAAATTGGGGTGAAAAGACAGAAATACCATACAACCATAAAGAAACTCTTGGAGAGGCATTTACCGAATGGCTTAGAGACGAGTTTGAGGAGGATTATGATAATGTAATCAAGAATCAGTTTGGTGAGGACAGTACAGTTCTTGACTGTCTCAATGACTTTGTAGACTATATGAACAAGAGTAACGTTGCCACAAAACTTATGAATGACTATAAGGAGAAGTGGAACGAGTATATGGAGCGAGAGGATGGCAAGTTAAAACTCAGAGAATGGGTTAACTTCAATCGTGAGAAAATTCAGAAGAGGGACTTGGATGGCCTTGCCCGTAGAACAAAAGAGAAACTCTTGGCTAATAGGAAGGCTTATGAAGATGGAATGAAAGCCCTTAATGAAGAGATTGCTGCAAGGATGGGTCAGGTTGATTCTTCGAGAATTACGTCTGCTCAAAAGGCTGTAGAGAAAGAGTTTCTTGAAGGTGAACGTAGAAGCAGGAAACGTCAACTTGAAGACGAATACAGAAAGGGCGTTGCAAGTTCTTTCGACGAGGCAAGGGGATATGGCATGGGAGAAAACCAGAACAATATCACTATGGCTGATAGAATGACTGACCGTATGTTCGATGACCCTGATGTAGGTCCAAGCCTTCAGGAGATGGAAGAACTTGATGCTCTTAGCAACACAATGATTTCCCTCATTAAGAATCACGAAGGTATGTCAGACGCTCAAAAGGCTGTCGCTATTGCGATGATTCAGAATGACAGGGCGTTCTATCATAATGCTGATGAATACAGGAATGAATCGCTTACAAAAGACATAAGAAGATGGGTAAGAGAAAGTTCTCCGCTTGCAATAAATAGGAACCTCGATGGCACTGTGAGCCTTGAAGAAACCCAACTCGGAAACTATATCAACAACTTGTTAGAAGGAATAAACATCGACGGAGACCTCGAAGCCTTCAAGAAGCAGAACTTCCAATACTTTGCAGATATGATTTTGGGTTTTGGCTCGGACAATAGGTTTATCGAAGTTGGCGAGGATGGTAAATGGAAACTTACAAAGCAAGGAACAGACCTCATTAATGCCGAAGCAAAGCGTATGCTTATCCTTAACGCCATGGATTCGTACAACGAATTTAAGGAAAGGGCTTTGGATGCAATAGCGGAGAATGGTTTTTGGGGCAAGGAAGTGTTCAAGAAGAGCGAGATAAAAGACCTCATTGACGAAATCAATATGTTTGATGTTTGGAACAATTGGAAGACCGAACCGAACAATGCAAGCGAAACTGACAGTCCGTCAACAGAGTATATAGAATCCGTAGACTTGGAAAGCGAAGTAACTCCTGTACGTAATAGCGACGGAGAAATTGTTGACTTTGAAGGCAATGTAATAACCAGAGGACAAATCATGTTTAACGAACTGGGCGCACTTGCATTGCACGTCAATAATAATCTTGAATCCGCAAAAGAAGATGGCAAGGTTTCGTTCCACTTTGTAGAGACTGCAAGATTGCTCGATACCTTTATAAGCCTGGATGACTTTGCGGCAAGACCATTGCTCAAGCAACTTATGGATGAACATAGGAATGCAACTGTCGATGATGTTGACTACTTGTTTGTAAGGGCGTTGGCAAAGAGTCTTAGAGATAAGAACTCTGCATTGGCTAAGATGCTTGAATATTATGGCGGTCAACAAGTTAAATTGCCATACGAAGTAAAAGCTACATTTGCAGGTATTGCTAATGCAGTTATGGGTTTTGATAGATTCTGGAGAACTGCTGTTGGCTCGTTGGAGGATGCGGCTTCTTCCAATATGTATTTTAGCGAAGATTCGGAAAAGTCAGACAAGGAAATATCCGAGGGTATTTTCGTATTGACAAACCTGATTAAAAACTACGACGGCAACTCAACGGCAACGAAACATCTTATCGAAGCAAGGAAAGGTTTTATTACAGACATTTCAAACGAGGAGCTTAGGAATAAATTTTTAAAAGCCGAGGCAGACAATAGTATTGAAGATTTACAAGACAACGTAGAGTCATTGTTCACTCGTGGTGCTATGAGCAAACTTGCAACTGATGCAGTATTGAACTCCGAAAACAAGGATATGGGAACGGCACAGAAGTTTGCGAAGCCAAAAGCAGGCGAGGAAATGACTGATGAGGAACAGGCTGAGCTTGCCGCAGATACGCAAGCAAAAGCAGCAGAAAACTTTGTTGCCGAACAAGTAAACTCTATGCAACCACAGACTTCTCAGTATAACATCAACTCTTTGATTACAAACAAAGAGAAGAACGCTGAGCCAATGAGGTATTCTGAAGGTGTGTTCTACGGAGACAAAAACATAGACCACGACCCGAAGGAGATTGAAGATTATCTCGATAAATGCGGTGCGTTTGATTTTATCAACAGCGGCGAACTTGCCAACTGGATGGAATCTAACGAAAATGGAGACGTTTATATACTTACCGATGAGGAACTGAACGGAACAATACAATCGCCTAACGGTGGAAGAAAGAACATAAAATATTCTGTTAAACACGATGGAGCATGGATTCCTTGTTACTTTGCTTACGAGAACGCAACCTTCTTCAAAGACAAGTATGGTGATATTAACGTAAAGTTCAACGGTAAACCAAAACTTGCAAAGAGCGAAGACGGCAAAAACATACCTCTTGCAAATGCACAAACTGTAAAGTTTGAAAGCAATGGCAAGGTAGAAGATGTTTCTCCATCTGTCATTATGAACAGCTTTATCGTCTCTTCACAGCCAAATAAATTCTTTGCAATAAAGAACGGTGTTGATTCTAATGGCAAACCGAAGTTCCAGGTGCTTGGTCTTGTGCCGAAAGTATCTGGTGATTACTTGTCTAACGGAGCAAATGCTTCCAAGTATTATTCTGTCGGAATGAACATTCAGTTGTTGTCAGATATTATGTTCAACAGGTTTGAAAACTCATTCTCGACATCAACGACAGGACAGAACAAATACTCGAAGTATATGTACGGCCTTCCGACAAGAATGAGTGGAAGAGGAAATTATCCGCATCTTGGAGGCAGAAGAGCGTCTAATGGCTCTCCGTTTGGTTGTACTAATATACTTGATGCTTACCAGACAGAAGCGTTTCTATATTACTCTAAAATGTCAGAAGACGAACAGAAGGAAAACAAAATCTCTGTTGAGAAAGTTGATGACAAGCACATAAGGGTAAAGAAGGACGGAAAGACATATGTTTACGAAGACAAGAGAACTGGCAAGTACAAAGGTGAAGGTTATAACGTTCATATGTTTTTTGCCACGGCTGAGCAAGACAAATTGGTAGGCAAGGAGTTCACAGAAGAAGGCAAGCCTTCTGCGTTGTTTACACTTGCCGATACAGTAAGGGCTTACCAGGCTGCTACTGGCAAAACATTAAATGATAATGAAAGAGCCGAGTTTGAAAAGGGAAGGAAGGAAACCCTGAAAGAAATAGCGGAGTTTGCTGATTCTATGCTCGAAGAGAATGGTGATGATTACATTGAAAGTGGCAACGTTGTAGACGGTGGCAGTTCTATAAAGGCGTTTAAACTCAAAGGACAGACAGTCAATTACGTTTCATCTGCTATATTTACTTATAAGAAAGGAGAGAACACTACGCTCTCTTTGAGTAATGAAAGGAAATATAACGGAAATACTACAACTCTTGGTGAAATGATTGACACAGGAGTTGCATCTATTGGTGTTGTTGCTACTGACAGCCAAGGAAAGAAGAACATAGTTGATGCGGAAGGTAGGCATGACTACGAAGGAGAGATGAACAGCGGTACCGTCATATTGTCTATGCCTAATGCAAATGGCAAACAGTATAGAGTTCCTTTGGTTGTATCAAAGTATTCTGTCGATAAGTTTGGCAACGACGAAACAATCAACGCATCATTTGAAAGTGCTGCTGACTTCTTGTTGCAGATAGAGAAAGGTCAGGCTATTGATTCAAACAGCAGTGATAATCCGTTGTTCAGTGCAATGAACAGGATTAACGAGGCTGTCCACATTCCTATCAATCAAGACATCTATGTAGGAAGGAATGAAGCTACTGGCGCAAAAGAATATGTCAGGATACACATCAAGTACAATTCGTCGAATGACAGCATAGAACTCTATTCTACTGATGGCAAGGATGTATTCAACAAACATTCTATTCCTATCGATAGAAGAGACGATGGCAAGCAATACATTGTAGACAGTTTGAAAAAGGCTGTCGCTTCGTTTGACAGACCGATTAATATAAACCTTAACGCAATGTCGAAAGACAATGCGAAGGAATATATTAATAAAGGATTCCTTCAGACGAACCTTACATCTCTTGAACCAGTCAACGCATACTTCAGAGTGGGAGCAAAGAACCAGAACTCTGGTAGTGTTGAGTTTGAACACGACAACAGAATATATAAATCATTCAGAGAAACGTTGAATGCAATATCTTCTGCAAGTGAGAAACTTACGATTGATGACAATATCATAACCGTTCAAATGGGTAATATCCCAATGAAGTTTACGATAGGAACGGACATATACGGCAATCAATATATTACCGATGAAGACGGTATGAGAATTGGAGATGATATTAAAGAGTCGCTTTCAAGACGTTTTGGACTTATAGAAAAGGGTAAGCACGGAAGAGAACGTAGTGTTGGTAATATACTCAATGTTATCAAGCGAATAATGTACACTCAAGCCAATAGTAAGATATTCGGCACAAGAGCATTTGATAAAGACCATCCTCGTATCCATAACGGCATATATTGTTTTACATTCAATTCTGGCCCGACAATTTACTTCGATTCGGTAACGAACAAACCAGTGTCTGAATCAGAATGGGAAGACAATGCAATGGATGATGAAGGACAACCTGTTGTTCCAGACGGCCCTGCTGCGGTAGAAAATACACCTACTCCGCAAGAAGAACAAAAGCGAGTTCAAGAGGAACCTAAGCCTGTTCAGCAAGAGAATCCTGTAGAACAACAAGAAGAAACTACTGACGAAGCAAATGACGAACTGACAGAAGATGATGTTGACGAACAGCTTGAAAATGCACTCGGAGACGAAGAACTTGACAGAGAAGAGACAGAAGAGTATGAGCAGGCAGACCTTGAAGACGAAACAAGATGGCTTGCAAGTGTACTTCCTCAGTTTACTCTCGGTGAAAGGACATTCATTGTAGACCATCTTGACGTTGTAGGTAAGAAAGGTGCAAAGGCTTGGGGTAAAATGAAAGATGCTTGTATCTACCTTGCGAATGATGCAAGTAGAGGCACTGCATATCACGAAGCATATCATGCAGTTTCGATACTTATGTTGACTCCGACAGAAAGACAAGATATGTATTCTGAGTATAAGAAATACAAAAACAATCACGCTCTTTCCGACAAGGAATGTGAGGAAGGGCTTGCGGAGATGTTCAGGCATTATGTTCAAGCAAGAGAACTTGGCAACAAGCATGGTATGGACAAAGTATTCGCTTGGTTCAAGAGTCTGTATCATAAGATAAGACTTATGATAGAATACCCAAGTGCAGCAAGGGCTTTGTTCAGAAGAATAAACAGTGGTAAGTATGCAAATGTTAATCTTGACCAGTCTGTAAATAAATTCAATACAGATGCGCTTGACTTATCAAAAGTTGACTACGAAGAAAAGGATAAGCCTTGGAAAACAGACCCATCAAAGTCTAATAAGACTATTAGGATTTATCTTAAGGGGCAACATAACAAAGGTTATTTTGAACTTGTAAAAGATAAGGAATATGGTTATTATAGTGTACACTTCAAAACAGCAAGAGATGGTGGCAAGTATAATGCAATCGATACTGAATATACCACGAAGGAAGAACGTAAAACTTTGTTTAAGGAACTTATAAAAGCAATTCCTGATGGAGGAAAGGTATCTACTTGGGGTAGTCTGTCTGAGGATGGAGTAAGAGGTCTTGATAACGTAGGAAGGAATATGACGAAAGTAGGAGAGCGTGAAGTCGAACTAAAGTCTAATGGTAGTCATATAATGATTCCTATATATCAGAAAGGAAATGTTACAACCTCTGAATCGTATAGAGAATCGTCAAATGTTTCTGATATAACTCCTATTATAGATACATACGAAACAACAGAGATTGCTCAGATTGGTTCTATGGCAGACTATATGGAGTACATCGAAAAGTCAACAGCCAATAGTTCTATGAGAGGAATTGCTTATACAACTGGTTATAAAGAGGACGGTCGCGTTCTTGTTGCTCAGACTCCAAGTGGTAGTTTCAATTCTGTCACTTTCAATACATTTAGCAAATCTGTCGAACATGGAACGGCAATTATAGTAGGAGATGACCTTTGCAACAGAGAATGTTATCCTTGTATAGTATCTTCATACGAACAGGCTCAAACTCCATCTAATGACAGGTTTGGTAACGTAAGGTACGTTATGACGAGTGGAGACATAACACGTCTTGGTTCTACGAAGGACAAAACACAATTTGCGTCATATGTGAAGTATGTTGCAAAACAGAGGTCTTCCAATACTATTTTAGACGACTCTAAGTTGAACGACGCCAATCTAACGAAAGACACGCTCAATGATATGTCTGCGATTGTAAGGGAGAAAATAGGGGAATGCCTGTAATCGGCAAAACGGCTATGGCTTATAACGCCAATTACATTTCAATAACTTTCCATTGCACGAACGCTATACCCCAACCGTTGATGTTTTAATATCAGTTACTCTGTAACTGTGTTAAGCAGAAGCCTGCGAGACTATAGGTAGTAGTGCAACTGGGACGTTTTCGTACATTTTCATCCGAACGAAAATGTACTATACAGTGAGTCTGGTAGGTGGCGACCGAAATACGCTCGTTAGCAGAGGTAGAAACTGCTACAGGGTACATGGTTTGTTGTACTAAGCCGTGAGAACCCAGGCTGCGGACGGAATGTGTCCAAAGATTAACATTACATTCACTGTTACAGAAACGTCCCGTATCAAACGATAAGCAACGTACACAAGTCGAATGAGCGTAAGCAAATTTTCGGAGTGATGGTTGTTGAGAATGATAGGCTACGCCTGTATCGCCTGGCAGTTTAATCCAGGGAGGAACTGCGACTCGCCTAAAAACTGCGTAACGTTTACATGGATAACGATAAAACATGAGAGGCTTGATGATGACTCGGAGTATCGTCTGTCATAAAAGACATTAAAATATGGCTTAGGATTATTATCTTTGAGATAGCATTAATTTGCGACAGGTCGCGACTGTCATAATCCACGTGTTGTTTCCTAACGATTGCCGT
>Ga0310697_10000128_pt1 | contig 104690 bp, 90 predicted proteins | sample 172DNAGHGlowgp2_FD_203883 | JGI IMG/M metagenome (GOLD analysis project Ga0310697, IMG submission 203883) | Sheep rumen microbial communities from Palmerston North, Manawatu-Wanganui, New Zealand - 1728 DNA GHGlow gp2 (v2) (version 2) | ecosystem: Host-associated > Mammals > Digestive system >...
ATGGCGGTGAAGATGTACTTGGCAGCGGCCTCGTGCGACTCGTAGTAGCGCTTCTCAAACGCGGCCAGGGCGGCGATGGGCAGCGACGCGGTCTCCAGACCGATGACAAACAGCAGGAAGTGGCGTGCCGAGATCATGAGGAACATGCCCAGCAGCGTCAACAACGTCAACTCGTAGAACTCGCCGCGGCGAACGCTGACGAAGTCGTTGTTGGTCCACTTCACGGCCTGCAGGAGCACCAGCACGACACCCACGTTGAGGATGTTCTTCATCACCCAAGTGGCGGCGTTGGACTCAAACATGCCTCCAAAGGCCTCGCCTGCAGCTGCGGGGAAGCAGAAGCAGTATATCGTGTAGAGCGCCATCATGATGACCGTGAACACGGGCATATAACGCTGTGAGCGCTCAGGCATGAAAGTGTCGTAGATGAAAACGAGCAGGAAAACCAGCAACAGGCCTATCTCCTGCGGCATCAACAAGAATTGTGAATAATCCATCATATCTTTATTATGCAATTTTTATCAGGTTAAACACTTTCATTACATCAAGGTGGGAAGAGTAGCCTGCAATGCCTCGACAACGGGATTGAAGCTGCTCTTGATAATGTCGATAAAGAAGTTGGGGAAGCAACCGATGGCCGCCACAGCAAGAATGAGCGTCGCAGTCGAGAGGCGCTCCTCCCAGCTGGCGTCGGTCAACGTGCGGTGGTGTTCATCCTGTACCTCACCAAACAGAAGCTTGGCAACGACACGCAGGATGTAAACCGCTGTCACGACAATCGACATGGTTGCCAGAATGGTGAGCACGCGGTGGAACGTGTCGGTGTGCTGGAACGAGCCGAAGAAGATGGTCATCTCGGCAGCAAAACCGCTCAAACCCGGCAGACCCAGCGATGCCAAACCGGCAATCACATAGCCCACGCCCAAGTAGGGCATGATGTGCATCATGCCGCCCATGTCGCGGATGTCACGCGTGTGGGTGCGACCGTAAATCATACCGATCAAGGCAAAGAACAAGGCCGTCATCAGACCGTGTGAAAGCATCTGCATTACCGCACCGGTCATTGCCGTGGTGTTGAACATGAGGATGGCGAACAGCACCATACCGCAGTGGCTCACACTGGAATAGGCGTTGATGTACTTGAGGTCGGTCTGCACACATGCACTGAAGGCACCATAGACGATGCTGAAGCCCGTGAGCAGCAGGAAAATCCAAGCCAGCTCATTAGCGGCAAACGGCATCAGGTAGATAGCGATGCGGAAGCAGCCGTAACCTCCCAGCTTCATCAGCACACCCGCATGGAGCATCGACACCGCCGTGGGCGCCGAAGCATGACCATCGGGAGACCATGTGTGGAAGGGGAACATGGCACCCAGCACGCCGAAGCCCACAAACGTGAGCGGGAACAGCAGGTATTGCCAGCTGTGGGGAATGGCATTGTTATGGGCGATGTCCAGGATGTTCATCGTCAAGGGCTGACCCTCGGGAGCCGAGTGGAAGTAGATGCCGATGAGTCCGAGCATCAGGAATGCCGAACCACCCATCAGCATCAGCGTCAGCTTCATGGCGCTGTAGTTCTTGTTGCCGCTGCCCCACACGCCAATCAACAGGTACATGGGAATCAGAGCGACCTCATAGAACATGAACATGGTGAACAGGTCGATCGAAATAAAGAAACCGAACACACCCGTCGAGAGCAGGAAGAACCACATGAAGAACTGCCTGGGCAGCGGGTTCATCTTCCACGACGCGAAGACGCCTGCAAAGACGATGAATGCCGACAGCAATATCATCACGACGCTCACGCCATCGACGCCGAGCGCCAGATGAACGTTGAAGGGAGCATACCACATCACGTCGCTGCGCAGAATCATCTCGCTGGTGTCGCCACCGGCACGCGCGTCAAGGAAAATCTTGACCAGAATGGCGGCAAGCACCATGAGCACACTTGCACCGATGACAGCAACGGTCCTGATGGCCTTGATGCCCTGGTTGCGGCACAACGCCAAGCCACCGAGGGTCAACAGAGGCACGATCACAAAGTATATCAGTATATTATTGAAAATCTCCATCATAATATAAATCCTTTCTGTTTTGTCAAGACCGTTATTAGATTAATATACAAACCATCGTGATGGCCGCGAGCAGCAGGGCTCCCAGCAAGTACACATATACATAGGCCTGAATGCTGCCAGACTGGAAGCGACGGATGCCGTAGGAGAGCGAATTGGTCGCATCGGCAAGCAGGTTGAAGAAGCCGTCGATGATGTGACGGTCAAACCATGCAATAGGCACACAGATGGCCTGGAAAATCACCTTGTGGGTGATGAACTGGTAGAGCTCGTCCATGTAGAAGCGCTTGTAGGAAGCTGTCCACAGGCCGCGCATAGCGTTGGCCATGCGCTCGGGCAGCGGGTTCTCCTTGCGGTACATCACCGTGGCGAGACCAATGCCGACCAGGGCGATGATGACACTTGTGCAAGCCACCTTCATGTCGAGGGCGGTGTGCAAATGATGGCCATCCCAGGTTACCAAGTTGTGGAAAGGCACGAAACCGGCCACAACCGAGATGCATGCGAGGATGATGAGCGGGAGCGTCATCGTCCAAGGCTGATCCTTGGGAGCATGATGAGCATCGTGTACCTCGTGTTTCTTCCAGAAGAAGATGAGGTAATAGATGCGGAACATATAGAAGGCGGTCATACCGGCTACCATCGACATCCAGATGCCCCAACCCAAGCCGCGCTCATAGGCAGCGACGAGAATCTCGTCCTTGCTCCAGAAACCGGCAAACGGGGGAATTCCTGCAATGGCCAGACAGCCGATAAGGAAACAGATGCTTGTAATGGGCATGTACTTGTGCAGGCCGTGCATCTTGTCGTTCTCATTGCTGTGAACGGCATGGATGATGGCACCGGCGCACAGGAAGAGTAGCGCCTTGAACATAGCGTGGGTGAACAGGTGGAACATCGACGCCATGTAACCCAGACCATAGCCCTCGTGAATCTCGATGAGCGAGTTGTTGTTGGAGCTGACGGCCAGCGAAGTCATCATGAAGGCAATCTGCGAAATGGTCGAGAATGCCAGTGCGCGCTTAATGTCGCTCTGGGTGCAGGCGATAGCAGCGGCATAGAATGCTGTGAACGCGCCAACGACCAGGATGATGTTCATCGCACCCTGCACGAGCACATAGAGCGGGAAGAGCCTTGCCACCAGGAACACACCTGCGACAACCATGGTCGCAGCATGAATCAATGCCGACACGGGGGTGGGACCCTCCATCGCATCGGGCAGCCAAATGTGCAACGGATACATCGCACTCTTACCGGCGCCGCCGATGAAGATAAAGGTCAATGCCCAAGCCATTACCGAGCAACCCATGAAGGTGGCACCACCAGCAGTGCTGATGGCCGCTTGAGCTGTCTCCAGGCTACCAGACATCGTGGGTCCGAAGACCAGCTTGTCGAAGTCGAAAGTATCGGTATAGAAGCTCAGAATCATGATACCCAACAGGAAGAACAGGTCGGCCAAACGGGTGACGATAAAGGCCTTCTTGTTGGCATGGTTGGCTGCAGGAGTCGAGTAATAGAAACCGATGAGCAGGTAGGACGAGAGACCCACCATCTCAAAGAAGATGAATATCTGGAAGATATTGGTTGCGACCACCAGTCCCAGCATTGAGAACGTGAACAATGCCAGGAAGGCATAGTAACGCTGGAATCCCTTCTCGGCGTTGCCATCGTGGTCGCTCATGTAACCCAAGCTGTAGAGATGCACCATCAATGATACCGTGGTGATGACCACAAGCATCATAGCGGCGATGGGATCCACCAGGACACCCATGCGCACCACCAGTGTGTCGGTAAACGACAACCAGGCAGGGTTGGCAACAACGACTGCCTGACGAACGCCATCCACCATCTGGCCTTGACCGCTGCCAAAGAAGTAGGTCAGCGCCACGCCATAGGCAAGGACAGTATCGACCAGCATGGCCAACACGCCAATCACGCCAGTGACTTTTCTACCCATTTTCACCCCGACGAGTCCCAGGAAGAGGAACATGAACAGGGGCAATGCTACTACTATTATTGCTAAATTCAGTGGCATAATCGTTAGAATTTCAATTTAGTGATTTGGTTGATGTCCACCTTCTTGGCAATGCGGAACACATTGATGATGATGGCAAGGGCCAGTGCCGTCTCGGCTGCCGCGATAGCAATCGCGAACAGCGAGAAGAACATACCTTCCATCTGTCCGGGGAACAGGTAACGGTTAAACACCACAAAGTTGATATCAACCGAGTTGAGCATCAACTCAAGCGAAATCATGATAGCAATCATGTTCTTGCGGGTGATGAAACCGTAAACACCGCAGCCAAACATGATGAGGCTGGGAATAAGATACATAAACAGAGTCAAATCCATAATCTTTCTCTCCTTTCTCGTGTTTAGCGGCGACGGGCAATAACCACACCTCCGATGATACAAGCCAATAACAACACACTGATGGCCTCAAAAGGCAACAGATAGCCAAACTTGTCGGTACTCAACAGGAACTGGCCTATCTTCTCCATGTTGACGTCAACGCCACTGGAGAGCAATTTGCCGCCGAAGTCCAGATAGCTGAACAGTGCATAGCCACATACAGCGACACCAGCCAGAGCCGCGGATAATCCCAACCACCGCCGGTGTGACGCGAGCGCCTCGGCGCTCTTGCCGGGTTGCTGCGTCAACATGATGGCGAAGACAAACAGCACCATGATACCGCCGGCATAGACGGCAATCTGAACGGCTCCCAGGAACTGGTAGTCCATCTGGAAGTAGATGATGGCTGTGGCAAACAGCACAAACAGCAGATAAGTCGCCGAGCGCAGGATCTTGCGCGTGGTAACCGTCAGCACCGAGAAGACGATGATGGCGATGGCGACAATAAAATACAAAATGATGTTACCTACTGATTCCATTATTCTTTGTTTTCTTTAGGTTCTTGTTCGGGCTTGTCGGCTGCCGGCTTCTCGGGCGCAGCGGGAGCCTGGGCGGGCTTAGCGGCGGCAGGAGCAGCAGCGGCAGCAGGCTTTGCGGCAGGTGCGGGAGCTGGAGCGTCGTCCTTCTCGGGCAGGTAATTGAGCTGCTTGACGAGTTTCTCACGCGTGAATACAGCCTGTTCAAAGTCGTTGCTGAACTTGATGGCATTGGTGGGACATACCTGTACGCACAGGCCGCAGAAGGTGCAACTGCCCAGGTCGTACATGTACTTGTCCAGTTTCTGCTTCTTCTTGCCATCGGGCAGTTCGACCATGCGTTTGGTAATACTGATGGTCTGGTTGGGGCAATTGCGCTCGCAGCTGCCGCATGCGATACACTTGTGGTAACCTTTTTCATCATAGATGAATTCCAACGTCGCACGGAAACGCTCCGGAATCTGCAGTTCGGCGCGGTTCTCGGGATATTGCTCAGTCACCTTGGGAGTCACCAGTTCCTTTCCGGTGACCTCCATGCCCTTAATGAGGCTGTGAAAGCCTTTAAAGATTGAGACGAAATACTCCTTAATGCTCATATTTTCTATGATTTTCTTGTTTTCGTTACATTTAGCGTCAGCGTTCTACCTGTCCACCGAGGATGTCGAGCAGCTCGGTGGTGATGCCCTGCTGTCGCAGTTTGTTGTACTCCAGCTGCAACTCGTCAAGCAATTCTTTGGCATTGTCGCTGGCAGCCTGCATTGCCATCACTCTGGCACTCTGTTCACTGGCTGCGCTCTGGATAAATACATCCTGCAGCATCGACTTGATGTGCAGCGGCAGCACAGTGTTGAAGATGGTGTTGGCATCGGGCTCAAACAGGCACGGGCTGTTGGCGGCGCGAGGGTCAACATTGTCGGCAAGTCCCTGATAGCTAACGGGCAGCAACTGCTCGCGCACGAACACCTGCTTGCCGGTTGAGATGAAGTGCATATAAAGCATCTCCACCCTATCATAGGCATGCTCGAGGAAGCGTTCCTTCATCAGGTCGGTGAAGGCATACAGTCCCTCACTGTCGCTGCGAGTGTTCAGGGCGACGCGGTCCATCTGGATATCCTTACCCGAGATTTTGGCGACCGCCTTTGTCATCTTCTTGCCCACCGGAATCACGGTGATTCCCACTTGCTGTCCATACTGCTTGCGCACTTCCTTGATGCTAGTGAGCAACTGCTTGAAGATGTTGACGTTGAATCCGCCGCACAGTCCGTCATCACTACCGAATACCACCAGTGCTACACGATGCACATCGCGCTCGACGATGAGGGGCGAGTCGAATTGCTGGTCGGTGACCAACAAGTGACTGATGACGTGCTGCACCATGTGGCGGTAGGGTGACAGACGTTGCAGCTGGCCCGTGGCCTTGCGCATCTTGGACGAGCTGATCATCTTCATGGCGCTCGTCGTCTTCTGCGTTGAGGCTACCGAGCCTATTCGCGTCTTGAGTTCTCTTAATGTTGACATCTTGCGTTCTTAAATAGCGTGATTAACTGGCGGGAGCCTCGATATATTTAGAGGCCACCTCGGCAGCAGCATGTTTCAGCTTTGCCATAACGTCGTCATCAATCTTGCCGGTGCGCAGCACGTCGAGCACGTCGGCCTGATGCTTGCCACGCAGGTAATTGATGAACAGTTTCTCAAACTCGGCTACCTTGTCCAGGGGCACATCGCGCAGCAGGCCGTTCACACCGCAATAGATGATGGCCACCTGTTCCTCGACCACCATGGGCGTGTACTGTGGCTGCACGAGCAGACGCTCGTTCTTGCGGCCCGTGTCGATGGTGCGTGCGGTAACAGGATCGATGTCACCACCAAATTTGGTAAAGGCCTCCAGCTCACGGTACTGTGCCTGGGCGATTTTGAGGGTACCAGCCACCTTCTTCATGCACTTGATCTGGGCGTTACCACCCACACGCGATACCGAGATACCCACATTAACGGCAGGACGGATACCTGAGTTGAACAGTGCCGACTCAAGGTAAATCTGACCGTCGGTAATCGAAATCACATTAGTGGGGATATAGGCGCTCACGTCACCTGCCTGGGTCTCGATGATGGGCAATGCCGTCAACGAGCCACCACCCTTGACAATGGGCTTGAGGGGAGCGGGCAGATCGTTCATCACGCTGGCCACGTCCTGGTTCTCGTTGATTTTGGCGGCACGCTCCAGCAGACGGCTGTGCAGGTAGAAGATATCGCCGGGATAAGCCTCACGTCCCGAGGGGCGCTTGAGGATCAGCGAGATCTCACGATAGGCGACAGCGTGCTTGGACAAGTCGTCATAGATCACGAGGGCGTCGCGACCGGTGTCACGGAAGTACTCACCGATGGCGGCACCTGCAAAGGGTGCATAATAGCGCATCGAGGCCGAATCGGCTGCGGTGGCTGCCACAACGATGGTATAGGGCATGGCGCCCGCCTCATTGAGCTTGTTAACCAGGGCAGCAACGGTCGAAGCCTTTTGACCAATGGCGACATAGATGCAATATACCGGCTTGCCGGCATCATAGCCAGCACGCTGGTTGATGATGGTATCGACCGCGATGGCTGTCTTGCCAATCTGGCGGTCACCAATGATGAGCTCACGCTGACCACGGCCGATGGGAATCATCGAGTCAATTGCCTTGAGGCCCGTCTGCAACGGCTGGTTCACCGGCTGGCGGAAAATCACACCGGGAGCCTTGCGCTCCAGCGGCAGACGCAGTTTGTCGCCCTCAATGGGTCCCTTGCCGTCGATGGGCTTGGCCAGAACGTTGATTACGCGACCGAGCAGCCCCTCGCCCACCTCGATAGAAGCGATTTCACCAGTGCGGCGAACCTTCATATTCTCGGTGACGGTGTCCACCTCGTCAAGCAGGATGATACCCACATCGCTCTCTTCGAGGTTCATGGCAACACCGGTCACACCATTCTCGAACTGCACAAGCTCGTTGGCCTCAACGTTGTGGAGGCCATAGGCATGAGCGACGCCGTCACCCACCTCCAGGACGGTACCTTCTTCCTCAAAGGCCACCTGACGCTTGGCGATTTCATCGACGAGCTGCTGTTTCAGTATATCAGATATTTCACTGGGATTAATCATCTCTATAGAATTCAGTTATTTCTTTTGCAATTGTAATCGCAATTCGTTCAATTCTCTCTTTACCGACGCGTCTAGCACCAGGTCGTTGATTTTCACGGTAAAACCGCCAATCAGTTCGGGGTCGATAACCTGCTCGATCTCGAGCGACATGGCACCCAGGCGCTTTTTAACAATGTCGATAATGGCATTGACCTCGGCCTCGGGCATGGGGACTGCTGTGGTAATGACCACATGTGCAATCTCGTGGGCCTCGCGGTAGAGATCGACGTAGGCAAGGGAAATCTTCTGCAGATACTCAGAGCGGTTGTTGCGAACGCACAGCAGCAGGAACTGGTCCAGCGAGCTGCCGGGCTTGCCGCCAACGAGTTTGAGCATAAAGGCACCCTTGTCCTCGTCAGAGATTTCAGGGTTGAGCACTGCGCGCTTGAGTTCGTCGATAGCGGCGTAACGGAAACTGAGCTTTTTCAAGAGCTCATAGATTTCCTGCGAGTCACCGTTCTCAACGGCTAACTTGTACAGCGCTTTGGCGTATCGGCGTGGAATCAGTCCGTCACTCATATCGCGTTAGTTTTTAGTCTCAACCTCACTCAGATATTGGTCAACCAGCGCACGCTGGGCGTCATCGTTGGCAATATTCTTGCGGATAACCTTTTCGGCAATCTGCAGTGCCAGGTCGCCCACTTCGGTGCGCAGTTGCTTCTCGGCCTCTTTGCGCGACTGCTCAAGGGATACTTGAGCGGCCTCGGTCACCTTCTTGGCCTCGTCGGCAGCATCGCTACGGGCCTTCTCGATGAGCTCGTTGCGCATCTTGGCTGCTTCGCGCAGGATGTCGGCCTGTTCGTTGCGCGCCTCGGCGACCAGTTTGTCGGCTTCGGCTTTGGCATTGTCCAGATGCGACTTTGCCTCCTGGGCATAGGCCACACCCTTGTCAATCAAGTCGGCACGTTCCTCCATACTCTTGATGATGAAGGGCCAAGCCCACTTGGCAAGGATGAAGTAGAGGCACAGGAATGCCACAAACATCCAGAATACCAGGCCAAATTCAGGCGTGAAAAGTTCCATCTGAAACTAGAAGAATTACATGATAATAGCGAGCACGCACACGATGAGGGCAAGGAAAGCAACGCCCTCGATCAGAGCAGCGATAACAATCATGTTGCTGCGGATGTCACCGGTCGACTCGGGCTGACGAGCGATAGCCTCCATGGCACTGCCACCGATCCTACCAATACCGATACCTGCTGCGATAGCTGCGATACCTGCTCCAATAGCTGCGCCAAGGTTGGCCATAGCATCTAATAAAATCATTTCTAACATAGTTGTAAAGTTTTAGTTGTTAATATTTTGTTTGTTGTTTAATTCTTTGATTTACAATTACTCGGCCGGTTTGTGATGCGGTTCCACGAGAGCCATCGAGATGAAGATGGTGCTCAGGATGGTGAACACATAGGCCTGGATGAAGCTCACCAGCACATCAAGCAGGAGCATGAACAGGGTGAAAGCCACCGAGAAGATGCTCGTGCCAATGCCCACGCCCACTCCGAAGAGGTTGGTGAAGATGAAGATGAGCAGCACCAGCACGAGGACGACCATGTGGCCGCTCATCATGTTGGCAAACAGTCGGACCATCAGGGCCAGAGGCTTGGTGAACATGCCGAGCACCTCGATGAGCTGCATCATCGGCACGGGACACTTGAGAGCCATGGGCACCTCGGGCCACAAGATTTCCTTCCAATACTCACGGGTACCACTGAAGGTGGTAATCAAGAAGGTCAACAGAGCAAGCACCAGTGTCACGGCAATGTTGCCGGTCAAGTTGGCACCGCCGGGGAAGATGACAATCAGGCCCAACAGGTTCATCGTCAAGATGAAGAAGAATGCCGTGAGCAAGTAAGGAGCATACTTGGGGGCATGCTTGCCCAGGATGGGACGTATGGTGTCGCCATAGACGAAATCAACCACCAGTTCCAAGAAGCCCTTGGTTCCTCGCGGCGCTTTCATGCCGTTGCGGGCATACCAGCGCTTGAGAGCCATTACCATCCAGATCACGAGCAGGGCGGCAATGATGATGCCGGCCACATTCTTGGTGATCGAGAAGTCCCAAGGCCTTACCTCGGTGCCGTCGTCCATCACTTGGACGACCTTGCCGTGATAATCCTCGCTGGTCGAAATCTTATAGCCCTCATAGGTCTGGCCGTCGGTGATGCGGTTGCTCATGAAGCAGTGCAAACCGTCTTGTCCCCACACGATGATGGGCAAGGGGATGCGCGCGCTGTGGTTGAAGGGCACCTCCCAGCCGTAGGCGTCACCCAAGTGCTCAAAGATGGTCTCCTTGGGGTTGAGTTCGCTGGCATGGCCGTGTGCGCGATGCTGGGCGTTGCTATAATAGCCCCACCCCATCAACGCGACAATCACTAGCGCGACAACTGCGGTTATGATCTTGCTTTTCATTGCTTAACTGTCAATACAGGCACACCGACACCACATTATCCTTGACATCGGCCACGCCACCGTGGATTTCTCGCTCCACGGTACTGCCATCGGCCACATAGCTCATCGTTCCCTCCTTGAGGGCGGCAATGAGAGCGGCATGGTTGTTCAGCACCTGGAACATGCCCATCACTCCGGGCAAGGTCACTGACTCAATGGTGCCTTCAAACTCGATCTGTTCAGCCGATATGATTTTCAGTGTCATGTTATATATAAATAATGTATTTCTTTAGTTCTGTTCGAGCAGCTTCTTGCCCTTGGCAATCGCCTCGTCGATAGTGCCGACGCTCAGGAAAGCCTGCTCAGGCAGGTCGTCCACCTCACCGTCGAGAATCATCTTGAAGCCGCGGATGGTCTCGGCAAGCGGTACCATCACACCGGGCAGACCGGTGAACTGCTCGGCCACGAAGAAGGGCTGCGACAGGAAGCGCTGTGCGCGGCGGGCGCGTGAAACAACGAGCTTGTCCTCGTCGCTCAACTCTTCAACACCCAGGATGGCGATAATGTCCTGCAGCTCATTATACTTCTGCAACAGGTGGATGACGCGCTGAGCCACGTCATAGTGTTCCTCGCCGATGATGTTCGGGTCCATGATGCGTGAAGTTGATGCCAGGGGATCCACAGCGGGATAGATACCCAACTCGGCAATCTTACGGCTCAACACGCAGGTGGCATCCAAGAAGTTAAAGGTGGTTGCGGGAGCGGGGTCGGTCAAGTCGTCGGCAGGCACATACACGGCCTGTACCGAGGTAATTGAACCCGTCTTGGTCGAAGTGATGCGCTCCTGCAGCTTACCCATCTCACTGGCCAGCGTAGGCTGATAACCCACAGCCGAAGGCATACGGCCCAACAACGCCGACACCTCACTACCTGCCTGGGTGAAACGGAAGATGTTGTCCATGAACAACAAGATGTCCTTACCGCCACCGTCCTGGTCGCGGAACTGCTCGGCCACGGTCAGACCTGACAGGGCCACGCGCAGACGGGCACCGGGAGGCTCATTCATCTGGCCGAACACCAGTGTTGCCTGACTGCCGGCAACAGCTTTCATATCGACATCCTTGAGGTTCCACTCGCCCTTGTCCATGCCTTCCTTGAACTTCTCGCCGTAGTTGATAACGCCGCTCTCGATCATCTCGCGCAGCAGGTCGTTACCCTCACGGGTGCGTTCACCCACACCGGTGAACACCGAGAAACCGTTGTGACCATGGGCAATATTGTGAATCAGCTCCATGATGAGCACAGTCTTGCCCACACCGGCGCCGCCAAACAGACCAATCTTACCACCTTTGCTGAAGGGCTCAATCAAGTCGATGACCTTGATACCGGTATAGAGAATCTCTTGTGTAATAGACAAGTCACTGAAAGGAGGAGCTGGCTGATGGATAGCACGGCGGGCACCCTCCTGCAAGGGCTGCAGGTGGTCGATGCTCTGGCCAATCACATTCAGCAGGCGGCCCTTGATCTGCTCACCAGTGGGAACCGAGATGGGACGTCCCTTGGACAAAACGCGCGCACCGCGCTTCAATCCGTCGGTACTGTCCATAGCGACGCAGCGCACGGTATTCTCACCCACATGCTGCTCCACCTCAAGAATAAGTTCACTGCCATCGGGACGCTCTACCGACAACGCGGTGTAGATGGGGGGACGAGTTGCGCCCTCAGCCTCAAACGCGATATCGACAACAGGTCCGATAACTTGGGTTATTTTTCCATAATTCTCAGCCATAATATAATTATTGACTAGTTAAGGGTATTGTGTTTTTATTTTTATCGATTTATCACACACCGAAGTACCACTTCTGGGTGACCACGATTGCCATCACGACGAGGTTCACCAAGCCGATGGGCATGAGATAGCGCCACTCCAGGGCGAGCATCTGGTCGATGCGCACACGGGGGAATGACCAGCGGATCCAGAAGAAGATGAAGGTGATGAAGAACGCCTTACCCAGGAACCACACCACACTGGGGATGTAGTCCATGACATGGTTGAAGCTGTCCAGACCTGGGATGTGCAAGGGCATCCAGCCACCCAGGAAGAGCAGCGTTGCGATACCCGAGACGATGAACAGGTTCAGGTACTCGGCCAGATAGAAGAAGCCGAAGTGGATACCCGAATACTCGGTATGGTAACCGGCGGTCAGCTCGTGCTCGGCCTCGGGGAGGTCAAACGGGCCGCGGTTGTTCTCGGCATTGGCAGCAATCATATAGATAATGAAGGCCAGCACGGCAGGCAGGTGCCCCTTAAAAATGAACCAGCAGTCGTTCTGAGCCTCGACGATACCTGTGATTGACATTGTTCCTGCCAGACACACGATCGTGAGGATGGAGATACCGCAACTGAGCTCATAGCTGATCATCTGGGCACCGCTTCGCATCGCACCGATGAGGGTGTACTTGCTGTTACTTGCCCAACCGGCGAGCAGGATTCCCAACACGCCAATTGAAGACACGGCCACGATGAAGAACACGCCAATGTTCATGTCAACAATCTGCAATCCCTTACCCCAAGGCAGGCATGCGAAGGTGAGCATCGAAGCGATAAGCACCAGATAGGGCGCCAGCTTGAAGAGGAACTTGTCGGTGTGCCACAGGGTAATCAGCTCCTTTTGGAGAATCTTGATCACGTCGGCAAACACCTGGAGCAAGCCCCACTTACCCACGCGCATCGGGCCCAGACGGCACTGGATCCAACCGCAGACTTTGCGTTCGTAGAAGATGTAGAACATGGCGATGAGCGAATAAGCGACCAGCAGGCCCACTGCCACCAGCACACACTCGATGGTCGTCGTGAGCCAACCGGGCATCACGCTGTTGAGCAGGTCATCCAACCATTTTGTGACTATTCCGAAGTCAAACATATCTTTATCTTTCTTTTAGTTGTTTAGTTCTTACTGAATAACTCGTTGATTAGCGGTCGATGTCGGGGATAACGAAGTCGAGCGACGCTGTAATGGTGATCAAGTCGGCAATCATGTTGTCGCGGCAGGTCAAATCCACCACGCCAATCAGGTTGAAGCATGGCGACTGGAAGTGAACGCGCACGGGCTTGGTGTTGCCGTCACTCTCGATAAAGACGCCAAAGGCGCCGCGGCTTGCCTCTACCTGCTGGTACCAATGGCCAACGGGCAATTTCATCATCTTGGGCACCTTGGGGGCGCAATATTCGCCCTGCAGGCCCTCGGCCTCGAGCTTGTCGCAGGCCTGACGCAGAATCTTGATGCACTGCTCCATTTCCTTCATGCGCACCATGTAACGGTCCATCGAGTCGCCATTCTCATAGACAACCTCGTCGAAGTCGAACTCGTTATACAGCGAGTAGGGGTTGGTCTTGCGCACGTCACAGTGCCATCCGCTGGCACGGCCTGACGGGCCGGTGATGTCATAGGCGATGGCGTCCTCCTTAGTGAGGATGCCCACGCCCGTCATGCGGTTCACGGCAATGACATTGCCGGTAAAGAGCTTGTGATATTCCTTGAGGCTCTTCTCGATGACGTCACAGGCATGACGCACATCCTTGACGAAGTCCTCGTGCACGTCGGCCACCACGCCACCGATGGTGCTGTAACTCATCGACATGCGGGCGCCGCAGGTGCGGTCAAAAATATCATAAATCAGCTCGCGCTCACGGAAGCCGTAGAAGAAGGCTGTCGTGGCACCCTGGTCCATTGTCAAGCAACCATAGCTCAGCAAGTGGGACGAAAGACGCATGAGCTCATCCATCATCAGGCGGATGAGTTCGGCGCGGTGGGGCACCTCAAGGCCGAGGGCCTTCTCGACACACATGCACATACAGTGGCGGTTGATGTGGGCTGCCATGTAATCCATGCGCTCGGTATAGAGCAGCATTTGAGGATAGGTAAGGCTCTCACACATCTTCTCGATGCCACGGTGAATGTATCCGCTGACAACATCGATCTTCTTGACAATCTCGCCGTCGAGGCTGGCACGGTAACGCATCACACCATGGGTGGAAGGATGCTGCGGGCCCACGTTAACGACATACTCATCGTCCTCAAACACTTTGCCGTCAATCTTCTTCACCTGGCCGTTCTCGTCCTCGACCCAGCGGCAAGTGTAGTCCTCACCCGTCTCGTCCTCCAGACGCAGGGGGTTGCTTGCGGGGTCATAGTCCTTGCGCAAGGGGTACCCTACCCAATCGTTGCGCAGGAACATGCGACGCATATCGGGATGGCCGATGAACACGATGCCAAAGAAGTCATAGGCTTCGCGCTCCTGGAAATTAGCTACAGGCCACACGTCACACACCGAGTGCAAGCGAGGGTTCTCGCGGTCGGGAGCCGTCACCTTGACGTGGAGCAACTCGTGAGTGCTGGTGTTGGTAAGATAATAAACACAGCCATAGGCCTCGGTCCAGTCCATGCCCACAAGGGCGCTGAGCACGTCATAGTGCAGCTTGTCCTTGAGCGCACTTGCCAGTTCATGCCACTGAGCATCAGCGACGGTCACCAAGGGGAATTCACCGGTGCAGTCCACCTGGGCTTGGGGACACAACTGTGTGATTTTGTTCTCTATATCTGCCATATTGTAGTTTTATTAATTTCTAGTCCTTAGTTTCTAGTCCCTAGTTGCCTGCTGAAAACTGACAGCTAAAGGCTAATAGCTAATCGCTTATTTACTCTCCTCCTTCACATACTGGAGGTTGTCAAGTTTCTCTTTGCGGTTCACGCCGCCAAAGTACTTCTGTACCTTGATCTTGCGCTGCAGCTGCATCAGGGCATAGAAGAATGCCTCGGGACGCGGGGGGCAACCAGGCAGATAGACATCTACGGGAATGATCTCGTCAACACCCTTGACCACACAATAGCTGTTCTTGAACGGACCGCCACTCACGGTACACGAACCGCAGGCGATGACATACTTGGGCTCGGCCATCTGTTCATAGAGACGCTTCAATGCGGGAGCCATTCGGTAGTTAATTGTACCCTGGCACATGATATAGTCGGCCTGACGGGGGCTGTTACGGGCCACCTCAAAGCCATAGCGGGCCATGTCGTAACGGGCAGCACCCAGGCACATGAACTCAATGGCGCAGCAGCTGGTGCCAAAGCACAGCGGCCACAACGAGTTGCTAACACCCCAGTTCATCAACTGGTCCAGCTTGCCCACAATGATGTTGGTGCCGCCGGCACGCAGTTGCTCTACCAGGTTATCGATATATTCATTGTCCTTGAAGTCTTCATGCTTCATCGACTTGATTTTCACTTCCATCTCAACGCTCCTTTCTTCCAGGCATAAGCCAGACCTAAAACCAGAATAACAAGAAAAGTACCCACGGCCAGGAGAGCCTGGCTGCCGATGTTCTTGCAGATGGTCGCCCACGGGAAGAGGAAGACCGTCTCGACGTCGAACATCAGGAACAAGATTGCGAACAGGTAATAGCCCACATGATACTGCGCCATTGAATCGCCACGGGTGGGAATACCGCACTCAAAGGGCTCACCTTTCTTCTTTGTGTAGCTGCGCGGTCCAATAAGCCACGCGATAACCAGGGCTCCGACTACCAACAACACACCAGTCAATGCCGCTGTGATGGCTAGAGTCGTGCTCTGTACTCCGAAAATTGAGAAATCCATAAAACGAAGTTATTATCTATTGTTTGTTAATTTCGGTTGGGTTAAACCATATTAACATCTCAAAGTCGCTATCACACAACAACTTGCGCAATCGCAGCAAGCTATTGTGACAGCGAACCTCCAAAATGCGTTGCAAATTTACACATTTTTAATTAAATGACCAAACCAAAAGCGGACCATTTTTCGCAGTTGTTAACAAATGAGGCCACTACCACGGGCCAAGTCATCAGGCACCCTGCATGAGGCTCGTGAGCAAAGGATGCGGACGCGATGAAACAATGGCCTCAACACGAGGTGCAGAGCAGCCCGTGCAAGACAATAGATGACCGTTGAATGAAAACCTACCAGGAGCCCGGAAAAAGGCGGGAAAACCAAAAAATCATGCCCCAGCATCCTTCTCAAAAGATGTTGAGGCACGATAAACGGTGTGTCATGGATCAGAAAAAGGAACTCTTATGAAATAGAAAACTTTACTCTTTCATTATGAAATAATTACTTTTTCTTGTTTTTCTTTTTGGCCAGCATCTCGCGGGTGAACTTAGCCTCGGCCTGCTTGAGCTGGAAGAGTTGCTTCTTGCTCAGTATCTTGCTGAACTTTTCAAAATACTTAGCCTCGATTTCACCCTCTTGAACGCGAGTGTTGGAGAGCGCCGACGCAGCGGCCTCATAGTCGCGATCAGTGGGATTTTTCATCTTCTCGACCTCGGCAGCCAGCACGCGGGCATTGCGGTTGACCTGATATATCTCGCGCTCCATCTGTTCATAGATGGGCATGAATTGCTTTTGTTGCGTCTGAGTCAAGCCCAGCTCCTTGATAATCATTTCATGCTTGGCCTGATACATGTCGGTGGCAAACTTGGTGCGACCGTTCTGCGCAACAGCAACCGATGTCAGTGCCAGCATAAGCATCATTATGGAAAACAACCTTTTCATAGCTGATCAGTTCTTTATTGGATTTCTTCGGGGAGCTCCTGTTCATTGCTCATCATCACCGAGTCCTCATAATTGAGGAGGTCATAGTCGCTGACCGACCCGCTCATGATGAATTCGTCCAGGTTGTCCCTGTCGTCGTTCAGTTTCTCGGCTACCTTTTGCACCATGTTCACATTGTCTGTTGCGGTAAAATGGCTGAATACCGACATCATGCACCAGACACCTGCAAACATAGCAGCCATATAAACCAGGGGCCTCACTCGCTGCCACATCGTAGGTTTGACATCTACAGGGGTAATCTCAACATCAGGCAGCATCTCGGCCATCCGCTGATTGAAGTCGGCAAAATAATTCTCGGGCACCTTAAATCCCGGATTCTTACCGTATTTATCTAATATTGTGGAGTCTTCTCGTTTCATAACGATTATTTGACTATCAAATGTCAATAAAGTTTAATCGGTGATGATAAAATTATTCTGTATCGGCCAAAAACTGCTCGATTTTCTTCACCGCATGGTGATAAGAGGCCTTTAAAGCCCCCTCACTGGTGCCCAGAATCTCGCTCATCTCGTCATACTTCATCTCGTCGTAGTAGCGCATATTAAAGACCAGCCGCTGCTTCTCGGGCAGTGAGGCGATGGCCTTCTGCAGGTTGATTTGTGCCTGGTCGCCGTCAAACCACTCGTCGCTCTCCAGCTGGTTGACAAGGAAACTCTCATCGTCGTCGATTGAGAGTTGGTTCATCACTTTCTTCTTGTTGACAAACGTGATGCTCTCGTTAATGGCAATCTTGTAGAGCCATGTTGACAGCTTGGCATCGCCACGAAAGTTGTCGATGTTGGTCCACGCTTTCAAGAATGTGTTCTGCAGCACATCGTTAGCGTCGTCATGGTCGATGACCATGCGACGTATCTGCCAGTAAAGCTGAGAACTGTAATGCTCTATCACTTTACCGAATGCCGCCTTGCACAGTTTGGGATCGTGCAACTGCTCGACCACTTGTGCCTCGTCATATTTTTCACGTGCTGCCATCAAAAATCAGTTTTAAGCCGTAAAATTAGCAAAAATTTTGCCAACCTGCGACAAAGCCGGCACTTTTTATGTTTATTTAGCTTTTTATCAGCTATCATTGACCTTTCAAGGCGATTAGTACAAGAACCGCTGGGATGTTGTTCAAGATGTGGAACAATACGCCCCACCAGAAGCCCATGTTGACTCGGACATAGGTGATGACACAACCCACGAGTCCTGGCCGCAAACACAATGCCAGGCAATAAGGCAGCAAAGCCCATGTGAGGACCGTGAATGCCTTGAGATGGATGAGCCCGAAGGAGATGACCGACACCCACATGGCCAGCCTCAAGTAACGCGACCGCCAGGATTGCCACTGCGCGTCGGTAGTGAAACGCATGACGAGCCAATAGAGAGCGGCGCCAAACAGCACAAGAGGCACTAGTATCATCCAGTTATAACACTTGAACAGATAGGCCGCAACGGCCACTGGCAACAAGCCGGCCCACAGTGCCACCGTCTGCCGCCTGAACGACAGCCCCAAGCGGAAGATGATTTCCTCGACAACTGGCGCGATAACCAACAGCAGCAACAGGGTATTGACCAGTGGCTTGTCCTTGTGCGTGCTCACGTCACCGCCAAATTGCGTGAGTTGCTCAGGACTGATGCCAAAACTTTTATAGACCATACCCACGCCAACAATAATGGCTGAGCTCAACATGATCATCACAACGAGCCAGAGTGCCGCAAGCCCAAAAATCTTGCGATCGGACATCACGGCTTTATCATTCGTGCGGTCAAGGATGAATCTCATAGTTTTAAATTACTGAGGTACAATTAATTAATGCGCAAATATAATCGCATTTTCCAACAATTCAAAATGTATTCGGCAAAATTTGCAGATAAAAAAAGTGTCCCCACAGCCAAACGGGGTAGCTGCGGGGACAATCATGAGTTGATTAATTCAAAAAGACTTAATTGAGGGGGAAGAGGGGACCTGTAATATTGAATTCAAGTCCGTTGCACTTGAACGAACCACCGATTACCATGCACTGATCATTAAGAGTGAAATCCACATCGGTCAGTTTGTAATAACCATTGTAGTTGGATTCAATCTCGCTGGCGGTAATCTTGTAACCGGTTCCATTGGGGGTTACCGTCAGCCCCTCATAATCGACCTCAGGAACATCGATAGCGCCATTGAGGTTGGATGTGAAGTTGCTGATCTTCATTTCGCAGGTCTCACCCGAGGGGTCGAGCACAAACAAATAGGCCGACTGCTCGTGGGCTCCATGGTTACCGTTCTCGGGGTTGGTGATCGTAGTTGTCGAGTAGGCATACAGCAATTGAGTGGTCATGACGAGCGCAACGCCGTCATCAAGAGAACCAACCCTATACCACATCATGCCTGTTGCCATGTCGAGAAAACCGCTCGCGTCGACCGCGCTATGAGGTTCAATCCTGTAAACAGAGCCTTTCTGTTGACGGAGGTCCATAACAGGAGAACTGTAGGCCTGAGACTGGCCGTTCAAGTCCTTGTAATTGCAATTGAAACTAATGGTCATGTCGGTGTAGTTGATTTCCACCTTAGCCGTGTTCTGGGAGAAGACGACAGTGCCATCACTGGCATCAATCATGCGGCTGTTGATGGCCATGTTGACGGTCTGCCTGTTCACAGGTTCGTCATCGTTGCCACAGGCGGTGAGCATAACCACTGCCAGCAACGAAAGAAGCATAAATGATAATTTCTTCATTTCTTTGTTTTTGAATATTTTTTATTGTGATTAATAGGCTGGATAGTCAGGATAGGTCTTGCCCGACGCCACCACCGTTGCGCTCTCGCCCATCTTGAAGGTGATATCGAGGTGATCGTTCACCAGGTCAATGTTGGCGTTGAAGTTCTTGAACGGATACTTGTCGGTAGTCTTAGTGCCCTGGCTGGTACCGGTGCTGTCCATGTGGGCAATATAGTTAGCCGTGGTGTTGATGTTTTCACCGCTAATGGCATAGCCGTTGGGGGTGATGGTGACAGGCACATTTGACGCAGTGATATTGACAAAGCGCTTCAGGTCCTTGGCATGCTCAATGTCCATCACCTTAATGATTGCCGTCTGTTGCGAAGGGTTCAAGGTGAACTGGTACATGACATTTTCCATCTCGGTGGTCTTGGTTGTGTCGTCATAGGTGATGGTGTTCTGTGTCTTGAGGAAGAACACGTCTGAGATGGTCGAAATGACGCGGACGCCGTCGCCTGTTACATAGGTATAGCGCATGGACTGATCATTGAAATCGACATAGCCGCTGAACAGGCTATTGCTGGGGGATTGTAAGATATAGAAACCCAAGCGAGATGGCGTAGCCGTCAAATCACTGAGTTTTATTGCCTGGTTACCGTCGCCGTAGTTCAGCTCAAGTGTTGCCTTGCGGTTCGCGGTATCAAGGGTGAGTTTATTGTGTGTGGCTCTCATTCCCAGCACGTTGCCGGTACTGATATCAACCATGTGGTTGACCATCGGGGTATTGACCGTGAACACGCGGCCGTCACGATTAGGCTCATCGTCACTGCACGATACTACCACACCGAGAAGTGCGATAGCCGCGATCAGTAATAGAAACTTCTTCATATTCTAAAATGCAATTTAATCAAATATATCGCCGCAAAGTTACACTAAAAAACAAATGGTGCATCCAATCTAGCACCATTTGTAATGTTTTTTATATTAAATGACGTTAAAAAAGAGTTGTCACTTGAGGTTGCCACTGTCGGAATGATGCCCGCCGTGGCAGTCAAAGGCAATATTAAACGTCTTGTTTCCGGTGTTGACCGTGCATGTGAGATTGTGGACCAGATAGGCGTCGCCAGACATCGGAACGGGAGTGTAGCCACGCAACAGATATGGAGCGATGCCAGTGCCGGCAAAGGTGAAGATCTTACCAGTCTTGTCGACGGTCACAGGAGCATCGATACGAATGCTCATTCCTGGAGATTCGGCATCACCGATGCGGAACACGATATTATAGAGGTAAATGCTGCTGGAATCCCTGTCCATGTCGATGTCAAAGGTGTAGTGCGTCTCGGTTGCATCTTGATAAACGCTCTCCAGCGTTTGGGGATCGGGCACAACGGGTTCATCTTTGTCGTCGCCACACGAAGCCACAGCACACAACATTGCCGCCAAAGCCAACATGGGCAACAATTTCTTCATTACGTTAAATTTTTTCATTTTTTCCTTTTTTAATCACATTTTATGGTTAGTTATATTTATTAAACGGCGTTAACAATCGATTATTATTATGCTATTACAAAACCACTTAAAAGAATAGCTCATGAAAGTCAGTTAATCATTTCACTGTGATGGTCTTACCGGCGCTGTGGGCACTCAGTTGCGGGGCATACTGGCACTGGATGGTGGCGATGCCCGATGTAAACTCGCCAGGATTGGTCACCCACACGTCATAGCCGATGATGTGCGTGCCCTTTCTCAGGCTGTTGACGAACACGTTGGTCTGGGTGTCCTTGGTTTCCTGATAGAACCAGGTGTTGTCCTCGCTGCGGTAACCCGAGAGCTGGTCAACTGGCTCGAAGCAGGCGGCGCGCTCGTCGGTCATGGTCACGAAGTCCATGTCCTTGTTGGTCTTGATGATGACACGCACCTTGACCTTGTCTCCCACCTTGAAGGACTCGGCCTGGTGTAGGGTGCCGTCCTGGGCATAGACGTAGTATTCCTTGCTGATGGATACCTCCTCAATGGCCTTCTCCTTGATCTCGGTCATCGGAGCCTGGAACTGGCTGTAAACGGTGCCCCAAGCGGGTCCGCTGCCCGTGCGGTCGATGACGACGCTGCCGGTGGTGGAGGCGTCGAGGGTGGTGCGGAAGTAGCCCACATACTGCGCCATCTTGTCGAGGTTGATGGGTTGGCCGGCTACGGTGATTGTGGGCGTTGTGCCGCGCTCGAGCCACTGGCTGCCTGTGCTCAGGATGCTATAGACGGCATCGGCGGCGAGGCTGTAGGTTCCCCAGTCGTTGCTCTGCTTCATCAGCAGCATCCACTTGCGAATCAAGTCAATCTCCTCCTTGCGAGGATCGACCTCGTTCATGGCCTGCAGGATGGTGCTGGTATAGGCCACCTTATCAAACTCCCACCAGCCGTAGCCAGTCTGCAGGTTGTCCCAGTACATGCCCAGGTTGGGCTTCACGATGGCAAACTGGCGAATGCTCTCGATGATGCTGCGTGCTGTCTTCTGGTAGCCGTTGCGGTTGAGTGTCATAGCATAATAGGCCTTCTGCTTGAGGGTGAGGCCCTTGCTCCAGTTCTTGTCCATGTACTTGACCGTCTTCTTGAACAGGTCGGCACTGGCGCTCGATTGCTGCTTCACCTCGGGGAAGAGGCTGCGCACATAGGCATACTCAGTAAAGTTGCCGTAAGGCTCCTTACTGTACTTCTTGTACTCGTTGAACAGGCGCACGTTCTCGTTATCATAGTAGGCGAGGGCGCGGTTCACCATCGAGGTCAGGCGACCGTCATCGGGCAGATAGCCCAGGTGCTTGATTTCGCCGATGAGCTGCAGCACGGTGCCTGTGGTCCAGACGTTGGACTTGCAGCCCGGGTAGCGGAACCATGTGAAGCCGCCGTCACCCATCTGCAGCGACTGCAGGGCGGTGATGATCTTCTCATATTCCTTCTTGACGATGGCTTCGTCAAAGAGTTCGTTTAACTTTGACATTCTAAGCGTCTGGCGGTCAGCCTCGCGCATCCACGGCGACGCCAGCAGGGTGCCGATCTTCAGGTCCTGGTTCTTCTGGAGCATCGACACGAGGGTAGAGTCCTCGTTGTGCTGCTTCCAGTAGGTGATAGCCTCCTTGATTTGGGGCTGAGACTTGGCGACGCCTTGTGCCACTTGCAGGGCAAACAGGCTGTGTGCGGCATGGGTGGCAACGTTGTACTCGTCGCTGAAGATGGTGGGCAGTGCCAGTACGCAGTACCACACGGGGTTATCGCAGTATTCCAGCGTCACGCGGGCATCCTTGGGGAACTTGGGCAGCGGCTGCTCGAAGTGTCCCTGTGCCGCCTCGATATAGAACGGCTCGGTCTCGATCACCGGCGAGATGGTCGTGAGCACGGGCACCATCACCTGCTCACCGTCGCCGAAGGTGCTGTTGGCGGCTTTGATGCGGAAGCCCACAAAGGCGATGGTGTCAGGCACCAGCCAGTCGATGGTCACCGCCTCACTGCCCATCGGGTCGAGCGTCAGGTTGAACTTGCGGCTAGCGTAGATGTCGCCCGATCGCGGGTCGAAGAGTTCGATCACGGCATCACAGGCGGCAGCCTCGTCGGTAGCGTTCTGTACCGTGGCAGCCAACGTGGCCTTGTCACCTTGACGCAGGAAGCGCGGCATGTTGGAGCGTACCATCAGCGGCTTCTGAGTCAAGACCTCTGCCATCCAGGTGGAGCCGATCATCTTCTTGTCCCAAGCCACAGCTTGTGTAATCCAGGTTGTGTTGAAGTTGGGCGCCTCAAATTCCAGCGAGACGACACCGTTCTGGTCGCTGGTGAGCATCGGCTGCCACAACGCGGTCTTGACGTCGCTCTCGCGCAAGGTGACCTTGTCCAGGTTCTTCTCGTTAACCTTCGCATCTGCGGTTTTTTCATCAACAATCTTTTCGTTGAGGGACATGGCAACGACACGGTCTTCGGTTCCTATCTCATTATCCATTCGGCCGAATGCCGCTTCAGTCTCATATAATTCTTCCTCCATAGCCCTGGCTTTCATTGGGGCGGCGGCACCCAGTGACATCCCCTTAGTGCGGCGACCATCGATACCGCGGCTGAAGTCGTAGCCGAAGTAGTCTTGATAATAGGTATATAACCATGGCAGCCTGGGGACGGCATCGTCAGAAATCCCGTAATTCTGGCCTACCCAATGGGCCCAAGTGGAATTGATGGCGTCCAGATACTTAGTGCGGGTATATACCACGTTGTTGTAGGGCCTCCAGTTGCTGATTGTCCAATCGTTTTCCTCGATGCTGGCGATAGCCTTGTCGAACATGTCGAGCATCATCGCGCCGCGCACGGGTTTGCCGTTCTGGTCGGTGAGGCTGAATGTCCAGTGTTCCGTGTTGCCTGGCACGAGCTTGTCGCGGAACGACGTGGCGGTAACCTTCACGGCCTCGGCCTTATAGGGATTCCGCAATGTGACAGTCTCTTCCCACAGTTTGGTGCCGTAGTGGGTGATGAACTTGACAGTCACATCTTTTCCGGCCTCTTTAGGCAACATGACGGTAAAGTCATGCATCCCCTTGTCGTAGTCGAGCCAGCCTTGGGCGATGACCTCATCAACCGTGCTTGCTACATAATATATGTAGGCCTTGGGGGTGGATACGCCTATGCTGATGTGCCCCACATTTTTCTTGTCCACACTCTGCTCCAGAGGGTTAAGCCACAGCGGGCAGTCCTTGACGGGTGCCGTTTTGTCGCCCTTGCGGTAGAGGGTAATCACGCGCTCCACATCCACGTCCTGCTCGCCCTCCTCGGCATCAAGGATGTGGAGTTTCAGCTTGTATTGGCCCGAAGGCAGGCTGGTCAGGTCGATGGTCGGGTCGGCAGTATTGAGATTGCCCGTCTTGACGGGTTCCTTGCCATCGACGGGAATAACCTCCCAGGTACAGTAGGTATTGGGATTCTCCTCGTCGGTGGTGTTGTACTTGAGCGGCAGCTTGATGGGCTTGTCGTTGAGGTAGATGTCGTTGCTCTCGCTGCCCAGCTCGATGCCGCGGCGCGTGCCCACAATAAACGAGGTGCCCTCCTCGTGGGTCTCGCCGGCGTCGGTGGTGACGGTGGCGACAACCTGATAGTTATAGCGTGCCCAGCAGCGCTTACCAGGCTTGTAGCCGATGTTCTCCTTGAACAGCTCGGCAGGGTACTCGATGGTGAAGTTGCCCTGTTCATCAGTGACGATGGTGGTGTCTTGCAGGTGTTCACCGTCATTGTTGCGCATGCGCCACCACCACCAGGACCATTCGTTCTGGATGAGCGACAGGCGCACCTCGGTGTTCTGGACTGGCAATCCGCTATAGGTCATAGCCTTACCGGTTACCTTGACTGGCTGACCTGCCACATAACTGCGGCGCGGGTCGGGGAAGGTGACTTCAAACGTGGGCGTCTTGTACTCGCTCACACTCACGTTGTGCCAAGCGAGATATCTGGATTTATTGCCTTTTTCTTTCAGTTCGATGCCAAATCTGCCGTTCATGCGGTCCTTGGGCACAACAAAGGTACCCTCGATGCGGCCGAATTCGTCGGTCGTCAACGTCACTTTGTCAATGGGCTCATGGTTGCTGTCCATAAAGTTTACTTCTATCGTCTTGCCGCTGATCACACTGCGGCCCTTGTCGGTCGCATTATAGACGATGGCGGCCCAGTGGATGGTCTCGCCAGGGCGATAAACGCCCAGGTCGGTATAAACCTCGGCCGCATTGTTGTTGCTGCTGCGGTTCTCGATGGTAGAGTAGTAAGTGGTCAACCCGTAGCGGTCATTACCCTTGACAGCAGTCAATTCCCGGTCAAAAACAATGGTGCCCTTGGCATTAGGGCGACCCGTGATGGCAAGCGTTCCATCTGTGCCTGTAGTGCCCACGGTGTTGCCTTCCTGGTTCTTGATGGTCACGCCCGACAAGGGTTTGCCGGTAATGATGTCGACAGCGACGAGGCGGTCCTTGTGGTCGTTGCGGCTGATGGTAAAGGTGGCAATATCAGTCACATGCAAGAGGTCATTGCGACTGACGTCAGGATCGACACTCTTGTCCGTGTCTAAATTGGGACAGATGACATATACGCCATAGGGCAGAGGTGGCAAGGTGGTCGCTACGTCGTTGAAATCAAACGGCACGACACCCTGTGCTGCTGCGGGATGGCTTGAGACGAGCTGCAACTTACTCTTGTTGAGCCGGTATTCCTTCAGCATGTTGTCGGGAACACGATAGACCTCGATGGTGAACGACTTGGCGTTCTTGCCATTGGCATGCACGGTGATGCTGTCACGTGAGGAGCGCACCTCAGGATAATTGAGGTAAACCTCCTTGCGTTGCATAGTGATAATGGCATTTTTTGCCTCGTCCGTATAAATGGAGTTGGGAAAGCGTCCCACATAGTCCTTAAACACCTGGTAGCGCTCCTTGTCGCCAGCCCAAACTATGTAACGCAGCAGCTGGAAGCTGTGCTCATTGTCCTGATATTTCCTGTAGGTCTCAAGGGTAATAGAGGACTGGGTTTGGGTCAGTGCATAGATGTGTGCGGGCACATCACTCTCGGTTGAGGTCAGCCAGTCGCTGTCGATGCGCTTCTTCAGGTCCTCGTTATCAGTCATTATCGTATTGAGTATCTCCTTACCCTTCATCAGCATGAATTCATGCAGTGTGGGGATGTAGGTGGCGCCCAGCTCGTTGCACTTGATGATGTCAGGCAGTGAGGTCACTGCCACGGCCTTAAGCGCATCGGGATCGGCGAGGCTTTTCTCGATGAGTTCGGTGATTTTCTGGTTAAACTGCTTGCGGTCCCACTCACTGATGTCGGCGGGCACCTCCTCGACGGGATTGTTGCGATCGCTCCAGCCGGCGTAGCGGTTGCGGTAGCCCTGATAGATCATCGCCTCGAGGTGGTAGAGCAGGGCGCGGATGTGCGGGCGCTTGTCCTTGGCGGCAGCCGTCTCGATGCGTGAGACAATGTCGGCCATGTTGTCCTGTGAGATGCCGCTTTGGGCAAGGCTGTAGCGCACCAGTGCATCGACGAGCAGTTGCCCGTCATCGCTGCCTTTCAGCGCCTTATCCAGGTCGGCAAGCGCCTGCTTACTCACGTCTTGCGGGAAATTGAAGTCAATTTCCTTCTCACTGCCTGATGAATGGAACGGGAATGCCATAATGAGTAATGCTATAGATAGAATGTGAATGATTGTCTGCTTCATAGTCATTCGGTGTTGGTTTTGTTATATATAACTCCAAAATTACACAAAAAATGTGCAAACACCTCGCCAATGCCCTATATTTTGCAATAATTAACTAGAATTACTGCTTTTGCGAGTGACAACAGGCTGAAGGGAGAAGGCAACAAAAATCTCAAATTCCCTGCCAATGCCATCAAAAAATCAACTTTTTCTTTTAATTTTGCATCCATGAAAAAAATCATCGCGATTGGATTTTGTGCTTGGGTATTGGCTTCACATGCCACGGTAACCGCCGAGACGGGCGACACCGTGTCGCTGAACGAAGTAACCGTCACGGCCATCAAGCAAGGCTCAGACCTGCGCAGCCGTGCGACAGCTCTCACCGTTTTAGACCTCCGGGAAGCCGAACGCAACCAAGTGAGTTCGGTCAAGACTGCGTCTGAACTGGTGCCCAACCTGTTCATCCCCGACTATGGCAGCCGCATGACCTCGACAGTGTATTTGCGAGGTATCGGCACACGCATCGATCAGCCAGCTGTGGGCCTAACCATCGATAATGTGCCGGTGATGACCAAAGAGAACTTTGACTTCGACCTGACCGACATTGTGAGGTTTGAAACCTTGCGAGGCCCTCAAAACACCTTGTACGGGCGCAACACGTTGGGCGGTGTCATGAACGTCTATACCCTGTCGCCCCTCAACTATCAGGGCACCAGGGCTGTCGTCGAGGGGGCGGGCCACGGCAACTGGCGCTTGGGAGCGAGCCATTATCGGCTGCTCAGCCAGGATTTGGGACTGTCGCTGTCGGCGCAATACAACAGCGGCAACGGTGAATTCACCAATGCCTTTAACGGCAAGCGATGTGATTGGGAACGCATGTTCAGTGCGCGCGCCAAAGTGGAATGGCGCAACCAAAACGGCTGGTACTTGTCTAACGTGGCTTCACTCACTGTTAGCCGTCAAGGAGGCTACCCCTATGAATGGGTTGAGACTGGGGAAATCGCCTATAATGACACCTGTTTTTATCGCCGTACGTCGATCATGGACGGCTTGACCGTGCGCCGTGTCTTTTCACGATTCATCCTGTCGAGCCTCACAAGCTACCAGTACATTGATGACAATATGACGCTTGACCAGGATTTCACCCCCAAAGACTACTTCACGCTCACTCAAGCACGTCGCGAGCATGTCATCACTCAGGATTTCATAGCACGCAGCCATTCCACCGGCAACTATAATTGGCTGGCAGGAATGAGCGGTTTCTTCCGCCGCTACCGCATGGATGCTCCCGTGACGTTCAAGGACTATGGCATTGACCAACTCATCGAGAAACATGTCAACGATGCCCTACCCGAATACCCTATCGCATGGGACACCCGCTCGTTTGTCTTGGGAAGCCGCTTCACAAGCCCCATTTGGGGCGCAGCTTTCTATCACGAGAGCACCTATAAAAAGGGGCAATGGACACTGCAGGCTGGAGTGCGCGTGGACTATGAGCACGCCCGCCTCAACTACCGCAGTTTCACCTCCACGGGCTATAGCGTGTACAACGCCGCCACAGGATCACAGTTTGCCCACGAGCCCATTGAAATCGATGAACATGGCACACTGAACAAGAATTTCTTTGAGATTCTTCCCAACCTGAGCATCACATGGAATCCGTGGGAGGGAAAGCACCACACCATCTATCTTGCCGCCTCGCGGGGCAGCAAGGCCGGCGGGTTCAACACGCAAATGTTCAGCGACGTCTTGCAACAACGCCTGATGGGCCTGATGGGAATCGGGCTGCAGTATGACGTGAACAAAATGGTGGGCTATGAACCCGAAAAAGCCTGGAATTATGAGCTGGGAGGACATTTCGAGTGCTGGCAAAGTCGTGTTCAGAGCGATATGGATGTCTTTTTCATGGATTGCCGTGACCGCCAGTTGACAGTATTCCCGCCGGGAACCACCACAGGACGCATGATGACCAACGCGGGCAAGACAAACAGTTGGGGCGCCGAATTCTCAATGTCGGTAACTCCCACCGAGACCACTCACTTCAACATCAGTTACGGCTTCACCCACGCCACCTTCAAGGACTATAACGACGGACGCAACGACTACGAGGGTAAACGTGTGCCTTATGCCCCGATGCACACCTTGTTTGCCGAGGCCTCACATGGATTCAAAATGCACGGCAGCAGCGAACGCCTGCTCACCATCGCCGCCAACGTGCGTGCTGCAGGTGACATCTATTGGGACGAAGCCAATGTCCTGAAACAGCCGTTTTATGCCTTGCTCGGTGCTTCCATCACCTGGCAACAGCCGCGCTACAGTGTGCAGATGTGGGGCAGCAACCTGACCGATACCGGCTATAAAACTTTCTACTTCGTCTCCATCCAGCACCACTTCCTGCAGCGCGGCCACGGTCGCCAGCTGGGCGTGACACTGAGGCTCAACCTCGCGTCAAAGTAAAAACCGACGATTATATCAAACAATGCCAACAACCATTTGACTATCTAAACAACATTTGGTTGTTTAGGTGCGCATTGTTTGATGAAAAGGTGGCCACATTCATGCCCCTAGGCCAAGGCGAGGCCATGCAGAGCAAATGGTATAATCGACAAGGAGGGAGCACCGGTGATCGATGCTCCCTCCCCTATTAGGTTCAGTCAGTTAAACTGACGTTGCTTACTGAGCTTTCTCGTGTGAGAAGTAGATACCGTTGGCCAACTGAGGAGCTCCATTGTAGGTGCTCTTCACACCGATTACGCTCAACTGGTCACCAACCACGATGCCAGCGGTCTCGAGCCAGTTTTTGCGGTTGTCACCAGTAGCGCCCCAACCGGGATAGCAGCCATAGACGTAGACGTTGTTGGTCTCGTCCTCCAGATAGAGGTTGCCATAGGTGGGATTTACAATCTCGGTGATGGTACCGGTCAACATGTAGTAAACATTGGGGTTGTCTTCCTGATCGAGGAACTCGTCAATGGTCAAGGGTGTCACGGTCTTGCTGTCCTCGAGGACGGCATTGGTCATTTGAGGAGTGCCATTGTACTCGCCACGCTTACCCACGAGGGTCACAACGTCACCAGCCTTGAGACCAGAAGCCTCGAAGTCGCCCTTGGCACCGATGCCATAGACGTAGGTCTCACCTGACCAGTCGCGAACATAGACATTTCCATAGGTGGTATTGGCTACCTTGGTGATCACACCAGTGATGCGGTACTGGGTATCACCCACGGGAGCCTCGAGGAACTCGGCTACAGTAGCTGCAACGATAGCGCCCTTCTGATAGATGGTTGCCTGAGCGGTATATTCCTTGGCGCCGTCGGTGGTCTTGAACACAACTGTTGCGCTGCGGTCACCACCATTGTTGGCGTTGGCATGGAAGGTTACCACGGGCTCAGCACCACCCGATACCGAAACGATGCCCAGCCAGCTCTTTGCCTCATCGGGAACCTCGACCGAGATGCCGTTGTTGGTCTTGCAGGTCAGGTTAACAGCCACGTTACCGCCCTCAACGGGGATAGTGGCGTCCTCGGGATCATAACCCTCGACCTTCACCAGAGACTTCTGAATCTTGATGACAGTGACGTCAACCAGCTCCACAGTACCGTTATACAGAGTCTTGGGACCCTCGACGGTGACAATGTCACCAACCTCCATGCCCCAACTCAGGAAGTTCTTGGTACCACCCTTTGAATCCAGCGTACCATAGATGTAAATCTCCCCGGTCTCATCTTCGAGATACCAGTTGCCGTAGGTCGTGTTAACAATCGACTTCACAGTACCGGTCACGCGGTAGGTCTTGCTCTCGGGACCTGCAATGACCTCGGCACAGGTAGCCTCGCTAACGGTAGCGAGACCTTGAATCACGTTGATGGTCTGTTTCTTGTCGGCACATGCAACGTGCAGCACGGCAGTGCGGCCGTCGGGAGTTGCGGGAGCGCTAAAGGTTACCGTGGTCTCACCAGCGCCACCATTCATCGGGCTAACGGTCAGCCAAGCGGGAAGTTCCTCGGCGTCAAACGACCAAGCTTCCTTGGCATTGAGGGTAATGGTGTTGGTGCCACCAGCCTCATCGATGCTCACATAGGACGACGAAACCTGAATCTCGTCCAGCAAAGTCATCGCGTCGTCATCAGAGCAGCTTGCCAGCAAGCCGACCAATGCAAAAAATGAAATAAAATATTTAAGTTTCATAGTGTTATCTTTTGCTTAGAATTAGTTGAAGATGTACTTGATACCGATAGAAGCATTCCAGCACTGGCCGATGGCCTTGTTGGGAACGAAGGTCTTGGTGGCACCATTAATCGAGCTAGGAGTCGAGAAGGTGGCATAGCCCTGAGCGTCAACGCCCTCATACTTGAGGATGCGGGGATCGCTGCCGATTTCGGGGTTGAGATACTTGCTCACGCCCCAGCTCGAGTTGAAGAAGTTCAACACGTTCTTCACGTCGAGGAGCAGCTGCAGGGTGTGCTTGGCACCACAAACCATCACCGAGAAGTCATGCTTGTAGCTGAAGTCGATGCGATGAACCCAGGGGTTGTAGAGGCTATAGGCCTCGGCATACTGGCCCTGATGGTTCTTCAGGTAGCTGTTAGCATGAACATAGTCCATGAAGCGGTTCTTGTCACCCTCGCTCACAAAGCGGAATTCACCGTTAGCGACCTGCTCGTCGGTGGGGATGTAGAGAGCGTCATAGTTATAACCATCGCCGTTCATGTCGTTGGCCATCATGTAGGAGTAGTTGTAACCTCCGCGCCAGGTCTCATAGATCAGGCCATAGTGGTTACCGCTGCGGTCGTGACCGGTTGCCGACAGGACAAAACGGTCAGGAGTTACATACTGCGAGTTGTGCAGCTTGATGTTGTTGGGACCCTCAACGGTGGGAACATAAGTGAAGGCGCTCTCGGCGGCGCTACCGGGCATACCGGTAACTTCCTTCTGTACGGTGTGGGTGTAAGCAGCCATCAGGCTCAACCAGTTGGTGGGATCAGCATTCACGGTGATGTTACCAATCCAACCATAACCGCGGCTGGTGTTCTCCAGAACGAAGGCCTTGGTACCCGTGCGGAAACCAGAAGGATAGATGGGACGATTGTCAGCACCGTTGAAGCGGGCATAACCACCCACGCTGGGGATAGCCCAGTCGCTGATGCTGGCAGCGTTGATGTTCTTGTTGAAGATGCCCTCAACAGTCACACTGAAGGGGAACGATACGGGGATGATGTAGTCAACAGCCAAAGAGGTCTTCCAAACCATCGGCATCTTGAACTTGGGATCCACAGCACTGATTGACGAGGGAACGGTACCCATATCAGAGGTTACGTTCTCGGGATAACCCATGCCGATGAGCTTGTTGCGCAGAGCATTGATCGAAGCCTGGCCGTTCTCGGTCACCAGACCGCCGGCAAACTGGCTCATGTCGATGAAACGGTTGCCGTTGGCATCGGTGGTGTAGGCACCAGTGTAGTTCTCAAAGCCACGGTTGGGCTTGTAGACCATCTCACCGGTGTTAGGATCCTTGACCATACCGCCGATCTTGGTGTTAGCGTTGAGCTGAGCCTGATACTGTACCAGACCGCCGTTGGTGGGCATGTTGGTGAAGAATACCAGGGGCAGACGGCCCGAGAAGAGACCCGAACCACCGCGCACCTTGAGCACCTTGTTGCCAAATACGTCCCAGCTGAAGCCCAGACGCGGTTGAACGATCAGGTTGCTGTTGGGCCACTTGCCGGTGTCGATGTGACGCTCATTGCCTTTATTGTCATAATAGGTCAGTGCCAGAATAGCGTTGTTGGTGATCAGGTCACCGTTGTTGAAGAACAGACCGTCAAGACGCAGACCGTAGGTCAGCTTGAAGTTCTTGGTGACGTTCCATTCGTCCTGAGCATAGATACCAGCCTTGTTGAACTGCACGCGAGCAGCAGGCTTGGTCTCATTGCCGTAACCGTAGGTCAAGCAAACGACCTCGGGGGCAGCACCGTTGATAAAGTCATCAACGCTATTGTAGCGATAGTAACCCGTACCATTGCGCATGTACTGGTTGTCGGCCATCTGGTGCTCAAATGACAGACCGCCCATCACCTTGTGGTTACCAAAATACCAGGTCACGTCGTCACGCAGGTTCCAAATAGTGTTGTGAACCGCGTTGTTCCAGGTGAAGAGCTCATAACCCAGGGCCATGTAGTTGTCCTTGTTGCCCTCAGCATCGGTCATCGTGATGTCGATGAAGGGGAACTCGCTCGAATTGCTGGCGCGGATATCGTCCAGCTTTGACAGAGTAGCCAGGAACTGGTTCGACAGGTTGTCGCTCAGGCGGCTGTTCAGGTCAAGAGAGAAAGAGTGTACCAGGTTATCCATGCCATACATTGAGTTGGCGAAGGAGAAGGACTTCTGCGAAACACGGGCAGTAGCCATGCGGGTGCCACCGTCCATCGAAGTTGCGTTGGGATTGCTCCAGTAACGGTTCTTGGTATAGTTGTAACGCAGAGCCAGGTGGTGATCATGATTGATGTTCCAGTCCAAGCGGGCGAGCAGTTTGTAGTTGTTCTCGTCGGCGGGGAAGTTGGTCCATGAACCCGTGTCATAACCATATTTCTGCTTCACATGGTTGCTCACGCGGGCCAGGTCGGCGAGCGTGGTGCGCGAGATGTACTGGTCGGGAACGGCAACACCATTCTCTGAGGCACGCCACATATTTACAATAGTAGGTTGCTTTGTCATCTCACCATTGACGAAGAAGAACAGCTTGTCCTTGATGATCGGGCCACCAATGGTAGCACCGTAGGTGTTCACCTGGAACTTCTCGCGGGCCTGACCGATCTGAGTGCGCTGCACAGCGTCACCACGCATGTTCTCGTTGCGATGGAAGACGTAGGCACTGCCACGGAAGGTGTTGGTACCACTCTTGGTAATGGCGTTCACACCACCACCGATGAAGTTGGTCTGACGAACATCGTAGGGCGAAATCACAACCTGCAGCTCCTCGATGGCCTCGATACTGATGGGGTTACCACCACCGGGCAGGTTGTCGCTCAAACCGAAGTTGTTGTTGAAGTTGGCACCGTCAACGGTGAAGTTGGCAGTACGGCCATCGGTTCCGGCAAAGCTCATGCCATTGCCACCGTAGGGTGACAGACGGGTAACGTCGGTCAAGCTGCGGCTAACGGTGGGCAGGTTGCTGATCTGGCTGCTGTTGATGTTGGTAGCGGCACCGGTTTTCTCAGCGCGGAACTTGGTAGCGGCAGCAGTAACTACAACCTCACCAAGTGCATTGGCATCAACACTCATGTCGAAGTCGAGATTGGAGGTCTCGGCCAGCTGGAGCTGGATGCCTTGGACACTGCGGGTCTCATAGCCGACGTAGCTCACACTCACGGTGTAAGGGCCACCGGGACGCATACCCTGAATGGTGTAACGGCCATCGATGTTGGTCACGGCGTTGTACTTCGTGCCCGAAGGCGTGTGCAACGCGGTAATCGTGGCGCCAATCATCGCTTGCTGGTTTTCATCGGTCACAACACCCGAGAGAGCCGAGGTCGTCACCTGGGCACTTGCCGACAATGCCACAAAAAACATTGCCACCAATGCCAAAATCTTAACTGTTCTCAACATACTGTAAGATGATTAATAGTTAATGAATTAATAATAGCTGTATAAAAATGAGTTATCAATATAAAGATTTCGCGCCAGATTTACGGTACTATACCCGTAAAATCTGGCGCGTTTGTCGCTGGATACCCTCATTTGCAGCGAGTTATAAAACTGGCTTGCCAGCTCACCGCCACAAGTTATCCTAAAGGGTATTCCGAAGCTATGCATCAACATAGGGTGTCTTATCTTCTAAAACAGGTGCAAAAGTACACATTTTTCCTCTCATGACAAGCACTTTTCCCAACATTTTATTAACAATTTGATTAAAACATTTTCAGAGGCGCCTTTTCTACAGGGCGCCTCTGAAAAATCATCATTTCAGCAATTTAATGGTTGGAATTCAACAGGACATCGATGAGGAAAGTGACATCACTGATTGTCACCGTGCCGTCGCAGTTCACGTCACTGGCGGGATGTGTCAGGATCACGGGATCCTCAGTGATGAGGCCGTCGATCAACCTTGTCACATCGCCAATGGACCAGACGGTTTCCTCGCAGACAAATTGGGTCGATCCTTTATAGAACAACCTGTTGTCACAGTAAACGTCACTAGACCACACGCCGTGTCCATCGCCAAAGTTGATTTGTCCCCAAGTCATTTCATCGGCAGTCACTTGTCCTTTAATGCCGGGAATGCGGTGGGGATAGGTCACGACATTGAGCATCACATCACCTGAGGGCTGATAGGAGCGATAGTAAGTGTAATTGTACCAGTAGCCGCCCTCGTTATTGTAACCGCAGGGTTGCCAGGGCCAGTCAAAGAAGCCATTGTCGAGCACCATAGTATTGCGTCCCCCCATGCCATAGAGGTTGTAGACCGTGACGGTGTCACCGATCTGCTGAATATAGACCTGGGCGCTTAGACCAAACTGCACGTTGTGCATGGGTTGCACCGTTCCAGGATCCAACCAACTAGGGATGGAGTACTTATGTGTTCCGTTGGATTCTGCCAACAGGACGTTGCGATAGACATTGTAATCATGAGATATCGACTCGATTGAAATCACCTGATTAGTCCTTGTATTGATGATTGAAACAATCTTCTCGGTCTCGATGATGAAGCCATCAAAGGAAATTGAGCCGTCTTCATTGATCCGACCATTGATGATGCCCTGTTGCGCATCATTTGAGGCCAGTTTCTCGTCACACCTCAGGTAATAGTTGGTCTCGGTCCTGGTGGCTTTGAAGAAAAGAGCATCAGATGTCTCACTCACTTGTGTCACATTCTCGGGGAGCGAGGCCGTCATGTTGTTAAAATCGAGGTCGATGTTCAAGAGATTCTCATAGAGATTCAAGTTCATGCTGTTATCTCCAGTCACGCATTGTGCGAAGAGACCGCAGCCCGAAGGCTTAGCCGGCACCATTTCGCCACTGCCCTCATCGATGTCATAGACGTCACCCATCAGAATGAGGTTACGAACCTCATAGGGACGCATCATCGCCTTGCCATACAAGTTAATGGCGATTTCATTGGAATAACGGCTTGAAACATATACCGTTGCAGTATCATTGCCCAACTGACGAGGCTGATAGTTTACCGTCACTATCGAGGTAACATTTGCTTCATTGCAAGGGATGTTGATCTTGTCGATGGAAAAGGCTTGATGGTCAGGGGATCCTACAAGATCCAGCCAAATGTCATCTTCCAGATTGCGGCCAGTGACGGTGAACGTTGCAGTCGCCATCCCATCGACCATGCAATTGAAATTCAACGAGGTCGTGCTGGTGGTGACAGAAGGTCCTTCCAGACCTGTTCCGAATAATTGAACAATTGCCGAGACTTCGTTGGATTTGATCCAGATGTTTGCACCAAACTCCCCTACTTCCTTGGGTGAGAAACGCACGGTCACTTCGGCCCCATCATCGGCCTCGTGGACCGAGATGACGGTTTTGTTCATCGTGAAGACGGTGTCGTCGCCAAACATTGTCAGGGTTAAATTTTCGGTCAGGTTCATGCCCGAGACAGTAAACGTTCGGGTATAAGACCGGCCGGCTTCACACTCAAAGATGAGCCTTTCGGGATGCACCTGGAGAACCGGGGTTCCTGCATTAGCCACCCATCCGCCACTCACTAGAGTCACAAGAACGAATAAGAATGATAGAGTGATCTTTTTCATAATTAATTCATTTTTAGTTGGATTAATACTAACTATTCGCCCACAAAGTTAATAAAAATCATCGACATTGCAAGCCCGATTCCAGTGACGCCACCAACAGCACTTTAATTTAACATTTTTTATGGGAAATGCGCGATACCCGCTTTTACTTTTTCACTCGGTCGGGGTGTTGGGCGATGAAGGATTTCCAGGATTTGGCGCCCTTGGTGGTGAACGGTTTCTGGCGTTCATAGAAGTGGCACAGCGCTGCTGCCAGGGCATCGGTGGCATCGAGCAGGGCGGGCATTTGGGCATCGTCGATGCCAAGTGTGCGTTGCAGCATCATGGCCACCTGTTCCTTGCTGGCGGCACCGTTACCTGTAATGGCCATCTTGATCTTGCGGGGCTCATATTCGGTGATGGGAATCTCACGGTTCAAGGCAGCGACCATGGCCACGCCCTGAGCCCGGCCCAGCTTGAGCATCGACTGCACGTTCTTGCCGTAGAACGGTGCCTCGATGGCCATCTCGTCGGGCAGATATTCCCCGATGACGCCGCTCACGCGTTCATAGATGTGGCGCAGGCGCATGTAGTGATCCTCCATGCGGTCGAGCTTGAGCACCCCCATGACGATGAGTTCGGGCTTCTTGCCATTCACTCCCAGCAAGGCATAGCCCATTACATTGGTGCCGGGGTCAATGCCGATGATGATATTTTCCCAATCTTTGGCCATTAGCGTGGGTGCAAAATTAACACAATTTCCCTACTTCACCAAAAAAATCCGGGCTCAGACATATCCATTGTCCAAGCCCGGAAATCAAACTGTCTTCAATTCCACATTACCAACTGCCTGCCAGCAGGAAGTCGATGAGTGATGAAATGTCGGAAATCGCAACTTCACCGTTCTCGTCACAGTCGGCATTCTCCACACTGATGTTATCGGTATTGTGTGTGAGCAGATAGTCGATGAGCGCCGAAACGTCCGAAATGTTCACTGCGCCATCCTTATTGACGTCGCCACGCACCACGGTAACAGGCTCGGTCCACTTCTCAACAACGAGCACGCTGCCCGTGAGATAGAACGTCAGGTTATACTTGCCGACAGGAATCCTGAAGGAGTTGGTACCAGCCACTACCGGCAACTCAGTGCCCAGGCGAGCCTCATTGATGAGGTAATTGTTGGTCACGGCACCCATGCGGTCGGCAGCGATGTCGTTCCAAGTCTCACCCAGTTTCTTGGTGAAGCTAAAGTAGCTGTAACCGCCATAGGGATCAACAAAGTCGATGGTGGCGGTGTACTTCTCACCATTGGTGGTCGTCATCTGGATACCGTTGCTGGGGCTCCAGCTGGCGGCATTGATGTTACCCAGAACATAGACGGTCTCGAAATTGGCCGAACCCATACCTGCATACCTCTCGGTCACGTCGATGTAGGTGTCGCCAGCGGCATAGTTCAGTCCCGTCAGGTCGCTGTTGGGATAGATGAAGAAGGCGTCGCGCGTCACAGTGATGGTTGACGTCTGGTTCTCGAAGCCGCTCTGACCGTTGTTGAAGATCAAGTTAACCTCGTCGGCATCGACATGCAGGCAATACCACTCGATGTCGTTGACGGTCACCTTGTCGAGGCTGCTGATGGCCTTTCCGGGCCAAGTGCTGCCCGTCACGCTACCCTCGCTGGTCCAAGCCCAGACGCTGGCAGTGGCCATCGAGGTCTTGACATACACGTTAATGCCGGTCGTTGCCTCGGTGGTGATGGTATAAACATAGGTCTCAACATTCTCGACCTGGTCGCCGTTGAGGACGCCCACCTTGAGGGTGGTGTTCTCGTCAAAGGTGAGCGAGGTCGTTGAAGTAATGATAGCGCTGCCAGTAGTGGGCTCGCTGCCGTCGATGGTGTAGACCAGCTTCGTGCCGCTCTTGCTGGGAGCCACTGTGAGCGTCACGCTGCCCACATAGTTGCCAGCCTTCTTGCTCACCACGGGATAACCCAAGATGCTGCCATCCTTGCCCACATGGCGCCAGTCGATGCCACTGGTGATGAACAGGTTGTAGCCGTCACCGCCCTGCACGAGCTCATAGCCCGCGGGAGTGCCGTTCATGACTGCATAGCCCACCTGCAGATAGAGGTTGCCGCGGGTACCCTCGGTCTCGAGGATGTAGCCGCCATTGCTCTCCTGCTGTGTGAGGATGTCGCTCTGATTGTGGACACCTGCGGCACGACGTGCCTTGATGCAGTTGTTGATCTCGTCGGTATAAACCAGATAGTGCTTGTAGAAAATACACGGCGTGCCAGGCATGGCCAGGATAAAGGCATTGGCGGGCATTACGTTGGTCTTCAAGCAGTCATAGTTGGTGTTTTGGCCCGTGTCGTGGTTATCGACAAAGGTCACTGAGTAGCGCTGATAATTCTTGTCGGCAGCCAAGCCCTTGTCGTTCAGAGCGCTCCAGTTGCCGGCGGCAAAGGCACTCTGCATCGGGTACTTGAGCGCAAAGTCAAACACGGCGGTCTGGATGCGGCCGTCCTGCTTGGTTTCGTTCAGCCACCAGCGCAAGGTCTCGGCATTGCCGTCCCAATACTCACCCACCGAGAACGTGGGCTGCGAAGCGGCATTATACAGTCCGGTATAATAACCGGCATAGCCCTTGGACATGTCGTAACGGAAGCCGTCATAGCCCAGCTCATCAATGAGGAACTTCTGATAGGTCTTGACATTCTTCTGCACATTGGCGCTGGTGTGGTCCAGGTCACGACTGCCGTCAAAGTTCTCGCCCTCATCGGCAGCACCGGTAGGTGAATAGCCTGATGCCACACACTCGTCGTTGCTGCAGATGTCGGCCAGCGACCATGTCATGCTGTATTCCTCGCCAGTGACGGGGCCTGTAACAGTCTCATTGGCAAAGTCCACCCAACCGGTCTTGCCGCTCTTGTGGTTGATGACCATGTCCATGATAACACTGGTGTTGTGGGCATGGAATGTGTCAATCATCTCACGCAGCTGAGTCTCGGTTCCGAAGCATGTGTTGTGCTTGAGCCAATAAACGGGCATGTAGCCCATGCTCTGGCTTGTGCCGTTGGCATCGATGCTACCTGAATTGGGCACCCAGATGACATCGAAGTTCTGGCCCAGATCCTGTGCCTGCTCGGCAAGCGTTGACCAGCGAGTAGCCTTGTAGCTGTCCCAATAGAAGCCTTGCAGCATCACGCCGCCAAACATTGCAGGCCAGCCCCTGCCGGCAGCAGGATTGCTACCGCCCTCGCGCGTGATGACACATGTGCGGCTTGCCACATTGACGGTGATGTTATAGGTGCCCGCGGGGATACGGAACGCCGCATCGGTGTTTTCTCCAAAGTGATTCATCAGGATGGTCTCGCCCAGCGTGGTCGAAGTCACCCAATAGTTGCCATCACTAATCGGAGTCATGCGATAGGGGGCGATGCCTGCCCAATCGTCGCTGTTGCTGCCCAACTTGGACGTGAAGGAGAAATAGCTTACATTGGCATCGTCCTCGGCCCATTCGCCATTAAAGGTGACTTGGGCAGTGAACTCATTGCCGTCGGTAGTGTTCATACTCACACCCACAGTGGGGTCCCAGCTATTGCCCTCGGCCTCACCCAAGACATAGAGATGGCCAGTCAAGGGATCGACGGGTTCGCCACCCTCGTCAAAAATCCTGAAGCGTTTGTTAATCGTGTCAAACGTGAACGTGTAGCTGGAGCCAGTACCCGTTATGTAGTAAGCGCCAGCGGCACTCTTCTGAGTAGCAATCCACGTGTCGGTGGCAGCAACCGCCTGGTCACTGCCCTTAGGACCATAACGATAGTTGTTGTTAAACGTGTTCCAATCGTCAGGAGATGAGGCTTGATTGTCGGCAAACACAAAATACACTGTCCCGCTGATAGTCGTCGTCAGGTTGTACGTACCGTCAGCTTTGGCATTCATCCGTACACCGCCGGCAGGATTCCATCCTCCGAACGGCCCGTCGCCCACAATATACATTTGGGCGCCCACCTGCAGCGTCAATAACGACACCACAAGCGCAACAAAAAGAGTAAACGTCCTTTTCATTCTCATTTGGTTTTAATAAGTGATTATGGTGGTAAAGTTATATGAAATTCCACTAGCTCATTTGCTGTGCCCAAAATTAGTGATTATTATTCACTTAGCCACTACCCCATCAGGTCTATCACACTCAAAAAACAACGCAAACGATTGCACGGATGCGGTGCTAGAGTTTATTAAATTTCGGGCTTTAGGTATGGAGATGTATTGCTTGCGGGATGGTTTGGAAGATATATTCAAATAAATGTCACCATGAGGCGGACGAATCCGAGTCATGGTGACATGTTCTTCCATGCCAGTGGTGGTTGTCGCGGTTTGTTGTTAGCATCCCGACAGACAATGTGACCACTTGCAGGTGCCGTTTTCTATACTTTAGCTCTTCAAGCCTGATTCCTTGCGATGTGCAATGAGGTATTGGCCAATCTGGACGGCATTGAGGGCGGCACCCTTCTTGATCTGGTCGCCGCACAGCCAGAAGGTCAGACCGTTGTCGCTGCTGGTGTCCTCGCGGATGCGGCCGACATAGACGGGATCCTTGCCCGAGCAGTCGATGGGCATGGGATAGCGGTTGCTGCGCGGGTCGTCAACGACAACAATGCCTGGAGCGAGCTGTAGGGCGGCACGAGCCTCCTCGGGAGTAATGGGCTTCTCGCACTCAATCCAGACGGCCTCGCTGTGGGCACGCATGACGGGCACACGCACGCAGGTAGCGCTCACACGGATGTCGCTGTGCATGATTTTGCAGGTCTCCTTGACCATCTTCATCTCCTCGCGGGTATAGTCATTGTCCTGGAAGATGTCGATGTGGGGAATGACATTATAGGCCAACTCGTGCTGGAAATGACGCACGGTAAGTTCTTCCTTGCCTACGGCAATCTCACTGGTTTGCAGGGCAAGTTCGTACATCGCTTCCATTCCGGCGCCGCTGGCGGCCTGATAGGTAGCCACCTGCACGTTCTTGATGTGCGACAGGTTGTCGAGGGGCTTGAGTGCCACCACCATAATGATGGTGGAGCAGTTGGGGTTGGCAATGATGTTGCGCGGTGGATTCAGGGCATCCTCGCCATTAACCTCGGGCACCACCAGGGGCACGTCATCGTCCATGCGGAACGCGCTGCTGTTGTCGATCATGATGCAACCGTGCTTGGTGATGGTGGGTGCAAACTCGCGGGCCGGTCCGGCACCCATCGCCACAAATGCGATATCGATGTCCTTGAAGTCATCGTTATGCTGCAGACGTTTGACCACATAGTCCTTGCCGCGGAAGGTGAAAATGCGTCCGGCACTGCGTTCCGAGCCAAACAGCACAAGTTCAGTTACAGGGAAATTCTGCTCATCGAGCACGCGCATAAATTCCTGTCCCACAGCGCCACTGGCGCCAACAATCGCAACTTTCATTAGCTTAGAGTTTAGAGTTTAACGTTATTGAAAAAAATCTTTCGGTATACTGCATGCAAATCATGTGCCAAGAATTTACACCTGGATGTGGGAGCCCTTGGCAGGGTCACCCAGCTGGGCCGGACAGGTGATATAGACGTCCTTCACACCGTGTTCAAGAGCAGTGAAGGCATTGTCCAGCTTGTTGTTGAACCAATCCTTGATGATGTCCATGTCACGCAGTGCCTTGTATTGGGTGCGGCGCAGGTTGGCAATCACACTGTCGGGGTCGTCGGTATTAAGCAGCACACCCTTTTTCTCAAAGCAGTAAATGAGGGTGATGTCATATCGCATGGCCAGGGCCCGGGCAATCTCGGCCGCCAGGGCATCGGTCTCGTTGAAAAGCAAGGTGCCGCGCCCGTCGTGGGTGATGGGAGCAAGAACCGGCACAATGCCGGCGTCCAGCAACTGGGCAATGCCTGCGGTATTGACATGACGCACCTGGCCGGTGTCGCCCAGCTTGCCGTCGGGCAGGCGGGAGCTGGTGACCAGATTCATGTCGGCACCGGTAACTCCCAGAGCGTTGACCTTGACGCCCTGCAGCAGGGAAACGAACAGTCGGCTCACCAGGCCCCCATAGACCATGGTGAGCAGTTTGAGGGTTCCCTCATCGACCACGGGACGGTCGTTAATGAGTTTGGTCTTGATGCCAAGCTTGTTGCCAATTTCCTGAGCCATCATGTTGCCGCTGAAGATGAGCAGCTTTTTCCCTTTAATGGCTGCAAAAGATTTCACAAAAGTGCGCAGATCGTCGGCTTTCTCGACAATCTTACCACTGACCTTGACTATGGTTAATTTCTCGTTCATGTGACTTTATATGAAAGTAATGGAAATTTAGGGTTATAAACGGATTGTCAACGGGTAGGATCAGCTCTCGGCAAACTCCATCAGGTAGGCCTTGATGAAATCGTCGAGGTCGCCGTCCATCACACCGCCCACATCGCTGGTCTGGTGGTTGGTGCGGTGGTCCTTGACACGACGGTCGTCAAAGACGTAGCTGCGAATTTGGCTACCCCACTCAATCTTCTTCTTGCTATCCTCGACCTTGCGCTGCTCTTCCTGACGGTGCTGCAATTCCTTGTTATAGAGAATCGAGCGCAGGTTGCGCAGGGCGTTCTCACGGTTTTTGGGCTGGTCGCGCGTCTCGGTGTTCTCGACGAGGATTTCCTCCTCCTCGCCAGTGTAGGGATCTTTGTACTGGTAACGCACACGCACACCCGACTCCACCTTGTTCACATTCTGGCCACCAGCACCGCCACTGCGGAAGGTATCCCACGAGATGCGTGCGGGGTCAAGTGTGATCTCGATAGTATCATCGACCAACGGGGTGACGAAAACCGAAGCAAACGAGGTCATGCGCTTGCCCTGGGCGTTATAGGGCGAGACGCGCACCAGGCGATGCACGCCGTTCTCGCTCTTGAGGTAGCCGTAGGCAAAGTCGCCCTCGATACTGATGGTCACGCTCTTGATACCCGCTTCATCACCATCGATGAGGTGCTCGATAGCAGTCTTGTAGCCGTGACGCTCGCACCAGCGCAGATACATGCGCATGAGCATCGATGCCCAGTCCTGGCTCTCGGTGCCGCCGGCACCCGAGTTGATCTTGAGAATGGCGTCCATCTTGTCCTCGTCGTGGCGCAGCATGTTGCGCAGCTCGAGTTTCTCGAGCATCGTCAAAGCCTTGGTGTAGAGGGCATCGACCTCGCTTTCCTCAACAAGTCCTTCCTTGACGAAGTCAAATCCTGTGGCAACCTCGTCAACTGCCAGTTCCACTTCCTCGCAACCGTTAATCCAATTGCGCAGGGATTTTATTTTCTTCATTTGCGCCTCGGCAGCCTTCTGGTCTTGCCAGAAGTCGGGCACATGGGTTCTCAATTCTTCCTCCTCAACCTCAATTTTCTTACCGTCAATATCCAGATAGCGCTTGAGGTCATCCTTGCGTTGTTGCAGTTCCTTGAGTTGTTCTTGTGTAATCATTTTTTAGTCCCTAGTTTCTAGTGCTTTGTCCTTAGTCCCTAGTTTTTAGTTTTTTACAGTTTCGTTGTTGTCTTTCTTCTTGCGATAGTCGGCGGCATACATTGCATCAATGAGCGGGCGATAACGTTTACTGATGACTGCACGCTTGATTTTCAGGGTGTTAGTCAGTTCTCCACTCTCCATCGAGAACGCCTTGGGCAGGAGGACAAAACGCTTGATCTGCTCATAGCTCGCCAAGTCCTTCTGATAATCGTTGATGCGTTCCTCCATCATTTTGTGGATGTCAGGATTGTTGACAAGATCCTCGACGGTTCGGCACTCGATGTGCTTCTTGTCGGCATAGGCCCTGAGTTCCTCAAAGTCGGGCACGATAAGCGCCGACACATATTTGCGTCCGTCACCGATGATGGTTACCTGCTCGATGTACTTGTCCTGTCCCAGCATGGTTTCCAGCACCTGGGGTGCGATGTACTTGCCGTTGCTGGTTTTGAACAGGTCCTTGAGGCGCTCGGTGAGGATGAGTTCGCCAGTCGGCGCGATTTCGCCACAGTCGCCTGTGTGGAACCATCCGTCAGCGTCAATGGCTTCGGCCGTTTCCTCCGGCTTGTTGTAGTAGCCCTTCATTACCGTTGGGCCCTTGACCAGAATTTCGTTTTTGTCGCCAATTTTCACCTGAATTCCAGGGATGGGCATGCCGATGGTGCCCAAGGTCCACTCTCCCGGCTTGAAAAAGCTCACTGAGGCATTGGTTTCACTCAGGCCATATCCGATGCAGATGTTGATGCCCACAGCATGCAAGAACTCGGTGATGTTGTCGCTGAGCATAGCGCCGGCGGTGGGGAACATCTTGCCGTCGACCACACCGATGGCGCCACGCAGTTTCTTGAACACCTTGTTCTCGAAGTACTGATATTGACGCTCAATCAAGGCGGGAGCCTTCTTGCCCACACGGGCATATTTCATGTTGCGGATCTTACCCACACGGATGGCCTGCTTGACCATCATGCGCACCACAGGTTTGGCGCTGGCAAGGTTGTCGTTGATGGCGGTATATACCTTTTCCCAGAAGCGCGGCACACTGCACATGTAGTTGGGCTGCACCTCCTTAACTGCACGCTGAATTTCCTTGGGGTTGTAGTTGATGGCCACACGGATGCCGCTTGTCAGGCACACCATTGTCCATCCCAGTTCAAAGACGTGGCTGAAAGGCAGGAAGCTGAGCGACACGTCGGTCTTGTCGTCGATGATGGGTTCAAATCGCTCGATGTGGGCGTCCATGGCAGCGTTCATGTTGCTGTGCATGAGCATCACACCCTTGGGCACACCAGTCGTTCCCGAGGTATAGATGAGGTACATCACATCGGTATCGACGCCTTCACGTTTGCGCTTTTCTATCTCGTCGAGCATTTCTTTGCCAAGTTTCTCGCCGGTTGAGAGGAATTCGTTCCAGGTCAGGGTGGACTTGTCGTTGGGGTGACGCTTCACCTCGGGGTGCAGGGTGACAATGAACTTGAGTGTGGGGCACTCGCTAATGACTTGCCGTGCAATGTCATACTGTCCCTGGTCACCGGCAAAGAGGATGGTTGCCCCCGAGTCGTTGACAATGTAGGCCACCTCGTCCTTGCTGCTGGTGGCATAGATGGGCACCGGTATCGCACGATTATAGAAAGCGCCAAAATGGGTAATGAGGATTTCAGGACAGTTTTGGGTATATATACACACACGTCCTTGCGGCTCAACACCTCCAGCGAGAAGCGCCCCTGCCGCGCGGTCAATTCTTTCACTGAAGCCTGTCCATGTGATGGATGACCACACCTGCGTCATGTAATCACGGAACCGCAACGCCTCACGTTCGCCATATTTATCGCGTTGCTTTGAAATCAATTCGACAAATTTATTCATAAGCCAAGATGCTTTATGTTTTAACTAATCGGCAAAGATAATAAAAATATGGGAAATACCCAAAACGGGTGACAAAAACCATGATATTTTCATTTCTTGGCCATGAGTTGCCAAACTGTGAACGACAGCAAGACCAGCGCGAAATTTTTCATGACGATGGGCAAGAAAATGAAAATTGTTAATAACTATTGGCTTATTGATTTGCAATGGAGCGGAATTTAGTATTAATTTTGTAGGTTAATTAGAATAATGTGCGCAAATTAATAACTCTAACCATATCAAATTAATAGATCAAAAATGAGATTAACTACGCTTTTTTCGCTGATTTTCTTATCAGCTGTGATGGCATTGGCCGGCCCTCGTCCCTACTCGAGCAACATTGTGGGCGACGTGAATGCCGACGGTGATGTGAACATTGCCGACATCAATGCTGTGATTGATGTGATCCTGGGCAGTCATTTTGACCTGAAGTGTGATGTGAACGGTGACGGTGATGTGAACATTGCCGACATCAACCAGCTCATCGACATCATCCTGCGCGGCCCAGTCGTTCCCGATGCCGAGACCGGCATGTACATGGGCATTATCGGGTATAACCAGACGCTCACCACCAAGGAGATGTCGCTGCTCGACTCAACGAGTGTGACACAATTCAATGACTTTGTGAACTCGCTGGAGACTCAACCCGGACGCCTGCTCTACTACTCGGTGGACAAGGCACTCGACGCCCTGGAGAAGGCACAGTACCCCAAGAATCTGCAGAATGTCGCCGTGGTAACCTTTACCGAGGGCGTGGACCAAGGTTCGCTGATGATGACCGACAAGTATGAGACCGAAAGCGAATATGCACAGGCACTGAACGCCCGCATTGCCGACGAGCTCGTCTATGGTAGGCCCATCAAGGCTTACAGCGTCGGACTTCTTAACGAAAACGTCAGGGACACCGTCAAGTTCCGCAACAATCTTTATGCACTGGCAAGCGACTCAATCAAGGCAATGGAAGCCAGCACCATGGCCGAAGCCAATATCAAGCTTCAGGAAATTGCCGACGATCTGGTAAGCCGCAACATGTCTGAAACGCTCACTCTGGTATTCCCCGGTGTGGGTACGGGTACGCGCATCCGCTTCACCCTTGATGAGGTTGACGAAAGCACTGTTGACGAGTCACAAGTCTATATTGAGGGTACCTTCTCGCTCAAGACGCGCAGCCTGACCAATATCACCTATCAGGGCATGACATGCACCGCTGGCGACAGCGTGGCAGCGTCGAGCGTTGACGGTATGTTTGTATCGCTCGTCTTTGGAGGCATCCAGCTCGACAGCGAGGACCGCATCGTCAAGAAGAACATCAAGGAGTGGTACTGGATCGAGGACCAGCAAGTTTGGGAAGCCAGCACCGAGTTTAGCGTGAACAGGTTGCCCGAAATCGAGAGCACCTATTCCAGCGCCCTCGTGATGCTGCTGCTCGACTGCAGCTCTATCTCGGGCGAGAACTTCAACGAGCTTCAGGCTGCCGCCAACTCGTTCATCGAGCGCATGGAGAACTACAATACCATCCCTGGCATGTTCACCGTTAACGGCGTATCGTTCCAGATGGTATCGATCGAGGGCGGAACGTTCACCATGGGCGTTGACAGCACTGCAGTGGAAAGCGGCAACGCCAACATCGACGAGTTGCCCGCCCACGAGGTAACCCTTGCAAACTACTCCATCGGTCAGACCGAGGTAACCCAAGAGCTGTGGCAAGCTGTCATGGGAACCAACCCCAGCAGCTTCACTGGCGACCTGCAGCGTCCTGTTGAGCAGGTAAGCTGGGAGGATTGCCAGGAGTTCATCGCCCGCCTGAATGCAATCACGGGCAAGAACTTCCGTCTGCCCACCGAGGCCGAGTGGGAATATGCTGCCCGCGGTGGCAACAAGAGCAACGGCACCATGTATGCCGGCAGCGACAATCTGGAGGATGTGGCATGGTACTACGGCAACAGCTATGCCGTTGGCACCGAGAGTGACGACTACGGCACCCATGTTGTGGGTTCGAAGCACGGCAACGAGCTGGGCCTGTATGACATGTGCGGTAACGTGTTTGAGTGGTGTGCCGACTGGTATGGCACCTATCCCGAGGAAGCCCAAGAGAATCCTGTTGGCGCCGAGGCTGGTGTTCGTCGCGTTACCCGTGGCGGTGGCTGGTACAGCATCGCCCGCGACAGCCGCATTACCTTCCGCGGCAATGAGGCACCCTCTAGCCGCAGCTATGCGCTGGGTCTGCGTCTTGCCCTGTAATCCAGATGGCGTTGGCCAATGACTGAACCTATGCATCCGATGAAGGCAACATGCACTTCGTCGGATGCATTTACAATAACATAGGAAACAACAACATGGCGCTTATCATCATTACAGCACTCATTCCAGCATTCATTCTGGGATGGTGGATCTACAAGAAAGACTCGGTGAGGCCCGAGCCGTTGAGTAAACTCTTTTTGGCATTCCTGTATGGTGTCGGTTCGACATTTGTCACCCTGGTCATCACACAGTTGCTGAACATTGTGGGGTTGTTCACCTACGACCTGGGCTCTTTCTCGGGGGCTGTCTCTACTGCCCTGTTTGCCGCCGCCCTGCCCGAGGAGTGTGCCAAGCTGTTGATGCTGTGGCTCTTCCTGCGCAAGAATCCTTATTATGACGAGTACTTTGACGGCATCGTCTATGCCGCTTGCGTCGGACTGGGATTTGCTGGTACCGAGAATATCCTCTATCTGCTCCAGAGCGAGGATTGGGTCGGAACAGGCATCATGCGCGGACTGACCGCTGTGCCCGCCCACTTTGCCATCGCATGTGCCATGGGCTACTTCTACAGCAAGCGTCACTTTGGCGACCGCAGCCGCCTCTCGGCCGCATGTGTGCTGGCAGTGCCCATATTGATTCACTGGGTGTATGACGCACTGGCTTTCAGCGGTGGCATCTACCCTGCCCTCTCGATAGTCATCGACGTCCTGTTCGTCGCACTCATTTGGGTTGTGTACAAGAGGACCATGCGCCGCATCAATGACTTGCAGCGCATCGACACTGCCCGTCGCACGCCACCGCCCCTGCCTGGATCCAACACCCCCACACCGCCACCGCTGCCCAGACAAGGCATGAACAACAACACTCCAATGGCATGACGCCACTGGAGTGTTATTGTTTTTGAATAATACTAAAAAATTAGAGAACCCTGTTGTTTGGGATTTACTGTTTGTCGTAGTGCTTTACCAGGCGCTCGTATTCGGGGTTGCCCTCACGCAGCAGGCGGTTGTAGCGTTCGCGGTCATTGAGAACCTCGATGGCGGCCTGCAGGTCACGGTTGCGGTGATTGAGGACGACACTATAGGCACTGGCGTCGCCATAGACGTCGCGGGCTATCAATCCCTTGATGATATCCTTGAGCAGAGCCTCGCTGGTGCGGTATTTCTCCTCGTCATACTTGACGCTGTCTTTTTCGCCCAATGCGATGAAATCACGCATCATCGCGTCAGTAACAGTGAAGCCATGGTCAAAGTCCTTCACCGTCTTATACTGCTTCGAGAGGGACTTGCGATTCTTGTCCACATAGCTGATGGCATACTGGTTGATGATGCCCTTGGCGGTGAGGTCACGGTAATAGGTCGAGTATTCGCTGGTGTCAACAGGAACATAGACGTCGGGCATCACGCCACCGCCGCCATAGATGGTGCGGCCATTCAGGCGTGTGGTGTAACGCAATGAGTCGTTGAACTGGATGCTGTCGAGACTGTAATACTCGCCCACATTGGCCCGGTCAAGCAGTTCCTTCTCGTAGGCCTTCTTGTCACCGCGGCTGTAGGGCTTCTGGATGCAGCGCCCGCTGGGCGTATAATAACGCGCCACCGTGAGGCGCATCATCGAGCCGTCGTCGAACTTGAAGGGCCTCTGCACCAATCCCTTGCCGAAGGTGCGTCGCCCGACAACCACAGCACGGTCCCAATCCTGCATGGCTCCGGCAAAAATCTCGGCCGCCGATGCCGAATACTGGTTAACCATGACCACCATGTGCAGATCTTTGTATTCACCCCAGCCGTTGGCATTGGCCTCGCTGCGCGGAGCATTCTCGCCCTCGGTATAGACCATGAGCTGCCCACGCTCGAGGAACTCGTTGCACATGTCGATGGCGGCATTCAGGTAGCCACCGCCGTTGTCACTCAGGTCCATGATGAGTTGCGTCATGCCCTTTTTCTTGAGTTCCTTCAAGGCATCTATCATCTCCTCGTGCGTCTTGGCACCAAAACGCGAAATGCGCAGGTAGCCTGTGTGATCATCGAGCATGTACTGGGCATCGATGCTGTGCAACGGGATGTTGTCACGGGTGATGCGGAAGGTGATGAGTTCGGGCACGCCGGTTCGCTTCACCTTGATGGTAACCTGCGTCCCCTTCTTGCCGCGAAGGCGCTTCTGGATGTCGCTGTTTTTCATCTTCACACCGGCAATCGTCGTGTCGTTGACATAGATGATGCGGTCACCTGCCAACACTCCCACGCGCTCGCTGGGGCCGCCGGGAATGGTCTGGATGACATAGAGCGTATCCTTGTTCATGTTGAACTGGATGCCGACACCGCTGAATTCTCCCTGCAGGGGTTCCTCCAATTCCTTAGTTTCCTTGGCATCGGTATAGGACGAATGGGGATCCAGATTCTCGAGCATGCCCTTGATGGCATCCTCGACAAGTTTATCCTCGCTGACCGAGTCAACATAGAGGCTTGCGATGGCATACTCAGCATTGAGGAGTTTCTGCATCGCCTGGGGCATTGAGCGCTGGGCCATAGTATTGAGTGACAAGACCAGGCACAAGGGCACAACGAATAATATCTTCTTCATGATAAATGAATGATAGTTTCTCAATAAAAACCAATAACTTTTACTTCCTAACTCCCAAATCTTCCATCTTGGTTCCCTCGGGCAAGTAGGCGCTCACATCCTGGCCATAGCGAGCCAGCTCACGCACGATGCTGCTGCTGATGTGGCTATACTCGGGCAAGGTGTAAAGCAGGATGGTCTCGATGCCGCTCAAGTCACGATTGACCTCGGCCAGGTGCTTCTCGTTCTCGAAGTCCTGGATGAGGCGCACGCCGCGCACAATGAACTGTGCACCCACCTCGCGGGCGATGTCGATGGTCAATCCGCTATAGGTGACGACTTCGACTTGGGGGTCATCTTTAAAAACGCGCTCAATCCAGCTCTTGCGCTGTTCCATCGTCATGAAGGCATGCTTGTCGGCATTCACGCCAATGGCGATGATAAACCTGTCGAACAGCGGCAACGCCCGTCGCACAATGCTCTCGTGGCCACGAGTGAAAGGATCAAAGGAACCGGGGAACAAGGCCACGCGTTTTCCCTCATTTTCAATGCACTGTGATGTCTTCATCATCTTCATTCACTAGGTTGTCAATAATAAATCCCTGGCGCTCCATGGTATTCTTGCCCATGAAGAAGGCCAACATCTGCTTCACCGAGTCTTCCTTGCGCAGCTGCACTCTATCGAGGCGCATATCAGGGCCGATAAAGTCCTTGAACTCGTCGGGCGAAATTTCTCCAAGACCTTTGAATCGAGTGATCTCGGCATTCTCACCCAGCTTGTCAAGAGCGGCCATGCGCTCTTCATCGCTGTAGCAGTAATAAGTCTCCACCTTTTGCGGTTTGGCTTCACGTTTGGACGTGCGCTGTTTGCGCTTGGCATCCTTCTTGTTGAGCACACGGAACAAGGGCGTCTGCAGGATATAGAGGTGGCCCGTCTTGATGAGCTCGGGGCAGAACTGGAGGAAATAGGTCAATAACAGCAAGCGAATGTGCATGCCGTCAACATCGGCATCGGTGGCGATGATGACCTTGTTGTAGCGCAGGCCGTCAATGCCATCCTCGATGTTCAAAGCCGACTGCAACATGGCAAACTCGGCGTTGACGATGACTTTCTTGGGGTCCATGCCGTAGGTGTTCAACGGCTTGCCGCGCAACGAGAAGACGGCTTGCGTCTCCACGTCGCGAATCTTGGTAATCGAGCCGCTTGCACTCAGACCCTCGGTAATGAAAATGCTGCTCTCGCCACGGCGGTCATTGTCCTTGGGCGCACGGGCATCGTTGAAGTGGACACGGCAGTCGCGCAGTTTGTCATTGTGCAGGGCTGCCTTCTTGACATTCTCGCGCACCTGCTTGCTCACACCAGCAATGGCTTTGCGCTCGCGTTCGTTATCCTGTATTTTCTTCAACAGCACCTCGGCAGTCTCGGGGGCCTTGTGCAGGTAGTCGTCAAGTTCCTTTTTGATGAAGTCGTTGATGTACTTGTAGATGGTGGGGCCATCTTTCCACATGATGCTGCTGCCCAGTTTGATCTTGGTCTGTGACTCGAACACCGGTTCCTCGACCTTGACACTGATGGCAGCGACAATGCCGTTGCGGATGTCGCTGTACTCAAAGTTCTTACCATAGAATTCCTTGATGGTCCTTGACAACGCCTCACGGAAGGCGCTCTGGTGCGTTCCGCCCTGTGTCGTGTGCTGGCCGTTGACAAACGAGTAGAACTCCTCGCCCAACTGTGCGGCATGGGTGATGACGACCTCGATGTCGCTGCCCGTGAAGTGCATGAGCGGATACAGCGGATCATTGGTCATGTTTTCTTTCACCAGGTCGCTCAAGCCGTTGCGAGAATGGTACTTCTTGCCGTTGAACATGAGTGTGAGGCCCGTGTTCAGGTAGGAGTAGTTCTTGATCATCTGCTCGATGTACTCCTCACGGAACTCGTAGTTCTTGAAGATGGAAGCATCGGGCTTGAAACGCACGAGCGTGCCATTTTCCTCGCCCTCATTGGCGGCTACGATGCCGCTCTCCTCCTTAACGATTCCCTCGTTATAGAGCACCGACGAGCACTGGCCGTCACGCACACTGCGGATATAGAATTCGGTCGATAAGGCATTCACTGCCTTGATGCCCACACCGTTCAAGCCAACCGAGCGCTTATAGGTCTGCGTGTCGTACTTGGCACCCGTGTTCATCTTGGACGAGGCGTCCTTGACCTGGTCCAATGGGATGCCGCGGCCATAGTCGCGAATGGTGACGGCACCATCCACCACATCGATGTCGATGACGGGCTTGGCATAGCCCGTGTTGAACTCGTCAATGCTGTTGTCGATGACCTCCTTGATGAGGACATAAACGCCATCATCGTTCTGCGAGCCGTCGCCCAGCTTGCCGATGTACATGCCGGGACGTTGACGGATGTGCTCACGCGGCGAGAGCGTCACCAGGCGGTCATACCCGCCAAAGTCGCTCGCAGCCTGCTGCTGATCCTCATTCACCTCGGGCTCTTCTATGATTTGGTTCTCTTTGTCCTGTGACATTCGTTATTATTGTAATTTCTGCATTTTAATTTGCAAAGATACGAAAAATCCCGCAAACATCATGCCACCTGCCCTTAACTATAAGTTTTGTTAACAAAAAACGCTGCTCGTCAAGGGCTCAGTTACCATTTTCACAAACACACGCCCCTATTGTTTTCGGTCGCAAGATCATGCAATTTGCGCTCAATGGTGCCAACGCGCACCAGAAAATGATGGCAAAAGACAAGATATCGGGGGATGCGCCGTTTAATAAACAACGGATTCATTAAAAACAGACTCAATCATGAAAAGAATCTACATATCGGTTTGGCTGACAATGCTCTTTGCGGTTTTGACACTTGTGTCGTGTGACGTGATGTCGTCATCGGAATATAATATCCACAACATCTCCCAAGACACGGTTACTGTCACATTCCATGAAGAAATCATCTCCTCACCATTTCACGGCTTTGACATCGAGGAGAATGACAGTGTAACCACCCATCACGGCGAGGACAGCGTCACTGTTGCAGTGTTGGCGCCTAACCAGCATCTGAGAATCCACCGCGAGTGGGACGGCTTGTACCGTGAAGAACTAATAGTTCATGGATGGCAGTATATCTCGTCTATCAAAATCGGGGAAACCAAAGTTGATTCCACCTTGTGGAATAATGAGGCTGCATGGCACCACCGGACAAAAGGCGGCGGCCGATTTGCCAAAGAAGAATCCCACTACTATGACTTGTGGTTCAAGGACTAGTGGTTGAATTTCACGAATCGATAGCTTCAAGGCGATTGCCTTGAAACACATAAAAAACGCCAAGGTGCCTACCTCATGATGAGGTGAGCACCTTGTGATTAATGCCGCACTAAATCAAGCTTAGAGCTTGGCTGCTATAGAAGCAGCGATGGCCTGCATTTCCTCGGCAGGCAAAGTGAGTTTGGGACCGCCGAAGGCCATGTCCTTCTCACTCTGCAGGGGCACGAGATGGATGTGGCAATGGGGCACTTCAAGGCCCAACACGCCGATGCCGATGCGCTTGCAGGGCACAGCCTGCTCCAGTGCCATTGCGACCTTGCGTGCAAATGCCCACAGTCCCATGTACTCCTCCTCATCGAGGTCAAACATGTAGTTTACCTCATGCTTGGGGATAACCAGGGTGTGGCCCTTGGCCATGGGGTTAATATCGAGGAATGCATAATAGCGGTCATCCTCGGCCACCTTGTAGCTGGGAATCTCGCCAGCTGCGATTTTGCTGAAAATTGTAGCCATATTCTTAGACTTCGATTTTGAGGATTTCAAACTTCATCAGTCCGGCAGGGGCTTGAACCTCTACCTTATCACCCACCTTGTGGCCCAGCAGGCCCTTGGCAATGGGGGTAGATATGGAAATCTTACCCTCGCGCAGGTTGGCTTCGGTCTCGGTAACGATGGTGTAGGTTACCGTAGCCTTGTTCTTCAGGTTCTTGATGGTCACCTTGGTCAACAGTTGTACCTCGTCGGTAGAAATCTTGCTCTCGTCGATGATGCGTGCCGATGCAATCAGACTCTTGAGCTCGGCAATCTTTGCCTCAAGCATGCCCTGACGCTCCTTGGCGGCATCATATTCAGCGTTTTCTGAAAGGTCTCCCTTATCACGGGCCTCAACAATGGCACGTACAACTTCGGGACGCTCGACATTCTCAAGATGAGCCAGTTCGGCCATCTTCTTGTCGTATCCTTCCTGTGTCATGTAAGTAATAGCCATGCTAAATACTGTGTTTTTTTAAATTTTTAAAGTCTCAAAAAATTAGAAGAATCTCAACTTACTGCCGGTGAGATCCCTCGCGGTTAAATTCTGTTTTTTCGGCGCAAAGATACACAATTTTTATTTAATAGCGCTCATTATGTTAATAAAATCCGCCTCTTTTATTAAAAATTAACCGACAACGATAAAAGCAATCACCGTTTTCAGTAGGGGGTGTTTACACTGCCTTTTATTTTCTCCACAAGATGAGAATCTGCCGCACGGCAACGGCGATGCTGACGGCGGTAATGGCAGCAGCAACCAGCACATAATCGGCCTCCATGGCAATCATCACAGCCGATGCCACGGCAAGTGTCCACAGCAGGTTGTAGAAGCTGGCACGCGTCACCTTCAACTTGTACACGTTGAAGTAAACCACAGCGATGATGATGGTATAGAGCAGATAGGAAACCAGGAAGGCGATGCCCAATCCCGTGAGTCCCCACCAGCGATAGAAGACGATGTTCAGCACCAGATTGATGGCAGCACTGGCGACCTCGGTCCACAGGTAGGTCTTGCCATCACCCTTAGCAAGCACGGTGAACGCCAGGCACCACGACAGCGTGCGAAATACCGTTCCAATCATGCCCCACGAGACAAAGGTGATAATCACGTTATACTCGGGGGTGTAGAGTATCCATACCACCAGTTCGCGCAACAAGATGAACAGGGCCACAACGGGAGCCATCACAGCGATGGCGACATTGATCTCCTGAGAGACAAAGGCCCGCAACCTGATTTGACTGTCGGCCACGCGCGACAAGCGCGGATAATATTCCATTCCCAATGCCGTGAGTATCAAGCCCGTGTATTTGTTTACCAAGGTATAACCGGCCTGATAGTATCCCACCATCTCGGTTCCTGCATTGATGTTCAGCCATGCGTTGAAAGCATAACTGGCCAAGATGGTCGCGAAGTTGCCCAACGTCATGAAGATGCCCAGCTTGACAAATCCTTTGCCCAGGTCAAATGTTTCGCGATTGCCCAGTTTCACGGCAGGATAGTCGCGGTTGCGGAACAGCCAAGCAAAAACAGCCAGCGCGACGGCATAGGCAATGATCGAGGGCAGAATGCTGCGTTCACGCAACAGGTAGAACAATGGTATTGACACGGCCAGCCCGACAATGGTGCCCCACAATGTGACACTTGCCAGGCGCTTGAGTCGGGCCGTGCCCTGCAACACGGCATATTCGCCATTGGTCAAGGCCTGCAGCAACACGGCGATGCTCAGGGCGACAAAGCCCCAGATGTGCGTCGCGTCGCCAAAGGTCACCTGGCTGAGTAGCGGTGCCATGGCGAGCGTGAGCAATGCTCCCGCAAGTCCAAGCCACAACGACCACTTGCGCACGACCGTCACGATACCGGCCACCATACCCTTGTCGCTGCCCGCACAAGCCTGCGAAATGTCTCGCACACTGCTGGAGCGGATACCCAGGTTGGTGCCCGTCGAAATCATTTCCAGCGCATTGTTGTACAAGCCAAACAGGCCAGTGCCCACAGGACCAATCCACATAGCGACCAGTTTGGTGCGGATAATGGAACAAAGAATACCCATCACCTGCACTCCACCAAAAAGGCCCATCGCCTTCATCGCCATGCGTGATATGTTACTGCGGCCGCCTGCCATTACACATTAAATATTAATTATAAGGAAATCTCAAAAATGTTATAGGCGATGCCGCGGCCTCCCAAGCGGGACTTTTGACGCACGAGGCCCTCATTGAGGTAACGGCCGTGGTCCTCGTTGCTGATGCCGAAATCGAAATAGCGGAATCCAAGCCGCTGATACTCGTTGATGAGGTGTTCAAACAGCAGCGTCAAGGCTTTGCTCTCCTTGCCCAGCGGTGTTGCGCCGATGTACTGGCAATGAGCCACCGGCATTGACAGGTAGAGCACCACGCCTGCCAGCAGTTCAGTGCCAAGCGTTGCGGTATAGAGCCTGATATTGTTGGGGAAACGTCCCTGCAACAGTGTGATTTCTTGAATGGAGTGTACAGGGCGTGTATCGTATCGCTCATCGAGCAACGACGACAGCAGCTGCCAGTAGCCTTCCCAGTCATCGCTCTCCCCCACCCTGATGCCTGCCTTGCGGGCCGCATTGGCGCCACTCTTGTTGCCGCGGTCAAGAGGCAAGGGACACGTCAGGTCGATGGTGGTTGAGATATTGGTCTCGGTCAATGACGCCCCATGCCTGAAGAGGGCATAGAGGTCCTCCTCACACGGATAACGGTGATAGATGTGCGGAATAGCCTTATAAACAAAACGCTTGATGCCGTTGTCCTTCATCCACAAAGCGGCGGCATCCATCACCGCCATCATGACGGTGACATCAAAGTGCTTGAGCGGCACAATCCATCCGCCGTAGGTGAGCCCGCGATGCGACCACAGGGTGTCGCCCTCGATGCAGGCAGGCAACAGTGCACATAGCTTGCCATCAATCGATGCGACAAGCGAGCAATCGTCAAAACGGTCGTTGTGATAGTCCATATAACCGCGCTGGTGCAGGAACGTGCCATTGCGGCTGGCACGCACAAAGTCGTCCCAGCGACTTGACATCGAGGCGTCATATCGTTGAATTTCCATCATTATCATTACTTATAAAACGCAAAAGAACAATAAAAAGTATTACCTTTGCACAAAAATGTGAAATAATCAAACGCTTATCTCCATGAAACTATCAAAGATAGGTCTCCTGCCACGAGTCATCATCGCCATCATCCTGGGTGTGTTGTGCGGCATGTTCTTCCCCGAGTGGGCCGTGAGGTGCTTTGTTACTTTCAACAGCGTCTTCAGCCATTTCCTGTCATTCCTCATCCCGCTCATTATCGTCGGGCTAGTGACACCAGCCATCGCCGACATCGGCAAGGGGGCTGGCAAACTGCTGCTCATCACGGCCCTGATTGCCTATGGCGACACCGTTTTCTCGGGATTTCTGAGCTATTTTACCAGTACCGGCATTTTCCCGTCTTTGATCGACCGCAGCCAGGCGGCCCAGGCTGTCGCCACCGCCACAGAGTTAGAGCCCTATTTCACCATCGAGATACCGCCGCTGCTCGATGTGATGAGCGCGCTCATCACGGCCTTTGTCCTGGGTTTGGGCATCTCATTCTTTGAGTCTTCCACCCTCAAGAAAGGTTTTGACGAGTTCCGTGACATCATCACCAAGACCATCGAGGTGGCCCTCATCCCGATCCTGCCGTTCTACATCTTCGGCATTTTCCTGAACATGTCATTCACCGGACAGGCATGGCGCATCATCAACGTGTTTGTCGCCATCATCGGCGTCATTTTCGTCATGCACATCTTCCTGCTGGTGCTCCAATACTGCGTTGCCGGAGCCATCGCGCGCCGCAACCCGTTCAAGGCCCTGTACAACATGCTGCCTGCCTATTTTACTGCCCTGGGCACATCATCGTCGGCAGCGACCATTCCTGTAACACTCAAGCAGGCCAAGCGCAACGGCGTGAGCGACGGCATCGCTGGCTTTGTGGTGCCCTTGTGCGCCACCATCCACCTGTCGGGCAGCGCCATGAAGATCACCGCCTGTGCCGTCGCCTTGTTGCTCATGCAAGGAGGCACCATTGCCATTGGAGAGTTCACAGGCTTCATCCTCATGCTGGGCGTGATGATGGTTGCCGCGCCAGGCGTCCCTGGCGGGGCCATCATGGCAGCGCTTGGCGTCTTGCAGTCCATTCTGGGCTTCACAGCCGAACAACAGGCGGTGATGATTGCCCTGTATATCACCATGGACAGCTTCGGCACAGCCTGCAACGTCACGGGCGACGGGGCTATCGCTCTGATTGTGGACAGCATCTACGGTAAGAAGCAAAGTGCTTGACATCACGTTGAGAAGGTCCCCCACTGCAATAATCAAGTAATTGAAATGCATTTAATGAAAAAAAAGTAATAAAAAAATTTGCATGTCACAAAAAAGTATTATCTTTGTAGCGCATAAAGGGAAAAATCATTTTTGATTTATCAAAGAGTTTCGGATTAACTATACTGTTGGATAATAGAATGGTTAATCCATTTTTTGTGCACCTACCTCTCATTAATTTTATTATTCTTGGTGTATGGTGAAGTCTTTCATCACCATCATAATTTGTTATATTTGAGCCAAATAAGCATTTCGAATGCATCATGGGCTTGGCTTTTGCCTCGTAGAGGCAGGTCAGGTCAAAGACTCGACTTTTATGGAAAACGCCATGCAAGCTCAATGAAGATGGGCGCAGCTTGGTGGCAGCCATATCTAGTGGAATGTGCGTCGTAGACGAATTACTACATTATTCTCCCAAAGCCTAACAATCACAAAGTTCCTCTTCGAGGCACTTGCAATGTTCAGTTCATTGTGTCCCCCGAATTCGGCATTAAAAAGGGTCTAAAGAAAGCGTAGGGACTTTGTTTGTCTGTCTATTCATCTGTCTGAAGGTTTCGCCAATCGCCCGTGCCGTAATGAACAGCCCACCTCCATGCTCGGCTTTATAGAAGTTTAATGGGGGGCGACTCAGGCGATATACACAACAAATGACTAGGATGATTATTTCCACTCTGGCCTAAAAAAAACGGAGCAATCAGGTGACCAGAAAACATTTCATACATTAATCGGGGCATTACATCCAATAGGGTTAAAAACATTTGGTTTCAGCGTTTTGTCCATCATAACTTTGCATCACAAACAAAAAATAATCACTAAAAAACCTACAGTTATGACAAGCAAAACTTCAAACATGGGCAACGCCCAGAACGAGAACAACAACAAGAGTAATCAACAGTCAGTAATCTGCGCTGCATGGATGCGCATCCTCGCTGCCGCCATCCTGCTGGCCACCGCAATGCCGGCCATGGCACAATTCCAGTTTGGCGTCATGGGTGGCGTCACACTGGACAAGGGCAGCATGGGCAGCGATGTCATGGACAGTGGCAACCGCATCGGTTACAGCACGGGTGTGGTGATGGACGTGAACATCCCCATCTTGGGCCTGGGAGTTGAAACCGGAATGAAGTACACCCATCGCGACCAGCAGATTGCCGACCGACACGAGACCTACAAGAATCACTACATCGACATCCCCGTGCACGCCCGTTACTGCCTGTCGGTCCCCGTTGTGGGTAAGATCATCGCCCCGTTCGCATTCACAGGCCCTTCATTCTCCATCCTGTTCAAGGGTGACCAGCCCACTTGCAAAGAGAACAGCAAGACAGCCATGTCATGGGACGCCGGCGCCGGTGCCGACCTGTTCAAGCACGTACGCCTCTCGGCCTGCTACAGCATCGATGTCACCAAAGGCATGAAATGCGTGGATGCCAACACAGGCAACAAGTCGAGGAGCAAGGACAACTGCTGGACCATCAGCGCTGCCTATATGTTCTAACCCATAAAGCACACTCATGCCCTGATGACGCAGAAGCGCGGACAATTCGAGTCCGCGCTTCTACTTTATAAATGGCAATTACCCTGCAAATAATCCCTTAAGCGAGAATCAGGTCGATGATGGAATTAATATCGGCAATGTTGACCTCACCGTCACCGTTCACGTCGCCAGCCTCGCTCACCTTGCCCGTCAGGATCAAGTCAATCACGGCATTGATGTCGGCGATATTGACCTCGCCGTCACCGTTCACGTCACCCTTGATGCCGGGTTGGGGACCGGGGCCGGGAATCTCCTCGACAAAGGTAGCGCCGCAAACGCCATAGGCCTCAACATCCTCGATAGCAAAGCCCACTGTGGTTGACATTGCGCCATCCTCGCCGGGCTTGGCAGCGATGCACTTGATGCCGCTGTGGTGCAAGGGGTTGTTCACATCCAGGGGCACGCTGTTGCGGATGGCCTCGGCATCGGTAGCGGGAGCGATGTAGCTCCAGAAGATGTGCTCGCCGTCGCTGTTGATTTGTGCGACGTTGGCGATTTCACCGCTGTCCTCAGCGCCCTCGACCTTGATGGGAGAGTCGTCAATGAGTTCGCAGTCGGCGATGCGTAGGTCGGCATTGCCTTCAAGGTCGGCACCGGTTTCCATGTTCTCAATCCTGTTGAGTGCGATGCGGTAGATGCCGGGCACGCAGCCATAGGGGTCGGTCTGTACCTGCATGTAGAGGTAACCATTCTCCTCATCGAGGTAGAAGGTCTTGATGATAGCATCCTTGAACAGGGCGTTGTAGTGCTTGGGCTTGCCCTGGCCACCATCGGGGTAGATGTCGCCCTTCTTGAAGCGCAGGAGGCACAAGCCGTTGAACTTCTTGCTCATCCAGAAGATGCCGTGCTTGTCCTGAGTAAAGCCGCCGGTGATGGAACCCCAGCTGATCTCGTCGTTGTAGTAGGGCAGCCACTGGTTCTGCAGCAGGAAGGGCTGTGAGCCGTAGAGACCGGTAGTGTCGGCATTCAGCTCGTGGATACCCACGTTGCGGTCGCTGATGTAGATTTTGTTCTCGTTCTCGTCGATGAACATGGTGAAGGGGTCCTCGCTGGGAGCGTAACCCACATTATTTAATACGGTTACACGGTAGAAGATGCCATTGGTGTTGTTCACATAGAACAGCTCACCGTCGCCCAGGGGCTGGTTGGGATCCTGATAGGTGAAGCGATTGCCGGCAACGGCGACATAAACGCGGTTCTTGTAGCTCTGCAGCGTGAAGGCATGCTGACCGGCGTTGAAGTTGGTGTTAACGATGTTGCCGTTCTCGTCCTTGTACATCAGGTCACCACCAGTGGTAGCAAAGTACAGTCCAGTGGGACAGCCCAGCGTGGCGCCTTCGCCCGAGATGGTAGGATCGGCCACGATGTTCAGGTAACGCCATTGGTTGGCAGCCTTGAACTTTTCAACCGATTCGGGTGCCACCTTGCAGATAACATCACCCTGCTCCTCGTTAAAGACACCGGCTGCAAGGGCGGGCGTGTTGACGTTGAGCACACGCAGCTCCTTGATGGTGGCAGGCACTGAACCCGGCTCCATATAATTCACGTTGGCGGGAATCTCCATCTGCTCGAGTGCGGTGCAACCCTCAAAGCAGTTGCGCATCATGTTGGTCGTGGTGCCGGGAAGCTCCACATTGGCCAGGCTGGTACAACCTGCGCACAATCCCTGGGGAATCTCGTTGCGACCTTCGGCGATGACGATGGACTGCAATGCCGAACCAGCGAACACGTTCTGGCCCACAGTGACGTTGTTCTCGAGCGTATAGGACTCGAGGTCGCTGTAGGCAAAGCCGTAGTTACCGATGGTTGCCAATGCAGGCAGGTCAACACTGGTGAAAGGTGCGTAGGCCAAGCCGTAGTTGTCGATGCTGGTCACCGTAGGGTTGCTGTAGCTGGTGCCGATGTTGCCCTCATGAGCGCTCACCAGCAGGCGGTTGCCAGCGGTGTTCAGCAGCACACCGTTGTCGAGTTTGAAAGTAGCGTTGCCCTCGGCAAGGACAATGTTGGCAAGAGAGGGAATAGGAGCAAAGGCTCCCTGCCCGATGCTGGAAACACTGGCAGGGATGCTCACGCCCGTCAGTTGGGTACCGGCAAATGCCTGCGTTGCGATTGATGTCAAAGCATTAGGCAACACGATATCGCCGCTGAGCTTGCTGTTCTCAAATGCGCTCTGGCCAATGCTAGTCAATGCGCTGGGGAAGTTGAACGAGGTGAGCGCAGTGTTATAGAATGCAGTGATGCCGATACTGGTCACGGCATCGCCCATGGTCACGCTGCTCAAGTTGCGGCAGCCGTTGAACACGCTCTGCTCGATAGTGGTCACGGCATGGGGAATATCGATGCCCGTCAGCGAGGTGCAGCTGGCAAAGGCGCTGTTGCCGATGGCGGACACCTTGTTACCATCCTCAAAGGTAACGGTCTGCAATGCCGTACAACCCTGGAATGTGGTACCCTGGATGGTCGTGGTCTCGCCGCCGATAACCAGCGTCTTCAGGCCGCCCATGTTGTGGAACGGCTGCTCGTTGTTGAGATAGGCGCTGGCATCAACATTACGGCCCATGTAGATATACTCGATGGAGTTGAGGGCCGTGCGGGCCTCGGCCGCAGCACCAAAAGCAGTCACCTTCATTACCACGGGATTGGCATCAGGAGTGATGATCAGACGCTTGAGGTTGTCACAGTTGGAGAACTCCTCGCTGATGGGCTTGGTCCAGCCCGGCCAAATGGTGACTTCTTCAAGACTGGTACAACCGTTGAACACACCGCTGCCTACACTGGTAACGGTGGAAGGAATCGGGCTGCTCTTGAGCGCCGAACAGCCCTTGAAGGTGTTGCGCGCGATGGTCACGCATGTCGAGGGCAGCATGACGCTCGTCAGGTCCTTGCAGTCGAGGAACGAATTGGCCGCCGTGGCCACGACAGTGTACTCAGCACCCTCATAAGTGATTTTCTCGGGAATGACAATGTCACCGGCATAGAAGAGCGTGTCATAGGGTGTCACCGTCTTGTCGATCGTGTACTTGGCAATGGTCGCCGTGCCATCACTCTTGGTCGTGTAGTTGATGCCATCGACCGTGATGTTGGCTGCCTGCAAGGCAGCTACTGTCGCGATGCATCCCAGCGCCATCAACAGACGACGGCGCCATGTCTTGTGAGTAATCATCTTGTTCATAAGCGGTTATTGTTTTTGATTATAAATGATAATTTGGTTATACTTTCGTGCAAAATCAACCCACAAATATAAACAAAAAAAACAACAATCATTCACCATCAACACTTTTTTTCAAAAAAACAACCCGCCGCATGCTCTTCACAAAGCCATGCGACGGGTTAGACATTCAGGTACAAGCGAGATTATTTCTTCTTGCTGTCCACCTTCTTGGCCAGGTCTGCACCGGGTTTGAATTTAACGACCTTCTTAGCGGGGATGGTGATCTTAGCCTTGGTAGCGGGGTTGATACCCTCACGTTTGTCTTTCTTAATTACCTGGAAAGTACCGAAGCCGATAAGAGCAACCTTGTCACCCTTCTTGAGAGCACCTTCTACTGCGCACATAGCTGCATCCAGAGCAGCCTTAGCCTGCACCTTGGTGAGATTGGCATTTTCAGCAATTGCCTGTACTAATTCAGTCTTGTTCATAGTGTAAAGTTTAATTTAAAAAATAATTGATGTGAATAAAAAAATATTGTTTTGTTTGCGCAAATATAAGTATAACAACGGTTTCAGCAAAAAAAATGAGAAAAAAATTGCGGTTTTTAGAAAAAAAATAGTGTTTTTGGGCAAATTTAGCGCTTAAAATGCCTTAGATAGTAAGTTTTTGGTTACTTTTGTACGCTTATAAATAAGAAAACCAATGCAATTGAATAACCGTTCATTCCTATCATCAATTGCGCCAGTCACTAAGCATCTGCTCATTATCAATGTGATCATGTGGCTGGCGACAATCGTGTCACAACGCATGGGCCTGATTGACCTGCAGAACCTGCTAGGTCTCCACTTCTGGAAAGGAAGTGATTTTAATGTGATGCAATTTTTCACCTACATGTTCATGCACGACACACACAGCATAGCACACTTGTTTTTCAACATGTTCTCGTTGTGGATGTTCGGCAGTCTGCTGGAACGGGTAATGGGGTCCAAGCGATTCCTGTTCTATTACATCTCCTGCGGTCTGGGAGCGGCGTTGGTTCAAGAACTGGTATGGCAGTTCTCATGGCAGAGCATCTTGGCAAGCTGGGTGACAGGACCTGCATCGGCAAGCATCAACGATATCATCAATGCCATCAATAGCGGCAATGCCGATTTCACTTTGGACCAGTTTTATAACAACCTGTTGACGGTTGGCGCTTCAGGAGCCGTGTTCGGCATCCTGCTGGCCTTTGGCATGCTATTCCCGAACATGCCGATGTATATCTTTTTCATCCCCATCCCTGTCAAGGCAAAATGGGTGGTGCTGGCCTATGGCCTTCTTGAACTTTACTTCGGCATTTCGGGCAACCAGCCAGGCGTTGCACACTTTGCCCACTTGGGCGGTATGATTGCAGGCATCGTCATGATACTGTATTGGAAACAAAAAGGCACTTTGACGCGCGGTAATGGGTTTTATTGACGATATCAAGCGCTATTACCTGCAAGGGTCGATGTTGATGAGGCTTATCTACATCAACGTCGGCGTGTTTGTTGTGCTGCATATAGCTGTGCTGTTAGCCGTCCTTTTCAACTGGCCCGGCGACAGGTTGCTGCAATGGGTGGAACTGCCCAGTGATGTGTGGCTCGTGCTGAAACGTCCATGGACACTGGTGACCTATATGTTTGCACATTACAGCTTGTTGCACATCCTTTTCAACATGCTGTGGCTATACTGGCTGGGGCGCATCTTCATGGAATTTTTCTCATCCAAGCAACTCACAGGCGTCTATCTGTTGGGTGGCTTGGGAGGAGCCATCCTGTACCTATTGTGCTACAACCTGCTGCCGCATTTCGTTGGCACCCAGGCCTATCTGCTAGGCGCATCAGCATCGGTCATTGCCATTGTCGTGGCTGCAGCCATCTATGTGCCTGACTACAAGATTGGCCTGCTGTTCTTGGGCGAGGTATCGCTCAAGTGGATTGCCATCATCACTGTGGCCATTGCAGTCTTTGGGCTTGATGCCGACAACCCAGGCGGAAGCATTTCCCACATTGGCGGTGCTGCCGTGGGCGCATTGTTTGCGGTAAGCATCAAGCGCGGTAAAGACATCACTCGCCCATTGAATGCGATGTTAGACGCTGTGGTTGGCCTTTTCAACGGCCGTTCATTCAGACTGCCCAAGTTCAACAGGCCCGCAACCCATACCCGAAAAGGCCCTAAGACCGAATCGGCTACCGCTAAGTCCACGGCCTCTTCATCCAATACAGTGAGCGAGGAAGAGCTCGACATCATCCTTGGCAAAATCAAGGTTGCCGGCTATGACGCCTTGACCGACGAAGAGAAAGACAAATTGTTCAAAGCATCTCGCCGACGCACTCCGTGAGTGACCGCCTGAGCGAGAATACAATTACTCATTAACCTGATTATAAAACCATTAACATGTCAGAATATAGAAGAAGGAGAAGAAAAAAGAAACTCATTACAGCAATAGAGATTATTGCTGCAGTGATGGGCGTGATTTTGATATTTTGTGCCTATGCGGGAAACATCAATCCCCAAAAGTTTTTCCCTGCACCGTTCATGACATTGGGGTTCATCCCCATGCTTGTGGTGACAGTGATTGTCCTGGCAATATTCATGCTGACGCGGCGATGGATTGCCTCGCTGATACTTGCAGCGTCAATAGTAATCACATTCCCCATCATTAATCATTACATGCCATTGAACACTATCGACAACGCACCGCCCGTGCCTGCCGACACCACCGTCATGCTCAAGGTGATGACATATAATGTCCTGGGGTTCAACTTCAATGAGCCGAGCCTGAGAGCCAAGCCTTCGGCTTCGATGCGGCTTATTCTGGACACCAATCCCGACGTTGTACTGCTACAGGAAGGCGGCGCCTCGGGCATGGACTGGAAAGAGCTGCCGTCAATCATTCCATATCTGCCTGAGATTAATGTGAAATATCCATACTGCTACAGCAGTGCCGAGGGTCTGAACATCATGTCAAAGTTCCCATTCACAACCCAGCCCCTTGGAACAACCCAAGAGTCACATTCGCCTCTGGGCTATAACCGCGATCACAGGTCAAACCTCGCCCGCGCCTATGACCTGATGCTGCCCAGCGGCAAGCAGATTCGCCTGGTGAACTACAGGCTGCAATCCTATCACCTGAGCTTTGCCAAGAGTGAGAACGTTCGTGTTTCACCCGACGTGAAACCCTCGCCACTGGAACGAATGCGGCGCTCGTTTGCCCTGCGGGGCAGCAATGCCGAATCACTGCGAACGATTCTTGACAATTCCCCGAAGAACGTCATCATGTGCGGCGACATGAACGACGTGAGCACGTCCTATGTCTATCGGACCATTCGCGGCCATGACATGAAAGACGCCTGGGTTGATGCCGGCTATGGATATGCCCACACCTATAACCGCCATGGCCTGCGTTACCGCATCGACCACGTCCTTTATCGTGGAGCGTTGCGGCCTGTAGACGCCGTCCGCCTTGAGGGTGGCAGCAGTGACCATTATCCCTTGATGATTACCTTTGACACCGACATCAAATAACATCAAACGACAACCAATATCACTTAATAATCAATAAATGATTTGTAACATGAAGAAAGTTTTATTCACCGTCCTTGCTCTCGCCACCATCGTGTTGGTGTGCTGCAGCGACAAGAAATCCTACGAGAACAATCCGTTTATGTCGGACTATGAGAACGAGTACGGCATCCCGCCGTTTGACAAGATTACGTACGCTGACTATGAGCCAGCCGTTAAAGCAGGTATCGAAGAGCAGAATGCCGAGATTGATTCGATCATCAAGAACACCGCAGAGCCCAACTTCGAGAACACTATTCTGGCCCTGGATAACAGCGGCCGCACGCTGACCAAGGTATCGGCCTTGCTGTATGCGTTGAGCGAGAGTGACAACACCCCTGAGATGCAGAAGCTCACCGAGACCCTGATGCCCAAACTGACCGCTCAAAGCGATGCCATGTACATGAACGACAGCCTGTTCACTAAGGTGAAAGCTGCCTATGACAACGCCGACAAGCTGGGCATGGATCCCATCCAGAAGCGCCTCACCGAGAAGTACTACAAGAGGTTCGTTCGCAACGGTGCGCTGCTGACTGCCGCCCAGAAAGACAGCCTCAAGGAAATCAACCGCAAACTGGGTGAATTCAACCTCAAGTTCGGTAACAACATCCAGCATGATTTGAGCGAATGTATCTTCTTTGTGGAGAACAAGGACGAACTCGCCGGCCTTCCCGAAACCATCATCGAGAACGCTGCCAAGCTCGCTGAAGAGAAGGGCAAGAAGGGCCAGTGGGCATTCAACGCCATCGCTGCTACCCGTCTTCCCGTGCTGACCTATGCCGACAGCCGCGACCTGCGTCGCAAGATGTATGAGACCTACACCACCACTGCCAGCCATGGTGACAAGTGGGACAACAGCGAGAACATCCGCAACATCCTGATGCTGCGTCAGCAAAAGGCCAACCTGCTCGGCTTCAACACTTATGCCGACTATGCCACCGACCCCTATATGGCCAAGACGCCCAAGGCTGCCGAGGATCTGCTCATGTCGCTCTGGCGTCCTGCCATCAAGAAGGTTGACGAGGAAGTAGCCGACATGCAGAAGTATGCTGCCGCCCATGGTGACACCGCCAAGATCGAGGCTTGCGACTATTACTACTATGCCGAGAAGGTGAAGAAAGAGAAATTCAACTTCAGCGAGGACGATGTGCGTCCCTACTTCGCTCTCGACAGCGTGGTGAAGAACGGTATCTTCTTCGCCGCCAACAAGCTCTACGGCATCACCTTTGAGGAAATGCCCGATGCTCCCAAGTACAACCCCGAGGTCAAGGTCTATGACGTGAAGGATGCCGAGGGCAAGCACCTCGCCGTCTTCATGACCGACTACCTGCCTCGTCCCGTCAAGAGCCCCGGCGCATGGATGAATGCCATGCAGGAGGCCTACAACTATGGCGGTGAGAACGTTCGTCCCATCATCTACAATGTGGGCAATATGGCATTGCCCTCGGGCGACACTCCCTCACTGCTCACCTGGGACGATGTACAGACCGTCTTCCATGAGTTCGGACACGCCCTCCACGGCATGCTCACCCGCGTTCAGTATCGTGGCCTGGCCGGCACCAACACCGACCGTGACCTCGTCGAGATGCCTTCACAGATCAATGAGCACTGGGCATTTGAGCCTGAGGTGCTGAAGAACTATGCCCGTCACTACAAGACAGGTGAAGTAATTCCCGACACGCTCGTACAGAAGCTGAACGAGAGCGCTCAGTTCAACATGGGCTTCATGACCACCGAGCTGGTGGGTGCCGCCCTCATGGACATGTACTGGCACAAGAAAGCATGGACACCCGAAGAGGCCAAGAACATCGACGTCAAGGCATTTGAGCAGGATGTTAAGAACCAGCTCAACATGCCCGCCCTTGTCGAGTTCCGCTATCGCAGCCCCTACTTCAAGCATGTCTTTGCCAGTGATGAGTATGCTTGCGGTTACTACACCTATCTGTGGTCACAGGTACTTGAGGCCGACGGCTACCTTGCATTTGAAAAAGCCGGTTGCTTTGACAAGGCTACTGCCGACCGCTATCGCACCTATATTCTCGAGGCTGGTGACACCGAGGATCCCATGGTACTCTACAAGAAGTTCCGTGGTCAGGCTCCCACCGCTGACGCCCTGCTGCGCAACCGCGGCTTGAAGTAAACCGTCCAAACCATAGTGAGGGCATAGAGCGCACATGCTCAGTCCTTCACATCTAACTGAACCCGATAACAGGGGCCTTGCCTGGAGAACGGCAAGGCCCCTATATTTATATCATCGTTTCATTCTTTTTACAAAAGAATCAAGGAAAACGAGGAATTCTGTGTATCTTTGTAGTTTCAAAAGAAGAGATGTCATGAAAAAGCTGGTGATATTTGACCTTGACGGCACCTTGCTCAACACCATTGAGGATTTGGGACAGGCTGCAAACTATGCACTTGAGCGCAACGGCTATGCCACTCACAGCATGGCAAGTTACCCTTACTTTGTGGGCAACGGCGTTCGTCGCCTGATGACTCGCGTGTTACCCGAGGATGCCCGTGACGATGAGACAGTAGATCGGGTACTGGGTGACTTCATCACTTTCTATGACGACCATTGCACAGACTACACCAAACCCTATAACGGGATGCCCGAGTTGCTGCAAGACCTCAGGGACCAAGGCATTGCGATGGCTGTCGCCAGCAACAAGTATCAAAAAGCCGTCACTAAAATCATCAACCACTATTTTGCCGATATTCCCTTCATTGCCATCGAGGGCCATCGCGACGGTGTCAATGTCAAGCCCGACCCGAGTATCGTGTTCTCTATCCTCGCTACCGCAAAGTGCCCCAAAGCCGACACGCTCTATGTGGGCGACAGCGGCGTTGACATGGAGACAGCCCGTCGCGCATGCATCGACTCGGTGGGTGTGACCTGGGGCTTCCGCAGCAAGAAGGAACTTGTGGAATATCATGCCGATGCCATCGTCAACAATCCCGTCGATATTCTTGCCATTGTAGAGGACGGTATCAAAATCTCATGAAATTACTAAACCCTAAAACTTCAAGATGATGAACTGGTTTACAGAATTATGGATTGGAAACGGCGTAGCGCACACGTTGCTCATCTATGCGCTGGTCATTGCCATTGGCGTCATACTGGGGAAAGTGAAAATCTTCGGCATTTCTCTCGGTGCCACGTTTGTCTTGTTCTGCGGCATCCTCATCGGTCACCTTGGCGTGACAGTTGATGCGGCGACATTGAGGTTCATTCAGGAGTTTGGCCTCATACTTTTCATTTTCTCGATTGGTCTTCAGGTCGGTCCCAGTTTTTTCTCCTCGTTCAAGCATGAAGGCGTCCAGCTTAATGGCATCGCCATGCTCATCATCGCACTGAACGTGGTTGTCGCATTCTCAATCTACTTTATCGCCGGCAACATATCGATTACAGACCTCGTGGGCGTGATGAGCGGTGCTGTGACCAACACGCCTGGACTGGGTGCTGCCCAACAGGCCCTTATTGAAACCGTGGGCGACAATGCCGGCGACCTCAACGAGTCGATGTCGCTGGGCTATGCCGCAGCCTATCCCCTGGGTGTCATCGGCATCATCCTGTCGATGGTGCTGTTGAAAGTATTCTTCAAGATAAATGTCGAAAAGGAGGCCGAAGCCATCGAACGCGACAAGGAGGACAGCCAGTTGAAGCCCCACGTGATTACCTATCAGGTGACCAACAAACTCATCTATGACATTCCCGTGACAAGGCTGCACGCCATCATTGACCATAACTTTACCATATCACGCATGAAGCGTGCCGACGGCACTGTCGAGATTCCTCAGGGTGAAACCATCATCCACAAGGACGATGTGTTGCGCATCGTCATGAGCGCCCATGACCAGGATATCTTTGATGCCATCATCGGCCCACATGTGGATTTTGACTGGAAACTGGAGACCGAGCCCCGCGGCATTGTGAGCAAGCGCATCGTTATCACCCAAAACGAGCTCAATGGCCGCAAGATTGGCTCCATCCGCCTGCATGAGGGCTACAAAGTCAACATCACGCGCGTTTATCGTGCCGGTGTCGAGCTGCTTGCCAGCCCCAACCTGTCGTTACAGGTGGGTGACCGATTGACCGTTGTGGGACGTGAGGAGGACGTGGACCGTCTGGGTAAGCGCATGGGCAATTCCTACAAGCGCCTTGACCACCCCAACCTGTTCACCATGTTCATCGGTATCTTCCTGGGTATCATCGTGGGCTCCATCCCCATCATGCTGCCAGGCATGTCGGTGCCCATGAAACTGGGTCTCGCGGGAGGTCCCCTGGTGGTCGCCATTCTCATCGGATGCTATGGTTACAAGCTGAGACTTGTCACCTACACGACCACCGCGACCAGCCTCATGCTGCGCGAATTGGGTCTGTGCCTGTTCCTCGCGTCGGTGGGCATCGCCGCCGGCGGCAAGTTTGTATCCACCATCTTGAGTGCCAACGGTGCCATGTGGGTGCTTTATGGTTTCCTCATCACCATCATCCCATTGCTTGTCGCTGTGGTTGTGGCTCGCGGTAAACTGCGCCTGAACTACTGCACCATCATGGGCCTTGTCGCTGGAGCGACAACCGACCCTCCTGCCTTGGGCTATGCCAACACCACCGCAGGCAATGATGCACCTGCAGTCGCCTATGCTACCGTCTATCCCTTGACGATGTTCATGCGAGTCCTCATTGCCGAACTCATCATTATCCTTGCGGTAACTTGACGAGGGGTGGACAGGGAGTTTTTTCCCGTTTGCTTGGCATTTCTCGAAAAAACTTTGTAATTTCGCAAGATTAAAGTCAAACCAAAACAAGAAATCCTATACAACATTATGAAAGGTATTGTACTTGCAGGCGGATCAGGAACAAGGTTATATCCTGTGACAAAGGGCATCTCCAAACAGCTGATACCCATCTATGACAAGCCCATGGTGTATTATCCCATCTCAGTGCTGATGCTTGCCGGCATTCGCGAGATATTGATTATCTCAACACCGCAAGACCTGCCGATGTTCCGCAGGCTGTTGGGCGACGGCAAGGATCTTGGCGTGCGCTTCGAGTATGCCGAGCAACCCCGTCCCGAAGGCCTTGCCCAGGCATTCATCATCGGCGAGGAGTTCGTTGGCAAGGACAGCGTTTGTCTGGTGCTGGGAGACAACATCTTCTATGGCCAAAGCTTTACCAACATGCTTCTGGATGCCGTTGAGCGCACCGAGAAAGAGCAGGTGGCCACATTGTGGGCCTATGCAGTGAAAGACCCGCAACGATTTGGCGTAGTGGCCTTTGACGAGCAAGGCAAGGCGACAAGCCTTGAAGAAAAGCCCGAGAAGCCCAAGAGCAACTACGCCGTGACCGGCCTGTATTTCTATCCCAATGATGTGGTGGAAATTGCCAAGCACATCAAGCCCAGCGCTCGCGGAGAACTCGAGATCACAACGGTGAATCAGGAATTCCTGGCGATGGACCGTGTCTACGTTCAAACGTTGGGTCGAGGCTTCGCTTGGTTGGACACCGGCACGAGTGAATCAATGGCCGATGCGACCAATTTTATCGGCACCATCGTCAACATGCAGGGTGTGCAGGTAGCCGCATTGGAGGAAATCTCATTCCGCAAGGGATGGATTACTGCCGAGCAGCTGCTGGAGCTTGCTGAGCCGATGAAAAAGAACCACTACGGCCAATACCTTATCAAACTTGCCCAAAATGGACGCTGACGTCAACAATAGTCCCCACTTGATTGAGTTGCCCAAAATCAATGATCCTCGCGGCAACCTCACATTCATCGAGAGCGGCCAGCATGTGCCGTTTGAGGTGAAGCGCAACTACTGGATCTATGACGTGCCGAGCGGCATGTGGCGCGACGGTCACGCATTCAAGACTCAGGAGGAATTCATCGTGGCTTTGAGCGGCAGTTTTGATGTTGTTGTCAATGACGGCAACCGAGAACAGGTATTTCACTTGTCCCGCCCCCAAATCGGGCTCTATGTGCCCAAGATGATTTGGCGCCATATCGACAATTTCTCCACCAATTCGGTGGCCCTGGTGCTGGCGAGCACCCCCTATGATGCAGCTGACTACATCGAGGTCTTTGAAGACTACATGACACAGAAAAAAGAAGACTATGGAACCGACCGATAAGAACTTTGCACACCGCCATGCATGCCTGAACGACTGCCGCATCATCTCGCTGAACAGGCATCACCACTCCAACGGCAACCTCACGTCGGTGAACAACGGTGTTGAACTGCCGTTCGACATCAAGCGCACCTTCTTCATCTATGACGTGCCGGGCGGGGCAGAGCGGGGCGGCCACAGCCACTACACCAGCCAGCAGTTCATCATTGCCATCAGCGGCAGTTTCGATGTGACAATTGACGACGGTAACGATCAGTTCACCTACACGCTCAACCGTCCCTATCAGGGACTGCTGGTCGTACCTGGCATTTGGAACCGTCTGCACAATTTCTCCTCCGGGTCGGTGTGTCTGGTGCTCAACTCCCACCATTTTGAAGAGGCCGACTATGTGAGGGACTATGACCAGTTTTTGGCGCTAAAACAAAAAAACGCCGAATAAACCAACAAAACCCGACCGAAGATGAAGCAATATCCATTCCTTGACCTGGCACAATATAATGCCCCCTATATGGACGAACTCAAGGCCGCCGCATGTGAGGTAATCGAAAAAGGACGTTACCTCCACGGTCCGCAGACCGAAATGCTGGAACAGGAAATCGCCGAGATGTGTCATGTGAAGCATTGCATCGGAATGAGCAACGGCCTGGATGCCTTGCGGCTCATCCTGCGCGCCTACAAGGAAATGGGAATACTGCACGACGGGGATGAGGTCATCGTCTCGGCCAACACCTATGTGGCCAGTGTGCTCTCCATCAGTCAAAACGGTCTTGTGCCGGTGTTGTGTGAGCCTCGTGAAGACACATTGAACCTGGACTCACGACTGATTGAAAACCTCATCACTCCCCGCACCCGCGCCATCATGCCCGTGCATCTCTACGGCACCCCATGCTGGGACACCACGTTGATGCAAACGGCACAGCAGCATGGTCTGCTCATCATCGAGGACAATGCGCAAGCCATCGGTGCTGCAAGTGACATTGCGGGATTGAACGGCACGTTTGTCACCGGTGGCCTGGGTGACGCCGCCGGCAACAGCTTCTACCCCACAAAGAATCTGGGAGCGTTAGGCGACAGCGGTGCCGTCACCACCAACGATGACGACCTTGCCGCCACGGTGAAAGCCCTTGCCAACTATGGCTCGGACCGTCGCTATCACAACATCTATGAGGGATATAACTGCCGTCTTGACGAGATCCAAGCCGCATTGCTGCGGGTGAAACTGCGCTACCTGCAAGCCGAGAACGAGAGCCGTGCCGCCATTGCCAGCACCTATGATCAGTGCATCAACAACCCGCATGTGAAGACTCCGACAATTTTTGAGGGAATGACTCAAATCTGGCATCAGTATGTGGTGCGTGTCGATGACCGTGAGGCGTTCCGTGCCCACCTTTCGGCAAACGGCGTGGGTAGCGACGTCCACTATGCCACCCCACCCCACAGGCAGCCATGTTACAAGTCACTGTCACACCTCCAGTTCCCCATCACCGAACGGCTTGCCGATGAGGTCGTGTCCCTGCCCATCGCTCCTCCCATAACAATTGATGATGCCCGCGCCATCGCCGACATCATCAACCAGTTCTAATATCTTTATTCAGGAATAACTATTTCAACAGTTCCCAGGACCTGTGCTGCGCCTTCTTCAGGCTGGCGGGGTTATTCACATCGATGCCGTATTTCTCGGCCGGTGGAATTACAACCCGTGTGCCGGGCTTCACGTTATTCGGGTTTGAGATAATCGATTTGTTCTCCTCGTAGATATATACCCAGAACCACTGGCTGCCGTAGTATTTCTCGGCAAGGGTGGTCAACACCTCAGTTTGGGTGATGACATCGGTCACGACTTTGGCATCAGCGGCTTTAGCTGGCTTTGCAGGCTTGACTTCATCATCAGCCTTTGTGGGTTCAGAGGGTTTTGCGGGAACGTCTTCTTCAGCGACTTCGACTGCGACGCTGTCCGAATCAGAGATGACAACAGCCTGTTGAACAGGTTCCTCGGCTTTACCGCTCGGGCGTGCCAGCCACCAGATCAAAGATCCCACGGCCAGCACAGCCAGTGCTATCCAAATCCAGCGCCTGTCGGTCTTGTGGGAAGCACGTTCAATCTGCTCGGGCGTAGGCTTGTAGGCGTTGCGCGGCTCAGGACGATAGAAATGACTGTCAACGACTGATTCCTCTTCCTCTTCGGGCTTGGGTACAGGACGGCTCGGGCCGTCGATCGGGCGTCCGATGAGCATGGGCTTGCGTTGCAGTTCCTCGATTCGGCGCTGCGCAATCTGTTCATCCGGAGCCGTCACCGTAGCTTCGGGTTCAGGTTCGGGGGCTGCCATCACGGTCATTTCAGGCTCGGGTTCCTCGGCCGGCACATCAGCGGCAGCTATCTCTTCGGTGATTGAAGCAATTTCGTCAAATGAGGGTGGTACATAGAATCCCTCAGGCTCTGGCGATGGTGCGGGGTCGGCCAGCTCCGGGAAATCAATGGGCGCTTGTGCAGGCGCATCGGCTTCATGCGACAGTATTTCAGAAGAATGCTGCTCATCAACCTCGGCAAGTTTCTCATCGGTCATGGCATCGTCCAGAACGACACTCTCAAAATGAGCGAACGGCTGATTTACTGCCTCGGCAAGTTTCTTGTCGGGAGTGAACGACACCTTGCTAGAACCAACAGATGTCAAACTGTCGTCTGATTTCTCCTTTGAACTCTTTCGCGGCTTGACCTGCGTCAACTTGAAAGTGCCGACACCATTGACCTTTACCGATTCGCCATTGATCAGAGCCTGAGAAATAGTGGAAAACAGTTCGCGCAGGAAAAGTTCACACACGCGCTTTGACGTCGAGGATGCCTCGGCCATCAATTCAACAAGTTCTACAAATGTAACCTTCTTATTCATTTTCACTTGAGCTTTGACTTGAGCACATTACTCATCTTGAAACCCAATACCACCTTTGGCGGAACCAGCATCCGCTTGCCGGTGCGGGGCTGAACCATCACACGTTCATTGCGTTTCTTGGGCTCAAAAGTGCCGAAACTGGGCACATGCACACTATCCAAATCGCCGCAACGGTTGCGCAGAACGCCAGCAAACGCCTCTAGCAACTTGCTGACATCTTCTTCAGTCCTGCCAAGGTTGGCAGCGACCGTTTCCATCAGTTTCTTGTTATCCATCTGGTAGTCTAATGAGATTTTAAACTGCAAAATTAACGAAAAAATGAGCAAGTCTAGCCCAAAAAGCAAATAATAATTTGAATTTTGGGGAGACGCAGTCCATATTCATCAAATATTTTTGCCGTTTGGCATTTTTCGCTTACTTTTGTCATGTAATAGAACCTAATAATCATCAACATAAAAACGAATAATGACATGAGAAAAATTGTTATTCTTGACGGATATGCCGGCAACCCCGGCGACCTCTCTTGGGAGCCCATGAAGGCGTTGGCCCCATGTGACATCTATGACTTCGGCACTGCCGACACCGTTGTTGAACGCTGCAAAGATGCCGAGATGGTGCTGACCAACAAAGTCCCTATCGATGCCGCCACCATTGCCCAGCTGCCTGAATTGAAATACATCGGCGTGATGGCCACTGGCTTCAATGTGGCCGACGTGGCCGAGGCCAGCCGTCGCGGCATCATCGTGACCAACGTGCCTGCCTACAGCACCGACAGCGTGGCCCAACTCACCATTGCCCACCTGCTGAACATCTGCTGGCAGCCCCAACACTACACCGACGAGGCTCATGACCTGAAGTGGACCAACTGCGGCAGCTATGCCTATTTCAACACTCGCCTCATCGAGTTGGCTGGCAAGCAGATGGGTATCATCGGCTTGGGCAACATCGGCAGCGCCGTGGCTCGCATCGCCCAAGCGATGAACATGCGCGTGATGGCCTATACCAGCAAGAACGCCGACCAATTGCCCGAGGGGATTCTCAAGGCAGACAATCTGGAGCACCTGTTGCGCACCAGTGACGTGCTCACACTGCACTGCCCGCTCAATGCCGACACGACCGGCATGATCAATGCCGAACGCCTGGCAATGATGAAGCAAGGCTCCATCGTGCTCAATCTGGCGCGCGGCGCCCTCATTGTCGAGCAAGACCTGGCCGATGCCCTGAACAGCGGCCACCTGTATGCCGCGGCCATTGACTGCACCAGTGTTGAGCCGCCCGCTGCCGACCATCCGTTGCTGTCGGCCCGCAACTGCTACATCACTCCCCACATCGGTTGGACCAGCTATGAGGCCCGCGAGCGCCTGATGGATGTCATCACCCAGAATGTCGCCGCCTATCTCGACGGCAAACCCGTAAATGTAGTTAACAACAAGTAATGCCTTTTGGGGCCTTAACAATTTTTAAGGTCCCAAAATCCACCATAAAAATCAAATACAATGAACGAGCAAGAAATTATCAACGATGCCCTGGCTTGGGCCGAGGGGACGCATTGCGCTATTACCGTGTGTGACTTGGAAGGCAAAGTGATTTTCATGAACGAGCGATCGAGGGCAACCTTTGACAAAGACGGGCGCACGATGCTGGGCCAAAACCTCATGCCCTGCCACAGCGAGCGTTCACAGGCAAAAATCCGCGAAATGATTGCCACCGACACCGTCAACTGCTACACCATCGACAAACAAGGTGTCAAGAAGATGATTTATCAAACGCCGTGGCGCCGCGACGGTAAAGTCTGCGGCATGGTGGAAATCTCGATGGTCATCCCCGCCGAGATGCCACATTACGTCCGCTAAGTGTGTTGGCCAATCCAAGAAACTATTTTTCATGAGTTTCAAATAATTTACACTATCTTTGTGGCCTGAAATCAACATTATACGCCCAACATAATGAAAACGTTAAACAAGATCACTATCGCCATTGACGGACACTCGTCAACGGGAAAGAGCACAATGGCCAAAGCTTTAGCCAAGAGAATAGGCTATGCCTATGTGGACACCGGAGCGATGTACAGAGCTGTCACACTGTTCGCACTGCGCAACGGTCTCATCAAGCGCGGCAAGGTGGACGAGACGGCGCTCAAGGAGCACTTGAAGAAAGGTGACATCAAGATTACCTTCCGCCCCACCAAGGACGGCAAGAGTGTGACCGTGCTCAATGGCAAGAATGTGGAGCGCTACATCCGCTCGATGCGCGTGAGCAACGTGGTGAGCATCATCGCTGCCATCGGCTTTGTGCGCAAGGCGATGGTCAAGCAGCAGCAGGCCATGGGTAAGGACAAGGGTCTGGTTATGGATGGACGCGACATTGGTACAGTGGTATTCCCGGATGCCGAGATGAAGGTGTTTGCCACAGCAAGTGCCGAAGTGCGCGCCCAGCGCCGCTTTGACGAACTGCGTTCCAAGGGCGACGCCACCACTACCTTTGACGAAGTGCTTGCCAACGTGAATGAGCGAGACCACATCGACAGCACCCGCAAGGAGAGTCCTTTGCGCCAAGCCGAGGACGCGAAGGTACTGGATAACTCCAACATGACCATCGAGGAGCAAAACGAATGGCTTTATAATCTCTATCTGGAGAGAGCCAGCAAATAGGGGTCAGAAGTGAGGTGTTGATGGTTTGGAAACCGGTTACTTGTCGTGGCAATTATTGAGATTGACAGCGGGTCAGGATTCTGCTTTGGGGTGACGACAGCCATCCGCAAAGCCGAGGAGGAGCTCAACAAGAGCGGGCACCTCTATTGCCTGGGCGACATCGTGCACAACACTGCCGAGGTGGACCGTCTTGCCAAACAGGGGTTGGATACAATCACCCACGAGCAACTGGAACTGTTGCATGATGTGAAAGTGCTGCTGCGCGCCCATGGCGAGCCGCCCGAGACCTATGAAACCGCCCGCCGCAACCGCATCGAGATTATTGACGCCACCTGCCCCGTGGTGCTCAAGCTGCAGCAACGCATCAACACCACTTTTAATGACAGGGAGACGGGCTCAGACCCGCAGATCGTTATCTACGGCAAACGCGGCCATGCCGAAGTGCTGGGCCTGGTCGGTCAGACACAAGGCCGCGCCACAGTCATCGAGAACATCGACGAGATTGATAAAATCGACTACTCCCGCGATATCTATCTCTACTCGCAGACGACCAAGAGCGTTCAGGAGTTTAAACGCATTGTGCAGGAAATCAAGCGCCGAGTCGAGCCTGGTGTCACCTTTCGCAGTTTCGACACCATATGCCGTTCGGTAGCCAACCGCATCCCTCAGATTCGGGAATTTGCTCGCCAACATGAGCTCATCCTGTTCGTGAGCGGCACCAAAAGCAGTAACGGGCGCATCCTGTTTGCCGAGTGCCTCGATGCCAACCCCGACTCACATCTGGTGAGCAGCGAGAGCGACATTGATCCAACATGGCTCATTGGTAAAGAGCGCATCGGCATCTGCGGTGCCACCAGCACGCCACGATGGCTGATGCAACGCGTGAGTGAAGCGGTTGAACGACTTGGAGCAAACAATAAATAATCAGGACATCAACATATACACAAATGACCAAAAAGAACCTCATCATCACAATCATTCTACTGACAATCATCGACCTGGTAGCTGCAGGATGGTACATGTCGCGGCGCATTGAGTCGGGCGGCAAGAGCCAAGACCTCTTCAGCCTGCGTGACTCAACAGACGTTGTGGTTGAAGCCGACACATTGACCAGCGCTTCGCAGTCCGACACATTTGATAAACTCCAGAGCACCAGCTACTACTTTATTGCCAACACCCCATCGATTGCCGGAGACAAGAACTCTTACTACACCAGCATCAAGCATGTGAAGGTAAAATGGCCGCTTGCGGTTAACGGCAATGAGGAACTGGATGAGCTGAACAAAGAGCTGACAATGAAAGCCTTTGGCAACAGTCACTCGCGCATGAAAGATGCCCGATACCTGTACCTGAACACGCCCGCGTTCAACAAGCCTATCGGAGATGACTACCACACCCTTGTTAAGGCGCCGGCCATTCACCCGGTCTATGGCAACGTCTCACAGGTAATGGTCTATCCGTTCATGACCTCGCAACGACTGCTTGTCATGGAAATCGACAAGACGGAATATAACGGCAGTTCCAATGTGGAATCCTCATCGTTTGTGCACTTTGACCGCTTCAGGCAACGGGTGCTCTCACGCATCGACATACTTGTAGCCGATACCGGCAAAGAAAGCAAACTGCTCAAAGCCATCAATAAGAAGATTGATGATATCAATAACGGTCGTGCCGGCAACAAGCTGCAACATGCCTTGAACGTGCCTGCCGAAATCTGCTGCAGCGACAAGGGCATCATGTTCCACTTCAGACACGGCAGCATCTCGAACGAGGCCACCACAGTGCTCATCAATTATGACAAGTTGGAGCCATTCTTCACCGAGAACTTCAAGCAACTGCTGGAAGTCAATGACGACTACAACCTCTTTAACGAGAAAATCAAGCCTGAACCCGTCAATGCGCTCCAGACGGCACATCATGAGGTCAAGACGGTTGAGCCGAAAAAAAGCACCGCCATCAGCAGTACCCCAAAAAAACACCACTATAACAGGCAGTATTTTAAGCCAAAACGAACCAAGAAGAGGTATTATAACGGGGCAAAGCGTAGATCTGGACATTACGGTTACGCTGGGAAGGGGCATTGGAGCCGTCGCCGACGCTAAGTCCGCGGGCCTCCAGCGCTTGGCGCATGGTAGAAAGGGCAATCTCCTCGGTGTTATTGTCCTTGCTCAAGTGGCACATGAACACATAATGCAGCCCTTCATGGTAGTGATTGGCAACAAATTGTGCCGCAACGACATTGTCCAGATGGCCTTTCTCGCCTTTCACGCGATCCTTGAGCATCTGCGGATATTTGCCGTTTTCAAGCATTTCAAGGTCATAATTGCACTCTATCATCAGATAGTTGGCGCGGCTCATGTAATGGGCGGCGCGCTCGGTAATAATACCCATATCGGTCGCCACAACAAAGTGCTCACCCTCATACTCGATGTCAAATCCCACGCTCTTCACGTCATGGCTCGTTTCAAAGGCTGTAATCTCCATATCCATAATGCGGAACGGAATTTCCTTGAAGATAGCGACATGACGGTCATGGATGCGGCTTGAAATGCGGCACCGCTGTACCATTTGGCTCATGACACCCATGGTGCAGTAAACGCTGCAGTCGCAACGGCTCACAGCAGGATATAGGCAACGCATGTGGTCCTGGTGGGCGTGGGTCAACAAAACCCCCTTGACCATATCACGGCTCACGCCGTTGCGTTCCAGCTCGTCAAGCGCCTGGTCCAGTGTAGGCACATCCTGACGCAGGGGGTTCTTTTTCTTGCGATGATACTTGACTGGCTCCCTGATGCCGGCATCAATGAGAACGCCGCCGCGAGGCGTGCCCAGATAGGCGCAGTTGCCACTGCTGCCGCTACCGAAACTCATGAAGCACAATCCCTTACCAAAACCAGTATAGCTGGGCTGGCCCGAAATTTCATCAGCCACAATCTGGTCGGGTGATGGCGTGTCATTACCATCAACGTCAAACGCGATCTTGAGCGGCCGCCCTGTATTGGGATATCCTTTATACTTGTGTCCTGCCATAGTGCCGCCCGATTATTGATTCAACAGAAAAATGGTGGGTATCTTGTGGTAGTCATACCGCGCCTGCTTCCACTCGGCGAGTGTGCGGGTGATAATTGACTGGTTCTCGCCGGTGATGTTGCTAGCCACACACAAGCGCATGCGAGCCGGCAAATGAGCGGCCAGATCAGCAATCAGCTGATTATTGCGGTAAGGAGCCTCGATAAAAATCTGCGTCTGCTGCTCGCGCTCGATGCGGCGCATCATCTCCTTGAGACGCGATTGACGCGCCTGGGCATCAACGGGGAGATAGCCCTCAAAGGCAAAACGCTGACCGTTAAAACCCGAAGCCATCAAGCCCATCAGGATGCTTGACGGGCCAACTAGCGGAATTACCTTGTAGCCCTTGCGCTGGGCAATGGCGACCAAGTCGGCACCAGGGTCGGCAACCGCAGGACAACCAGCATCGCTGATGACGCCCACAGCCTCGCCGCGGGCAATCGGCTCAAGCATGTTATCAAGAGCGGCAGTATCCTTGAGGTCGGTATGCTCGTTGAGCTCTTGGAAGCTGAGGCTGTCGATGTCGATGCTGCGGTCACACTTTTTGAGGAATCGCCGGGCCTCGCGCAGGCTCTCGACGACAAAGTGCCTGATGCCGCGCACAACATCAACGTTGTATGCGGGCAGCACCCTATCGAGCGCCACATCGCTCAACTGAGTGGGTATCAAGTATAAACCGGCCTCCTGCATGATGGACTTCAAAGGTTCAATAGATTTTAATTTGCAAATATACTCATTTTTGGTACAACGCTGCCACTTTATTGCAAATAAAATTAATAAAGAAATCCTTTTGGAGATCGAGTGCAACACAGTAGCGTAAAAGGGGCTTTTTTCCGAGCCACAGGCTCGGACTACTTGACAGCTAGTCCACAAAAGTCAAATAAAATTTGCTTGTGTGTTGAAGTTGCTGTAACTTTGTCGTTAGTTTTATAGCACTACTGAATGATTGAACGACACATTATCATCGACAACGTGGACCCTGTGACCTTCTACGGGGTGAACAACAGCAACATACAACTCATCCGCAACCTGTTTCCCAAACTGCGCATGGCAGCGAGGGGCAGCGTCATCACTGTCCTTGGTGACGACAGCATGACGGCGGAGTTTGAGCAGAAAATTCACACTCTGGCCGACTATTGTGCCCAGTATAACACGCTGCCCGAGGATGTCATCATCGACACCATCAAGGGCACACCGCCCAAGCAGCTGAAGATGGACGACGTCATCGTCTATGGCGTGAACGGCAAGCCCATCAGCGGCCGCACGCCTAACCAGCAACTGCTTGTAAAGAAGTTCTCCGAGAACGACCTGACTTTCGCACTTGGTCCAGCAGGCACGGGAAAGACCTATCTGGCCGTGGCACTCGCCGTGCGCGCGCTGAAGAACCGTGAGGCCCGCAAAATCATCCTCTCGCGCCCCGCCGTTGAGGCTGGCGAGAAACTGGGATTCCTGCCCGGCGACATGAAGGACAAAATCGATCCCTACCTGCAGCCACTCTATGATGCGCTCGAAGACATGATTCCTATTGCAAAACTCAAGGAATACATGGAAAACAATGTCATTCAAATCGCACCGCTGGCATTCATGCGCGGCCGCACCCTCAATGACGCCATTGTCGTGCTTGACGAGGCCCAAAACACCACAACTCACCAGATCAAGATGTTCCTGACGCGCATGGGCATGGGTTCCAAGATGATTGTCACGGGCGACACCACCCAAATAGACCTGCCGCGCAGCACTTCGTCGGGCCTGATTCACGCCCTGCGTGTGCTCGAAGGCGTGAAGGGCATCGGCATCGTGGAATTTGAGAAAAAAGACATTGTGCGCCACCATCTGGTGCAGCGCATTGTTGAGGCCTATGAGCGCTTCCATGAAGAAGAAAAGCTCTTGGCACAGTCCAACAGCAAGGAGGAGCAGGCATGACAGATGACAGCGGGGCACGGGTCGAACAGGTAACGCCCTACTGCGAGGGCGCCAAGACCGAGCAGGTCAGGCAGATGTTTGACGCCATCGCGCCCGCCTATGACTTCATGAACCGCGCCATGACGCTGGGTATCGACATCTGGTGGCGGCGACTGGCAGTGAAACGCCTCAAACGCATCAAGCCGGTCTCCATCCTAGATGTCGCCACCGGCACGGGCGACTTTGCTATCCAACTGAACACATCTCTGCACCCGCAGCACATCATAGGTATTGACCTTTCACAAGGCATGCTTGGCGAAGCCCGCCGCAAGGCCAAAGAGAAAGGATTGGAACAGGTCATCACATTCCGTCAGGACGACTGTATGGCATTGCACATGGAGGACGCTTCGGTCGATGCGGTAACTGTGGCCTTCGGTGTTCGCAACTTTGAGCATCTGCAACAAGGCTATCATGAAATGGCCCGTGTGCTCAAGCCGGGCGGCATGTTGTGCGTGCTGGAGCTGTCCACCCCGACCAACCCGCTGATTCGCTGGTTCTATGACCTCTATACACTTCACATTATCCCATGGCTGGGTTCCCTCAAGAGTGGCGAGAAAAACGCCTACCGCTACTTGCCGCAAAGCATCGCTGCCGTTCCACAAGGCGATGACATGCTGCAGCTGATGCGTAACGCAGGCCTGAAAGACACATCCTTCAAACGCCTCACCCTAGGCGTCTGCACTATCTACACGGGAGTTAAATAGGGCTTTAGGCATTAGGTTTCAGGGACCCTAAGGGCCTTAGGGGCTTTAAGGACTCTAGCTCTAACTGTTAAAGTAGCTTGCCGTGGTCGTTGTAGCTGTAGTAGCGGCCGCCGCGGCACACGATAATGTGGTCCACCAGTTGAATATCCATAACTTTACAGGCTTGGTGCACCCGCTCGGTCAGGCGGTCGTCCTGAATACTGGGGTTGGGGTTGTCGCTAGGATGATTATGGGCCAAGATGATGCCCGATGAGAGTCGTTCAATAGCGGGCCGCAGGATCATTTTGATATCGGCAACGGTCATGGCGGTGCCGCCACTGCTGATGCGCACACACTCCTCAACCTGCTTGGCATGATTGAGCAGCACAACCATCATCTCCTCGTGGTCCAAGTGCTCCATGCGGGTGCGCAGGTACTGGTAGGCTTCATCACTGCTTGTGATTTTGAAGCGTTCCTGAAATTCCTCCTGTTGATAGCGGCGCGCCAATTCAAGTGCTGCAAGGATTTCAATGGCTTTGACCTCGCCAATGCCATGATAGTTTTTCACCAGGTTGCTGATGCCCTTGCGGGCTATCTGGTAGAGTTTGTCGTCGTTGTCGCGCAGGATGCGCTGGCACAGGTCCACGACCGACTCGCCTGGCGTTCCCACCCTGAGCAGGATAGCAAGCAACTCGGCGGTAGAAAGGCTGTCGAAGCCATGCTTCTTGGCTTTCTCACGCGGGCGGTCCTCCTCGGGCACAGTATCCTTGATGTTGCGACTCCCCAACGGCTTGCTAGTGTCTTTCTCCCCCATATCTATCTCCTAAACCTAATGCCTATTTCCCCTTCCTCATCGCCACTTCCTGGTCAATGTCGCGGCCGTGCTTGAGGAGGATTTTCCACACATAGGCCTTGATAAATCCCCAGCCATAGCTGCACAGCTGCGTGAAACTCGTGGCAACGGCAAGCGTAGCAATCTTGGGACTCTTTGTCTCAATCAGTGCGGCGATCCACAGCATAGCGGCATAGAGCAGTATGGGCAGCAGGAACCACCATTTCCACAACGATAGCAAGAGCAGCAATGCGCAACCGATGGTGAACACGGCAGGCAGGCAATGCACGGCCTTGAGGCTGTCAGGATAGAGCAGTTTCAAGGTGATGCGCGACATGCCAAAGACATAGGTCTGGCGGGCGAACTTCTCAATACTGGTGCGACGCTTGTGATAGACGAACGCGGGGCGAATGAGGCGGATATTGAAGCCTGCCTGACGCACGCGTGTGCTCATGTCGATATCCTCGCTGAACATCTCGCGGAAACCGCCCACTTTCTCATAGACCTCGCGCGAATAGCCCATATTGAACGAGCGGGGCACGAACTTCTCCATCTGCACCTTGCCGCCACGTATGCCGCCCGTGGTCAGGAACGAGGTCATCGAGAAGGAAATGGCCTTCTGCACATCGGTGAAGTCATCGCTGGCCGCATCGGGTCCGCCAAAGCACGGCACATAATCGTTGGCCAACTCGCGGCCCAACGTCTTGAAATAGTCGGGAGGAATGACGCAGTCGCTGTCAAAGAAGACGAAGTACTGGCCCGTGGCATGTTCCAGGCCGTAGTTGCGGGCAATGGAGCGCCCCTCGTTGGTTTTATAGAAGTAGCGCAGGTCCAGCTGGCTGGCATAACGCAGTGCAATGTCCTCGCACGGGTCGATCGAGCCGTCCTCCACCAGAATAATCTCAAAATCCTTGTCGGTTTGCTGGGTGAGACTCCTCAGCAGGTCCTCCACCTCGTCACGCCGGTTATACACCGGCACAATCACTGAAAAATAAGGCATAACAACTCCAGAATAATTGCAATGTAAACACTCTTACTTTTTAGGTCCCTTGCTGAACAAATCGGAATGGGTACCAGTATTGAGCATGATGAGAATAAGTTCTTGGTCACGCTGTTCCCATATCAACAACCAATCGGGCTGGATATGGCATTCCCATTGCCCTTTGCGGTCACCTGTCAAGATGTGGGCACGGTATTTTTCATCCAAGGTTTCACCTTTAAGGAGCTTTTCTATCACAACCCACAACTCATTTAATGGCAAACCGCGCTTCCTGCAACGCTTCAGGTCACGCTTGAACTGGCCTGTGACGAACAACTCGTACTTCTTGCTCATTCCTCAATCTCTTTTACCAAGTCTCCCAAACTTTCATACTTATAGATCCGGCCCTCATCGAGGTCACGCAGAGAGCGTTCATAGGCCGATTCGCGTTTGCGGCGAGGCATGGTGATCTTTCCCACACCTTTCAGCATACTAATGGCTTTCTTAATGTCCTTCAATAAAGACATATCCTTTATTTCCACTAATATCTGACCTTCGCCAGGGACTGTACTTGTATTTGCCATAATTGTATCTTGTTTATTTTCTTTTTGCAAAGGTACACAATTGCATCCAAATAACCCTAGATTGCCTTGAAAAAAAGACTTAGATTTGTTCTTGTAATGAGAAATCATTATCTTTGCATCGTGAAGGTGTGGCCAATTGCTACTCCACACAAGACATCGTTGAATTAAAAAGAAGCGTATTGCTTTTACTTGTATTGGAAAACGTAGGAAACTTTCTAAGAGACGCAAGTATGGCGATGCGGCTTCCACGCTACGGCGTGGGCTGCAATTTCCATATCTTCGTCTGCTGGTTTTCCTACGACCATCCAATAGAGGTGTGGCGATTCAGTTCACGCTTTTATTTATCCCATTTAACCGCCCCTGAGAACTGCACTGGCTATAGGAGACAAATTTGTATGAAAGCACTAAACTCAATCTTGCGCATCATCCTGCTGACTTTTTTTCTCGTCAGCACCGCCACTTCGCAAGCCTATAACATTTACATGAATGGTATTTATTACAACATTATTGATGGCGATAAACTTTCTGTAACTTACATGTCTTATTCCACTACTTATTATGTGGGTAATACCCAATATTCATTATATGGTGTGGATTGCTACAATTATAACAATAAATATAAGAATGATGTTACTATCCCAGAAACAGTAACCTATGATGGAACAACATATACAGTTACTTATATTGAAAATTATGCTTTTGCAAACTGCTATACGTTAACAGATGTGTCTATTCCGAATACTGTTACATCAATCGGTAATTATGCGTTCTATGGCTGCAGTGGATTGAAGAGTATTATTATTCCAAATTCTGTAGTTGATATTGGGGACTATGCATTCAGATATTGTTCTGGAATATCATATGTAACTATTCCAGACTTTGTTATCAATATTGGAAACTATGCGTTCGCAAATTGCACGAAGTTATGTAGTGTGATTATTGGTAGATCAGTTAATTCAATTGGTGTAGCATTTGGCAGTTGTCCTCTTCTATCGATAACTTGTTTGGCTACAATACCTCCTTCTGCAGGCGGTTTTCCTAATACTAGCACGGCTAAATTATATGTGCCAAAAGAATCTGTTGAATTATATAGGACCACATCTAGTTGGAACTATTTTACCAATGTTTATGGATTTGGAAATGAATCATTCTCTATTCCTGATGAAGCGTCTTTCCATGGTGATACGATTGTAATTCCTGTTTCGATGCAGAATGAGAGCTCGATTACTGCTTTCCAGACGGATGTTTATCTGCCTGAGGGATTTGAATTGGTCAATGTGAATGGTGAATATCAGGTAAGTCTATCTGACCGAAAGCGTGACCATGTTATCATGGTAAACGAGGCTGCTGATGGCGCATTGCGAGTGTTGAGTTATTCTCCTACCTTGAAGCCTTTCAAAAACAATGAGGGTGAGCTGTTCTATATCTTTGTTAAGGTGCCCGAGGGAGTCAGTGGCACATTCCCCATTTGGCTAAGGAACACGATATTGACCTCGACTGATGAAGAAGAGCTTTATGCCATTGACGCTTTAAGTAACGTGAGCGTTACTAATATTATCAAGGGCGATGTAAACAACGATGGCATTGTGACGGTTAGTGATGTGGTGACTACAGCCCGCTATATTTTGAACTACAATCCTGATCCGTTTGTGTTTGAGGCAGCGGATATGAATGGTGATGGCAAGATTACAATTACTGATGTGGTGAAGATCGCTAACCTGATTCTTGACCAGGATTATGAGGAGCCTACGACTTTGCGCAGTGAGGGCTCTAACTCTGACAGTGACCGCATGAGTGGCGAGGCCATCGGCAACACCGTCAGCATCAATCTTGACAATGAGGTGGCATACACGGCCTTGCAGATGGATTTGACTCTACCCGAAGGTATGACTGCCAGCGATTTTGCTTTGGCCAATCGCGCCAGCAGTCTTAGCCTTAATGTAAAAGACAAAGGTAATGGCAAGGTGCGCGTCATCGCCTACAGCCCCAATCTAAAAAACATAAAGGGTAACAATGGCGCGGTATTGACCTTTAATGTTGACGGCACAATGTGCGACATCATGGTGGAACGCATCGAAATGGTGAATCTCGACGGCGAGGCCGTGAGACTTGACGCTTTCGCTATCCCTGTGAGCAACCCGACAGCATTGAACGAAGCGACCACAGGCAAGACCATCGCCAACGTCAAGTATTACAATCTTGCCGGCCAACAAATGACTGAGCCTGCAACTGGTACAACCCTTGTCGTCACCACTTATACCGACGGCACTAGCTCTACCAGCAAAGTCATCCGTTAATAAAGTCAAATACTGATTACACAAATTCAATGAATTGTTTTGTCAAACACTATTCGTGTAATTCGTAGTTTATTATCATTATTATGATGAAGAAGATTATATTAGTTGCAGTTACGGCGATGATGGCATTTAATCTTGCCGCCGTCAACCGTTTCTATCTTCAGGATTTTTCCATCTGCCCTGGTGAGACCATGCAGGTTGCGATGATTCTTGAGAACGATGAGCCATTCACGGCATTCCAAACCGATCTGATGCTGCCACAAGGGCTATCTGTTGCGAAAGATGATGGCGAGTACCTCTTTGACCTGACCAAACGCAACGCAAGCGACCAAACCATCATCAGCAAGTTGCGTGATGATGGCGCGTTGAGAATGGTCTCATTCTGCATGAGCGTGAAACCTTATTCTGGCAATTCTGGATCGATTGTAGTGATAAATCTTGTAGCTGACCATGATTTCACGGGACCTGCAACAGTCGGACTGAAGTTCTCTTTTTTCACGACCGTGGATGGAGAACAATTTATCCTGCCGCAAGAGAGCTGCAATGTGCAATTATTAACGCAACAAATTAAAGGTGACGCGAATGGTGACGAAAAAGTGAGTATCGGTGATGTCACCCATCTCATCGATTACCTGTTGGCGGGTTGCCAATCATCTTTCCACACCGAGAATGCCGACATGAATAATGATGGTAGTGTGAGTATCGCTGATGTAACAGGAATCATCGACAAACTGCTACAAGGACATTGACAACTCATAACATAAATTCACAAAAAGCGCCACAGGGATATCCTCATGGCGTTTTTTGATTCTATTTAACCTAAATGTTGTTTATTCGGTTGTTTGAGAGTTGCGCTGGAGTTTGAAGCGTTGCATGATGATGACGGCGACGAGGAAGGCGGCAAAGTCGCTGGCGGGCAGCGAAGCCCATACGCCGTCAAGGCCCCACAACGAGGAGAACAGCAAGAGCAGGGGCAGCAGGAAGAGCAACTGTCGCGAGAGCGACATGAAAATGCTGATGCGCACCTTGCCGATGGTCTGGAAGAAGTTGGTCACCACGGCCTGATAGCCGATAACTGGGAAGACGAGCATGTTGATGCGAATGCCACGGATAGAGATGTCAATCAACTGTTTGTCATCGGTGAACAGACGTGTGCAAGGCCCGGGCAGAAGTTCGCCAATTATCCAGCCGACGGTCATTGCAATCACCGATGCGGTGATGGTGAGCCGCAAGACGTGTTTCACGCGGTCCATGTTGCGGGCGCCGTAGTTATAGCCAGCGATGGGCTGGAATCCCTGACAAATACCCATAATGACCATGAAGAAGATGAAGCCCAAACGGTTGGCGATGCTGTAGGCGCCCACGGCGAGGTCGCCGCCATAGTTCATCAGGGCGTTATTCATGAAAATAGCTACCACACAGCCCGTGAGCTGCATGGCAAAGGGCGAAATGCCGATGCTGACGATGTCCTTGACAATCGCTTTGGCAGGCTTGAGGAAGCGCCACTCGAGGTGCAGCAGCTCGCGCTGGCGACTGAACTGCCACAACTGCCAGCACAGCACCACAGCCTGCGCCAAAATGGTGGCAATGGCGGCGCCCTTGATGCCCATGTGCAGGGGCCAGATGAAGATGGGGTCAAGGATGGTGTTCAACACCACAGTTACAATGGTTGCAATCATTGCCGCTCGTGGTTTGCTGGCCGAGCGCAGAGCTGCATTCAGTCCCAGATAGAGGTGGGTGATAACATTGCCCACGAGCAGGATGAACATGTATTCACGGGCATGGGGCAGCGTCTGCTCGCTAGCACCGAAGAAGGTCAAGATGGGGTCCAAGAAAATGATTGAGACGATTCCCACCAGCAGGCCAGTGATGATGTTCAGCGCGACCATATTGCCCAAGACGTTGTTGGCCTTGTCATACTGGCGCTGTCCCAGTCTCAGTGACATGAGCGTGGAGCCGCCGATGCCCACCGCAGCGCCAAATGCGGCGCCGATGTTCATTAACGGGAACGAGATGCCCAAAGCGGCCAGTGCCATCGGGCCCACACCATGGCCAATGAAGATGCTGTCCACCATGTTGTAGAGCGACGATGCTGTCATCGCTATCACTCCCGGGAGGGCATACTGCCACAGCAACCGTCCCACCGGCTGCGTCCCTAATGCTAATGTCGCTTCCTTGTTATCTTTCAATTTGAATTCTCAGTTTTCTGGTCGTTAGCTGGTTTTTCTATTATGCCGAAACATTCTTTGATGGCTGTGCGGATGGCAGTGGCTTCGAGGTTGTTGCTCTTGAGAATGTTGAGCACGCCACGGATGTAGTCATCCTTGTTCTTATAGCCACACAAGACGTGAACATTGCTTTCTCCTATCATGAGCTTTTGGTTATACACCTTGAGTATGCTAGCGTAATCCCCATTGTCCTCATAGACGTGGAACTCCCGACACAGCTGGTCATACATGCCACGAGGATTAATCTCGCTCACCAAATCAATCATGTGCTCCTCGAGTGCGCTGATATTGTGGAATTTCTGGTCGATGCGCACCTCGACATCGCGCTTCACACGATGGCGCACATGCATGAGCGCCTGCTGCTTGAGTTCGCGTGTAAACATCTCAATGATGCGTTTTTTCACCTTGGGGAAAACAATGTTCTCGTTGCGGTGCTTGTAGCGTGCCACAGCTCGGATGACACCTTCGAGCATAAACAGATTCTCAACTTCGGCAACGTTTGGAACGAGGATGTTCTTGTTGCGCAGGTATTCAACCTCGGGGTCGCTGCGACGGTCACGGTCCACAATGCCTCGGCTCTCGAGTTTGTGAAATCCTTTCAAGTCGCCAAATGACCGCACCGTCTCGATGACCTTGTTACAGCTGCCCAGCGGCTTGATCGTATATTCAGGGAAGATGAGCGGATAGAGGCGAGAGTCGATGCTGTGCTTTTCATCACCCTCAACAAAAAGGACGGGTTTTCGGCTGCCCAGCAGGTCCAGCAAGGCAGTGTCAAGGTCCCTGCTCGTGCTCATCACCTCATAGTCCCAAGCCACCGACTCGGGGTCAAATTCCTTGACCCACACGCACTGGTTATCGATGCGCGAGCTGGCAAAGTCCACATCATGGGTATTGTAGATGAAGGTGCAATCGGGACGCAACTGTTCGAGTACATTCCACAACGTGCGCATGATGCTGCTGTGGATGAACGTCTCGGGATCATCGACCAGGATGGCGGCCTCGGGCATGGCATAGAGCACAGCACCAATGTAGTAAAGTACTGATTTCTCGCCGTCGCTCAAGCGCCTCAACGGATATTTGTCCTCATAGCCCTCGCTGGTGAACATGAGTTTGCCGTTCTCGCGCAGCATCTTGTTCTTGGGAAATACCTCCTGCCATTTCTTGACGGTGATGTCGAGTTTGGTCTTGGGGAACTCCACCTTTTCGCCCATGAGCTGATGGGCCTTGAAGTTCATGAGTTCACGCATCTCGTCGTTGAGCATGACAAAGAACAACTTGTCGAACTCGGTCTCAGCGAGGTTTTTGACCAGCGGATTGGATTCATTCATGCGGTTGAACAAATCCTCGATAGATCCAGTCAACGGCTTCACATTTGATGGAGATGGGAACAACGCCTTCAGGGCAGAGATGCGATAGGCTTTATCACCCAGTTCATCTACCAGAGCCGAGCAAAAGCGGCTCTTACCGGCACCATTGGCGCCTATAATTGTAATCTGCCTGGAGTTTATCAGCACATCGGGCTGATGCCCGTCCATTCGTTTCGGTAATCTGATATCCATATCCTGTTATCCTTTCGTTCTTGTACTTTAATTTAAACGCGGATTCCGCTAATTATCGCTGATTATATTATCAGCAGATTATTACTGTTTACAACTCTTGAAGTCTCAAGGTTCTTCTTCGCAAAATTCCCGATAATCCCAAGTTGAAAACCTGTCGCCTTTAGATAATTGAGAACTTGACATTTATGAATATCAGTATTCTCTGAAACCGCTTGCAGCTCGAGGATTATCTTTTCATAACAAATAAAAACAGCAATATATTCTTTATTGAGAATTATCCCTTTTTATCTGATTTTCAAATGAACTCCCATCATACAGCCATTTATTTTATCCGATTCCTCTGAATAAATTTGATATGCCATATAATTGGAGCCGTGAATGAATTATCTACACAATTCGCGTTAATCAGCGTAATCAGCGTTTAAATTATGACAGACAATAAATCTATCAATTTTAACACGGGTAAAATTAGTCATTATTTTTTATAGTGCCAAGAAAAAACTGTATTAATGCATTCATCAAGTTTTTTTCCACGGCGCCATCACGTTGACAGGCAGCTTTCAGGGCCATGGAATAACCATGATACCGATAGCGGCTTCATGGCAGCCTCCCATGCACAGCATGCCAAGCGCCTTGAGCAAAAGTAACATAATTGTAACCAGCATTATACCATCTATTCTCATGAGTCAAATTACCTTTGCAACACTCATATCACTTGACTTTATATTATTTTTAAATAATATGTTATTATTATCAATCAACTACACTATGGCACTACTTGTAGTGAAAATGATTGGCGCCCTAGCCATACTGGTATTTGGCATGATCATGATGAGTGAATCATTGCAAAAGATGAGTGGACCGCACCTGCGTCACACATTGTCGGCCATGACGAGTAACCGCTTTGCTGGAGTTTTTACCGGCATGCTCATTACCGTCGCAGTCCAGTCCTCATCAGCCACAACGGTCATGACTGTTTCGTTTGTCAATGCGCTGTTGCTGTCGCTTGGCCAAGCCATCAGTGTGATTATGGGTGCTAATATCGGAACAACATTGACGGCATGGATCATGTCAGCGGGATTTTCGTTCAATGTAGTGGACTTGGTATGGCCGGTATTTGTCATCGGTGTTCTCCTCATCTACAGTAAGAAGCATAGGATAGTTGGAGATTTATTGTTTGGTGTCGCATTTTTGTTTCTCTCCTTAGGCCTCCTCTCGGCGACAGGCAAGGAGATGGACCTAGCGCACAATGCTACGCTGGTGAATTTCTTCTCTAGCTTCGACACCTCGAGTTATCTTTCAATCATTATCTTTCTTGTCATCGGCACCATTCTCACCTGCATTGTACAATCATCGGCGGCTTTGATGGCCATCACCATGATACTCTGCACGAGCGGGGCTTTGCCCATCCAGCTGGGCATCGCCCTTGTGATGGGTGAGAACATCGGCACCACGCTCACGGCTAATCTTGCAGCCCTTACCGGAAACATCCAGGCGCGCAGGGCAGCACTGGCTCACCTCGTTTTCAATGTGGTGGGCGTACTTTGGGTGCTCCCGGTGTTTTATCCATTCACCAACATGGCTTGTCATCTGGTGGGTCTTTCGCCCGGCGATACAAACCCCAACCCGATGAAACTGTCGTTTGCGTTGGCCACGTTCCACACATGCTTTAACGTGATGAACACGCTGTTGCTCATCTGGTTCATACCGCAGATTGAGTGGTTGGTATGCAAATTGCTCAAGGAGAAAGAAAGCACCGAGGACGAAACAGAATACCAATTCAAGTATATCAATGCAGGCCTCGTCCAAACCCCGGAAATTGCCGTGCTCCAAGCACAGCGAGAGGTGAAGGATTTCGGCAAGCATGTTCAGGACATGTTCAATCGGGTAAGAATGTTATCGGTACTCATCAACAACCAAGACTTCGAGAAGGAGTATACCGGTATAGAAGCCGATGAAGAAAAGTCAGATAAAATTGAGTTTGGCATCGCCCAATTCCTGGCACATGTGAGTGAAGAGCATGTGAGTTCCAACACCAAGTCAAAAATCCGCTCCATGATTCGTCAAATAGATGAGATTGAGTCTATCGGAGACTCCTGCTTCAGTCTGGCCCGCAAAATGAAAAGGCTTCATGATAACAATGAAGAATTCAATGAAAGCCAGCACGATGACCTCAAGCAGATGATGGAAGTTGTTGAGAGTTCGTTGACACAAATGAATCTCGTGATTGGTGGCCGCCGCGAAAACGTGAGCAGCAAGGAATCGTTATATATTGAGAACAAGATTAACCAGCAGCGCAATTCATTGAAGCTCAAGAACCTCAAGTCAATGGACGAACAAAAGACCACCTATTCAATCGGCACAGCGTTTAACGACATCGTCGAGGAGTGCGAACAGCTTGGAGATTATGTGATTAACGTTGTAGAAGCTCGTTTATTGAGCGATTCTCCAGTCACAGACGAGGTTTTTGCTTAATTTTGTGAACGATGAACAAGACAATACTAATAGTTGACGATGAACCCGACTTGTGTGAGATACTTTCCTACAATCTTCACAATGCCGGCTATGCCACAATTGTTGCTCATTCAGGGATTGAGGCACAGAAAGAAGACTTCAGCCAGGTGGATTTGGTCCTACTGGACGTAATGATGCCTGTAATGAACGGCGTTGAAGTAGCACGCATCCTTCGGTCGAGGCCCGATACCCAATCGGTTCCCATCATTTTTTTGACGGCGTTGGACGGCGAGCAAGACAAACTTGACGGATTTGATGCGGGTGCCGATGATTACATTTCAAAACCTTTCTCGGTCAAGGAACTCATGGCCCGTATCAAGGCCGTTTTATCTCGTTCAGGCAAGCCACATCTGCCTGCGGTCGCAACATGCGGACAAATGATTGTCAACCACGAAGATAAATCGGTTGCAATAAATGGAATTCCTGTTGAGCTGTCGCGCCTGGAATTTGACATCCTGTGGCTGCTCATGACTCATCGCGGACACGTTTTTAGCCGTGACGAGTTGATGCGTAATGCGTGGCCGTCTGGGGTCATCGTGTCCGCCCGAACGGTTGATGTCAATATCACCCGAATAAGAAAAAAAATTGAGCCTTACAGCCGATGCCTGTGCACACGGCACGGCTATGGCTATTATTTCACCAATGAAGATAATGATGAAAATGAAAAAACTAACTGAAGGACGCAGGATGTTCATCACTGTGATGGCGATATTTGCCGTTTATGCCGTTATTTTCATCCTATTTGAGGATTTTGACCGGCGACGGCTCAACGTCTTCGATGAAGTGAGCGACTGGCATCTGCTACTTTTCTCGGTCGTTGTCATGACCGGTCTGGGCTTCTTGTTATATCGATATGCCAAGCGCATGGATCAGAGGATTACCACCGAGCAAGAGCAAAAGAATAGTCAGTTGAGACGCGAACTCACCCAAAACATTGCTCATGAGCTCAAGACGCCAGTAGCAAGTATCCTCGGTTATAGCGAGACATTGCTTGAGAATCCCGACATTGAGCCAGATGTTGCCCATAAGTTTATTGTCCGCACTCATGAACAGGCTTCCCGTCTCACGTCTTTATTGCAAGACATCTCGCTGTTAAACAAAATGGAATATGCAGCCCAGGATTTGGAAATGAGCCGCGTCAATGTCTCCCTGCTGGTGGCAGATATCGTCAGCGAGAGTAAACATTCATTTGATGCCCGCAACATGACTGTCAAGAACTGTATGCCTCAAGACGTCATTGTAAGAGGGAACATGGCACTGCTCTATAGTGTGTTCCGCAACATCATTGACAATGCCATCAATTATGCTGGCGATAACACAACAGTCGAAATCACGGCAAGCAAAAGTGATAATTTCTGGGACATTGAGGTCACAGATAACGGAAAAGGGGTACCTGATGAACTCATATCACGCATTTTTGAACGGTTTTTCACGGTTGACAAGGGCCGCAGTAAATCTCTCGGCGGAACAGGCCTTGGTCTGGCCATCGTTAAGAATGCCGTCCTGCTTCATGGCGGTATGGTTTCAGCTAAAAACGTATCCTCAGGCGGCTTGTCTGTTTGCATCACTCTGAAAATCTAGCTTCTTTTGCTAGGCGATGTCTTTTTGTTGATAGATTGCAGGTAAAAAAGAAATATTATTCGTAATTTTGCCTGCAGTTATGATGGAGTATGTAAACGCATTTGTGTCGATGCTGAATGGCATGTCGCCCTACCTGCTATTGGGTTTTCTGATAGCAGGTTTGTTGCATGCGTTCGTGCCGTCGGCAATCTATAGTCGATATTTGGCAGGGACGGGACTGCGGTCGGTGGCTACAGCAGCGGCTTTTGGCATCCCGCTTCCCTTGTGCTCGTGTGGTGTGCTGCCCACGGCGGTCGCCTTGCGGCGCAGCGGTGCCTCTCGTGCGGCTTCAACTTCATTCCTTATAGCCACGCCCCAAACAGGCGTTGACAGCATTGCCGCGACCTACTCGATGATGGGCCTGCCGTTTGCGATTCTGAGGCCCGTGGCGGCCCTGGTGACCTCGCTCATTGGCGGCCTGGCAGTAGGCCACTGGGAACGCAAGGGTGCCCTCGGCGATGTAAGCAACGAGGCCAACTACGAGTTCAGCGAGTTGCCCAAGGGATTCTGGAACAAGGTTAAGGAGACTTTCAGATATGGTTTCTTTGACATGATGCAGAGCATTGGTCGCTGGCTGCTATTAGGCTTGATCATTGCAACACTGATTACCGTGCTGCTGCCCGACGACTTCTTCTCGACCTATGCCCGCTGGCCGCTATTGAACATGTTCATTATTGTGTTGGTTGCAGTACCGATGTATGTGTGCGCCACAGGCTCTATCCCCATCGCTGCCGCACTGATGCTCAAGGGCATGTCCCCTGGCTGCGCACTGGTGCTACTCATGGCAGGCCCTGCCGCTAACGTGGCGTCGATGTTTGTCGTTAACAAGGCCTTCGGGCGCAAGGCCACCATGGTCTATCTGCTGTCCATTATCGGCGGCGCCATTGGTTTTGGTGTGCTGGTTGATTACTGGCCAGGGCTGAGAGAAACATTTGTCAGTGCCCTACCCTGCCACATCATGCATCATGGACACAGCATGGGCGCCTCATGGTTCAACACCGCTTGCAGTATTGCCCTGCTTGGCATGATTGTTGTTGCCTTAGGAGCTAAATATTGGAAATCTTATCAAATAAAACGTAATAAAACCACAGCAATGAAAGAATTCAAAGTAAAAGGCATGATGTGTGCCCACTGCAAGGCCAACGTGGAAAAAGGCCTTGCCGCACTCCCCGGTGTAGATAAAGTCACGGTTGACCTTGCCAAGGGCACCGCTCTTGTTGAAGGCAACATTCCCGACCAGCTTGTCATCGACTGTATCGAGGACCTGGGTTACCAGTACGAGCCCTAAATATTCAGGAATTAGGGGCTTTAAGGGCTTTAAGGACCTTAAAGCAAAACCTAAAACCTAATTTCAAATCAGGGATGCTCGGCCAGGTAGCGCCACAGTGGTGCTGCCATTAATGCCTGCAGCTGGCGGTTCTCACGCAGCATGGCTTCCACTTCCTGGCGTGACATGAGCAGCACTGCGATGTCTTCGCTGGCATCAAGATGCTGGTCGCCAATGCGTTCCACACCCTCGGCAAGGAAGCAGTGGGTGATATTGTTGCAGATGCTGGGATTCTGCCCCACCGTCATGATTTCGCGCCACTGGCCACCGCCATATCCCGTTTCCTCCATCAATTCGCGTTGAGCAGCCTGCAAGGGAGTCTCTCCTTCTTCCATCACTCCCGCACTCAACTCGTCGAGCACCATATCCATGGCGTGGCGATATTGCCGCACCATGACAAACTTGCCCTCGCCGGTAATGGCGATAACACTCACCCACTCGGGATACTCCAACACATAATGCTCGGGGTTGATGCGCCCGTCGGGCAGTTGCACCTTGTCCACACGCACGGTGAGCCACGGCCGTTGAATGATGTAACGGCTCTCGAGCGTGGTCCATTTCTTGATTTCCTTTGCCATGCTTTCTTGTTTCGTCTTTTTATTATTAACGCGTAAAACGGGCAAATGGTACAGTTTTGCGAAATTTTCAGTAACTTTGCACTCGTGGAAGTAAGGACAATCATAAAAAAAGGACGCGAAAAGAAGGTATGGTTCGCCATTCGGGTGACCTATAACCGCGAGCTCAAGGTCAAGGAGGACCTTGATGCACGCGGTATCACCAATTTCGTGCCTATGCAATACCGGCGCGAGGAACGCAAAGGTGTGATGGTCAAGAGACTGGTCCCCAGCGTTCACAACCTTATCTTTATCTACCTCACGCCCAGCGAGATGAAGGAGTATAAGATGACAACCGACCTCCCCATCCGCTACATGATGGGGCGCACGACCGATGGCACCCCAAAGCCCATCACAGTGCCTGACCGCGAAATGGAAAACTTCATTAAGGTGGCAGGAACCTATGAGGAGAAGCTCGTTTACCTCACTCCCGAGCCAGGCGATTTTTCCAAAGGCGAGCGGGTGCGCATCATCGGCGGACAATTCGCTGGTGCCGAGGGCATCTTTGTGCGCGTCAAGGGCGATCGCCGCGTGCTCATCAATGTGCAGGGCCTTGTCGCTGTCGCCACGACCTACGTCCACCCCTCGATGATTGAAAAAATCACCGAACCCGACGAAAACAGATTAGACAACGCATTATAATAAGGCTTTAGGAGGCGACAGCCCACTAGAGACTTAAAACTGAATAGAACTATGAACGAAAACAAGCAGAAAATCGCCCTCATCACGGGCATCACAGGCCAAGACGGTTCCTATCTGGCCGAATTCCTGCTGGACAAGGGATATGAGGTGCACGGCATTATCCGCCGCAGCAGCAGTTTCAATACCGGGCGCATCGAACACCTGTATCTCGACGAGTGGGTGCGCGACATGAAGCAGCGCCGCCTCATCAATCTGCACTACGGTGACATGACCGACAGCAGTTCGCTCATTCGCATTATCGAGAAAATCAAGCCCGACGAAATATATAACCTGGCGGCACAAAGCCATGTAAAGGTATCGTTTGACGTGCCGGAATATACTGCCGAGACCGATGCCGTAGGCACCCTGCGTCTCATCGAGGCAGTGCGCATTGCAGGCCGCGAAAAGACGACCAGGATATATCAGGCCAGCACCAGCGAGCTTTATGGCAAAGTGCAGGAAGTGCCTCAAAGCGAGACCACCCCGTTCTATCCCCGCAGTCCCTATGGCTGCGCCAAGCTGTACTCGTTCTGGATCATGAAGAACTACCGCGAGAGCTACGGGATGTTTTGCGCCAACGGCATCTTGTTCAACCATGAGAGCGAACGACGCGGCGAGACCTTCGTGACACGCAAAATCACCTTCGCCGCCGCACGCATTGCCCATGGCCTGCAGGACAAGCTCTATCTGGGCAACCTCAATGCACTGCGTGACTGGGGCTATGCACGAGACTATGTGGAGTGCATGTGGCTCATCCTGCAACAGCCCGAGCCCGACGACTTTGTCATCGCCACGGGCGAGTGCCACTCGGTGAGGGAATTCTGCACACTGGCATTCCATCATGCCGGCATCGAACTGCAATGGCAGGGCGAGGGCATTAATGAAAAAGGTATCGACAAGGCCACCGGCAAAGTGATTGTAGAAGTGGATCCCAAGTACTTCCGCCCCGCCGAGGTAGACCAGCTGCTCGGAGATCCCACCAAGGCCAAGAACGTGCTTGGATGGAATCCGCAGAAGACATCCTTCCCTGATCTCGTGCGCATCATGGTCGAACACGACATGCAACACATCAAGAAAATCTACCACTTGAAATAAAAGCATGGAAAAAGACGCAAAAATATATGTAGCCGGCCACCGTGGCCTCGTGGGCAGCGCCATCTGGAACAGCCTGCAACGCAAGGGCTACACCAATCTCATTGGACGCACCCATCAGGAACTGGACCTGATGGATGCCGTAGCCGTAAAACGCTTCTTTGACGAGGAACTGCCCAAATATGTGGTGCTCGCTGCAGCACATGTGGGCGGCATCATGGCCAACCTGAAGTACCGCGCCGACTTCATCTTCCAGAACCTCGCCATCCAGCAGAATGTCATCGGCGAGAGCTGGCGGCATGGTGTGAAGAAACTGCTCTTCCTGGGAAGTACCTGCATCTATCCACGCGAAGCGCCCCAGCCCATTCCCGAGACCGCCCTACTCACCGCCCCGCTGGAATACACCAACGAGCCCTATGCCATCGCCAAAATCGCCGGCCTGAAGATGTGCGAAAGCTTTAATCTGCAGTACGGCACCAACTACATCGCTGTGATGCCTACCAACTTGTACGGGCCACGCGACAATTTCAATCTCGAGACCAGCCACGTCATGCCTGCCATGATCAGGAAGATGCATCTGGCTAAGCTACTCAACGAGGGCAACATGGACGGCATCCGCGCCGACCTGAACCGCCGCCCCGTCGAGGGCTTTGACGGTAAAGCCACCGAAGAACAGATTGCGGCCCTGCTGGAGAAATACGGCATCCTGAAGGACTGTCTACGCCTGTGGGGCACCGGAGCACCCATCCGCGAATTCCTGTGGAGCGAAGACATGGCCGACGCCAGCGTCTATTGTCTGGAGCACATCGACTTCAAGGATGTGCGCGGGGCCGATGATGAAGTGCGCAACTGCCACATCAACATCGGCAGCGGCAAGGAAGTTACCATCAAGCAGTTGGCTGAACTCGTTAAGACCACCGTGGGCTACAATGGCACCATCGAGTGGGATGCCACGAAGCCCGATGGCACGCTGCGCAAACTCACCGACGTGAGCAAACTGCACAGCCTGGGTTGGCACCACACCATGGAGCTTGAGGACGGCGTACCCGCGCTCTATCGTTGGTACCTAGACAATTAAACCGCCATCGCAAATCATTAATACAAACAACAATCATTATGAAAGTTCTTTTGATCAACGGCAGTGCCCGCCGAGAGGGTAATACGTTCATCGCATTGACAGAGGCAGCCCAGCAGCTCGAGAAACACGGTATTGAGACCGAAGTTTTCCAATTGGGCAACAAACCCGTGCGCGGCTGCATCGCCTGTGGCCAATGCGCAACCCGAGGATTGGGACGTTGCGCGTTTGACGACGACGCGTGCAACCGCATCGTTGAGAAGCTCAACGATATCGATGCGCTTATCGTCGGCTCGCCGGTTTATTATGGTCAGCCCAACGGTGCCCTGCTGGCTGTGATGCAACGCGTGCTTTTCTCGGCAAGTGGTGCACTACAAAATAAACCTGTAGCTAATGTGGCCATCTGTCGTCGCGGTGGAGCCACAGCAGCCTTCCAAACAATGAACATGATGTTTGAGATGATAAATACGCCGATTGTCACCAGCCAATACTGGAACATTGCATACGGCATGGACCCTGGCCAAGTGTCTCAAGACGCCGAGGGCTTGCAGACCATGCGCACGCTGGCCGACAACATGGCCTGGTTACTCAAGAAAATCCATGACGGTGACAACCCAGAGTATCCCGAACGTGAAGAGTGGCAACCAACCCACTTCATCAGGTAAGAACTAATTACAAATATTCTTTGATAGATGAAAAAGATAATAATTATCGACGGCGGGCCTCGCAAGGCGATGAATACCGCACAAATGCTGCAACAGTTTGCCGAAGGAGCCAAATCGATCAGCAATCAGATTGAAGTAAAGATTTTCCGCCTGTATGATCTGGACTACAGGGGTTGCATGTCGTGCATGGCCTGCAAAATCAAGGGCAAGGCATCCAATATCTGCAGGTTCAAGGACGCGTTGACGCCAGTGCTGGAAGAGATTGCCCAAGCCGACGGACTGGTAATGGGTTCACCGATATACTTTGGCGACGTTACGGGCCAGATGCGCACATTTCTGGAGCGCCTGGCATTCCCATGGCTGTCCTACAACGACTACAGCATGACGGCACCGAAACGCATGCCCGTAGTGCTGATGGAGACAATGAACGGCACCCCCGAGAGGAACAACAGTCAAGGCTACGGTTCAATGGAGTACTGCATTGCAACCGCCCTTGGCCAGCCCGAACGCATCATTGCCTACAACACCTATCAGGTCAAAGACTATAGCCGCTTTGAATTGGCGGGCTTTTCAGAAGAAGCCAAACGCCAGTACCGCGACACGCATTGGGAACAGGACTTACAGAAGGCTTACGATGCCGGTCGTCACATGGCCGAGCAAATTTTGGCATAGAAAGAGAGTCTGCAGCAAACTGTGCAGTTCACTAAAAGCAGATTGACTATGAAACGAGAACCATCGGGGTGCTGTGGCATCTCACTATTGGCTTTCTCGCTGCTTGCAATCATCGGCGGTATCGTTGCAGTGTTTGACTAGGGCACCGAGGGCGATGGGGGCAACAGGGCCTTAGGACTGCTGGTGTTCGTCGCTATCCTGTCGCCGCTCATCTATCGGGGCCATGTGATGCTGCACAAATTCCTGCTCCCCGGTGAGCCGGTAAGATTAACCATGAAGATAGTGCAAATTGGGATGGCACAAAAACGGAATGATTATTGTTTGTTCTGTTCTTTGTCGTTGTTGAATGGTTGGTAGCATCATGATAGCTCCTGGTGCTTTTCCAGGATCTTCACCAGTTTTTTTAATTCTTGAGTATCGTAGCAATAGTCTCGCATACGATCACAATACCGTCTATGGCGTTTCCTGCTTTTGATTTCTTTGCAGCTACACCCGTGACGGTTCATCTTGTTTCTTCTCTTCTTTCTCGTTCTTCTTGTCACGGCCCCAATTGTGGATCTTCTCTGCGATATCGACCACAAAACTCAATGCGAATAAGGCCATGACGAGTTTTGGTAAATTGTTCATTGTCTTCTCTCTGTTTTGTTCGTAAATGATAGTTTAAATTGTTAATAAAAATGTTGTCTAATTCTCTTACATATAAGGGTTTGATGTAAGAATGAGAAGGGCGAGAAATGGGAAGAAACAAGGCGAAAATTGAGCTTTTGGGGTAGAAAAGGTGGAGTCTTGAGCTTGATGAAAAATACTGCTGTTGGAGAGGGTGTAGTTAAATATTGTTAAATTGAATATAATCAGTTTATTTTCAATAGATAACATGGCTAGTTCCAGGGCTGAATTATGGCATTTCAGGTTCATTTTTGCCGTTTTCGTTTTTTTCTTAACATTCGTTTATCGTATATCTATATATAAGCGCGACTTATAAACGCTTAATGCAGTCAACTTTATTAATCTAAAATTTTCAAAAATGAACGAAGTAATCATCAACAATCAAGCGGAAATGCGACGAGTGGAAATGGCGGCAAGGGTGGAAAAGCACAT